>Ga0194120_10007682_pt1 | contig 14593 bp, 13 predicted proteins | sample TA2MahCa65mmetaG_FD_148642 | JGI IMG/M metagenome (GOLD analysis project Ga0194120, IMG submission 148642) | Freshwater microbial communities from Lake Tanganyika, Tanzania - TA2015019 Mahale Deep Cast 65m | ecosystem: Environmental > Aquatic > Freshwater > Lake | place: Tanzania: Lake... | reverse complement strand
TTTAAGGCCAAAAAGAAGGGATGGCCAGAAAACGCGGGATTTGCCACATTATTTGCCATGAGCGTTGCAGCGGAACCAATCTGGGCCGTGAAACCTGAGAAGGTGGAGGCGGTGGTGAAGCGGCTGGTCGAAGTGGGACATCCACGCAAGGTTTTTCTTTTTGGCTCGTATGTCCGTGGCCAGACGCACCGAGACAGTGACCTGGACGTGTTGGTGGTCGCCGACGACACGATTGAGAATACCCGCAAGGAGAGCGCGCGATTGCGCAGAGCCGTCGATGACATTCGCATGTCCATGGACATCGTGGTGGTGCGGGAAAGCATGTTCGAGGCGTTGAAGGACAAGATCGGTTTGATTTACCGCGAAGCGGTGCGTCACGGGCGGCTCGTTTATGACGCGGCAGCGGCAGCATGAGCAACGGCGACGCGCCAGAATGGGTTCGGCATGCCGAAGCGGACCTGCGCTATGCGCAACTGGGACGGACGGAGCCGGGCATTCTCTTGAACCTGGTCGCGTTCCATGCGCAGCAGGCCATCGAAAAGGCTTTGAAAGCGCTGCTGGTCGCCGACCAGGTGGACTTTCCGAGGACACACGACCTCGGCGAACTTCTCGCCTTGCTCGGACAAGCCGGGCGCCGCTGCCCCGCGGGGCTGGAACAAGTCGAAGAACTCACGCCGTTGGCGGTGCAAACGCGCTATCCCGGTTTCGACGACCCGCTCGAGGAATCCGAAGTGGACGAGGCTATCCGGTTGGCGAACGAGACGCTGGCATGGGTGAAGGGCGAGTTGGGTTCGACATGATTCAGAAGTCTCAAGATTCGCGTTCATTCCCGTCCATTCGCGGTTAAGAATCCCGGTCTCATGGCCGTCACCAATCACGAACGAGTCGGCAAGGCGCTCGAAATGCTGACCGCCGGGCTGCGCCCATTTGTCGAGCGCGAACTGAAAAGCACCTACCAGCAGGGCTGGTTCGAGGAAACGCGCCGCGCAATGGGAAGCAGCCAGCTTCAGTTGCTCGGCAACGCGGACGCGCCGCAGTGGGATTTCGCCGCGCTGCTTGCGGCCCTGTGGGGCCAGTGGGAACCGGTCTTCCGCAAAACTCTCGGCCACGCCGAACGCTCGCTCATCAGTGAGTTGCGAACTGTCCGCAACCATTGGGCGCACCAGCGGCCATTCAGCACGGACGACGCCTACCGCGCGCTCGACACCACCAGCCGGTTGCTGACAGCCGTCTCCGCGCCGGAAGCCGGCGAAGTCGAGAAGCTCAAGCTCGAATTATTGCGGGTCCGGTTCGACGAACAGGTTCGCTCCGAGAAGCGCAAAGCCGCCGCAACGGCCGTTGAAAGCGCGGGCGTCGCCGGACTCAAGCCGTGGCGCGAAGTCGTCACGCCGCACAAGGACGTGGCGAGCGGCAAGTATCAGCAGGCCTAGTTCGCGGCGGATTTGTGGCAGGTCCACACCGGCGAAGGCTCGGACGAGTATCGCAATCCCACCGAGTTCTTTCGCCGCACGTTTCTGACGCAGGGCCTGCGCGACCTCCTTTCCGGCGCATTGCTCCGGCTCTCCGGCCAGGGCGGCGACCCGGTCATCGAACTGCAAACGAATTTCGGCGGCGGCAAGACACACTCGATGCTGGCGCTGTATCACCTGTTCTGCGGGATGCCCGCCGCCGAATTGCCCGGCCTGGAGCCGGTCTTCCAGAAGGCGGGCGTCAACACCATCCCCAAGGGGAAGCGCGTCGTCATCGTCGGCAACAAGATTTCACCCGGCTCGCCCAGCCGCAAGCCGGACGGGACGGTCATCAAAACACTGTGGGGCGAACTCGCGTGGCAGCTTGGCGGCAAGGAAGGCTGCGCGATGGTGAAGGACGACGACGAGCGCGCGACCAGCCCCGGCGACACGCTGCGGCTGCTGTTCAACAAGTATGCGCCGTGCCTCATCCTGATTGACGAATGGGTTGCCTACGCGCGCCAGTTGCACGACGCCCCCGACCTGCCAGGCGGCAGTTTTGAAACGCACTTCACCTTCGCGCAGACGTTGAGCGAAGCGGCCAAGGCGGCGAAGAACACGCTGCTCGTCGTGAGCATCCCGGCCAGCGAAGGCGGCGGCGTCAGTCCGCACGGCCTGCCTGCGCCACGAAGCGAAGCGGCGCGGCAGGCAGGCAGCGAAATCGCCGACGTGGAAGTGGGCGGCGAGCGCGGACGCCATGCGTTGGAACGGCTCAAGAACGCGATTGGCCGCGTGGAATCGTCGTGGCGTCCCGCCAGCGCCGACGAAGGATTTGAGATTGTGCGCCGCCGGTTGTTCGAGCCGCTGGCCGGTGATTCGCACGTTGCGCGCGACCTGACCGCGAAGGCGTTCATGGAGCTTTACCGGACGCAAAGCTCGGAATTCCCGCCGGAGTGTCGCGAGGCGGATTACGAACGGCGACTCAAGCTCGCCTACCCGATTCATCCCGAAATGTTCGAGCGGCTTTACCAGGATTGGTCGAGCCTCGTGAAATTCCAGCGCACGCGCGGCGTGTTGCGGCTCATGGCGGCGGTGATTCATTCGCTGTGGGAAAAGCAGGACCGCAATCCGCTCATCCTGCCGGCCAACATCCCGATTGACGACCCGCGCGTGCAGTTCGAGTTGACGCGCTACCTGCCGGACAACTGGGTGCCCGTCATCGAAAAGGACGTGGACGGGCCGAACGCGCTGCCGCTCCGCATCGACGGCGAGAAGCCGAACCTTGGCCGCTACTCGGCGAGCCGTCGCGTGGCGCGGGCGGTGTATCTCGGATCCGCGCCGACCTCGAAGGCCGCGAATCGCGGCTTGGAAGACCGGCGCATCAAGCTCGGTTGTGTCCAGCCCGGCGAAGCGCCCGCGCTTTTCGGCGACGCGCTCCGCCACTTGAGCCAGCAGGCGACGCACCTTTACGTGGACAGTGCGCGCTACTGGTATTCGACGCAGCCCACGGTCACGAAGCTCGCCGAAGACCGCGCCGAGCAGCTCAAGTCCGACCCGGACGCGGCGGCGGAGGAAATCAAGAAGCGCATCGCGCAGGACGCGAAACAGCGGGGCGACTTCAGCCGCGTGCATCCGTTCCCGCCCACCAACGCGGACGTGCCGGACGACCCGGATGCGCGGCTGGTGATTCTCGGCGTCGAATACCCGCACGTCAAAGACCAGGAAAGCCCCGCTCTCGGCGCGGCCAAGGCCATGCTCGAAAGCCGGGGCAACAGTCCGCGCCTCTACAAGAACGCCCTCGTCTTCCTCGCCTGCGACAAGACCCGCCTGACCGACCTTGACCAGGCCGTCCGCTACTTCCTCGCGTGGAATTCCATCGTCGAGGAATCTGAGGGCGACGAGCCGAGCCTGAACCTCGACGCGCACCAACGCCGCCAAGCGAAGACGCAGCGCGACAACGCCAACACCACGGTCAACGCCCGCATCCCGGAGTGTTACCAGTGGCTTCTCCTGCCGATGCAGTTAAAGCCGCAGGAGTCGGTGACGTGGCAGGCGTTCCGATTGCAGGGGCAGGAGGCGCTTGCCGTGCGCGCCAGCCGCAAGCTGAAGAACGACGAACTGCTCGTGTCAAAGCTCGCCGCGACGCGGCTGCGCCTTGAACTCGATAACGTGCCTCTCTGGCGCGGCGACTGCGTTGCCGTCAAACAACTGGCCGAAGACTTCGCGCGCTATCTCTATCTGCCCCGGTTGCGAAACAGCAAGGTGCTGGTGGAAGCCGTGCAGGACGGCGTTGCGCTGCTCAGTTGGCAACAGGACTCATTCGCCTACGCCGACAGTTTCGATGAGGTTGCCACCCGCTTTCGCGGTCTGCGCTTCGGCCAGCACGTCACGGCTTCCGAGGACGGCCCCACAGGCTTACTCGTCAAACCGGACGCCGCGCAAAAACAATTTCAAGCCGAGCAAGCCGCGACCGCGACCGCCATCGGCGGCACACAGGTCGTCAGCCCAACCGGAATTCCCGGTGAGTCAGCCGTCGGCCAACCGACCGTTACAACTACGCCACCGCCCGCGAAGCCGAAACGCTTCTACGGCTCCGTCGAGTTGAACCCGCAGCGTGTCGGTCGTGACGCCGGCAAGATTGCCGAAGAAATCGTCCAGCATCTCGCCCTGCAACCCGGCGCGATGGTGAAAGTGACGCTCGAAATCCAAGCCCAGATGCCCGAAGGCGCGCCCGACAACATAGTCCGCACCGTCACCGAAAACGCGCGCACGCTGAAATTTACCGCACAGGAATTCGAGCCAGAGTGACTTGCAGTGCGGACGGAGCCAGCCTACTCGATAAGACGCAACCGGGAGTCGATTCGAGTTCGTGAAATACGGCAAGGTGCCTGGCCGGCGGTTTGCGATTGCCTGGCCGGGAGCGGTCACGCAATCTCCCGCCGAAGGAGGGTATTCCTGTCGAGGCCGTGAGTCGCGCATGGACGCATCCCCGTGCCGGGAGCATCGATGGCCGGCACCCCCGCGATACCCCCGGTTCAGCACGTTGCGATTTGGGGAAGGATTCCCGTTGGGGCGTTGAGGAATTCGAGCGGACGCGCTGGGCGGCCAGTCGAAGCCTGATCGTACGCGACGGGACGAGTTCTGCTACGACACCCCGCTTTCGCTCACAGTTGGCTTGAGAGCGCGGATCTCTGCGGGATGGCAGTTCGGCCACCCGCCAGCAGACTTTCGGCAGACTGGGCTTGGTTACTTTATGGTTACATTGCGTGCATCGTTTTGGACAAGTCGGCAAAAGACTGCAAAAGCACGAAAGCGCACCGGAAGAAAGCTGGCGATATCGAGAGAGACCGCGTGCAATAAGGATGCAATCGCTGTTTCTCCCTGTGATAAAGGTGGTGGTAGGAGCTGGATTCGAACCAGCGTAGGCGTAAGCCAGCAGATTTACAGTCTGCCCCCGTTGGCCACTTGGGTATCCTACCGACATCCGAGGATGGAACTTCCCGAAAAAGCAAATCCCGTCTTTCTAAGGACGGGAAATGGCGTTCGTTCCGGAACGTCCCAAACCTGCTGCAATACACCAGCAGTGGGACATATTTTGCAAGGGTCAAAACCCGCGGCAAGATTATTCGTCAAAGCCTGGAGACGGACGTCTGAACGAACGCCAGACTCGAGCTCGTTGATTTCTTCAAGAAACAACAAGAGCAGCAAGCGGACGGCACGCCGTTTCCCCTCTTCTCCGAAGCCGTGGAGCGGTTCAAGGAAGACGTCGCGAATGACGCTTCCCTCAAGGAACGGAGCAAGCACTACCGGACGATCTGCATTCGGAAAATTGATCTCACTTGGCCGGAACTCTGGGAGAAGCGCATCAACGAGATTTCGACGGAAGAGTGTAAGAAGTGGGCGGCCAATCTCCGCGCGGAAATCGCTGGCCAGTATTTCAACAATACCGTGGACACGCTCCGGCTCATTCTGGATGCCGCGATTGAGAATCACCGGAAGTCAGTGGGAGAAAGTACTCCAAATTCCGCGCGAGATGTGAAAGCGTGCGAAGCGGTCGGGATTCCACCGCTGCGCCATCACGATCTGCGGCATCTCTTCGCCACGCGCTGCATTGAAGCCGGCGTGGACATTCCCACCGTCGCGCGGTGGCTCGGCCACAAAGACGGCGGCGCGCTCGCCATGCGCACCTACGGGCATCTGCGCAACGAACACAGTCAGGCGATGGCGCAGAAGGTGAAGTTCTGAATCGTGGTGGAATGGCGTTGTTTCTCGAAATCTCCATTCCCCCCGCATGGCGACGGCAAAGCACAAGCGCTACGCGTACGTTGACGAGTCCGGTCAGGACACGAAAGGAGAGTTGTTTCTCGTGGCCGTGGTGGTTACCGAGTCCGAACGGGATGCGCTCAGGCGGCGGCTTGGTGAGATCGAGCGGGAGAGCGGGAAGTGCGAACGGAAGTGGACGAAGACCCCGCGAGACGAACGGTCCCGATACCCTGAGCGGATCATTTCCCTGCCTGACCTCGCGCGCCACCTCTACTTTTCTTCGTATCGCGGCGCACAGACCTACGTGGACCTTACGATTCTCTCCACGGCGAAAGCGCTCAACGCAGCCGCTCATGGCGTGTTTGAAGCCACGATCTTCGTGGACGGGTTGGGCAGAAAGGAGCGTCACCGCTTTGCCGCCGGCCTGCGCAAGCTGCGGATTACGGTCAGAAAAGTGCGCGGCGTGAGAGACGAATCAGACGAGTTCACCCGGCTCGCCGACGCCATCGCCGGCTTCGTCCGCGATGCGCTGGGAGGCGACGAAACCATGCGGGGGCTATTGGAATTGCTGCAAATCCAGTTTGGCCGGGTGGCGGCGCGGGCAATCGTGCGGAGAACCCCAGGGGCGCCGCCGATCGTCGCCCCCGGACCTAGACTGAGGGAGAATTGCCACCGACATTTCGGGCAGACTGGCTGGCCGGGTATGATACCTTGCCCACATTTCGGGCATTGATTTGGATTCATTTTTGGTTCCTTTACTGAGTTTTGAGTTGAGACGCAGTATTAGGGGTTGGGAATTGGAGACGTGAGGGGCACGGTTCCGGCTGCTGCCGCTGCCTGCGTTATGGATGCCGAGATTCGCGACGCGATGATTTGCAGTTGGTTCGGGTCGGGCGTATTAGAAATTGGGAATAGCCAACCTTGAGCAGCGTCGGACAATTCACGCAGTTGAGGCGTCTCCTCGCAAACGAGATAGAGCATTATCCCGCGTCGTTTGACATCCTCGCCAATTTGCCGTGCAGTTCTCCCGGATTGCGCTGGCTTCGTTTCTCCTCAGTCGCAGAGCCCTGGCTATGCTCCTTCGTCGTGCCTCGCCAGATCCCAAAGGCGACGCAACAAGGTGTATTCTATCCCACGGTCTGATCAGTAACGAGGGGAAACGATTCATTTTGTAAAATGGTTGAAGTCCGCTACAAAACTTCCTGTGCAACTGACATTCCACTCGTTCGGCCTGAAGCTCGCGCATCGCTGGACGATTTCAAGCGGGCTGGGGCCGGGCGGCAGCGGCGGCACCGATCTCTTTCCGGTTGTGTTTGTCGAACTGACGGACAGCCGCGGAGTCCGCGGCCTCGGTGAGGCCGCGCCTTCGACGCGCTACGAGCGCGGCGTCGAGGGCACACTCGAATTCTTGCGGCGTGTCGGTCCGAAAAAACTTTCGTTCGAGAACCCCCAGGCCAGCATGGAGGACCTCGAGGGCCCCGAAGGGAGACAATTCGCCGCAAAGGGCGCGTTGAACATCGCTCTTCTGGACGGCGCAGCGCGGCTGGCCGGTCGGCCGATATACGATCATCTTGGCCTCGGCTTCAAGGAAGGGAAGCACGTTACTTCGTTCAGCATCGGCATCGACAGCCCGGAGGCGATTCGGCACAAGGTTCGCGAAGCCGAGTGCTATCCTGTGCTGAAGCTCAAAGTGGGAAGCCCGCGGGACAAGGAAAACCTGGCGGCCTTGCGCGAGGTGGCGCCGAAGAAGGCGATTCGAGTCGATGCCAATGAAGCCTGGAAAACCAAAGAGGACGCGCTGAAAAACCTGGAATGGCTCGCCTCGGACGGCTTGATTCAGTTTGTGGAACAACCGATGCCCGCGACAACGGATGCCAAGGACTTGGCCTGGTTGAAGGCGCGCACGCCGCTGCCCATCATGGCGGATGAATCGTACCTTTCCACGGCGGATCTGCCTCGGTGCGCCGAAGGTTATCACGCGGTCAATGTGAAACTGATGAAGACCTGCGGGATCAGCGGCGCAGTTGAGGCGTTGAAAGCCGCGCGAGCCGCCGGGTTGAAGACCATGATCGGTTGCATGATCGAATCGAGCGTCCTGATCACCGCCGCGGCGCATCTCGCGGAACTGACGGATTATCTCGATATCGACGGAAATCTCCTCATAACAAACGACCCGTTCCTGGGAGCCACGGCGGAGAATGGAATCATTTCCTTCGCCAATGCGCCGGAAGCCCTCGGCTTGCGAGTGCGGCCCCGGAGCGGGAGCTTGCCATGAACCGTAGGTAGGTAGCACAGGCAACTTGCCTGTGCCGTCCGGCTACCAGCCGGACGGAACGGTCGCGGATCAGTCCCGGACAGATCGCCAGGAATTTACCCGCGACCTTTCACGCGGCAGGTTGCCGCGCGAGGCGGGCTGGTAGCCCGCTCCACCCAGCCGGCTCGCCGGGACGGACTCGCCCTACCAGGTTTCATTCAGTTTTGAGACAGGCCTGCGCGAATATGAATGCGGTGCAAAGTTTCGTGGCCTCGATCCTGCCCCGGAAATGGGCGGCGAGCCTGGAGGCTGAGTCGCGACTCTGGATGATGCAATGCCCCTGCGGCTTCGACCGGTCCGTCTGGGATTTGGGAGGAATTCGTTGGAAGGCCGCGGGCCGGCAAAAGCGTTTCCGATCCTGCCCGAAGTGCGGCCACAACACGTGGCACACCGTGTACCGCAGAAATGCCGGATGAAGATCTTTCCCGCCAAAATGACGGACGAACAAGCGATCAAACAGTTGCTGGCCGACTGCGACCTGCCGCTGGGCGACCTGACCTCCGACCACTTGCGCCACTTCTTCGTTTCCCGGGACGGCGAACGGTTGATCGGGGCCGCCGGTTTGGAGCTTTGCCACGAAGCCGCCTTGTTGCGTTCGGTCGCGGTGGCCGGCGAGTTTCGAAGCCAGGGTCTGGGCCGCCAATTGGTCGCGCGCGCCGAGGAACATGCGCGAAGCCACGGCGTAAATTCGCTCTGGCTGCTGACGACCGGCGTGGAACACTTCTTCACTCGCCTGGGTTACGAAGTCACGGACCGCGCCTTGGCCCCTAAAGCAATTCAAATCACAACCGAATTCACGAGCCTTTGCCCGTCGAGTTCGGTCTGTATGGTGAAGCGCCGCATATGAGCCCCTACCAAATCTCGACGGACCTCGCACGGATGAACCTCGATTTGATCCACGGTTTCCTTCGCTCGTCCTATTGGGCGAAAGATATCCAGCGCGACGTGGTGGAGAAATCCCTTCGACATTCGCTCTGCTTCGGGGCTTTTTGCAGCGACCGCCAAATCGGCTTCGCCCGCGTGATCACGGACCGCGCCACGTTTGCGTATCTCGCGGACGTTTTCGTGATTCCCGAACACCGCCGACGCGGCGTCGCGCAGATGCTCGTGAAGGCGATTCTTGACCACCCAGATCTGCAAGGATTGCGCAGGTTTCTGCTGGCGACCGACGACGCACACGGCCTCTATGCCCGGTTTGGATTTCAACCGCTCGCCCATCCCGAACACTACATGACCATTCATCATCCGCATCTCTACGGCGGCGGTCAGACAGCCCGCTCTCCTCTCGCGGCGGGTTGAGAGAGGGAACTTCGCCCCGCCCGCTAAAGAATTGATTTCCGGCTTGGCGTACCTAAGCTGGCTGTAATTCCTATGAAAACCACTAATCAATTCGATCTTTCTCGCCGCAACTTTCTGCAAACTTGTCTGGGGATGAGCGCCTCATTGGGCACACTCGCCAGTCTTTGCCGTGTGCCGCTTGGGGCTGTCGAACCGTTCAAGCGCTCAGGCCCGCCGCGATTTCTCCTCAGTCTGGCCGCCTACTCCTTCCGTGATTCCTTCGTCGAAGGGAACAAGCAGCCGCCGGCGGACCCAGCCAAACGGATCGACATGTTCCAGTTCGTGGACTATTGCGCGGACCACGGCTGCCATGGCGCGGAGGTGACGAGCTATTATTTTCCGAAGGACGCCACGACGGAGTATCTTTTGAAACTGCGGCGGCATGCCTTCGTGCGCGGCATGGAGATCAGCGGCACCGCCGTCGGAAATACCTTCACCGATCCCAAAGGCGAAAAGCGCGACGCCGAGATTGCTTCCGTCAAGAAATGGATCGACCGCGCGCAAATTCTGGGCGCGCCTCACATCCGGGTGTTTGCCGGCAACGCCTCGCGCGCGGGCAAAGACGAGGCGAAGAAACTGTGCATTGAGGCGCTCGAAGAATGCGGCGATTACGCGGCCCAGAAGGGCATCTTCCTAGGCATCGAAAACCACGGCGGCATCGTCGCCGAACCGGACGACCTGCTGGACATCATCCGAACGGTGAAAAATCCATGGATCGGCGTGAACCTGGACACCGGGAATTTTCATACGGCTGATCCCTACGGCGCTATTGCCAGGTGCGCTCCTTATGCCGTCAATGTGCAGTTCAAAGTGGAAGTGCGTCCGGCTGGCCAGTCGAGGCAGGAAGCGGATCTGGCCCGGATCATGAAGATTCTCCGGGACGCGAACTACCAGGGTTACCTCGCGCTCGAATACGAGTCGTCCGATCCATGGAACGAGGTCCCCAAGTGGCTCAAGCGGATGAAGGGAATGATCTGATCACCTCCCAAAAGTAATGAGTTGTACGTAACCGCTGGCGTGTGATAAACTTTTTTATTCCCTGAAACTGACGGTGAAATGGCAGAAGCGAAAGGCAACGATCTGTGAACGACAACCAAGCGACGTCTTGATGATGTCTGGCAGGGCCAAACGAATTGAAGCGCAGGAATGCCGAGGCGTTCCACCGAAGTGGTGTGCCCACGCGGGCTCCGGAGGCGGTGTGCCTCTAAACAGCCGCCGTGAAACCGCGGGTTGGTATCTCGACGAGATAGGAAGAGGTGTTTGTTCTTTATTGAAATGGCATGGGCCGGGACTGAAACGAGTCCCGGCCCTTTCAATTTCCGCGGTTGTGATTTAACAGCAGAATGCCTCGCCGCCAATTGAGGAAGTCCGGGTGCAATTCCCAGCAACCGCACCAATGATTCACCGGTCGCGCGCCCGCTTGCGCGACGGAGTCTCCGAAACTCCGCTTGCTTGAAGCAGCACCGAGGCGGCCTGCCAATTCAATTTCATGGGGCCGTGGCTGAAAAGTGAAGCGCCTGGCTCGCAAGCAGTGTTAAGCGGGAGCGTTACCCGCCGGACTCCATATTTCACTGCGGGGAACTCGACTAAAGTACAGAGCGAAGTCTCATAAACTTCGTCAACCCAGGTCCGTTTTTTCAGCAGAGGAAAGGACGAGCCGGCCCGGTGAAACATGCCAAATCTTTTAACGAATCTGGCGCGCCCGCCGCGATTCGAACGCGGGACCCTCTGCTTAGAAGGCAGATGCTCTATCCAACTGAGCTACGGGCGCACTATGCTTTCTAATAACAACTTACAGATTAACCGATGAAGGCGAATTTGACATTTCTATACTTGTCTTCTTTAGAGAGACATTAAACACACAAACGGCCAAGAACCGAGGCCCTTTGGCAGAAGACCAAGTTCGGAAATCTCGTTCGCAACAGTTCATCCGGGACATATTTTGCTCGCTTCCGGCTTAACGGCAAGCTGATTTGGCGAGGCCTCGAAACTGACGTTCTTACGACCGCTGCTCAGCGGTTACCGGACAAGATCAGGGAAGTCAAAGAGGAGCAGGAGTTGCTGACCTCAGGCAGCGATCCGCGAATCACATTCGAGACGGCCGCGAAAATCTATGGCCACTTGCGCGACCAGCATTCGAGTGAAATGGCCCAAAAGGTGACGTTCAAGAGAAGTGCAGAACACGAAGTCAAAGCCGCATAATCGAACCCACGCCTAATCGACTCCAGATCGTCACTCGTCGCTGTTTGCCTGTTCAATGCTTTCGATGAAACTCTGCGACTTCTGCGCGAGAGCTTGGTAGCGCCGCGGGCGTTCCTTCAACCACTCGACCGAAAGTGGTTGGCGAAGGCACGTTGCGGAGCAACCGGCGGCCTTCTCTCCAAGTCCCAACTTCGTGGAACGTGTAGTCGCTGCTCGTGGACTTCACGAACCACGTTCCGTCCGGACTGAAGGCAGAGCGCAGTCTGCGGGCGAGGTCCTGCGGCGGCAATTCCAAGACCAGCCGCATCTCTTGCCAATCCCACACGCCCTTTCCGACCGCGACGAACCGGCCGTCCCGGCTGAGCGTCGAGTACATGAATCCCGGCCCGGGCAAGCTGGCCAGGGTCCGCCCCGCTGGCCGCTCAGTCGAGCAGATCGCGCCTGGGCCAGGTAGGCGCTCCAGATCTGATCTTGAGCGGATTGGGAGGCTCGTCGGGCTTCGTCCGCGTTCCAGTTGGCGCGGAGCGCAGCGTAAAGAGCGAGAACCGCGAGGACGATGACGATCAAAAGAATCAACGAGCCGACGGTCGTGGTGCGGAACAACTCGCGTCGAATGACTTCACGTTGTTGTTGCAGATCCGAACCGCCAGGAAGGGGCGCGCCGACCAAGCAGCGATTTTAGCGCCAGCTTTCTGGAACGCCAGTGCGCAAGTGACGCAGAGCAATGGGAGCCCCTCAGTAAGGGGATACGGCCAATGAAATAATCTTCTTTCCTCCAGCGGGCTTATCGCGTTTATTCCCCCCCGCAAAACGTTCGACGCAGCTTGTCACGAGATTATGAAAGTGGTTTTAGCCTATTCGGGCGGCCTGGATACTTCGGTGATCCTCTCCTGGATCCAGGAGAAATATGACGCCGAGATTATCGCTTTTTGCGCCAACATCGGCCAGGGCGAGGAGCTCAAAGGATTGGACAAAAAAGCGGCGAAAACCGGCGCTGCCAAAATCTATATCGAGGATCTCCAGGAGGAATTCGCGTGCGATTTCATTTTTCCGATGATCCGGGCCGGCGCGGTGTACGAGAACCAGTATTTCCTCGGCACGAGCATCGCGCGCCCGCTCATCGCCAAGCGCATGGTGGAAATTGCCCGCGCGGAGAAAGCGGAGTGTATCGCCCACGGCGCCACCGGCAAGGGCAACGACCAGGTTCGATTCGAGCTTACCGCCGCTTCTCTGGCGCCGGAACTCAAAGTCATCGCGCCGTGGCGCGACGCCACGTTCCGCGAACAGTTTCCGGGCCGGGCCGAAATGATCCGGTATTGCGAAGAGAAAAAAATCCCCGTCCAGGCGACGGCCAAGAAGCCGTATTCGATGGATCGGAACCTTCTCCATATTTCCTACGAGGCCGGCATCCTCGAAGACCCCTGGCTGGACGCCTCGACGCCGGAGCACAAGGAAATGTACCGGCTGAGTGTTTCCCCCGAAGACGCGCCGGACAAAGCCGAGCACGTCACGCTGGATTTCGAGCGCGGGAATTGCGTGGCCGTGAATGGCAAGCCGCTCGATCCGCTCGGCGTGATGAAGACGCTGAATCGGTTGGGCGGCAAGCACGGCATCGGACGCGTCGATCTGGTGGAAAACCGTTACGTGGGGATGAAGTCGCGGGGGGTTTACGAGACGCCCGGCGGCGCGATTCTTCACTTCGCGCACCGGCAGATGGAGAGCCTGACCATGGACCGCGAGGTGATGCATTTGCGGGATTCGCTGATTCCGAAGTATTCGGAGCTGGTTTATTACGGGTACTGGTTCTCGCCCGAACGTCTGGCGCTGCAGGCGCTGGTCAACGACAGCCAGAAGAACGTCACGGGCACAGTGCGGCTCAAGCTTTACAAGGGAAACCTCATTACCGCCGGGCGTAAATCGCCGGTGAGCCTTTACAATCCCAATATTGCCACGATGGAGGCGGACCCGACCAAGTCCTACAACCAGGACGACGCGACCGGGTTCATCCGCTTGAATGCGCTCCGATTGAAGGTGGCGGCCAAGCTGCAGGGGGCGAAAGAGGGCGAAGGCCGTTGACGCCGCGGAGGACGCTCCCAACGGTAGGGCGGAGCTGCCGCTCCGTATCTGTTGGCGTTGTCAGGGACGGATTCCACTCCGTCCCTGACTGATCCTTGAGGCGTCGCTTGAAGGGAGAGACGGACATGGAAAAACCAGGAGCCTCCGTTGGCCCATCGTCTCTTCCTGGACGGCGGTCTGCCTCAAGGCTCGATTGGGGACGGAGTGGAATCCGTCCCTGCCAACGCCAAACACTTACGCCGCTCCGCCTCGGCGTGTCAAAGGCCTGGGTCCTGACGAAGAAGATCGGCAGACCGGCAGGTCTGCCCTACCGATCTTGGCGCCAAAATAGGACTGGCACGGTGCCGCTGAATCGATAGGATGTGTGCAAGTTAGCCCCCCATTTATGAGCAGCGCGACCCGAATGGATCTCACGAGCCTTTTTCGCAGCCCGGAGTTCTATGTGCCGTTCCGGGCGGGCCAGGTCGTTTTCAAGGAGAACGATCCGGGGGACGCGATGTATGTGGTCATCGAAGGCGAGGTTGAACTCACCATCCGGGGCAATCCGATTCGAGCCTTTGGCCGGGGCGAAGTCGTTGGCGAAATGGCGCTCATTTCGGACAAACCGCGCGTGGGGACCGTGACGGCGCGCACGGATTGCAAGCTCGCTCCGATCAACAAAAAGCGTTTCCTGCTGCTCGTTCAGCAATCCCCGCAGTTCTCCCTGCACATGTTGGAGACCATGGCCGAGCGCATCCGATGGATGGATTCATTGATAACTCCGAATACTTCGGGACAGTGAAGCCGCCAGGTCGTGCCCCTAAGTGGTCCATTTCATAAATACGCTCACGTTCGCGGCAAGGGATTTTTCGGCCAGACGAGGCGCGAGCGACGAGCATATCCCGAAGTGGATCTGTAAGGAGCAAGCAACGAAGTCTGGCGAAAAAGAACTGCCGCCCTTCGGGTTGCGCCG
>Ga0194120_10007676_pt1 | contig 14609 bp, 17 predicted proteins | sample TA2MahCa65mmetaG_FD_148642 | JGI IMG/M metagenome (GOLD analysis project Ga0194120, IMG submission 148642) | Freshwater microbial communities from Lake Tanganyika, Tanzania - TA2015019 Mahale Deep Cast 65m | ecosystem: Environmental > Aquatic > Freshwater > Lake | place: Tanzania: Lake... | reverse complement strand
GATGGACCGGGGCGGGAAGCTCGCCGCGAAGGGAACCGTCGATTCCGCATTGCTGGCGACCCTGCTGACCCATCCCTTCTTCCGCCAACGGCCGCCCAAATCCACCGGCCGGGAGGAATTCGGCAAAAGCTTTCTGACGCGCCTGCACAGCGCCGCAAGACGGCGGCATCTCACGCCGGAAGACATGCTGGCGACGGCCTCCTTGCTCACCGCCATGGTGCTAGGCGGCGCGCGACGATGGCTGCCGGGAGCCGTGGACGAAGTGCTCGTCGGAGGAGGCGGCGTCCGCAACCGCACCCTCATGGCGGACCTGGCGGCGGTCTTTTCCCCCATCCCGGTCCGAACCTTCGATGAGGCGGGTTGGGAGAGCAAGGCCTTCGAAGCGGTGGCCTTTGCGGCGCTGGCCTATCAGACGATCCAGGGCGAATGCGCCAATGTTCCGGCGGCCACAGGCGCCGCACATCCGGTCGTCCTGGGAACCATCGTGCCGGGCGGACCAGGCTGGCAAGACCGGCTGGGACTGACCCGCCTGCAGGGCCCCAGGAGGAGCCGGTGAGCCTGTTGCTGATGGCCGCGTTGGGCTTGATCTTGATGATCTGGGCCGGCAAAACGTGGTTCGAGAAGAGGCCATCCAAGCAGGACGCCCTGGCCTCCCCCATCCCGGCCGATGTGTCGCTCCAGACCCAGCCCCTCCTGACCGAGGCGGAGGGGTCCCTCTACAACTTGCTGCGTCTGGCCGTACAGGATCACTACCTGGTGTTCGCGCAAGTGCCTCTGTGGCGCCTCTTCGACATCAAGGCGGCCTCCCGCGAGGGACGCCTGACGTTCTTGCGCAGCATTGCGTTGAAGCGGGTGGATTTCGTGTTGGTGCATCCGGGCACGTTGACGGCGGCCAAGGTCGTCGAACTGGACGATCCGTCAGCGCCTCCCGGCCCAAGCCTGGCGCGTCAACGCTTGCTCGACGCCGCGCTCCAAGCGGCCGGGATCGACTGCGTCCGCCTGCAGCCTCCCTTTCCCTCCACAGTCCCCGCCCTCGCGACGTTACTGGGCCTGGGAGCAGACGAGTAGACCCCGGCGACAAGAGCGCGGCGCAGATTCAGGGGACCAGCGTCGTCAACACGCTCCGTTCGCCGCCCCGCAGCACCACCAGCTTGATCTCATCGCCCGACTTGAGCTGGGTCATCCGATCCCGGATCACCGAGTAGCTGGCGCCGTCCGGCACGATCTGGATCCCTTGAACCTCAAGAACGATGTCGCCGCCCACAAGCACCGGGTGGCCGTCGAGGACCGCCATGATGGTGCCGGGACGAAGGCCCAGCTTGGCGGCGGAAGACTTGGTGGAGATCCGCTGAATCAGCATCCCGGCCGACTGCGGCAGGTTGAACGCCTTGGCCAGGTTTCCGGTGAGCAGGTAGCCATCCACACCGCTCCAATAGGGATTTCTTTCCAGCAGCAGCCGCCGGGCCATGGTGGACGTGACGACGAACCCCAGCCCCTCGAAACCGCCCGATTTGGAAATGATATGGCTGACGATGCCGATGACCTCGCCCTTCATATTGAACATGGGGCCGCCGGAGTTGCCCTCATTGATCGCCGCATCGGTCTGGAAGAACTCGGCGCGCGACGTGCCCCCGTACATCGTATTGGGCTTGTGACGGGCGCTGATGTGGCCGACGGTCAACGTGTGGCCAAGACCCAGCGGCGCCCCCACGACGAAAATTTCGTCCCCGACTTCCACCGCGTCCGAATCGCCGAACTGCGCCACTTTACTCTGTGGAGGCACTTTCTCCAGTTGGAGCAGCGCCACATCGGCCGAGGGATCGGAGGAGACGACCTTGGCCTTCACCAGTTCCCCGTTTCCGAACTGAACCATGATGTCATCGGCCGTCTGGACCAGGTGCGCCGCGGTCATCACCTTGCCGTCCGCAGAGATCAGCACCCCGGACCCCAGGCCCGGCAGGCTGGTGAGGGTTTTCTCCGGGCCGGCGACGACATCCCGATGGTTGGTTTGGATCACGAGCACCGAGCCATCCACCTGCTTGAAAATCTTGCGCAGCGTCTCGGCCTCGGCGTCCTGCCAGGGACAAGCCAGGAACATGAGGGTCAGCAACACCATCAGCCGTATCGACATCGTGTCCTCCGTTGACCGACAATCGGGTTATTGATCGAGAAGCGGCCTGTGGACATTGCGCAGCCGGCGCGAAGCCGAACGGTTGAGAAGCGGGCCGAGACAGCGGGAGGTGTGCGGCCCTGTTACAGCCGCCCCTCGTCCAATTCGATGACTTCCACCCATGTCGTCACGGGAGGAAGGGACTCGACAGGAACGCCTCGCGCGGCAGCCACCTCGGCGAGCCTGGCTTGAAAACGCTGACGGGTGGCCTCATCCTTGGGGCCGCTGGCCAGAATACGTTCGTTCCACTGCGCGACCTCATGAGGCGACAGCGCCCGGCCATGGGTCCGCACCCACTGAAGGACCTCCTCATCCGTCCCCCCCTGGACCACGCGTTGCTCGAAAGCTTCGGCTGCGAGCTGGAGGAAATCGAGCAGATACCTGTCGAATCCCTGGGTCAGGTAGTTGTAATCCTGAATCTGCCCGGCCTGTCGCATGCGCACCTTATCGACCATGCGCGCGAGATGCGCCAGGCCGCCGAGGAGGACGTTGGGGCTGCGCGGGAACGGCTGCGTCGTCATCGGAAGAAACCTCGCTTGAGTGAGGGGGATCGTGGAAACGTCACTTGGGCTGCCGGTTCATTCGAACGACGATCGCACCCATGAGATCGCCTTTTTTGAAATTCCTCCAGGGACTCGTCGGATGGGCGTTATGGCAGTCCACGCAGGACTGCACGATGGCCATGTCCGCCGACAGGCCCTTAAACTGCTTGCCGTCCACAAAGGTGATGATCTTTTGCTGGGGATCGGAGGCCAGCCGCATGAGGGCGTCGGTTTCGGCCTGGGTCTTGGGCAGGTTGCTCTTGTAGACCGGCGTGAGGCCGATGATGCCGATCTCGAAGGAACTGACATCGGCGCCGGCGGCCTTGACGAATTGAGCCGGGAGGGGAATCTTATGGGCATCCTTGATCCATTCTTCATCGGGTTTGACGCCGAGTTCACGGACGTGCTCGACCACGTTGAGGACATAGGCCGTGCGGAAAGCCTTGACGGTCTCCAGGATGTATCGCGCGGCCAAGTCCAGCGACACCTCCTCGGCCGCCCCGGCGGACCCCAGCATCACGCCGCCGAACAGCACTGCGCACAGTCCGACCTTGACCTTCATCCATCCTTGCCGCTCTTGCCGTCGTTGCATCAATACCCTCCTTCGTCGCCATGCGTCCTGTCCGGCCGGTCTCACGAGGGTCCGATGATACTGCAAAGGAGGGAAACAGCACAAGGGATGCATCGCAAGGCCCAACATGGTACAAAGGAGTCTCGAGGCGATCGGACAACAGGAGGCAGGCGATGAGTCGGAAAGACTACGGAACGATGCTGGTGCTCGCGATGCTGGCCGGGCTGGTCGGGGGGATCGTCTCCGAGCGCGTCTTCGGAAGCGAGTCGGCCCTGGCCCAACAGCGGTCAAAAGCCGTCACTTCGGAAGAATACCTTCTGGTGGACAAATCCGGCCGGGCCAGAGCCGGCCTCGGCCTGGATGCCAGGGGAGAGGTGGGGCTGATCCTTTTGAGCAAGGACGGCAACAGAAGCTTGTACCTCACGCCGGATGAAGCCAAGGCCTTGCAACTCAAAGACAAGGATGGCAAGGTGCTCTGGGCGATCCCCTGAGAAGCCCGGGCACGGACTCGATCGAGGCGGAGCAGAACGCCGAGAAGAGAAGAGCGAGAAAGAATCGATGATGCCGACCACGCGATTCCAATATCTGCTGCTGGGGCCCCTGCTGCTCATTCTCTTGACCGCCGGCTGCGCCGGCGGACCTGACGGACCTGGGCTCAGCGGGGTCTACCTCACCTGGGACGACGTGATCAACCGCTGGATCGGGAAAAACAGGGTGGATCTGCAGATCGAAATCGGCCCCCCGACCTTCCATCAAAAGGAAGTCGATGGCATGAAAGAACTGCGGTGGGACATGACGATCCCCACCCTGCCGGGCATGGCGGAACAGTACAACACGCTCCCGATGTACGGCTTCGACGTGAATTGCCAACTCGTCTTCGTCGTGAACGAGAACGACATCGTCGTGTCCGGCCACCGCATCGGCTGCGACTGACGCGAGCGGCTCCCCCCTCCACCCCCGGACCTCACCACTCCGCGCCATGTCAGGCCACGATGGCCTCCCTGCGTCCGTGACAACGGCACCTTCTCCTTCAAACGTTCGCAGTTGCTTTCGTCCCGCTTTCCTTCGTATCCTTGCGGCTGTTGTACGCACGTGAAGGGGATGCGCACCAGCGTCTTCTTCACGATCGGCATCGGAGACAGAGAGCCCGAACATCCCTCATTAAAGGAGCACAAGATGGCTGAAACCACGACCTCCTCCGGCCTGGCCTACGAAGACGTCACGATCGGAACCGGCCCGGCGGCCAAGGCAGGCCAAACCGTGTCCGTCCACTACACCGGCTGGCTGGAGAACGGCGCCAAGTTCGATTCCAGCAAAGACCGCAAGCAGCCTTTCGACTTTCTGCTGGGCCTGGGCCAGGTCATCAAAGGGTGGGATGAAGGCGTGCAGGGCATGCAGGTCGGCGGGGTCCGAAAACTGACCATCCCCTCGGCCCTGGGCTATGGCGCGCGCGGCGCCGGCGGCGTCATTCCGCCCCATGCCACCCTGGTCTTTGAGGTCGAACTTCTGAAGATCGCCTAACGGACTCGTGAACACCGCACATTTTTTCGCCCCCTGTCCGCGCGGGCTGGAACCGATGCTCACGACCGAGATCGCCCAACTCGGCGGGGAGAACCTTGCCGCCACGCAAGGCGGGGTCGGATTCACCGGCCCCTTCGACCTGTGCTACACGATCAATCTGGAATCCCGGATCGCCAGCCGCATCCTCTGGCAGATCTCCCGGAGGACCTACCGCCACGAGCAGGACCTCTATGACGCAGCCTATGCCCTTCCCTGGCAGGGCTGGTTTTCTCCGGACTGCACGATCAAGGTCAAGGTCAGCGCGCAGCGCTGTCCGCTCAAGAGTCTGGATTTCGTCACGCTCCGCATCAAAGACGCCGTCTGCGACAAATTCATCTCGGTCTCCCGCTCTCGCCCCACGGTGGATACGCAGAGGCCGGATATCCGCATCGACGCCTTTCTGGATGAACAGACCGTCACGTTGTATTTGGACACGTCCGGAGAACCGCTCTTCAAGCGCGGCTTGCGCCAGGCCCGGAGCGACGCGCCGCTCCGGGAGAACCTGGCTGCCGGCCTGCTCGCCTTGTCCGGCTGGACGCCGGACCAGACCCTCCTGGACCCCATGTGCGGAGGCGGGACCATCCTGACGGAAGCCGCCCTCATTGCGCGCCGCATCGCTCCAGGCCTGGGCCGCCGCTTTGCCTTCGAACGATTCAACAACTTTTCCGCCGACAGGTGGCGCAACCTCCGCGAAGCCTCCCGATCGAACCAGCGCCGGAAGCCGGGAGGCATGATCCACGGAAGCGACCGGGACGGAGCGGCGTTACAGGCGGCACGGGCCAACTTGGAAGCCGCGGGCCTGGCCCAGGACGTGAGGCTGACGCAGGCCGACGTGTTGGACCTTGCCCCTCCGGCCGAGGAAGGCATCCTGATCGCCAACCCTCCGTATGGCGTGCGCCTGGGCGAGGCCGAGCGGCTGGCCGAGTTCTATCCTCGCCTTGGCGATGCCTTAAAGAAACGGTTTGCCGGCTGGCGCGTTTACCTCTTCACGGCAGACCAGCGCCTCCCCAAGTTGATCGGGCTGGCACCCTCACGCCGCACCCCGCTCTTCAACGGCGCCTTGGAATGTCGTCTGTACGAATTCAAGCTGGTGCGAGGGCCGATGCGGCGCGACAAATGCAAGGACGAAGGACCTGCTCAAGCCGGAGGCTGACAAACCGCCTATGCCCGCGAAGCGACCGCTCTTCGCCATCCTGCTGGTTCTTGCCCTTGGCCATGGGGCTCTTCCGACATCGCAATCCCTTGCCCTTGCCCTTGCCGACGACACGCAATCCGACAAGGCCTGGCCTGAGCCGGCGGTCCCCAGGATCCAGAAAGACATTCAAGGCGAGATCGATCGACGCCTCGCCAAGCCACAGGCCGCCACCCTCTCCTCATTGTCCGAGGCCTCTATCCTTCCGGCCAAGTTCAAAGCCCCCTTCATCGTGCAGACGCTGACCTCGCCCTGGACAGGAATGGCAGCCATTGAACAGTTCGGCCTGGATCTCGCTGCGCAAGCCAGATCCGGCCAACGCCTCCCGGAGTTGATCTCGGTCATGGAGAAGGGCATGGGCCGTAGGGCGGAACCACCTGCGTTTATCCCAGCGCCGAAGGAGAAGGAAGCCATTGCCCAAATGGCCTACCTCGTGGCTGTTTTGCAACAGGCAATCCAGTTGCGGGAACAGGCGCTGTCAAAAATCAACCAAGCCGACCGGCAATTTCTCTTCGACCATGCCGCAGCCCTTGCGGAACGCTTCTCGCCGCAAATCTCCGGACTCGATGAGGAGGCGCGACCCCAGGCCGAGAAGGACCGGCGATTTTTCCAACTGGTCGGCGAACGATTGGACTACGCTTCGCTGATTGCCGCAGCCCAAGTCCTGACGCGCCTCTCCGACGAAGATTGGTTGAACAGCCTGGCGGAAAGTTTCCAGGCTCACCGGCCGCTGGAGATGACGATCCCCGGCATCACCGGCGATGTCTTGCTGGTTCGAGAAACCTCCACCGGGCTCATCGTGATCGGCGGGTTCGGGCCCAACACCTATGAGTTGGACCAGCGAATCGCCCTGCTCATCGACCTGGGCGGAGACGACCTCTACCAGGGCCTGATCGCCTCACCGGCCACAGCAGAACAGGGGCTCAGCATCGTCATCGACCTGGCCGGGCAGGACACCTACCGTGCTGCCCCGCTCGGCTTGGCGACCGGCCGCCTGGGCATCGGCCTGCTGGTGGACCGCGCGGGAGACGATCGGTACGAACTGGCTCCTGGATCAGGCGGGGCCGGCTTTGCCGGCTTGGGACTCCTTGACGATGGCGCAGGTCAGGATCGCTATGCTGGCACCAGGTTTACCCTTGGCGCGGCAGTGGGAGGCCTGGGACTCTTGCTGGACCGAGCCGGGCGAGACAGCTACGCAAGCGCCGGCTTTTCCATCGGCTTCGGCGGACCAGTGGGAGTCGGTGCGGTCATCGACCTGGGCGGCGACGACTTCTACCGGTGCGACGAAGGGCTTCCCAGTCATGACAACCAAGCGGAACAGCCTGAAGCCAAGCCAGGCGATCCCTCCTTCCAATACGACTGTTTCGGGCTGGGCACCGGTTCGGGACAACGGGTCTTCCCCAAGAACCTTACCGGCTCCTCTCTCGATGAGCTGGCCGGTGGCTGGGGAATCTTGATCGACCTGGCAGGAAACGACCGCTACGGCAGTTCCAACTTCTCCCAAGGCGCGGGCTATTTTTTCGGCGCAGGGATCAAGTTGGACCTGAGCGGCCACGACGACCATGGGGCAGCCCGCTACGGCCAAGCAGCCGGCGCGCACGGCGGCCTGGGGCTCTTCATAGACTACGACGGCAACGACCGCTACGGCTCCACCGGACCGGTCTACAATGGGGGCGCGGCCTGGGACCGAAGCGTGACCTTGGGCATCGATGCCGGCAGGGGCAGCGATGTCTACGACTTCCTTCGATCGAGCGGCCTCGGCCTGGCAGACCATCATGCTTGGGGCCTCTTCATCGACGAAGGCGGCACAGACCGCTACCTCGCCCCCCAGGGCCTGGGCACAGCCTTCAATGAGAGCCTGGGCGGGTTCTTCGACCTGGGCGGCGAAGACGACTATGCGCAAGTTCCGCAACCCCGTCTGGGTCGGCGCGGGAATCGGCTGACGCTGGTCGATCCGGCCGGCGCCTTGTTTCAAGATCGGTAGCGATGGCGCCCCATGAATCCCCCCTCCACAGTGGAAGCGGCTGCGCTATAATACAGAGCCGGCCGCAACCAGGCGAAGGAGTCCACCATGAAGGAGACATTTGAAGTCACCAAGACCGAGGCGGAATGGAAGGCCGTCCTCAGCGAGGAGCAATTCCAGGTTCTGCGCAAGGCTCATACGGAACCGCCGTTCAAGAATAAATATTTCGACAATAAAACAGCCGGCACCTACCTCTGCGCCGGCTGCGACTTGCCCCTGTTCTCCTCGAAGGAAAAGTATGACAGCCGGACCGGCTGGCCCAGCTTCTGGAAGCCGATCGCGGAAGACACCGTCCGCACGAAGACCGACTACCTGCTGATCTTTCCCCGCACGGAAGTGCATTGCCGGCGTTGCGGCGGCCATCAGGGACATTTATTCGACGATGGCCCGCCACCCACCGGCCTGAGGTATTGCATCAATTCCGCCGCGTTGAAATTCGTGCCGGAACGGTCCTGACGCGCGGGCAACGGACGTTTGGGAAGTAGAAAGGAACGGAGCAGAACCATGGAGAAGGCCACATTTGGAGCCGGGTGTTTCTGGGGAGTGGAAGCTGCCTTTCGGCGGATCAAGGGCGTGACCGCCACCCGCGTCGGCTACATCGGCGGCACGGCGCTCAACCCCACCTACCACGATGTCTGCACAGACCGCACCGGCCATGCCGAGGCAGTGGAGGTGGACTTCGATCCGGCCCAGGTCTCCTATGAAGACCTGCTCAAGGTCTTCTGGTCCAGCCACGACCCGACACAGCTGAATCGGCAAGGCCCCGACATCGGCACTCAATACCGCTCGGCCATTTTTTTTCACAGCCCGGAACAGGAACGATCCGCCACGGAGTCAAAGAACAAGCTCCAGGCCTCCGGCCTCTTCAAGCGACCCATCGTGACGGCCATTGTCCCAGCCTCAACCTTCTATCAGGCGGAGGACTACCACCAGCAGTACCTCGAAAAACGCGGCCTTGGGTCCTGTCATTCGTAAAGGCAACAGGAAAGAGATCGATGTTCATCCATGCGCGTCCTCGTCAGGCAGAAACCATCCTTCAGGCCATGCGTCAGGTCGCCACGATGCGTGGGACGATACCCCTGACGGAGGCCGGTCGTCGATCGCTGCAAGCCGCCGCGAACAGGATTTCAAGGAACGTAGCGCGGAGCCGTGAGGAGATGTCCGTCTTGTTGAATCGGAAAACTCTTTAACCGGCCTTGCCACACATACCCATGATTCCGGTAATGCTGGTGGTACCGCCAAACGTGACTGATCATCCACCACTGCATGAATAGGCTGAACGCCGCTTCGTGGGCTGGCTGCACAACAAGATGAAAGTGATTCGGCATCAAGCAGACGCCGAACACCTTAACGGAAAATTTCGCTTTTGCCTTGGCGAGCAGATCGAGGAAGGCGGTGTAATCGCCGTCCTTGTGGAAAACCGTTGCACCACCGTTCCCCCGATTCAGAACATAGTAGGCGTGAACCGCTACTTGTCCGCGTGGAATCGAGGCATGGATAAGTAAGGTACGCGAAGCAGAAGTTGCAGCGCAAGACAAAGCAGGCTGAGCTAGCCCCACTTTCGTGGACACCTCCCAACGGCTGGACTGGAAAGTCTAACCCTGAAGCAGTTCCAGTCTCGAAATACACGCATTTCCCCACTCGGCCCTTGCACCTTCCTTAACAACCCGCCTAGAATGAGCCTCCCTGCGAGGCTCCCATGGCTCCCCGTTACCCCTCACGAGGATCACACTTCCTTTTTATCGCATTGGGCCTGTTCTTGGTCATTACGGGATGCAGTTTTGCCTCTCATTCAACTGAGGGAAGTAAAATACACATTGTGAATGTCGGACAAAGAGTAGAGCCCCGTCACATCCTTGCTGGAAGGGGACATGAGGTCCGGTGGCGAAACACAGGGACTCAGCCAATCGAGGTCATTTTCCCGGGAGAGATTGCTGCCCGGATCTCATGCCGCATAGGATTTAAGCGCGTAGATCAAAATGCACTCTCTGCCGTCATCGAACCAAATTCCTTCGCCAGTCTCTGTTTCGCGTGGCAAGGGAAATATCACTATCAAGTGCGCTTGAATGAAAACCTTGCAAGCGCACCACCCGACAAGATTGCGAGCGTCGTATGGATTGTGGGACGCGGGGAAAGAAACCCCGATCCTTATGAGGATTACACAAATATCACTCCTTAGCAGCATGGGCCTCGTCACCGTGGCTCCGCCAGACCATGTGGGTGATAGGACTTTGCATTTGGAGGGGGCGGTGTAACGCTCCCCATCGACAACCCTCCACGTACAAAGGAACATGACTATCCCACGCCCAAGCCACACGCTCTCACGTTTGCTTGTGATTGCCGCCCTGACCCTGTCGGATCCCTCTTCCTGGGCCATTGAGCCGGACGACATGAAACTGATTCGCGCGGCCACTTGCGAGGAACTCACTGATGAATATCGGGGATTTGTCGCAGCAGAGAAAGAAATCACCGACGACCTCAAGCAGTCCGGCAACACATCGATCGCCACCAACGTACTGGGCGCAACCGCCCTGGCGACCCTCGGCATCGGATTTTTTACCTGGAACGACAACTCCAGCACGAAAGAAAACCTGGCCGAGCTGAAAGCCTACCGCGAAGCAATTGCTGCTGAGGCTAAAAAGAAAAACTGTACGTTATTAGCGAACTAAACGCCTTGCCTCGCCTGCGGTGAGTGGCGATTGGCACAACGTTCGCATACTGCCCCCCTCATCGACCAGTCAAGCTTCCCGCCCGGCCTGCCGATAAGGACTATACGGACCCAGGCTGAGGGAACACCCACCGGAAAGAGGCTGCGATGCTGACAGACATCGGCGATGTGATGCGGCAGTGTTACGCAAAGGGCTGGATCACGAGCCGGGACGGCAACCTCAGCCTGTTCAAAGAAGGCGGGAAACATCTGTACATCACCCCCTCCGGCATCAAAAAGACACTGCTGCAACCCGAACAGCTCGTCAAGCTGGAAACCGCCATGGACCCGGAGACGCTCCAGCGCCGCCTGTGGATCTCCGACCATCAAAAGCCGTCCGGCGAAATCCTCATGCACTGGAACATCCAATGCAACACCCCCGGCACAAGGGCCGTCCTCCACGTCCATGCGACCCACATCGTCGCCGCCATGTATCGCGGGTTCGATCTGCCGCAACTCTGCATGAACTTCGGAGAGATTTTCCGCCTCACGCGCGTCGGCCCCTCGGTGCCGGTCCTGCCCGCGCTCACGCGCGAGTTTGCCGATGCCACGGCCGACTGCCTGGGCGTCCATGCCGACGGCTCATTGGAGTACGATGTCGTCGGGCAGACCAACCACGGGGTCTGCGCGGTCGGCGCCGATCCCTGGGCGGCCTACGAGCACATCGAGCGGCTCGACCATGTCTGTGAAATCGTGCTGAAGAGCGGGGTCAGCCCTGGAGTCGAAGTCTTCGAAGCGGTCATGCGATGACGCGCACCTGTCTGCCTTTCTCAGCCTTGCGCTGACAAGTGACCAAGCCAACAAGTTGACAAGTTTTAGGAATCTCCTCCGCTCTCACGAGAGTGCGCCCCCTTCTCTTGCTTGTCACTTGCGACTTAGCTTTTGCTACTTCTTCATGAGACCAGTCAGCAACAGCTCTCGATCCTTGACCATCTGGTCCCGTATCTGCCCCACCGCCTCCGTGAAGGCGCGGTTCAGGCGCACATGGGCGGGGTAGAGCGGCATGGACCAGTAGCGGCTATCGTGTCCGGCCATCTCCTGATAGGCCGCGCGGCCCCGGTAGACGCCGAGCACCAGGCCATCCGGCGTCGCAAGCCTCACCTCCAGATCCACCTCGCCTTGCCAGGCCTGGACGGGTGAGGCAAAGGCACTGACCGCCCAGCCCAAGCCAGGAATCAGCGCCCACGACGGAATCGTCGCCTGCCCATAGAAGCGGCGGATCGTTCCGCTCAAGATCAGATCGGGATGGGCCGCGTGCCGGCCAATCGACCGAAAGACCGCCGCCGCGCTGAAGTCCGCCACAATCGCCCGCGTCACCAGCGCGCTGAGGTCTCCTTCCATCGATTTGGTCTGCGAGACCGTCCCCTCCGCAAGGTCTTCCTTGTCGTCAGGCGGGGAGGCATCGCGGAACATTTCTACTGCGACCGAGACGGGGATGCTGTGAACACTCTTCTCCAACGCCAGCGTCGGCTTGTAGGGGATGCAGGCGGCGAGGATAAGAGCGAGGCAGCCGACCAGCAAGGCCGCCACGAGGCGGGATGGGGCGTACCCCGAACAAACCATTGCACCGTCTTTTGAGTGTATCGCGAGCAAGTATCTCAGACCGGCGGATTCACCGCCTCGAAGAGTGCCGAGTAGTCGGCGTCGGCTAACCCCCGCTCGACGGTCTGATTCAAGAGGGGGCGCACACCATCGAGGCTGCCGACATTGAGCCCGGCGGCTGCCGCTTCCTTGAGAAAGAGGTCTACGTCTTTGAGCAAGTGCCGGGCAGAAAAGTTCGGGTTGGCGTAGTCTCGCGCAAGCAGGCGCGGGAGCTTCTTCTCGAACGCCGAGGCGAAGAGGGCGCTCTGGCGCAGGATGTCCATGAAGGTGTCCACGGCAATCCCTTCCCGCTGAACCAGGCCCAGGCTGAGCGAGAAGGCGGCGATCTCCGCCGCGATGAGTTGGTTCAGCGCCAGCTTGAGGGCGGCGGCCGATCCCACCGGGCCGATCAGGCGCGGCTCCGGCCCGAAGGCTTTGAGCAGCCCGGCCCATTGCTCGAACTGCGCCTCCGTGCCGCCGACCATGACCGACAATCGTTGTTCCTTGACCTCCGTGATGCTGCCCAAGACCGGGGCCTCCAGATAATCCCCGCCTGCCGCTTGCACCTCGCGCTGAAACTCCCGGCTCTCTTGGGGGCCGATCGTGCCCATCTGAATCACGGTGCGGCCCCTGATCTCCTGCCGAGCCGCAGGCGCAAACAGCGCCTCGCGGATCGCCCGGGCATCGGCCAGCATCAGGATCAGACAGGCCCCGGCGCGAACCGCCTCGGCCGGAGTCTCCGCCACCGCGATCCCGGCTTTCGGCAAGTCCGCCACCTTGGCCTGCGTCCGGTTATAGACCGTGACCATACGGCCCGTCGCCTTCAACCGTTCGGCCATAGGCCGCCCCAACAACCCAGCGCCCATGACCACGACATTCATCGAAAACCCTCCCTACTGCCGACGCCGCCTGCCGCCCATTTTACTTATTGGCAGTACTGCGTCGTCTCCTTAAGTTTCAAGCGCGAGCAGCCGATAACCTGACAGGCCCCCAAGGACCTTGCCATGCAGCTGGTTCCCTTCTCCCAACCAGGACAAGCCGGACGCGCGCGCGCCGACGACCTGGCGCGCCTCCTCGAACAGCCGACCGACCGGGAGCGCCGCCCCTGTCCGAACTGCGACACAACCTGCGGCTGTCCCGCCCGCTCGACGCAATGCTGCTGCAGCTGTTCCGCTCGCTGCCCTGATGCGCCCCGCTTCCTCTCTTCCGAACCGGCCCGGTACCCGATCGAACCGCAGGTGTTGCCCCTGGTCTATGTCTTGGCCGGCTTGCGGCTTGTGCCGCCCTGCTGGTCTTGCGAGGGGCACCTTCAAGCGAGCGGCGGCCTGACCCGATTGCCCCAGGTGTGGTTTTACTCCGCTTCGACCGTCTATCCGGAACTGATCGCCCTCTACCTGAAGGATCTGGAATTCCAGAAGCGGCTCCATCACCACTGGATGGTGTCCGTCTGCCCCCATGCCGCCGGAGGGGCGACGATCTTTCAAATCCAACCCGAACAACTCACACCCTCCGATGTCAAGAAAGCGGAGTTGCAAACCCTGCAAGACGATCTCCGGACCATCGCCGGGTCCCTCGACGCCTCGCTCCGGCAACTGGCGATCAGCCAGCTTAAATCTGTCTAAGAAAAGACTATCGTTCCCGCTTCAGACCGGCCCGCTTCCGGTGTTCTTTCATCCAGCACCGATCCATCACGACGAGCAGGCCGGCGTGCTGCGCGCGTTGCGCGGCCGCCGCATCGACCACGCCTTCTTGAAGCCAGACCGCCTTGGCTCCAACCGTGATCGCGGCATCCACGACGGCGCCGGCTTCGTCCGATTTTCTGAAGATCGACACGAGGTCGATGGGTCCCGGCACCGCCGCAAGCGAGGGATAGGCCGGCTGACCCAGCACAGGCAGCTCGAGGGGATTGACGGGGATCACCTGATAGCCCTGCCCCTGCATGCAGGCCGCGACCCGATAGGACGGGCGGGTTGGATTGGACGAGAGGCCGACGACCGCGATCCTGCGGCACTCATCCAGGATGCGCCGGATCGTTTCAGAACCGGAGACCGTGCTGTTCCCGACCGATGCGTCCGTCATAGGCCCTCGATGATTTGAAAAGTTCAAAGCGCCCGTCTGCCGCATACGCAGCGACGCGATTCCTGAGCCCGGCCATGGCTTGCGCCGTCAGGGGCGTAAACCGGCGGACGATGTCGAGATTCTGCCGCAACACCTCGCGCGAGTCGATCCCGCTGACGACCGTTGTCACCGGCAGGCTCCGCGC
>Ga0194120_10007674_pt1 | contig 14613 bp, 15 predicted proteins | sample TA2MahCa65mmetaG_FD_148642 | JGI IMG/M metagenome (GOLD analysis project Ga0194120, IMG submission 148642) | Freshwater microbial communities from Lake Tanganyika, Tanzania - TA2015019 Mahale Deep Cast 65m | ecosystem: Environmental > Aquatic > Freshwater > Lake | place: Tanzania: Lake... | reverse complement strand
TGCGGGGCGTGCCTGCCGGAATGTCCCAACGAAGCGATCTTTGAAACCAGAAGCGATGCCGAGACCAAAGGCAATCACGTGGGCGACGGCCAGGGCGTCGGCGACAACATTTATGTCATCGCCCATGACCGCTGTACCGAGTGTGTCGGCCACTTCGACGAACCGCAATGCGCGGCTGTGTGTCCGGTTGACAATTGCTGCATCTCAGACCCGCTCTATCCGGAGACAACTGACGTCCTTCTGGACAGGGCGAAGACGTTGAATCCCGATAAAGCCATTGACCCCGCCAAAGTGTGGAGCGGAGTCAGAAACTAACTCCACCACGGTCCCTGTCGTTGAAGGAAGGCCTTGATTCTGAAAAGAATTAAGGCCTTCCGCTTTTTCAGGAATACCGGAGGCGGCAAGAGCCGCTGTTCAGACCTGAGAAAATACGACGGCCTCAAGGAGCATGTCCTTGAGGCCGTACATTAGCGATTGAATGTTCTTTCTTCGTGGCCGGCGGCTACTTCAACATCAGCAACTTGCCGCCCACATGACCGGGATGCAGATGGCAGCGATACTCCAACACCGTCCCTGCGCTATAGAACAAGTCGCTGGTGGGCACACCGATATATTGCGTTTCACCCGGCTTGAGCACCAATTTGGTATCCAATACGGTCGGCGTCGTGCGATCCGTCGCGGTTGAGCTGAGCTGGAAACCGTGCTCCGCCGTCGCCTTGTTCGTCACCTTGAGTAGAACGGGCGATCCGGGGCGAGTCTTAAAATCAATCACGGTCATCGGCGGATACCACGTCTTCATCTCTCCGATTTCAATGGCATAGAACGAGACGTCCACCGTCAGTTCCTTGAAGGGTTGCCCGACAACGGATCCGGTTTCCAAACTGCCGACTTCAACACCACCGGCCTGAAGCGCATGGGCCGCCGATGCTCCGGCCAACACCATTCCAAGGCCTACAAGTGCCGCACTCATCATCTTGCCCATTCCTACCTCCCTCAGAAAGAAACAGACTGTAATTGCCGCCGGCCACCGCTCGATGTCGAGCAAATGATAGGCCTGCAGCCTCGAATGGTTCACGCTCCTCGCGAGCCTATGACGATAGCCAATAAGGATCGCATGTATATCATAGAGGCAAAAAGGGAAGCAACCGATTCGCCCCCATTTCCCCACGCGAACGAGCACAGGCCGCGATTCTCCCGCCGTCATCCTTGAGCCGGTCTCTACTTGTTGGCCTTCAGCGAATCTCTAGTGCCCGGCACACATTCATCACGCTTCCAATCCTTGAGAACGTGCGCCTCGCTAAACGTCAGCGAGTACCGATAACAGTAGAGCGTCGGCTTTTGCTGCTCGCTCGGTCTTCCCATCATCGCGCCCACCGATTGGGACGCCTCTGTCAGGAAGGTCGGACTCCAGCGATCCAGATCGCTCTCACCCAACGCGATCCGGTACGTCCAAAGACTGTCGCCGCCCAGGACAGGGTTCTTAGCCGTATGGGGCGGGCCGAATCTTTCTCGGACCTCGTCTTGCGTGAGCTGGCCGACCCCGCGCGAGAAGTAGCTATCCCACCCTGGAGCATGGCATGCGCCGAGCATGCTGCCGAACACGAGCAGTCCGACGGCGCGGAATAGGCCGGGAATGCTTGCTGCGAGCTGTCGACCTCCAGACCGGATATCCTTCATGAGGCGTACGCTACACTGGTCTTGCCGGTCAGTGCAACCGGGTGCGGCACCATCGCCGAGATGGGGTTAAGTATTTGCCTGAACGTCCGATACCCTTGGTGAGGAACCACCTTATGCCCATCGTTCCGGCAATCAGTGGTATCGCGGAGACCTATCCGGTCAAGCCGACCATTCAGAGGCCGGCGCATGTGGAATCGGTCGAAGCACAGGGAGACCAGAGCCACCATCCGCCTCTACCGGACCACCCGCACAAAGCCGCGCACAACGCCTACCAGCAGCAGACCGAGCAGGACCTACAGGCGAAACCGGCTCTCCTCGCCCGCGATCTCATGTCCTCACCGGTTTATACGCGTTCTTCGGACAGTACCGCGAGTGAGGCTTGGGCAGACATGACGCGCAGGGGGATTCATCACCTCCCGGTCACATCAGTCCATGGCATACTCGTGGGAATCATCTCTGATCGAGATTTATTGCGTCAGGTCCCTGAACTGGCGATCACAACCTCCCACAACCAAGCGGCTCACCGAAAATTGGCGGACCTCATGACCAGACGCGTGGTCTCCGCCGCTCCCACCACCACTGTCAGAGACATTGCCCGCCTCATGCTGGACGAACGCATTCACGCAGTTCAATCATCTCTGATCGAGATTTATTGCGTCAGGTCCCGGAACTGGCGATCACAACCTCCCACAACCAAGCGGCTCACCGAAAATTGGCGGACCTCATGACCAGACGCGTGGTCTCCGCCGCTCCCACCACCACTGTCAGAGACATTGCCCGTCTCATGCTGGACGAGCGCATTCACGCAGTTCCGCTCCTGGATACCCATCGCCGCCTCGTCGGGATTCTGACAACGCGCGATCTACTGCGTGGGATTGCGAACCATGGACCGCTCGAACTCTGGACCTAGCCGGACATCCGGGCGGCCGGTACGGCGTTACCGGTGCAGCCGCTGAAGCCTCTGGCAGGCGACATCGAGATCCTCGTCGGTCTTGGCATAGCTGAATCGAATGAAGCCGGCGCCGGCAGAGCCTGAGAAAAATGCCTCCCCAGGCACACCGGCTACGCCGGTCTTATCCAGGAGATACAGCGCTCGGTCCTTTCCCGTCGAGCCAGGCAGGGCGGACACATCGGCCAACACGTAGTAGGCGCCCTCTGGAATCGACGGACGCAGCCCGGCTTTGACCAAGGCCCCGCAGAATTGATCCCGTTTTGCTTGATACGAGCGCGCCAGGTCTCGATAGAACTCAGCGGTCAACTCATTGATCCCTGCCGCTACGGCCAGTTGAAGCGGGGCGGGAGCGCACACATAGAGCAGATCGTTCATGGCACCGATCGCCTGGGCCCAGGGTTCGGCCGCGACACAATACCCAATACGCCATCCTGTCACGCTGAATGTCTTGGAGTAGCCCCCGATGGTGATGGTGCGCTCGGCCATACCCGGCAATGTGGCCATGCTGACGTGCCGCCGTCCATCGTACAGAAAATATTCGTAGATTTCGTCGGTGAACACAAAGAGATCATGCCGGCATGCAAGTTCCGCGATGGCCTCTAACTCCATTTGAGTCCATACCTTGCCGGATGGATTCCCGGGCGAATTGACGAGAATGGCTTTGGTCTTCGGTGTAATCGCCTGCTCCAGTTGTGTCTGAATGTACGTCCATCCCGGCGTGCTCATAGTGATGATCACCGGGACTGCCTCAACCGCGAGCACCGCACTGATATGGTATTGATAGTATGGTTCAAACAGGATGACTTCGTCCCCGGGGTTCAGTAGGGCCTCGCAGGCACAATGGAAGGCCCCGGTTGCTCCGGCGCTGACGACGATCTCTTTCTCGGGATCGGCCTTGATCCCATTGTAGCCAGCCAGCTTTCCGGCGATGGCTTGCCGCAGTTCCGGCAACCCATCGAAGCGGGTGTAGACATTGTACCCATCTTTAATCGCCCGCTCAGCGGCCTGTAGCACGATAGGGGGAACCGGGGTATCACACACTCCTTGCGCCATGTTGAGCCCTTTGGCGCTTGCGCACGCTTGTGTCATCGCCCGAATTTCCGACTGAGCCAAATTGGCCATCCGCCGACTGATCGTCCGTGTCATGATGGAGTCTCCCTGCGTTGATTGTCGGCCTCCTTTCTCGCAAACATCCACTGACCCGTCAAGCTCCCCCTCCGGCATCCCAACTGTCCGTCCACACTCGTGCGTGAAACGGCGTCGGCCCGCTTCATGCTTTCGGGACAGCATTGGAATCACAGGATGAGTGAGGGGCTGAATGTCCGCATGGGCGGGGTTGCCGATAGCGTTCGTAATTCCGCAGCACTTTCCGCACATACGAACGCGTTTCACGGATTCGAGGAATCTTGCCTCCCTTGATTCGGTGCACCCCGGCATTATAGGCAGCGAGGGCCAGAATCACATCTCCCTCATAGAGGTTCAGCAGGTGACGCAGTTGTTTCGCCCCCCCTCGAATGTTTTGTAGAGAATCGTGAACATCGGCAACTCGCAAGGTCGCCGCGGTATCCGGCGTGAGCTGCATTAGCCCAATGGCTCCCTTGTGCGACACAGCATCTTGACGAAAATCCGACTCCGTTTTGATCACGGCACGCAACAATGCCGGATCCAGACGGTATCGGTTGGCATAAAACGTAATCGCACGCCGAATTTCTTGTTGAGAATAGCGGACCCGGTCCTCCGAATCCGGCTTAGTGGGAACAGGGGTGGCCGCCACCATCACGCCTGCAAGGACACCAATAAGGGCACAGCGTAATGGAACGGTTCCCGAATTGAACGGCCATGTCGGTCTTGTCAGCCTCACATGGTGACCTGATCGTTCCGTGCTTCATGGAAGGACCCGGGTCACCGTCTAGTTACTCAAGAGACATGCCGATACACCGATCCGTAAACATCTGATTATTCAGCACATGGCGCTGTTTCTCCTCTTCAGGATGAGGACATGAGATGGACACCTTGGCCACTTTTTGCCAGCCTTGTCGTGGCGTGGTGCCGACCGGTGTGCAGCGTAGCCGGAAAGGAACGGCCGATTAGGGTTTGCCCCACAGCGATTCCAATCGCTGGGCCCGGCCGCAATTGTGTTTGTACAGTTTATACCGGAGAGGATTCTTCTTGTAGTAGTCCTGATGGTGGTCCTCAGCCGGATAGAACACGGACGCTTTGACCACTTGTGTGGCGATCGGGGCGGAAAATCGTTTAGACCGTTCAATCGCTGTTTTCGACTCCTCCGACAGCCGCTGTTCTTCGTCCGTCGCATAAAACACCGCGGACCGGTATTGATTGCCATGGTCGCAATCGCCGTTTTCGACTCCTCCGACAGCCGTTGTTCTTCGTCCGTCGCATAAAACACCGCGGACCGGTATTGATTGCCATGGTCGCAGAATTGGGCATTCGGCGTGATGGGATCAACATTGCGCCAGAACACATCGAGTAATTTCTGATAACTGACTTTGGCCGGGTCATAGCTGACTTCGACAGATTCCGCATGGCCGGTGCTTCCCCCGGAGACTTGTTCGTACCTGGGATTCGCCACGGTTCCGCCCATGTAGCCTGAGACGACTGTGCTTACCCCCTCCACTTGCTCAAACGCTTCTTCCATGCACCAGAAGCACCCTCCGGCGAAATAGGCCTTCGCCGGAACCGATGCCCTCGCATCGATACCTCCCGACCAGAACGTGAAAGTGCCCAACAAACCGAGACTCAGCACAACGGATATGGAATGGCGAATGGGAATCATAGATATGTCCTCCCCTGCCTACTCAGTCGCAGAAACTGGAGCACTCTTACAGCACATCGAGACACATGCACATGAGCAAGTACGCTCGACCGTCCGGCTTCTCGCCGTACCTCAAATGGACAACACATCATACTCGTTGGATGCTGCATGCCGCCTGTGTCCGCGGTGGCCTTCCACTTGCCTCATGATGAGCGCGATTGCCTCTTCCGGAGACGAGGCGGCGGCAACTAACCGCTTGCCCAGCTTGCGAAAAAACGCCACATCCGCCGCTGAAGCATCCACCAGAATGACCGGCCTCCCGGCTTTGACGGCTAAGGCGACTTCTGACACGGTGCCCGATCCGGTCAGCCCGCAGGCGACGACCACGTGGCTGGTCAACACATTGATGTTGTTGCGGCCGCTGCCCATTTCCGTGATGATCGGCACATCGACATGCCTCGAAACCTTGTCCTTGGCAGTCGGGAGGACTCCGATCGTCAAACTTCCCCCCACCCGCTTGGCGCCTTCGCACGCCGCATCCATGACGCCGACGTCACGTCCACCGGTCAGGACGACCCATCCGCGCCGGGCGATCAGCTCTCCCAGCATCCGTGCATGATCGAGATCTTTTTTCTTGGCCTTGGCCGGCCCCATGACACCCACGATAAACCGCATGGCCCCTCCATGATTCCCTATTGCCACATATCAGAAACGAGACGCCGTTAAGGTCACCTCCGCGTTGGTCCACGCCGCCTTGAACTGCTGTTCGATCGTGTCCGCCTCGCTGGCTTTTCCCTGATCGCGAAGGCTGTGCATCAGCCCGAATAACGCCCATCCATTGTCGGCATTTTTCGCAAGATCCGCCCGGTAAATGGCTTCGGCATCAGCCGGTCGTCCTGCGACCAAGAGGATGTCACCCAAGTAGTGGCGGACCGGAACCGGCCAGAACGGAGGCTCCATATATGGAAGACCATCCTCCAATTTGACGGCATCCTTGAAGCACGTGATGGCCTCGTCGTACCTTCTGTGACGAGCGGCGATTTCACCGGCCAGCAGACGCTCCGCGATCTTGAGCAACGCCCGTTCCGTCTTCTCCTCCGGTGTCCGGTCTCGCCCTAACCGCTTCGCCAGCCCGGCCAAGACCGTATGTTCACCTTCGGCTCCGGGCAGACGGCCGGTACCCGCCAGCGCCATTCCTCGACCCAGCCGCCAAATACCTTGATGGAGGCGGAGATGCTTGTGCGGAGCCGGTTCCCGCAGCAATTCATGCCCCTGCCCAAATCGAATCATCGACCAGAGAGGCACCAAGAGATACGCTTCTTTCCCCTTATCTTTCCGGGTATCTTCCTCAGAAATCATGTGGGCCAGCTCACGGGCGACCTTCAGCGACTCATCGCGCCGCCCTTCCATGGCCAGTGCGGCCCAGAGAAAATGCAGATTATGCGGGTAATAGCCGCCGGCGTACTCCTCCGCCACTTTTCGAGCACTCAGATAACCCCGATCGACATGGGCCGCCTGTGCATTCCGTTCCGCGGCTTGATGGTATTTGCCCACGCGCATGTAAATATGGGCCGGCATATGCACCAAATGGCCGGCTCCCGGCATCAGCGTGGGGAGCCGCTCAGCACAGGACAGAGCCCGTTCCGGTGTGAGTGAGGCTTCGACGACATGGATATAGTAATGACAGGCTCCGGGATGATCGGGATGCCGCGCAAGAACCGATTCCAACGTCGAGACGATTTCGTCCGTTCCAGGTCTCGGCTGCCCCTCGGATGTCCACAAGTCCCAAGGCCGAAGATCCATCAAGGCTTCAGCGAACAACACCCCGGCATTGGGATCCTCGGGAAATTCTTGCCACACCAGTCGCATGGCATCAGCATAGGCCTTGTCGAGCGCGGCTCGTGTGCGGCCCTTGGCCTCATACCGTTTCCCCAAGGCATCGATGTACCGTCGCTCAGCGATGCTGGCGTGGGCACTCCGTGCCCGTGCTTGCTGGAGAGCTTCCAGCGCGCGGCGTTCCCGTTGTTTGTCCATGCCGGCATTGATATTGGGACCCAGTGCGAGAGCCATGCCCCAATACGCCATGGCGGCGGAAGGATCAAGGGCGGCCGCCTCTTTGAACGCCAACACGGCTTCCTCGTGGTTGAAGGCATACACCAACCGAAGGCCTTGGTCGAAATACCGTTGGGCAAGGCTGGAGGACGTCGTGATGGAGTGGTGCAGCGTGCCGAGATTGTCGAAAAGCGGAACGGATGCGCGCTCTTCGGAAGGAGAGGCCGCATGGGCTATGGCGCCAGCCCATCCTCCCCACCATACGGCAACACACAACAGACATCCACTGAGTATTCGGCTAGCCGGCGTTGCAAAATCTGTCATGGGTTCCACGATGAACGGATGCGGCTGGACTGGGGATGGAACGATCGCACGCCCGGTGGCACTCCGGTACGGTCTCAGAGATTGAGCGACGCCCGCGTGGAGTTACCTTTCTCCGCCATCGCCTTGTCTTTTGCGACCGGCTTTTGGCGAATCCGAATCATGGTATTCCCTTTGGCCACGGCGGACGCGACTCGCTCCTCCCTATACGAAGCGGAGGTCAGTTCCGATTCCTTCTCAAAGCACAGAAGGACCTGCTGCTGAGACTGGACCATGGCTTTCAATTCTTGAAGTTGAGCGGTGAGACGAACGATGTCCTGCTGTTGTCTCAAGAGAAACGTCCTGAGCTCGCAGATTTCCTCTTCGTGGGACACACCGGAGAGAGACTGCGGGGGAGACATCGCCGCCTCGGCGGACTGAGCACGCGCGGCACGGTGTTGCACATCTGGCTCTACGCCCCCCATCCATCCCTCATCCGGACGGCACTCCGATTCCGACCCACGATGCGTTCCTTGTTCATCGACCTGGTCACCGGACGCAGCTTGGTTGGCCTGCGATTCAGAACGCCGCGCCGTTTCGAGTGAGGAAGAAAACGCGTCGATCGCGGAGCGGAAGAACGCCGCTCCCTTCTGAGAGAGCATGCGCGCAAACGTGGGCTTGGCAGGACGAGCGGCATCCAGTTGTTCGGCAGACGGGATGCGGTGGATCAAATTGATCGGTTCATCATTGAATCGGCGACAACGCCGCTCCCTTCTGAGAGAGCATGCGCGCAAACGTGGGCTTGGCAGGACGAGCGGCATCCAGTTGTTCGGCAGACGGAATGCGGTGGATCAAATTGATCGGTTCATCATTGAATCGGCGACCCATGTTCTCTCCTCGCCGTTCTCGACCGCCTGTCCGTCTGACGCTCCGCCACACTCTGCCTGGAAATGCTCACACAGAGCGTCTTGCCACCTGATACAGGGATTCTCTGTTGTCTACTCCTGCCGAAAGAAAGAGTCAATGGCTTTCTCTCGATTTCCTTCGAGAAATCGTGCAGACCGCTGGCAGGCTCTCTCTGAGATTCTAAAATCTGGTGGCGCTTGAAAAATGCAACCGTGGGAGGGTGAGGGCCGGCGCCAGCATCTTCCCCGTTTCCGCGGTGACGGCTTCCATCGGTCTCGTCCAGGCGTCGATCTGCCGGAAGACCCGAAGGGGGCTGTCGTGGAATCGAAGATTCTTGATCGCGGCCACAATCTCACCGTTTTCGACCAGAAACGTTCCATCGCGAGTCATACCGGTTAACGTCAGATCGCTGGGATTGACGGAACGGATGTACCAGAAATTTGTCACGAGGATCGCACGATCGACCTGTTTAACAAGATCCAGCACGGTGCCGCAGGCTGCACCGTCGATAGACAATACAGGAGCCTCCAACGTCGGAATGGCTTGTATGCCGTGAGCCTGTGCCGTGAACCGGTCATATGCCAGTTGCGTAAGCACGCCGTGATCGATCCATGTCGATGGTTCGCTCGGCAATCCCTCCGAGGTGAATCCTACGCCGAGCAAATCGGGATGGCCGGGGGCATTGGCCAGCGTCAGGCGCTTGTCCAGCATCTCTTGCCTGAACTTGCCTGCAAATGGGCTCGTCCCCTTCTCATACGATTTGGCGTCGAGCGACCACAACACCCAGGCCCACAGCCCAGCCACCGCGGCTGGCTCGAGCAGCACCGGATATGGGCCCGGAGGGAGTTCGCGCGGTTCTCGCCCACGTTTCGCCTTCTGAATCGCCGCCAACGTCCGTTCTTGGATCTTGAGATGGTCGATCGACCGATGCGCCGCCGCATTCCATCCCGTCGCCTCACCCGCTTGCACCGTGAGGCTGAATCGCGCATCCGTCCGTGTTTCACAGGCGAATAGCCCATTGTTCGCGGCGATGCCGATCGACGCGACCGACGACGAGACAATCCCGGCCGCCACGAGATTCTCCATGCGGCACTGACCAATGGCTTCGTTCGCATACTCGAGGCGACGCGTCGGCCCCGCCGCCATCGTCTCCGGCCTCGCCGTTTCACGGGCGGCAAACGGCTGCGGCTCCGGAGGTGGAAGATATTCCGGATCGTCGGGCGACACACGGGCGATTCGCTCGGCCCGCATCAGCGCATCTTGGACCGAGCCGGCCGTAAAATCCGTCGTCGAGGCAGTGCCGCGCCGCCGGCCGAAGGCCACCGTCACCGTCAGCGTCCCCCGCCGCGTATCGACATTCTGCACCACCTGGTTGTTCGCGAATCTGGTCGTGCCGCCATGGTGATCGTGGAGCGTGACCATGGTCTGGTCGCCTGAGGATCGGGTGAGGACGAGGTCGGCGAGGAACCGAAACTCCTCGCGGCTTGTCATCTTCGGCCAGGGCTTGGCGGCAAGGACACTCATCCCGAGCCCTCTCCTCTGATGACGGCGACCTGTCGGAACCGCGCAGGCGACGCCGCATGGGTCATCCACCCTGATTGGCCAGGCTGGCCCTTGCCACAGGTAATAAATCCATATCGTCTTCGAAACGACCGGTCGGCCACACCATCACAGCTATTCCAGAACTCCGGCGTGATGCCATGATAGATCACGTCGCGCAGCATATGGGTTCGCCGGCCATGCTCGATCAGCCAGAACGCGTCGCCGCCGAACTGAAAGTTATAGCGGCGCTGATCGATGCTGTAGGATCCGTGGCCTTCGATCGCGATTCCACGCTTGACGTCACCGATCAGCTGATCGAGCGTGGCCGCGCCGGGGGCCAATCCGATATTGGCAATGCGCACAATCGGCACGCTATTCCACCCATCTGCTCGATTCGACCCGCGCGACCGTGTCTCACCGATTGTGGGTGCCACTTCCCGATTCGTACAGTACCCGATAAAGATGCCGTCGCGGACAATATCCCATTGCTGGCAGGCCACACCGTCGTCGTCATAACCGGTTGCGGCGAGCGTTTCCGGCTCGGTGTTGTCCGCCACAAGCGTCACATGCGGAGAGCCAAAGCGAAACGTGCCCTGCTTGTCGGTGGTCAGAAAACTCGTCCCGGCGTAATTGGCTTCGTAACCGAGCGCGCGATCCAGTTCGCTGGGATGGCCGCAGGATTCGTGCATCGTGAGAGACAGATGTTCCGGATCGAGGATGAGGTCGTAGCGCCCAGCATCCACAACCGGAGCGTGAACCTTCTCGACCGCTTGGTTTGCCACACGCGGCGCCTCGCGCAACAAGTCGGCGTCCTCAATCAGTTCATAGCCCTTCCTCAGATGAGGCGTATTGAAGCTGCGCGAGGCAAACCGGCCGTCATGCAAGGCCGTCGCGGTACAGTCACCTTGCCCAGCCAGAAGATCAAACTCTAGGCGTGAGCCCTCCGTGGACATGAAGAGCTTCCTATCCCGACGCGCCCACAAACTGGCGCTGCTTCGCACAATCCCAGCCTGCCGATGCACGGCCTCCATCGTGTGCAGCAGCAAGTCGGTTTTTTTCTCCAACGGGACGCTGAACGGATCGATGCGGCAAGGGGTCACGACACGGTCACGATGCACCGGCTCCTCGGCCAACCGGACTTTCTCGGCAGCGATCGATGCAGACCCCTTCGCAATCTCCACGGCAAGGTCCGCAACGCGGGGCACTTCTTCCAACGACAGGATTGAACTCGCGGCGAATCCCCAGGCGCCGTGATACAGCACACGAATACCGAATCCGATGTCTCGGATGTCACGAATCGACGCAATGCGGCGGTCTTCGCCCTGGATGCTCTCGGTCAGGCTGTCTTGAATGCGAATGTCGCCGTATTCAACGCCTGACACAGCAAGACGTTTCAGCGCGATCTCGGCGAATTCATCCCAGGAAGGAGAGCTCATGAGGCTAGTCCTCAGAGTGAAGGAAGAGATGGGTCAGTATAACAGGAGCCGGAAAGGAATAGTGACCGAAGAAACGTACGTTCCTGACTCTGAGGAGACGGGCTCAAGGAAAGAAAGTGATTGCCACTCTTTCTATCGTATCAACCAATGTGACGGGGATTATCCTGATGACATCTCAGTCTGAGAATCGAGGGGTGCAGGATGGTCAAAAAGGCCGTTCAGCGAGGCCGCAGTGAGCGAAGAGGCGAGGCATACTCTGGGCCGCACGTTGAGCCTCTGCGTGACGTGTGAACACACCCCGCGGGCTTTTTCAGCATCCTGCTAGATGCTGGTCCCTGTGCGGGTCGCCTCCACAAACTGCTCGCTCGATTCGTCGAGTGCGCGGCCTCGGCGTCCCTTGGCCGGCAGGATAAACAGCTGCTTGGCGTCCAGGTTCTTGATTTCCTGTGGTGCCGACGGGAGCGTCATCTCATACTTCACCGGGCGCTGGTGATCGGCGATCTGGAGTTCGGGGTTGTAGACGCTATTGAACTTCCAAAGCATCTTGATGAAGTTGGTTTGACCCCGCATCAAGTGCCCCGCGGCAATCTTCGCGGTCCCCTTGAGCGCGGCCCAACCGAGATGTTTCTTGTTCAAGACTTGTTGTGTCTTCACTAATTCCGCGTAAAACTCCGGCAACGGCATTTTCGTCGGCAACACGGAATGTTGGATATCAAACAGGCGGTAATCCCGCGTCTGAAACTTACGGGATTCCGTGACCCAGCTTTCGGTGCCGGGATAGGGCGTATTGACGCTGATGTTCACGATCTCCGGAATTTCCAAGCACCATTGCCGGATGACTTCAAACCGCCGGCGGTCCCAGTCCGGATCGGCGATCAAATTGATCGCGACGGTGATGCCGAGCGAGCGAGCAAACTCCAGCGCCTCGAAGTTTCGGCCCAGCGAGATGCGCTTGCGATGCATCTTGAGCCCTTCTTCGTCGATCGCTTCCACGCCCAAAAACATGTATTGGAGCCCCAGCGTCTTCCAGAATTGGAAGACTTCTTTGTTGCGCAACAAGACATCGCCGCGCGTCTCCATATAGTACTGCTTCTTGATCCCGCGACGCGCCACACCCTCGCCGATTTCCATCCCCTGCTTGCCCTGGATGAACGCCACGTCGTCGACCAGAAAGATCCCCGGTTCTTCGATTCGTTCCAGATCTTCCACGGCCTTCTCCGGACTGACCGTCCGATAACTGCGCCCATAGAAGGTCCAGGCGCTGCAGAAGGAGCAATCCCAGGGACAGCCCCGTGCGAACTCGACCGAGGCGCAGGGATCCAGCACCCCGATGAAATACTTGCGCCGGTTCCGAAGCAGATCGCGCGCCGGACGGATATCGTCGAGATTCTCGATGAACTGCGCGGGAGGTCCTTCGCCATCGAGTGTCACCACGCCGGGAACCTTCGTAATCGCCTTACGATCATGCTCGACAGCTTCCAACAGCTTAGGCGCAGCCACTTCGCCTTCACCCTTGAGCACGCAATCGATCGCGCCGTCGCCGTGCTTCAAAAAGTCCTGCGCCACAAAGGACGCACTGTGGCCCCCGACAAACACAAACGCATGAGGAACCAGGCTCTTCGTCAACTTTGCTAGATCGACGATTTCCGGGACATTCGCCAGGTAGTTACAGCCGAACGCCACGGCATCCGGCTTCCAACTCGTAATGAGTGCTTCGTAGTCTTTCCAGGTATCGGCCTGCAAATCGATGAGACGGACGTCGTGCCCCGCTTGGCGCACCGCCTGTGCCACCATCTCCAGGCCAAGCGGTTCCAGGCGCAGATAGATTTTCGTATACATGAGCGGACCGGGATGCACCGCGAGGAACTTCATCTCCTCAAACCTCCTCGTCTACACAACCTGTGGCCTGAAATCCCTACCGTCGCTGCAGACAAATAGTGATACCGGGCCGGCCGACCGGATAAGCGTGGTCTCAAACCCTATGCAGGGCCGCATTCTGACAGAACAGTCGCTGCGGTTCAAGGCGGAACGGCCCCTGGAACCAAGACCTCTCTGTACATGACCGCCAGATCACGAAGCGCACGGGCGCCGTCACCGACAAAGGCCGAGCCGTGCATCGTCGCCAGCGTCCTCGGCTGCAACTCGGCCAGCCGTTGGAGCGTCGGGTCCGTCAGCGTCGAATAGGGCAGATAATTGGCCAGCGGCCCCTGCTGATACTCCACAAGGACCTCCCGGCACCGGTCAATCACATCCGACTGTGTCGTGGCGGCCACATCACCGTTCTGATGGAACAGGTCCGAGCAGAGGAGCGTCCGATGATGTTCTTCAAAGAGCAGTCCCGCCTCCCAGCAGTGAGGCACGTGAGGTGTGTGCAAAAACCGGAATCGATATCTGCCGGTATTCAGCACCTCACCGTCTGTCATCCCCAAAGCCGGACGCAGCGCCATGCAATCATCAACACTCACCAGCTTGCCAACCAAGCTGCAGACAGCCGTCGACTGAGGTGCCAGTTGTTGCCACTCCGGCAAACTGCCGCATTCATCCGATTCGAAGTGGCTGAAGCCGATCCATTTGACCGTCGTCGGATCCAAGACTGTGGCCACCGCATCGCGCACCGTCGCAAACATCGCGCGCGGACCCGTGTGAAAGAGAAGTGGCTCTTCGTCACGCACCAGGAATTGATTGAATTGCAGATCGATGTCCGGCACGTAGATCGAAATACGGAACAGGCCCGGCGCAATTTCTGAAACAGTGGGCATAGGAGCCTCCTGGGAAAAGAAGCTCGCAGCCTACTGACTGGGAGAAAGACCTGTCAACGGAGGTTCTCAGCGCCGGTTCTGTTCCCAGGCGCGGAAGGTTGCCAGGTCCTGCGCCAGGCTCTGGAGCAGCAGCGCCAGCACGACCACGTCATCGAGTATGCCAATCCCGGGAATGAAGTCCGGCACCAGATCCACCGGACTCAGGAGATAGAGCAG
>Ga0194120_10007670_pt1 | contig 14620 bp, 15 predicted proteins | sample TA2MahCa65mmetaG_FD_148642 | JGI IMG/M metagenome (GOLD analysis project Ga0194120, IMG submission 148642) | Freshwater microbial communities from Lake Tanganyika, Tanzania - TA2015019 Mahale Deep Cast 65m | ecosystem: Environmental > Aquatic > Freshwater > Lake | place: Tanzania: Lake... | reverse complement strand
CGGGTAAGCGTTCAACACGGTGAAGGCGATACTTTGTACCGCGTTTCCAAGCCCAAGAAGTCGGTGAAGGAAGAGATTGAGCAGATTGACGAGGTAATGACCCGCAGGCATTTTCAGCAGGTTGCCGATGTGATCAAGGCACACCCTGATGCAAAGAAGCGCGAAGAACTGGCTACACACCACTCTCAAATATTTAAAAAGTCCAATCCCCGTTTTGATGAAGGACGATTTCGTAAGGCTTGCGGTCTTGGCGGCTGTAAGTAAGGCGTATAAGAAACAAAGAAAAGAGCAGGATTCTTCAAATGAAACTGATTACTGAAACAGTCCAAGACATAAACATACTGACTGAAACCAAAGACGGTCAGAAGCATTATTTTATTGAAGGTGTGTTTATGCAGGCTGAAGCGAAGAATCGCAATGGTCGTTTGTACCCCATGCCTGTCATGGAAAAGGAACTAAACAGGTACAACAACGAGTATGTAAAGACTAACCGCGCAATGGGCGAACTGGGACATCCAGAAGGCCCAACAGTAAATTTGGAGCGGGTTTCGCACCTTGTTAAGGATTTGCACCTTGAAAAGAAGGATGTGTACGGGAAAGCAAAAATTCTAGACACGCCATACGGTAAAATTGTTAGAAATTTGATTGATGAAGGCGTAAAATTGGGGGTTTCTTCCCGTGGAATGGGTTCTCTAAAGGAAGAGGACGGGGTGAATGTGGTACAGGAAGACTTTATGCTTGCTGCGGTGGATGTGGTTGCTGACCCGTCTGCCCCTAATGCGTTTGTAAACGGAATCATGGAAGGACGGGAGTGGATATGGGAAGGGGGGGTTCTCAAGCCTGTTGATGTGGAGAACTACAAGCGTATTATTGAAAAAACCCCATTAAAAAATTTGGAAGAACAAGCAATGCTGCTGTTCAAAGATTTCATCTCAAAACTCTGAATATACTACATAAATTCAAATAAGGAGACTACGAGTCATGTCTAACGAAAATATAGAAGATGTCATCAAGAAGGTAATTCTCGGGGAAAGTTTCCTGTCAGAAAACACTGACTCTGATAATGAAGATCAGTTTGATTCTTCAGATTCAGAAGAGAATGATTTTGTTGAAGGGGACGAATTGGTCGAAGAAGACGATTCAGACAATTCAGAAGACTCAGAAGATGAACTTGAAGAAGAATTAGAAGAATTAGAAGAAGCAAAAGAAGAGGACGAGGAAGAGGAAGACGAGGAAGAGGAAGACGAGGACGAGGACGAGGAAGAAGCCACAGGGTCCAAATGCAACAAATGCAAAAGTAAATTGCCTGCCTTTCTTAAGGGTAAATTTGGTAAAAAGGAAAAGGAAAAAATGGAAGAAGCAGCCTCTGATTACGCCAGCGAAAAACTGTACAAGACTGCCAACGGCAAGACCGCGAAGATTGCCGAACCAACCGGTGATGCCAGTGAAAAGAACAAGGCCACTATTAAACCCAAGTCTTCTGCTGCAAAAGCTGAAACCAAGATTCCAGAGGTCAAGCCATCCGTAAAAGAAGATATTGCTGTTCTTTTCAATGGACAAGAACTTTCAGAGGAGTTCAAGGCTTCTGCTGCTACTCTCTTTGAAGCTCACCTTAACGAACGCGCTCGTCAAATCGAAGAAGAGGTTCAGGCAAAATACGAGTCGCTGCTTGAGCAGCACACGGTTGCAGTCACAGAAGAACTTGTTGAGCGTATTGACAACTACTTGAACTATGTGGTTGAAGAGTGGATGCAGGACAATCGCCTTGCTGTTGAGCAGGGTTTGCGTACAGAGATAACCGAAAACTTTATCAGTAATCTTCGTGGACTCTTTGCTGAGTCGTACATTGAGATTCCTGAAGAGAAACTTGATCTGTTTGAGACTACAGTTGAGCAAGCAGAAGCACTTGACAGCGAACTCCAAGATCAAGTCGATAAAAATATTAAACTTGTTGAAGAAGTCGATCAACTAAAGTGTGAAATTGTTTTCCGTGAAGTTGCAGACGGTCTTACTGATACAGACAGCGAGAAACTTCGCCGTCTTGCGGAAGACCTTGATTTCGACACAGTAGAACAGTTTGCCGAAAAGTTAGGTGTTCTCCGTGAGAACATTGAAACCATTGGCAGCACCGTCACCGAGGAAGAAACCAATGAGGAGTCCCTAGAGGAATCCTATGAGGACGCTTCCGAGGCTTCCCCGCTTGTTGAAGCATTTGCGCGTTCAATGAGCAAGTCACAAGAGTAAAGTCACAAGAGTAACCCCCAGTCAATAGACTGTTAACACATTTCAAGGAGATACAAAACATGGAAGAGAAGTTTTTAACAGAACAGGCAATCCGCAAGTGGAAGCCTGTTATCGACCACAAGGATATGGCTCCAATCACGGATGCCCACAAGCGTGCAACTATTGCTCAGTTGCTCGAAAATCAAGAGAAGGCAATCAAGGAGCAAATGCTCGTTGAAACTGCTCCAACAAATAGCGTTGGTGGTGGTATGTCGCCTGTTGCCGGTAGCGAAAACGCCAACCTCAAGGGCTACGACCCTATCCTTATCCAGTTGGTTCGTCGTGCCATGCCCAACCTTATGGCGTACGACATCTGCGGTGTTCAGGCAATGAGTGCCCCCACGGGTCTGATCTTTGCCATGCGGTCCAAGTACAGCACGCAGGGTGGAACCGAAGCCCTCTTTAACGAACCAGCCAGCACGTTCAGCGGCAGCAACTCCACCACCACAAGTGGTGGTGCTGGTTCCACTGCGGGTGGTGCTGCACAAGGAACATTACCAGCATTTGGTTCTGGTGCAGGTATTGATCCGTTCTTTGGAATCAACGCTGCGGCCGCAAGTGGTATAACCACTGGTTCAGGCGTGAACACATCATTTGGTGAAGGTATGACTCCTAACCAAATGGCGTTCAGCATTGAGCGTGTGGCAGTTCAGGCTGCGACTCGCGCACTTGCTGCTTCGTACTCTGTTGAACTTGCTCAAGACCTTAAGGCTGTTCACGGGTTGGATGCAGAAACGGAACTCGCCAATATTCTCAGCACGGAAATCCTTGCTGAAATCAACCGCGAAGTGGTCCGCAATGTGTACCGTTGCGCCAAACTGGGCGCACAGCAGACCGATCTGTACTACAAGACGGTTAACGGTGGTCTGTCGGCCGGTGGTGCAGTACTTGGTGGCGTGTACGACCTTGTTCAGGACTCGGACGGTCGTTGGAGCGCGGAAAAGTTCCGTGGTCTAATGTTCCAGATTGAGCGTGAGTGCAACCAGATTGCCAAGGACACCCGCCGTGGCAAGGGCAACTTTATCATCTGCTCGGCAGATGTTGCTTCAGCCCTCGCAATGGGTGGTTTCCTGAACATCTCGCCAGCACTCAATGTCTCGCTTGATGTTGACGACACGGGCAACACCTTTGCAGGTACGCTCAACGGCAAGATCAAGGTGTACATTGATCCGTACATCGACACTACTGCTACCAGTGGCAGCAATTTTGTCTGCACCGGCTATAAGGGCAGCAGTCCCTACGATGCAGGTATGTTCTACTGCCCGTATGTTCCCTTACAGTTGATGCGTGCAGTGGACACCAGCACCTTCCAGCCAAAGATGGCGTTCAAGACCCGCTACGGCATGGTTGCGAACCCATTCGCTGAAGGCTCCTCGGCGGGTCTTGGTGCTTTGACCACTCGCAGCAACCTCTACTACCGTATCTTCCGCGTGGACAACCTCCACGGTGTTGCATCGTAATAGTAGTAACAACACCAACTGAATGGGGGAGGGCTTTTGCCCTCCCCTTTTCTTTTCCTACATACTTGTATGGCAAATCAGTTTTCATTTGCAGGCATTCCAGAGGACATCAAGGATCGGTATCCTGACAGCATAAATCCTCTGCTGCCCACATATTTTCGTTTTTATATTTCTAAATTGCCTTCTGTTGTATATTTTTGTCAGACAGCATCTTTGCCTACTGTAACAATGGGTGAAGTCACAATGCCTACTCCGTTTGTGGCAATAAAACAACCCACTAAACTTGATTTTGATGAATTAAGTATTACATTTATAGTTGATGAGCGTATGAGCAACTGGTTAGAAATATTTAATTGGATGCGCTCGTCTACCCAAGTGGAAGGGTATAAAGAATTTGCTCCCACAAACACTCACACCACTACTGCTAATCTTTTAATACTCAACAGCACTAAAAATCCAAAAATTAATGTGACTTTTGAAGGGTTGTATCCACGAACACTAGGTTCACTTGATTTCACAAGCAGTGTAGTGGATCCAGAGCCGTTTCAGTGTACGGCAACCTTTGCGTATAGAAATTACAATATTGAACTATTGTGAATACTACTTGACTCTGTGTGCTGTTGGTGTACAATACGCAGCACGGAAATTTATATGACACTGGATGAAATTCGTATAGAAATACAAAAAGACATGAATCTAGACCAGGCTTCTCTGGATCTAGAGTCTTTAAAAATTCCTCAATTACACAGCAAGTACCTGAATTTTCTCATGGATGAACGGCTTGCCGTGCGTAAGGCAGAGAATGATTACAATGTTATGATGCGGGTAAAATGGGAGTACTACACAGGCAAGATGTCTAAAGAAGAACTTGCTGCGCGTGGATGGGAGCCGTTCTCGCTAAAGATTCTCAGAAACGATCTTGACCTGTATATGAACTCCGACGAAGACCTGTCTAAATTGTCTTGTAAATTGCTGTTTCAAAAAGAAAAGGTGTCATTACTTGAAGAGGTGATTAAAGAATTGAATACCCGTCACTGGAAAATACGAAATGCTATTGACTGGAGACGGTTTATTAATGGACAATGATATTACATCATATTTAAGAGAAGACCCCCAAAATTGGTGGGTTGACAGAATGTATTTGCAGGAAGCTTGGAACTCTGCGCGTAGAAGCACTGATCCAAGCACTCAAGTGGGTTGTTCTTTGGTTGTTCCTAATGGATTGGGTGTGGTTTTATGTGCTTGTAACGGTGTGCCACATCGTCTTCGACAAGCAGGATATCCTGTGATCCCACAACAAAAAAATTATTGCACCGAACACGCAGAACGAGAAATATTGTATTCTGCATTGATTAATGGACTACCAACAGAAAATCTTACTCTGTATTGCACATGGGCTACCTGTGCAGAATGTTCCAGAGCAATTATCCGTTTTGGTATTAGTCGTGTGGTAACTTTGACTGCACTGGTAAATCAAACCCCTGATCGTTGGAAAGACAGCATCAAGAACGGATTAATAATGTTAAGAGACTCTGGTATTCAAGTTGTGGGTTGGAGGGGCGATCTTGGAGTTGATACTCCTATCATTTTCGACAGTAAATCTGTTTGGAATAAAGATCTACTATAATGCTCGACCTTGATGTAAACGCAGTAGACTCTGTGTATGTTCGTGTGCAGTGCGAACGTGGGATTGCACACGAATTATCAGACTACTTTACATTCAAGGTTCCTGGTTACAGATTTATGCCTGCATACCGTTCACGGTTATGGAACGGTGAAATTAAACTGTACAACATTCACACCCAACAGATTTACGCAGGACTCATAGACTACATTAAAAAGTTTGCGGATGAACGACACTACACTGTTGCTTTTCCTGCAAAAAACGAAATATCTATATCTTCTGATTCTGTGAGAAAATTCATTCAGGATTTTCTGCAAATAACGGTGGACGGCAAACGGATAGACCCACACCACCACCAAATAAACGCGGTGCATCACGCTCTTACACATGAGCGGTGCTTGCTGTTGTCGCCCACAGGCAGCGGAAAAAGTCTTATTATTTACAGTCTAATTCGCTATTATTTGGACAAGATTCCAAAGAACAAAAAGATTCTTATTATTGTGCCCACCGTGTCTCTTGTAGAGCAAATGCTGTCAGATTTTGAGGACTACTCGATTGAAAACGGGTGGGATGCAGGTGCTAACTGCCACAAAATCATGTCAGGACAGGAGAAAATCACAGACAAACGTGTAGTGATATCTACATGGCAGAGCATCTATAAGCAGAGTGAAAAGTGGTTTCAGCAGTTTAACGCAGTTATCGGTGACGAAGCACACCTGTTTAAGTCCAAGTCTCTTACTGCTATTCTTACCAAATTAAAGACTTGTCCGTATCGAATCGGAACCACCGGAACACTGGACGGTACAAACACACACAAACTGGTGCTTGAAGGCCTTTTTGGCAAAACATATGAGGTTACGAAAACTAAATCACTAATGGAAAAAAAGATACTTAGTGATTTGAAAATTGACTGTTTGCTTCTGTCGTATCCTGATATTGACCGCGAGGCAATTAAACGAGCAAAATATCAAGACGAAATAAAGTGGATTATTTCGTCTAAAAGGAGAAACACATTTATTGCAAAAATGTGTGAACGACTAAAAGGAAACTCTCTTGTGCTGTTTCAGTTCGTGGAGGACCACGGGAAAATCCTAAATACTCTTGTGAAGACTTCTGTTTCTTCTGACCGCAAAGTATTTTTCGTGCATGGTAGTACAGAGGCAGCAGACAGAGAGGAGATTCGTAAGATTGTTGAATCAGAATCTAATGCCATTATTGTTGCATCATACGGAACATTTAGTACTGGTGTGTCTATTCGTCGCCTCCATAACATTGTGTTTGCTTCACCGTCAAAATCTCGCATTCGTGTTTTACAAAGCATTGGGAGACAATTACGTGTCTCAAAAGATAAAACAGTGGCACGACTTTACGATATAGGAGACGATCTTTCATGGAAAAGTTGGAAAAATCACACTCTCCGACACATGAACGAGCGTATGAAACTATACAAAGCTGAGGGGTTTGAGCATAAATTAGTCAAAATACAGTTAGGAGAAGATACATGAGAAAATCTAAAATTTCTAATCTCAAAGTGTTTAAACTTCGTAGCGGAGAAGAAATTATTGCAAAGGTGTCAGGCAAGTCTAGAGGCAAGATTAAACTTTTCCGCCCAATGCTAATAATGAACAATATCCATACTGATTCGTATAGTGGTTCAAAGCGTCATGTAGTGTTCTTCTCTGATTGGCTTGGTAGTTCTGCGGACACCGAAGTTAGTATTCCTCTTGATTTTATTGTGGCGCAGTTACCACCTGATCCTGATATGATTAGTCTGTACAGCAGACAAACTGAAATAGACGATAAAAATTCTGGTAACTCTTCTACTGCTTCTAGTGATTCTCGTTCTTTTCCGATTCAAGCAAATGAAGCAGAACTGCAAAAAATGGCAAAGGAGATGGACAAAAAACTAGAAGAAATGCTAAAGCAATTAGCAGCAGAAGGCGCAACAGGAGACACAACGAGAGACAAGCAAAAACCAGAATCTCTAGGGGGTCCTCCGTTTCCTCTGTTTCCTCCGTTTATGCCGCCACAAATACCAAAACCACAAACTCCTGACGGTATACTGTTTTCTATCTTAATATCTAAAGAAATAATGAACAGTTGGATTGAAAGTGGAGTGATTGAATATCTAAAAGACTGTATTGGAGATTTTATCAATACAGAATTTATTGAAGACATGATGAATATTGATGCTCCGCACGCGCCCAAAAAGAAGAAAATCAATAAACAAAAAAAGATTACAAAAGAAAAATGGAATGAACCAACAGAAGATCGTAAAAAGAATCCCAATTACGGCAATAGTGTTGACGATTGGTCGCCGTACATAAAAGACTTTTTACCAGACGAAGATCCACCAAAAAAAGAAGAAAGTGATTGACAACTAGTTGGATGATTGGTAGTATACATGAAAAGAAAATTATTATGACAAAAAAGAAGAGTAAGAATACTGAACACTACATTGATAATCAGAAGTTTTTTGATGTAATGCGGGATTGGAAAATTTTAGTGAATGCAGCAGACAAATGTGGGACACCACACCCCCCTGTTACTGAATATATTGGCGAATGCTTTATGAAAATTGCAGAGAACCTGTCCCGTAAACCCAATTTTATTAATTATCCGTATCGTGATGAAATGATTTCTGATGGAATCGAAAACTGTCTGCTGTACGCATACAATTTTGATCCGTTGAAATCTAAAAATCCGTTTTCTTATTTTACCCAAATAATCTATTACGCTTTTCTTCGTCGTATACAGAAAGAAAAAAAGCAGGCGTATATTAAACTTAAACAGATTGAGATGAGTGAAGAAGACTCCCAACTAAAAAAATGGTTCCGAGAAAACTACCTGAATGTTGGCAGCAACTTTGAACCATTACCTACATTTTTAACAGAAACCGACATAGAAAAGTTTAATAAAAAAAGTGGTGAAACCGAAGATTCTGTAAAAATAAAACCCAAAAAAGCAAGAAAATCCAAGTCTAAAAAATCGGTAAACCACAAGGCAAACCCTGCAAAGAAAGGAAAATAAGTGAAGATTGCAGTCGTAACGGACACGCATTTCGGTGCGCGTAACGATTCTCCTATATTCATGGAACACTTCATGCGGTTCTTTGACCGAGTGTTCTTTCCGCGTATTGCAGCAGAGGGAATCAATACCATTATTCACATGGGTGATTTTCTTGACCGTCGAAAGTTCGTGAACTTTTTAACACTGAATGCCGTGCGTAGTGGGTTTGTACAGAAACTTGAGGAATACGGTGTAACCATGCACTGTATTCTTGGTAACCACGACATCTTCTTTAAGAACAAGAGCGAGGTGAATTCGCTGCAAGAATTATTCTCTGATAAATTTGTAGTGTACAACAAACCCACAGTAGTTGAATTTGATAGTTTGCCTGTTGCCATGCTGCCGTGGATAAACAAAGAGAATGAAGCAGAATCTCTAAAGTTTATCGCAGATACTCCGGCAGAAATTCTGTTCGGTCATCTGGAACTGAATGGATATCAGGTATTTCGCGGAACCATATTTGAAGGCGGCATGAACGCAGACCTGTTTAAACGGTTCTCTGCTGTGTACACAGGACACTTCCATACACGGCACTCCAATAACAATATCCACTATTTGGGATGCCCGTATCAAATTACCATGAACGATTACGGAGAAAAAAAAGGTTTTCATATCTTTGACACCGAAACTCGTGAAATGGAGTTTGTAAAGAATACACACACTATTTTTACGCAGATTCGATACAACGACAAAGACACAAGCGAGTCTTCAAACATTACAGTGGATGAAGACAGAACTCACGGCAAGTTTGTTCGTATAATAGTGGAACAAAAAACCAAACCGTATCTTTTTGAAAAGTTTGTAGACTCCATATACGCAACTGCTCCACACGGTGTTATTATTATTGAAAACTTTCAGCAAGAGGAGAAAAGCGGAAGCGGGGACAGCGATCCCGTAGATTTGAGTGAAGACACAATCTCTATCATAAACAAAGAGATTGAAAGCATACAAAATCTATCTGATTCAACCCGTTTGAAAAGTCTTGTGCGCGATTTGTACACGGAGTGCATCGCAAATGAGAACATAAAGTCATGATTACATTCAATAAAATCCGTTGGAAAAACCTGCTTAGTACAGGCAATTACTTTACGGAAATTCAATTAGACAAACACCACACCACTCTTATTTGTGGTGATAATGGTGCTGGTAAGACTACGATGTTGGATGCTCTAACTTTTGTGTTATACGGCAAACCATTCCGTAATATTAATTTGCCTCAACTTGTAAACTCTATAAACGGAAAAGACTGTTTGGTAGAGATTGAGTTTACTTCTAACAATAGCAAGTTTAAGATTACTCGTGGACTGTCTCCAAAAGTGTTCACTATTGAAAAAGACGGCACAGAAATTCCACAGATGGCAAATGTAAAAGATTATCAAGCAATTCTTGAAGGTCATATACTAAAAATGAATTACAAGACATTTTGTCAAGTAGTCATTCTTGGTTCTACAAACTATGTACCGTTTATGTGGCTTCCTGCTGCGGACAGACGCAATATTGTGGAAAATCTATTGGATATTGATGTGTTTTCAAAAATGAACGAAATACTAAAAAATAGAATTTCTTTCGCTAAAGAAGAATTGGGGGGAGTAGAAACACAGATTTCTACTCTTAAAATAAAAATTGAAAACAAAGTAGACATGATCACCAAGATTGAAGAGAAGTCTGATAGTCAGTTGGAGTCGTATCGTAAGTGTCTTGGCGAGGAGCAAACCGTACTTGCTGCTATGCTTGAACGAAAAGCAAAATTACAAAGCGAGATTGTTGAATTAGTGGAAAGCGTGGCATCTGTAGACAAGCAACGAGACTCTATTTCACAGATGAGCGCACTCCGTAAACAGATGCAGGGCGGCATGAAAAAAGTTCAAGAAGAAAAAGAATTCTACACAGAAAATGAAGAGTGTCCTGTGTGTAAACACGGATTGCCCATAGAATTTCGTGAAGACATGATCAGCAAAAAAGAAACTCGTAAAACGGAACTAGTGTCTGCACTAGAAAAAATAGAGGTAATGCTTGAAGACGCACGGGAAAAACTAAACACATCTACAGAGGTGTTGTCTCTGATTGAAGCAAAAAAACAGGAGTCGCACAAGACAGATTCTGCTATTGTGTCCTCAAAAAAGTATATGAAGCAATTAGAGGACTTGTGTGCTAAAACTGTAGAAGAAAAAAACTCTGTTCAGACAGAGCGGCAAATCATAGATGACTTACAGGTAGATAGTATAAACACAGAGGCACAACGAAAACAATTGATTGAAGACCTACATACAATGGAAATTGCCACAGTTCTTCTAAAGGACAGCGGCATCAAACGAAAAATTATTCGTAAATATATTCCTGCTCTCAACAAGATCGTAAACAAATATTTGATTTCTATGGATTTTTTTGCACAGTTCACCCTTAACGAAGATTTTGTTGAAATAATCAAGAGTCGCTACCGTGACGAGTTCTCGTACGATAATTTTAGTGAGGGTGAAAAATTAAGAATTGATCTGTCCCTCTTGTTAGCGTGGAGAGATATTGCTAGAATGAAGAACAGTGCAAACACAAATCTTCTTATTCTTGATGAAGTATTTGACTCCTCTCTTGATTCTGTGGGAACAGAAGAGGTAATTAAAATTCTTCAAAACATGGGTAGATCAAATAATATTTTTGTTATCTCACACAAATCTGACCAAATGCTAGATAAGTTTCAAAACATTCTTGTCTACAAAAAGGTAAACAACTTCAGCAAACTATGCTAACCATGAACCAAAAACTGTCCAACGAACGTGCTCGTAGAATTCTGTCTGGAGGGAATGAACCAGAATTTACAACCATTTCTAAAAACGCAGACCACGATCTGCTTTTGGAAAAATCTCTCCATTGGTATCGGCAGAATTTTAATTCCCTTTTAGGAAAAAAATGGGTTTCAGAATGGCTAATTAGCAAGGGTCGTGACGATGACGCAAAACTAGTCTTTCGTGCATCAAAAAACTTATTAAGAATGATTTCACCGTACTGCCGCTGTGCTAGTCGCGGATTTCCCATGACGGAAAAGCAGATGGAGTTTATTCTTAAAAATGTTAACGAATTGCTCCTAGACGCACGAAAGCGGGAAATTGAAAAACCAGCAGATAAAACAACGGTTCAGGATCGTATTGAAGCAAAAGCAAATGAAATGCTTACTACTCTTGAACCTGTGCTTGATATTTTAACTGAAAGCGTGATTGTAAAAAAGAAGTGCAATCCTATTATTGACTGGATCAAGACAGCTGATCTAAACAAACCCATGGCTACAGTGGCACTTAACCGTTTACAAAAGTCGTATACAGAAATAAAAGCAGCACAAGATAAAACAGATGTAGATTTGGTAGAGGCGTATTCATATTTGAAATCCAAAAATCTAAAAAAACTTGTGGAATATTTCGAAGAAGCAATTAGTAATTTAAATGATCGTATTAGTGTTTTACGGTCTTCACGCAAACCTCGTAAGAGCAAACCCAAAAGCGCACAGTCACAGGTCAAGGGCTTAAAATTTATGTTGAAAAGTAATGTGTTTGGGGTTGACTCTGTGCAACCAAGTGATATTATTGGTTCACAAGGACTAGTAATGTTCAACACCAAAACCAACAAGGCTATTGTGTTTGTGGCAGTGGAACCCAAAACAGGACTGCTTATTAAGGGGTCTACTGTTCTCGGTTTTGACTCGTCCAAGTCTTTTGAAAAGACGGTTCGCAAGCCTGAAGAGTTTGTGAAAAACACTAATGAATGCCGTAAAACATTTGCTGTAGCAGTGCGTTACCTTAACAGCGTAAAAACAAAATCAGAAATTCCAACAGGGCGAGTAAATAAGCACTGCCTTATTTTACAGGTACAGTAATGATTCTTGTAGACAACACACAGGTTCTACTGTCCTCTATTTTTGCACAGACACGGGATATTGGCACAATTAATGAAAACCTTATACGACATATGGTTCTAAATACATACAGAATGTATCGCAAAAAGTTTTTTCGTGAGTACGGTGAACTTGTGATTTGCCAAGACGATGGTGCGTCTTGGAGACGTGAATTTTTTCCACTGTACAAAGCAAAGCGTAGAGCTGACCGCAAGGAAAACCCCGAGCAGTGGGAGCAGTTCTACAACATCATAAATACTATTCGTGAAGAAGTGGCAGAAAACTTTCCGTACAGAAACATGATTGTGAAGGGCTGTGAAGCAGATGACATCATAGCGTTTCTGACGAAGCGGTATTCTCCCACCGAGAAGGTACTTATTCTTAGCGGTGATAAAGACTTTGGGCAGTTACAGATACATCCTAATGTGACTCAGTATTCGCCAGTGTTAAAAAAGTTTATATCCGTGGAGAATCCAAAGCAGTATTTGTTTGAACACATTATTAAGGGTGATTCTTCTGATGGTGTTCCTAATGTGCTGTCTGATGATGATTCATTATCGAACAAGTCCAAACGACAGAAACCTGTTACCAAGAAGCGAATGGAACAGATACTAAAGTTCTATGTGGACACAGGTAATATTCAGACCGAGTATGCCGAAAATTGGAATCGCAATAAAATTCTTATTGATTTGCTGCACATTCCCGTGAAGTACGAAGAAAAAATTGAATTTGAATGGAATAAACCGGTAAAACTCACTCGCGCCAAGATTTTGAACTACATGATAGAGAAAGGATTGCGTAACCTAATTGGAGATATTGGAGACTTTTAAATGAGCAGAAGCAATGATTGGTTTAAATATGACCGTGACCGTAGTGCACGAAAGGCACAAAAAACTGTGGATCGCAAACATAAAAGTGCGCGAAGACACAGTGAAAAACAGCAGTTGAATGATATTACAAATGATCTAAATTCAGGAATAAAGGATTTTGAATATGACGAGTACAAAAACAATGACAAATAATTCTATCACTATTTCCAAGCGAACTCTTGAGATTCTCAAGAACTTTGCGACTATTAATTCTGGTATTATTGTGAACCACGGTAATACTCTAAACACCCTGTCCTCCACAAAAAATATTCTTGCCGAGGCAAAAGTAAACGAGACTTTTAGCAAGTCGTTTGCTATTTGGGACTTAAACAAGTTTCTTGGCACGGTTAGTTTGTTCAAGGATCCAGAGTTTGTGTTTGAAGAGAACTACATTACTGTGAAGAGCGGAAAGTCTAATGTTCGCTACTATTACTGTGATCCAAAGTTGGTGACTTCTACAAGTAAAAAGATTTCTATGCCGTCTGCTGTGGTACAGTTTGATCTAACAGCAAAAGATTTTGCCGATATTATAAAGGCAGCGTCTGTGCTTCAGGTGGGGCATTTGTGTGTTCGTTCATCTGCTGACGGCAAACACATTGAATTTGCTGCTATAGACAGGGGAGATGTTACTTCTAACTTCTATTCGCTTGTGGTGGGAGACAATACTTCAGAAGCAACTTTTGAATTTATTTTTGATGTGGAAAACCTGAAGATTCTACCTGGTGATTACACGGTTGCAATTTCAGAAAAAGTGGTGTCGTGTTTCTCTAACAAAAACGAACCGTTAAAGTATTGGATTGCCCTAAACTCCGACTCTACCTACGAGGCTTAAGTTTGACTACAACAAATGTGAATGGTTTGTGGACTGAGAAATACAGACCACAAACTGTGGAAGACTGTATTCTACCAGTAGAAACCAGCGAAAGTTTCTTGCGGACAGTTGAGTTGGGTGAACCACAAAACCTTCTGTTGTCTGGAGGACCAGGTTGTGGCAAGACTTCTGTGGCAAAGGCACTGTGTGCTGATCTTGGTTGTGACGTGATGGTGATTAATTGTTCCGAAGACGGAAACATTGATACCCTCCGCACAAAGATACGGAGTTTTGCTTCTACTGTGTCGCTTACTGACGGAGTGAAAAAGGTGGTGATATTGGACGAGTTTGACTATTCAAACGCACAATCAACACAACCCGCGCTCCGTGGTTTCATTGAGGAGTTTGCAGACAATTGCCGGTTTATTCTTACCTGCAACTTTAAAAACAGAATCATTGAGCCACTCCACTCTCGCTGCACCTGTATTGACTTCAGGATTCCACAAAAGGAAAAACCGCAGATGGCAGTGCAGTTCTTGAAACGAGCCGAGGAAATCCTTAAGACCGAGGGGGTGGAGTACGACCAAAAGGTGATTGCTCAACTAGTGTCCAAGTACTTTCCTG
>Ga0194120_10007665_pt1 | contig 14630 bp, 9 predicted proteins | sample TA2MahCa65mmetaG_FD_148642 | JGI IMG/M metagenome (GOLD analysis project Ga0194120, IMG submission 148642) | Freshwater microbial communities from Lake Tanganyika, Tanzania - TA2015019 Mahale Deep Cast 65m | ecosystem: Environmental > Aquatic > Freshwater > Lake | place: Tanzania: Lake... | reverse complement strand
TGTCGGCCGCCGCCTTCACGGCCTCGTCCGGATTCGTCCTCGTCGGATCGAACCGGTCCGACGGCGTTTGCGCCAGACCGACCGTCGTCAACACGACGAGCAACACCAGCAGGGGCGACGCATGCGTCGCCCGTAGAATCCGCCTGCGCATACGCAACCTCCTCATTCCCGTGTCCCGAGATCCGGCGGGTGGAAGAGCCCGAGCGGCGCGTACATCATTTCCTCGACGAAGGGCACGCAGTTGAACTCGACCAGCTGCACGTTCGGCTCGAGACGACGGTAGATCGGGAAGCTGATCGTCCAGGGCCGCGTGAAGACCGCCGGGTCCTCGATGGTGGCTTCGTACAGGATGTGATTCGCTCCCTTGGGGGTCCAGCGTTCGACGACGTGCAGCGAGCTGCTGGCGAAGTTGCCGGCGCGGTCGAACCAGGCGTGGCCGTTGAACGCGGTGACGTCCACGACGAGCGTGTCGCCCTCCCACGTCCCGTTCGACCATCCCATCCACGAGTCGGCGGGCGCTTCGCGATGCGGGTCCATGTAGATCGTGCGGACCGCGCCCTTGTACTCGTAGACCATCAGGATCTGCTCCCCGTTCTGGAAAATCTGAAACGGGAACGGCATGTAGTTCGCGCGCGGCACGCCCGCGCGGTAGCACTGCAGCTCCGGGTCGCCCGTGTCGAACCGGCGGGGATCGTTGGTCACCTTGACCACCGTGCGGTTCTTGAAGTTCTCCTGCTTTTTCGCGCGCGCCTCGGGCGTGTACGGGATCGCGCCGCCGCCGACGATGCCGAGCCCGCCTGGCTGCGCGCCCCACGCGCCCATGATGGCGGGATGGGGCCCCGGCTGCGCCTCGTGCGCCTCGATGTCCCAGTTGGCGGTGGTGAACGACTGCCAGATCCCGTTCAGGTCGGGGCGGCCGTCGCCGGTGCGTGCGGTCTCGGCGGCCGGCGAACGCCCCGGAGCCGCGACGATCAACCAGAGCGCCGCCACACCGACGACGGCGCCGGCGCGCATCAGTCCAGTGGTATGCAAGGCTCCTCCTTGCTCCGCGCCGCCTACGCCGGCGTGATACGGAGCAGCTTGACGAGGTTCCCGCCGAGGATGGCTTCCTTTGCGGCGTTGCTGAGACCCGACGCGTTGAGGATGAAGTCGACGCCCACCGGCCAGTCGAAGGGGTAGTCGGTGCCGTAGAAGATGTGATCGGCGCCGACCTGGGCCACCAGGTTCCGCAGCCCGTCCTCCTGGAAGATCATCGAGTCGATGTAGAGCTGGTTGCGGAAGTACTCGCTCGGCTTGCGCTTCAGCGCCCGGCAGTCGTCGCCGTTGCCGCCGGCGCGGCCGCAGAGCGCATCCGATCGCCCGGTGTACGACGGCAGGTAGCCGCCCGCGTGCGCGCCGCAGATCTTCAGGCCGGGGAAGCGGTCGAGCGTGCCCTCGAAAATCAAATGTGACAGGAACACCGTCGTCTCGAGCGGGTTGCCGATCGTGTTGCCGAGCCCGCCCTTCCCCTGCAGCCGCTGGTTCTGCGTGGTGCCCGGCGCCTGCTGCGGGTGCATGAAGAGCATCACGCCGAGCTCCTCCGCCTTGGCCCAGAACGGATCGAACCTCCGGTCCGAGAGCTCCATCCCTTCGACGCTGCCCCCGATCGCCGCGCCGCGCATGCCGAGCGTGCGGACCGCGTAGTCGAGCTGGTCGGCGGCGAGGTCGGGATGCTGGAGGGCCACGGTGGCCATGCCGACGAACCGATCGGGGTTCGCGGCGACGGCCTGCGCGATCTTCTCGTTCTGCAGCTGGACGAGATCGCGCGCGAGCGCGCGCTCGGCCGCATAGCCCCAGGCGTTCACGTTCAGCGCCTGATAGTCGATGCCCTCGCGATCCATGTAGCGCAGCCGCGCGGCGGTCCCGGGTCCCAGGAGGATGTCTGGCGCAGCGGAGCCGCCTTTGGCCTGCGCGGCCAGCGGCGTGTTCTTGACCAGCTCCAGGACGTCGGGGACGAACGTGTGGGCGTGAACGTCCACGACGGTGACGCGGCGGCCGCCGATGCTCACGCGACGGCGCGCGGGCGCCTGCGTGAAAGCTAAGCCCGCCGTGGCGCCGGCGATCTGCGCCAGGAACTCCCTGCGTGTCGGCATTCCATCCTCCGACCGTTCAGCGTGTGCCCGAGGGTGCCGTTACCGTGAACGTAAAACGAAGTGCGGGGATCTTATTACCGGGATGGTCGTCCGCGTACGTCAATTGCGCCTGCCGGTAGAGCAGCTGCGGCTCGGTGGCCGGCCCCTGGTAGATGCCCGGGTAGAGGTCGATGACGTGCGCGCCGGGCGCCCCCGTGGCGACGAAGTTGATCACCACGTCACCCTGGCTGTTGAAGCCGCACGCGTACCCCATGTACGCATTGTCGTAGGTGGCGATCAGGATGTTGTCGTACTCCGTCCAGCCGACGCCCTTGAGGTGGATCTGGATCGGCGTGCCGACCGGGCCCGACGCCGGCGTCATCGACACGATGCTGGTCTCGGTGACGAAGAACGTCCGCCCGAGCGTGGTCCCGCCGCTTCTCAGCGCGATGCCGTGCAGGCCGCCGAGATCGTCGGGGATGGCGAACGACGCGTCGAGGCGTCCGTCAGCGCCGACCGTCACCGTGTCGAGCGGCTGCTCCTGCGGCTCGAAGCCGGAGCCGCTGACGCGGTTGCCGACGTAGGTCTGCCACACGAGCTGCAATGAGGCGTTCGCCGCGAAGCCCTCGCCGCGCAGCGTGACACGCGTGCCGACCGGCCCCTGCGTCGGGCTGAGCGCGAGCTTCGCGTTGGCGACGCTCAGCTCGACGTTCGGCACCGGCTGCTTCTGGTACGGTTCCACGTACGCGGCCGGTCCGGGGACGCGGCCGGCGGTCGTGTGGAACGTGAACTGCGGACGCGGCAGGTGCGCCACCGGTGACTGCTCGTGATTCAGGTAGCCCTGCCCCTGCCAGCCCGTGAGCAGCTTCACGACGTGCGCGCCCTCGGGCCCCGCCGCGCGGAAGCGCGCGGTCGCCGACCCCTTGCTGCTTGCCGCCGACACGAACCCCACGAGGTTGTTGTCCCAGTTCACCACCCACGTGCTCTCCATCGTCCGCCAGCCGAGGCCCTTGACCTTCAGCTCGATGGGCGTGCCGACGGGGCCGGACACCGGAGACATCTCGAAGCTCTGCGTGACCTCGATGCCGTTCTGCGCGACCGGATTGCCGTCGACGAGCGCGATGACGTCGTGGACGCCGCCGTAGTCCTCGGGGATGCGGAAGCGCGCGTCGAGCTGGCCCTTCGCGTCGATCGTGAACGTGCCGAGCGACTGCGTGGCCGGCTCGTACTTCTTGCCGCGGAAGTGGTAGTAGTCCTCGATCACCCAGCCGCCCGTGACCGTGCTCCAGGTGAGCTCGACGCTCTTGCCGGCGGGCAGGTCTTTCGCGGTGACATGGACCTCGCTGCCGACGGTGGGCGCGTCGTACTTCAGCGTGAGGAGCTGGCGCGGCGCGGATGCTGTGTTGGACGCCGGAGCGGCGTCCGATGCCGGACCCGGTAGGGGCGACGCATGCGTCGCCCGGGCGTCGTCAGAGGAGCTGGAACAGCCGGCGAATACGATCACGAGCCACAGAGTCACGGAGACACAGAGAAGGTTCTTCACCACGTGAATCTCTGTGACTCTGTGACTCTGTGGCCCGTCTCCCTAGCCGACGATCGTGATCTGCGACGTCTCGTACGGGAACGTCTGGAACGTCGCCTTGCGGCCGAAGCTGTCGGTGGCCGTGACGGTATACGTCACGGTTCCCGTCGGGGCATCGTCAGGCACCGTCCAGGCGCCGGTCCAGAGCTCGTTCGGCACGCGCAGGTAGCCACGCGGCGCGGTGGCCGCGCCGCCGCGGTAGCGCATCGGGACGTCCACCGTCTTCCCGGCATACGTCACGTGCACCGTCAAGGTGGCCGTGTTCTCGGTCTCGCCGGTGCCGCCGTCGATCGCGGTCATGCGGAAGCCGACCCGCTGTCCCTTCCGGTACCGGTTCGTGAGGATGCAGTTGTCCGGGGTGCCGGGCTTTTCGAAGAGTGCGACGTCGCCCCAGAGGACGAGCTGACCCATGCCGTGGCCGGGCCGTGCGACTTGAGGGGCCGGCTGCTGGCCGCCGCGGCCCTGTCCGCCCTGGGCGGGCTGCTGCGCGGCAAGTGCCACCGCCATCGCGGCGGCGAGGACGCCCACGGCTGCGATCTTCAGAGAGAGTTTCATGGTCGAAAATCGTATCACGGGAGCGTGACCAGGACACCCGCGCGCGCCGCGCGCGGAAGGCCGGTGGTGAGGATGGGCGTGCGGCCCACGTCGTAGACGGAATCGAAGAGGTTTTCGACCGCGACGAACGTGTTGACGCGGCCCGCGAGCGTGCGTCCGGCGAAGACGTCCACGACGGTGGCACGCCGCAGCGTGAAGACGTTCTGATCGTCCTCGAACTGCGGGCCCGTCACGCGCACCTGGGCCGATGCGGTCCACGGCTGCCGCGCGTAGCGGACGCCGAGCCCGACGTTGTATGCCGGCACCTGCGGCACCCGCTTGCCGCGCAGCGCCGTGTCGCCGGCGAAGTGCGAGCGCACGATGCCGGTGGCAAACGTGATCGAGAGCGCCGAGGGCAGGCGCACGTCACCTTCGATCTCGGCGCCGTTGGCGCGCACCTTGTCCGCGTTGGCGCGCTGGCGGATGATCTGCGTCGGCGTGCTCGAGACGGTGATGGCGGTGATCGCCTGATCGAGCACGTTCCAGAAGCCCGTGACGCGCACCGACGCGCGGCCTCGCGACGCCTGCACGCCGAGATCGCCGCCGGTCAGCCGTTCCGGGTCCAGCGCCTCGTTCGGGCGGGTCAACGTGCTGCCGGCAGAAAAGCTGCGGTAGAACTCGTTCAGCGTCGGCGCGCGGAAGCCCTGGTAGGCCGAGCCGCGCACGGTGACGCCGCTGTGTCCGAGACGCCAGGCCGCCGACGCGCGCGGGTTGAACGAGCCCGACGCCTTCTCGAACCCGCCCAGCGACTCCGACGTCCAGCGGTCGCCGTGCGCCCCGAGCGCCACCGTCAGGTCGCCCAGCTCGATCGTGTCCTGCACGAACGCCGAGCTGCGGTTGTCGGTGCCGCCGGCCTGCGCGGTCGCCTGCGGGCGGCCCTGCGCGAACGGAATCTCGATTGACGCGCCGTCCACGTAGCGCCACTCGGCGCCGACGAGCAGCGTGTGGCGTCCGAGTCCCCTGAACCACTGCGCGCCAAATCCGCCGACCGTGGACGGGATGCGCTGCTCGCGGATCAGCGTCTCCGCGGTCCGCGTCGCGTTCACGGTGGTGAACGTCTGGAAGTAGTCCTGCGTCCCGCCGAACCCGCGCGCGGTCAGCAGGCCGCCCGCTGCCGCGCCCGCCGTCTCCACCGATCCCTGGCGTGACGCGGTCGTGTTGATCGACAGCGCGCTGCCGTTGGCGCGGTCCTCGGAATAGACGTTCGCGGTCGCGTCCACGCGCCAGCCGTTGTTCGCCTGGTACCCGGCCGAGGCGAGCGCCGAGCGATGCGCCGACCCGGCGACGTCGTCCACGGGCCCGCGCGGCGCGATGCCCGGGTTCTGCTCGACCGCCACCGGGATGTAGCCGTCGATTGTGAACCACTCGCCGCCGGCGCGGTAGCGCCAGCCGCGCCCGCCGCCGCCGCCGAACAGGGAGACGCGTCCGCTGCCGAGGTTGCCGCCCTCGACGAGCGCGCGGCCGCTCGGCCGCCCCGGCCTCATCGTCAGCAGTTGCACGACGCCGCCGATCGCGTCGGCGCCGTAGAGATCGCTGCCGCTGCCGCGCTGGACCTCGATCCGGTCGATCGCGACCTGCGGCACCTTGTTCCAGTACACCCAGCCGCCGAACGCGTCGTTGAGCGGAATGCCGTCGGCAAGGACGAGCGAGCGGCTCGGCGACGTGCCGCCGATCCCGCGCAGCGCCACGCCCTGCGCGGTCGGGTTCGCGGTCCGCGACGACGTCCGGCGGAAGAGCGTGAACCCGGGCACCATCTTCAGCGCATCGTCCAGCGTGACGGCGGCGCTGGTGAGCATCTCCGACGAGGGGATCACGGTCATCGTGACCGTGGGATCAGCGCGCGGCACGTCCGTGCGCGACGAGGTGACGTTCACCGCCTCGAAGAACGCGGCGGGCTGCAGGATGACGTCGATCATGGCGCGCTCGTCCGAGACGGCCTCGACCGCCTGCGCGAAACCGGCCGCGGTCACCACGATGCGCAGGCCGGCGGCGGCCGGGCGTTCGAACGCGAAGCGGCCGTCAGCGGCGGTGCGGAACTCGGCCACCGCGGCGCCCGCGGCTTCGAGCCGCACGAACGCGTCGGGCACGGGCGCGCCCGATGGATCCAGCACGGTCCCCGACAGGGACGTCTGCGCTGCCGCCAGGCCGCCCGGCGGCAGCATCACGACCAACAGCAGGAACACCAACTCCCAACTCCCAACTCCCAACTTCCAGGACGTCCGCCTTGGGTGTTGGAGGTTGGACGTCGGGAGTTGAGCCGTGTCTAGAACGTGTAGCGTGCCCCCCATTGTATCTGCCGGGCGTCCAGCGCCCCTGTGGGCACGTTGAACGACGCCAGGCGGATGTTCGAGCTGCCGCCAATCGTATTGACGACGTTGGTGATGTTGAACGCCTCGAAGAACGCCTCCAGGCGGTGGCCTTCGCGGAGCGTCACGCGCTTGGTCAGACGGAGGTCGATGTGCTTGACCGGCGGCTTCACGTGGATCCGATCGATGTCGAACGGCGCGAGGCTGAGCGTCGCGCGGTAGGCGTTGATGATCCGGAGCTGCTCCTGCAGGTCGCCGCGCCCGACCGTGGGCGGCAGGCCCGCGGGCCGGTCGAGCGTGATGGTGTCGCCGTCGAGATCGAGCCCGGTGGTCGCCGCCACCGGCTCGCCGCTGATCACCCGCGCGATGCCGCTCACCTGCACCTCGAAGGGCAGCACGAACGAGGCGGAGATGGCCAGATTGTGCCGCGTGTCGGTGGGGTTGTACCCGTATTCGAGCGATCGCCCCGTGCGCCGCAGCGACTCGACCGACGTCCGCTGGAACGAGCGCAGCGTCGTCTCGCGCGTGACGCCGTCCAGCATCGCCCGTGACAGCGTGTAGGAGACCTGCAGGCTGTTGCCGCCGCGCACGCGCTGCCGCGCCTGCATCTCGAGCGCGTCGTACCAGCTCTTGGTGTTCGGCAGGCCCACCATGTTGACGCGGCCGAGCGTCCGCACCGGACGCGGGTTGGTCGCGGTGATCGCGCCGGTGGCGGGCAGGTTCGCGTCCTCGCCGCCCCACGCGTTCGGCAGGTGCGAGTGCACCACGTCCACGTCCAGCGACGTCGAGCCCGTGATCTGCCAGCCCACGCCGGCGGTCGCCGTCCGCTGGTAGGGGAACTCGAAGTCGTCGGCGATGAGCTGCACCGTGCGCAGGCCGCCGCCGGCGCCGGTGAGGACGCACTCGACCGACGGGTAGCACTGTCCGAGCAGGGCCCTGTTGGTGAGGAGCAGCGAGGTCCCGAAGTTCGCGTGCTGTGAGCTCACCGAGAACCATTGCCGGTTGCGCGTGATGTAGATGCCGTAGCCGCCGCGCGCCACCAGGGTGCCGTCGCCGCGCACGTCCCACGTCGCCCCGGCGCGCGGCTGGAACGCATCGTACTGGTTGCCGCGGTCGCGGTGGACGAAGGTCTCGATCCCCAGGAACTGCGGGTCGTCGAGCATGCGGCCGATGACGGCGTTGTCGCGGAGGTTCGTGTCGAAGTCCCAGCGCAGGCCGAGGTTGAGGGTCCAGCGCGGGTGAAGACGATAGGTGTCCGAGACGTACGCCGCGATCTGCGTGGCGCGATGCTCGAACAGCCCCAGCGTGTTCGACGAGCCACGGATGGTGAACTGGTTGGGATACGTGTTCGCGTTGGCGCGGTCGAACGGCGCATCGGTCGTGAACGTCCAGAGCCCGCCCTCGTTGTGGTGCGCGTCGAACGCGTAATGGCCCCACGTCCACTCGCCGCCCACGTTCAGATCGTGGCGGCCGCGGGTGAGCAGCAGCGCGTCGGTGATCGTCAGCCGCTCGCGGGGAAACCGCTGCGGACTCTGCTGCTGCTGGCCCCAGCTGAAGGACGGGCGCGACACCGCCTGCCCGACGAAGGTCGGCTCCGCGTAGAGCCGGTGCACCAGCCCGTGGACGCGCAGCGTGTTGACCGTGGCGTTGGACAGGATCCAGTTCTCTTCCGCCACGGTGCTGTAGGACCGGCTGAAGTCGCTCAGGTCGGCGGCGCCGAGCGTCAGCAGGCCGCGGTCGATCGCCTTGGTCGGCTTCTCCGGGGCGTAGTCGCCGTAGAAGTCGTAGGCGTAGCGGACGTACATGTTGTGCGCGTCGTTGAAGCGATGGTCGAGGCGGGCGTCGAAGTTCCGCCGCCGGACCCTCTTCGCGAACGTGCCGTTCTCCTGCGACGCGAACGGATTGCTCGCCGGGAGCGCCACGATGTCGGCCGTGTTGACGAACAGCCCTTCGTAGGCCGAGAAGTAGTGGGTCTGGTTCTGGACGATCGGGCCGCCGAGCGAGTAGCCGGCCCGTGTCTGGGTGAACGGCGGATTGGCCGTGGCGAACGCGTTGGTGGCGTTCAGCGCCTTGTCGCGGCCGAAATAGTAGCCGCTGCCGCTCACCCGGTTGCCGCCCGCCTTGGTCACGACGGTCACGACGGCCGAGGTCGCCTTGCCGTACTGCGCGTCGAACTGGTTGCGGTACACCTTGAACTCCGCGATCGCGTCCTGGCTCAGGTTGATGGTCGGATGGCCCCAGATCGCGTCGTCCACGTCGCCGCCGTCGATCATCGTGGTGTAGGCGTAGCGCTGGTCGGGCACGGCCCCGAACTTCGTGGCGCCGTTGCGCGGCAGCGTCGAGGGCGTACGGCTGATCGGCGCCGCGCCGGGCAGCAGTTGCGCCAGCACGAGGAAGTTGCGCGAGAGCACCGGCAGCGCCTCGAGCTGCGCGCCCGTGATCACCGAGGACGGCTGCGACCGCGTGGCCTCGACGAGCGGCGCCTCGCCGACCACGGTGATGGTCTCGGCCAGCGCCGCCACGCCCAGCGTGAGGTCGAGCGTCGCATCCGCGCCGACGACGAGCGTCACGCCGCGGCGCACGGTCGCGAAGCCCTGCAGCTCGGCCGCCACCTCGTAGGGACCCGGCTGCAGGGCCACGGCCCGGAACCGGCCTTCGTCGTTCGTCACGAGCGCCTGCGCGCGCCCGTTCGCCGTGTTCGTGATCGTCACCGTGACCCCCGGCAGCGCCGCGCCGGACTCGTCGGCGATGACCCCCGCGATATTGGCCGCGCCGCCGATCTGCGCCTCCGACGCCGGCGCGAGCAGGAGTAAGAGCATGAGCGCGAAGCCAGTCATGACGCGCGTGTTCGTATTCATCGACGCTCCTCGGCCTTCACTGCCACACTCCAACTCCCAACTCCCAAGGCACGCGCCTTGGAAGTTGGAGGTTGGGAGTTGCGAGTTGACCATCGTCAGAACGAGTAGCGCGCGCCCCACTGGACCTGGCGCGCCTCCTGCGCGCCGTCGGGCACCTTGAACGTCGCCAGGCGGACGTTGCCGTTGCCGCCGGTCAGGTTCACGACATTGGTGATGTTGAACGCCTCCGCGAAGAGCTCCACGCGGCGCGCCCCGCCCAGGGTGAGCCCCTTCGTCACCCGGATGTCGATGTTCTTCGCCGGCGGCAGGACCTTCAGCCGGTCGAGGTCGAAAGGCGCCAGGTTCAGCGACGCGCGATAGCGGTTGATGGCGTCGAGCTGCGCCTGCAGGTTGCCGCGGCCGACCGTCGGCGGCACGCCCGGCGCGCGATCGTTCACCCCGTCGCCGTCGAGATCGCAGGCGCACGTGTTGGTGATCGGCGAGGCGCTGACGACCCGCGCAATCCCGCTGACCTGGACGCCGGCCGGCAGCTCGAACGACGCCGAGATGGCGAGGTTGTGCCGGTTGTCACTCGGGTTGTACCCGTGCTCGAGGGACCGCCCCGTGGCGGCCAGGCGGGCGAGCGATTCCCGCGCGAACGCGCGCAGCGTGCCCGCGCACACGCCCGAGCAGCCGTCGATCATCGAGCGCGAGAGCGTGTAGGACAACTGGAGGTTGTTGGCGCCCCGCACGCGCTGCCGCACCTGCATCTCGAGCGCGTCGTACCAGCTCCTGCTGTTCGGCAGGTTCTGCACCGTGACACGGCCGAGCGAGGACAGGGGACGCGGGTTGGTTGCCGTGATCGCCCCCGCGGCCGGCAGATTGCGGTCCTCGCCCGCGATCGCGTTGGGCATGTGTGAGTGGATGACGTCCACATCCACCCCGGTCGTGCGCGTGACCTGCCAGCCGATGCCCGCGCTCGCCGTCCGCTGGTACGGGAAGCGGTAGTTGTCGGCCACGAGCGACAGGGCCCGCAGGCCGCTGCCCGACGTGGCGAGGAACTCGGCGATGCTCCGGCCGTCGAGCACGCAGTTGATGTCGGGATAGCACTGCCCCTGCTTGGTCCGATCCGTGATCAGGATGGTGTTCCCGAAGTTCGTCTCCTGCGACGTGCCCACCGAGTACCACTCGCGGTTCCGCGTGACGTAGATTCCATAGCCGCCGCGCGCCACCAGGGTGCCGTCGCCGCGGACGTCCCACGTCGCGCCGAGCCGGGGCTGAATCGCGTCGTACTGGAGCCCGCGCTCCGTGCCGCTCTTCACGAAGCGCTCCATGCCCCTGAACCGCGGGTCCGCGAGCATGCCGTCGGTGATGTCGTTGTCGCGCAGGTTGGTGTCGAAGTCCCAGCGCAGGCCGAGGTTCAGCGTCCAGCGCGGGTGCACCCGGAACGTGTCCGAGACATAGGCGCCGATCTGCGCCCCGTTGTGCCAGTAGAAGCCCGGCTCCCGGATCGTGAACTGGAAGGGATAGGTCGCCGGGTTGGTCCGATCGAACGGCGCGTCCGTCTGGAACGTCCACTGCCCGGTATCCAGTCGATGCGAGTCGAAGCCATTGTGGCTGTAGGCGAACTCGCCGCCGATGTTGAGGTCGTGCTTCCCCTTGCTGATGAGGAACGCGTCGGTCAGCGTCAACCGCTTCCGCGGGAACCACTGCGGGCTGTTCACGGCCTGGCCCCACGTCAGGGAAGGCCGGATGACGCGCGGGCCGCGGAACACCGTCGGCGCCACCAGATCGTGAATCAGCCCGTGCGCGCGAAACGTGTTGACCCTCGTGGACGACATGATCCAGTTCTCCTCCACGACGATGCTGTGCGACCGGCTTTCGTCGTCGAAGTCCGGGGAACCCAGTGCCAGCAGGCCGCCGTCGAGCTGGCGCAGCGGCTTTCGCGGCGCGAAGTCGCCGTAGAAGTCGTACGCATATCGCACGTACGCGTTGTGCCGGTCGCTGAAGCGATGATCGAGACGCTCGAGCGCATTCCGCCGGCGGACCGTCCGCGGATAGGTGCCGTTCTCCACCGACGCGAACGGATTGGTGGCCGGCAGCGCGACGATGTCGGCCGTGTTGCGGAAGAGCCCTTCGTAGGCCGAGAAGAAGTGCGTCCGGTTCAGGGCAAGCGGGCCGCCGAACGAGTACCCGATGCGCGTCTGCCTGAACGGCGGCACGTCCCTCGCGAACGCGTTCCGCGCGTTCAGGCTCCGGTCGCGGCCGAAGTAATAGCCGCTGCCGCCCATCCTGTTCGTGCCCGACTTGGTCACCACCGCCACCACGGCGGTCGTCGCCCGGCCGTACTGCGCGTCGAACTGATTGCGGAACACCTTGAACTCCGCAATGGCGTCCTGGCCGAGGCTGATCGTCGGGCTCCCCCAGATGGCGTCGTCGACGTCGCCGCCGTCGATCTGCGTCGTGTACGCGTATCGCGGATCGGCGGCGCCGCCGAACCGCGTGGTGCCCTGGCGCGGCTGCGTGGTGGACGCCCGGCTGATGGGGGCCGCGCCCGGCAGCAGCTGCGCCAGCACGAGGAAGTCACGCGAGAGCACGGGCAGCGCCTGGAGCTGCACGCCCGTGATCACCGACGACGGCTGCGAGCGCGTGGCTTCCACGAGAGGCGCCTCGCCGACGACGGTGACCGTCTCGGTCAGCGTCGCCACGCCCAGCGTGAGGTCGAGCGTGGCGTCGGCCCCGACGACGAGCGAGATCGTGCGCCGTACGGTCGCGAAGCCCTGGAGCTCGGATGCCACCTCGTACGGACCCGGCTGCAGCGCCACCGCCCGGTAGCGCCCGTCGGGCCCGGTGACCAGGGCCTGCGTGCGGCCGGTGGCGGTGTTGGTGATGGTGACCGTGACGCCGGGAAGCGCCGCACCCGAGTCATCCGAGATGGTGCCGGCGATGTTGGCCGCGCCGCCGATTTGCGCAACGGCAGGCGCGGGGAGGAGCGACGACAGCGCTCCAAGGACGAGCAGAGCTCGAAGAAACCGAATCGACGAGGACCACGGTTGCCACACCATGTGACTCCTCCCTGCGTGTTGCCGGACTGTCGAATATTCAGTTGTGGGCGGATTCTACTTGGAATTTGCGATTTGCGATTTGCGATTTGAAATCACAAATCACAAATCAGAAATCACAAATTCACTTGAAAGTGGTGGCGCCCGGGTTTCCCGGGGCACCGACCTTCTGGTAGTGCTCGTAGTTGTCGCGGACCGAGCAGACCCACGCAAAACGCATGAATCCGGTCTGCGAGCGCGCCAGGTTGCGGCGGCCGACCCAGGGCTTCGAATAGGCGCCCGGGTCGTCGATGGTGAACTCGATGGCGATCGTGTTCGCGTCGGTCTTGCGGTAGCGCTCGATCATGTGGAGCTTTTCGGTGCGGGGGTGCCCCACCTGGTCCAGCCACGCGCGATCGTTGAAGCCGATCGTGTCCACGACCAGCGTGTCGCCGTTCTCGTACCAGCCGATCGAGTGTCCCCAGTAGTTCGGGTCGGGGTCGGGCGGATGCTTCGCGTTCAGCCACACCGGGCGGAACACCGGTCCGACTTCATGAAGGATGTAGACCGCTTCGGACGTCTGGACGAACTTCGTCTTCGCGGGGTACATGAAGATGTGTCCAGGTCCCGGCGGCTCGCAGTAGTGAATCTGCGGATCCGTCGTCGCCTCGAAGCGGGCGTCCGGGCCCGTCGGCGGCACTTGCTCCATCGTCCGCGCCAGCGCCCACGGCAGATACGGGATGTCGGGCTCCTTCCCGCGCAGGCGTCCCGCGGGATCCGCGCCGCTCATGCTCTGACCGATGCCGCCGGCGCCGGGCCCCCAGTCGCCGGAGAGGTCAGGGACGGCGGAGGTCGGAATCGGGCTGGGCGGCCCGATGGGAAGGAAGTTGTCCTGCGCGGCCAGGGTCGCGGCGCCGACCAGCACGATCAGCGCCGCGACGAGAGGTGTCATTTGAACGTCGTCGTCCCGCTGTTTCCCTTCGCGCCGACCTTCTCGTAGTGCTCGTAGTTGTCGCGCACCGAGCAGACCCAGGCGAAGCGCATGAAGCCGGTGTCGGAGATGCGGAAGTTGCGGCGGCCCGGCCACGGCTTCGTATAGGCGCCCGGGTCGTCGATCGTCATCTCGAGCTCGAGCGTTTCCTTGTCCACACGCTTGTAGCGCTCGACGAAGTGGAACTTCTCCGTGCGCGGGTGGCCGAGCTGATCGAGCCACGATCGATCGTTGGCGCCGATCGTGTCCACCACCAGCGTGTCGCCGTTCTCGTACCAGCCGACCGAGTGGCCCCAGTAGTTCGGGTCCGGATCCGCCGGGTGCTTCGCGTTCAGCCACACGATGCGGAACGCGGGACCGAGCTCGTGAAGGATGTAGACGGCTTCCGGCGTCTGGACGAACTTCGTCTTGGCCGGATACATGTAGATCCGTCCGAGACCGAGCGGCTCGCAGGTGTGGATGTGTGGATCCGTCGTGCGCTCGAAGCCGGCGTCCGGGCCGGTGGGCGGCGTCTGCCTCATCGTGTACTCGAGCGCCCACGGCTGGTACGGGATGTCCGGCTCCTTGCCGCGCAGGCGGCCGCCGGGGTCGGCGGCGCTCATGCTCTGGCCGATGCCGCCGCGGCCCGGGCGGTTGTCGAGCGCCCAGTCGCCCGAGAGGTCGGGCACCGCCGACTTCGGCAGCGGATCGGGCGGGCCGATCGGCAGGAAGTTCTTCAGCGTGTGGACGTCCATCGGCGGCACCGGAGGAGCCGCCGCCTGCCCTTCGGCTTCGCTCAGGGCATCCCGAGCGTCAGTCGAGGGATGGGCGCCGAGGATCACGGGAACGGCGGCCAGGACCGCCGAGAGCACGACCGCTGACGTCAGGCGCGCACGCATCGCGGCACCCTTACGGACGCGCGGGAGCCGCCGCGCCTTCACCGCCGGCGCGCGCGCCGCCGCCCGATGCCGTGAGCTCGGTGCCGTCGGCCTTGACGATGCGCTGGATGTTGCCGACGGTGGCGCCGTTCTTCGCGGCGAAGATGTAGACGGTGACCGCGTCGCCGGGCCCGAGCGAGCGCCGCGTCCAACCGCGCTCGAGCATCACGGGCGCGGGCTCCGTCGAGCCGACCCACGACTGTTTCTCGCCCTTGTCGCTCGTGGCGTCGAAGAAGATCTGATTGTGCGGG
>Ga0194120_10007663_pt1 | contig 14634 bp, 17 predicted proteins | sample TA2MahCa65mmetaG_FD_148642 | JGI IMG/M metagenome (GOLD analysis project Ga0194120, IMG submission 148642) | Freshwater microbial communities from Lake Tanganyika, Tanzania - TA2015019 Mahale Deep Cast 65m | ecosystem: Environmental > Aquatic > Freshwater > Lake | place: Tanzania: Lake... | reverse complement strand
GGGCCGGCCTCCGAGCCGGGTTCCCCGGCCCCGCCGCTACCCCGAGCGGGGCCGGCCTCCGAGCCGGGTTCCCCGGCCCCGCCGCCACCCCGAGTGGGGCCGGCCTCCGTGCCGGCCTCAGCTGTGCCGGCCCCGGCTCCCAGCAACCCCGCCAGCTCCCGCGCCGCCCAGGCCCCCAGCGCGTCGTCGTCCTCGCGCGCCAGTTCGGCCAGGCGCCCGACGGCCTCCGCCAGCCGCGGATTGACCTGTCGCAGCGCAGGGACCGCCCCGTGGCGTACCAGGTTGCGATCGGCGAACGTCGGATCGGCGTTCGTCGGGTCTTCAAGCGGCACGATCCCGTGGCGGTCGAGGTAGGCCATGATGGCATCGCGGGGCAGTTCCAGCAGGGGCCGCACGATCGCCGCGCCGGCCGGCCCGGGCTCGAAGGCGCTCATGCCCCGCAGGCCCGCGATACCGGTCCCGCGGGCGATACGCAGCAGCAAGGTCTCCACCTGGTCGTCGGCGGTATGCCCCAGAGCGACGATCCGCCGGCCGGCCGCCGCCAGGGCCGCGTGCCGGCCCTCTCGCGCCTCGGTCTCGTTGCGCGGGGCGGTCGCCAGTCGGACGACCTGACACGGCACGCCCCAGGCCGCCGCGAGGGCCGCAGCCGCGGCCGCGTCGCCGGCCGATTCCGGCCGCATCCCGTGATCGACATGCACGCCTAGCAGGCCGCCGACACCCGCCGCGACCATGGCATGCAGCAGGGCGCAGGAGTCGGGCCCGCCGGAAAAACCGACCGCGACCTGGTCATCGGGCAGCCAGCCGGCGCTGTGCGCCCGGACCACCGCGGACAGCGGATCGTGCGTCATCCTACTTGCCGCTTCGTGCCATCGTTTGCGTCTGGTCCCGGCGCATGATGCCAGAGGATTTCACCTGTCGTCGACTACCGAAAGGGCAATCGTCGCACCCCCGGCGCCAGGAGGTCGCGCCGCGAGCCGGGCGGTTGCCTGCCAGGGTATGGCATGGTTCGGCAAGTGCCTCGCGCTCGAGTTACCGGCGGGGAACGGTGGATCCCTTCGCCGGGTGCCAACCTTGGCCGCCATAATGGGGAATGCGCGTTGCATCGGGACTCCTGGCCGCCGCCTGGCTGGCCGCTTCGGGTTTGCCGGCTGCGGCGCCGACCCAGGTCGCCACGGATCTCGGGCCGGTGTTTCACGAAGCGGCCGGTCGGATTCCCGGGCTCCCGGGGGAGGTCCTCGGGGTCGACGCGGCGTACTCGGTGCCGGTCGGGGGCGGGCGGACGCTCTGGGTTTTCGGCGACACCCTCATGGGAGGCTGGACGCCCGACGGATCGCGCAGTCTGGCGGCGATGCCGGCCAACTCGGCGGCGCTGGTGCGAGACGGCGAATGGCGATCTGGCTTTCCGGGCGCCCGGTGGGTCCCCGCGGCGCCGATCCTGGGCGCGTCTGGCGCCACGCGCCGGCGGTGGCCGCTGGATGTCGTCCGCATCGGAAGGGCCTTCTGGCTCTACTACGTCGAAATCGAGCCGACAGGCGGGAGTGGACTCTTGGCCTTTTCGGTCGTGGGCACGGGCGTGACGCGGCTGGGGCGCGACTGGCGGGCAACCGCGGCAACTCCGCTGTGGGACGGCCAGGCGCCGACGTATGGCACGAGTGCGATGGTCTGGAAGGGGGCGCTGTACGTGTTCGCCGGAGGGGCCGCGACCTTTCTGGCGCGAGTCCGTCCGGACCAGTTGGGCCGGCCGGCCGGCTACGCATACTGGGCGGGTGGCGACTGGACGCCGGAAGCGACCAGGGCCGCCAAGTTGCCGGAGTCGGGTCCGGAGATGAGCGTGCGCTGGAACCCGCACCTGCGCGAGTTCCTCATGGTCTACATCCCGCCGCTGGGCCGCGAGATTCGCATGCGCACGGCGGCCGTGCCCTGGGGGCCGTGGAGCGAGGCGCAGACCGTGGCGCCCTGCCAGCCGGCCGGCGACCCGGGCATGTCGTGCTATGGCGCCAAGCAGCACGTGGAACTGGATCGCGATCACGGCCGGGAGATAGTCCTCACTTACAACACGAACACCGAGCCGGCGAAGCTGGCCGGCCGGCCGGATCTTTACTGGCCGCGGCTGGTGCGGGTGAGAATGGACCTCCGCCGACCGTACCGGTCGTCATCGTCCTGGTGAACCGATCAGGCCGATCGTTCGCCTCGCGCGGCTTGACGAAGGTGCCCGGCGCCCTACGCCCGATCGATGATCAGGGGAACGCCGGTCAGCCTCATGTCGCGATCGGTTGACCAGCAGACCTGGTTGCGACGCGACTCCATCACGTGGAGGCCCATCGCATCGGCCAGGGTCAAATCCTGATCAGAGAAGCGCCGCTGGAAGATCATGGCCGAAGACACGTCTTTCCGGCCGATATCGAGAATCGCGAGCGGCGTCATCGACTCGAGTCTTGCTAGGAATTGCAACGCCTTGTAACGGTCAAAGCGTCTCAGGAACCAGCCGTGCCCTTCGGCCACGACGAGCGGCGTCGTCACTAGGGCGGGAGGATTCGAGAAGAGCCTGCGGAAGAGCGGGTGGAATGTGTCCGAGCGATCGGCCAACGCGATCAGCGCCGACGTGTCGACGTATGCCTCACTCCTTCTGGCCATAGACGACGTCGTCAATGGTCTGGCTCGCACAAGGATCGCCCGATTCGACCATTCCCGCCAGGAGCATCCATGGCTTCGAAGGATCCGCCGGGAGGAGGCTCCGCAACGAGCGGCGCAGAAGCTCGGCAAGCGAGATGCCGAGCCTCGCCGCCTCTTGCTTGGCGGCCTCGTACTCTTCCTCTGTGAGGCTCACCTGAGTTCTGATCATGATGGCAGTATGCAAGAAAATGTTATCAAGGGCAAGGTCACTATGATCACCACGGGCACCCGACCGGAGGTCCAGGCGACGATCGGCGCTGACTGGATGCGACCTACCTGCTGACTTTGGCATGCAAGGCCGCCAAGCAGCGGCGCGAGCGGGTGGCGATACGATCGACCAATCTGGCCGTGAGGGCTCGCCCGAGAGAGGCGACTTGAGGATGGGCTGCCGCGTCGCGAAGGGCATCGGGAGCGCGTTCGGCCAGGTTTCGGAGGAGGTCGCACAGACGCTCCCCGTCGAGACCGATCAGCTTGGCGACCTCGGGCCAGCGGTTCACCCGGATCCAGACCCGGTAGTCGCCTGCGAGGCTCATCGCGAACCTCGATTCCTTTTCGTGGTAGTAGGGCAATGCCGAACTGAGATCGTAAAGCGGCGCCAGGCGTACCTGGGGGCCGGAGAGGAGAAGCGAGAAGTTCTTCGCATGCGCGTCCGTGCCGCCGATGATCCAGTTCCACCCGAGCGCGGACGCGAACCGCCAGATCTCCCGCTCGGCCACGGACGGGGCGACGACCCGCCGCAGCAAGTCCACGATTTGGCGCGCTCGGGGTCCGCCTTCGGATTCGTACTTGCGCTCGGGCGGGTATCCCAAAGCCTGGCAAAGGTCTTCCTGGTGAACTCGATCGAAATACGCAGGCGGGACGCGATCGTAGCGTTCGACGACGATGGCGACCTGATCCCCGAAGGTCCAGATCGCCGATCGTGCAGCGACGAGGCCGGCGTTCCGAGCTCCGGCGAGGCACAGGTGCTCGTTGAGCTCCTGGTCATCCAGGCCTGGGATTGCCGGCTTCAAGATATGGGTGGTCGGAATCGGGCCGTGGGGTACGCCCCAGCGACCGTCTTGAAAGCGCAGCGCGGTCTTGGCTTGAGCTCCCGCGAGGCTGAACGGCCCTGGATTCCCGTCACCTAGCCAGCTGGTCGAATCTTCCTTCAGCAAGCGAATTCGATCGGCGACGCCATCCTCGCTGAGCCAGTCCACGTGGCCCGACCCCTCCAGGAGGTCGGCCAGCCGATCGTCCCTTACGAACTGCACGGCGCCCGCGCAATCGTGACCGATCGGCGAGCCCAGCAGGTCGAATGGGCTTCTTGCCGACACCTGGAATTGGCGGCTCCAGCGCTCCAGGACCTTCGCGTTGTCTGGCAGCAAGCCCCAGAGCCAGGGACGGAACCCCACCTGTCGGGCAACGCCGTCGACGGGACCGTCTCGACCTACCCGGGCAAGTGCACCGAGACGGGCTACGCCAACGGCACGGGCACCGCCGCGCGTTTCGGCAAGGTGGCGGGCACGCCGGACGGCACGGTCGGCGATTTCGTCCGGTCGCCGGCGACGGCATTGACGCTTGTAGCCCTGACAGTTCGAACGCCGAGGCTTATCCGGTATAGCCGCAGACCCCGGCCCTGGGCGAGTTGACGATCGGCAGGGCCATCTCCTCGCCACAATCATCGTCTTCGAGGCAGGCATCGCAGTACAGCGCCTGACCGCTCCACATGCACTCCGTGTAGATCTTGGTGGCCTTGGCGCCACACTCGCACTGATAATCGGGGAGCACGCTCCGGGCCAGCAGACGGACGCGGTCCTCGTTCTTCGGGGCGTTGCTGTCGCCGAGTACGCGAAGCGTGAGTTCCGTGGACGAGCCGTAGTCGTACACGTACCGGAACTTCATGCCGCTCGCAAGGACCTTCTCGAGGGCCGGCCGCATTCCCCGGCTCCCTGGCTCGGGATTGGACTCGTACTCCGTGCCTTCGATCGTGAACGCACTCAAGTGCCCGCAGCACTCGAGCCAGGTGCTCCGGAGGAAGCCGTCCAGGTGCGCCAGCGTGGCCTTCCCGGATGCGTCCAGGTGCAGCCAGAACTCCGGGGCACCGCGCCCTTCCACAACAAGGTGGAAACGCCCCTCCTGGCCTGCCGGCCGCTTCTCGCAGGCTTTGAGGTGCCTGGCGATCGCCGTCTTGGCCACCTGGGCGTCGCAGAACTGGCAGACCCCCGACGAAACCGTGCGCTTCCTCTCGGTACCCATTCTCTCGCCTCCAGTTGCGACGACGTTCGAACTACTCGACGGCTTCATGGTCCTGCCGCAGAAGTAGGCTCGTCCAGTGGACTGGCGGTGCAAAACCGGGGGATCGGTCGAGAACTCGGAGGTATCTGCCAGTAAACACGCGGAACCGAGGGCGGGGTGCTTGCATTGTGTACGCGAGCACTTTACCATCATGTACATGAAGAGGGTCTCGGTGCGGGAACTGAGGGAGGCGATTGGCCCGTTGCTCGAGCAGGTTCGCCTGGGAGAACAGGTGCTCGTCACCCGGCGCGGGCGGCTGATCGCACGCATCATCCCGGAGACCGACGGGGCTGACCGGGAGTCGGTCGCCTATCCTCTCCGCGGCTCCGTCGGGTCGATGAGCGACGATTTCGACGAGCCGATTTCCGGCTTGTGGGAGGCCTCGGACGCGTGATCGTCCTCGACACGGCCCCCTGGATCTGGTGGGTCGCCAATCCCTCCCGCCTTACCCGCTCGGCCCGGCTTCGCATCGAAAAGGAGGAGAGCCGCAACGGGCTCGTCCTGTCTGCCATCTCGGCGTGGGAAGTCGCCTTGAAAAACAGCCTGGGCAAGCTCGAACTTGACCGCGACGCCAGGTCGTGGATCGCTCGGGCAGCAACGTATCCGGGTCTCCGGGTCGAGTCCCTGCGACAAGAAGATGCCATCGAGAGCGCTCACCTGCCCGGAGACATCCACCGGGATCCTGCCGATCGGTTCATCATTGCGTTGGCCCGCCGGCTACGCGCTCCGGTCGTCACGTCTGATCATCGGATCCTCGCCTACCAGCACGTCGAGACCATCTGGTAGGGGGGACACCCATCCGGCGCACGATTTGCCGGGGCTCGCGGGAGCGGCTCATCTGTTCGAGACGGTCCTGGGCTCCCGTGCCTACAGGCTCGAATGGATCGACCCCGACCGTTTCGCAGCGCCGTCGACTCCGGCTCCTCCACCACCAGCTTCACGATGGCCGACGAATCCAGGTAGGTCGCTGGCATCAGCGCTCGCCGGCTGCCGCCAAACGTACCAGCAATCTCCTGGCAAGCAGGCTCTACATAACCCCGCGCGCGTCAGCGATCAGGTACACGAAGAAGGTCTAGCGCAAGCCGTTCTGGGCCGGCCCGGGGGCCGGCAGCACCGAGGTGGCGACCCGTGCCCCGATACCCGCCACGACCGGCGAGACGACCAGGCCGATGATCAAAATCCAGATGCGCATCTCGGTCCGCAACCCGTCGATCTTGCCCTCGAGCCGCGCCTCGCTGGAGGAAATCTGTCCCGACAGCTTGCTGTCGAGCGCCACGATCTGCCCGGAGAGCTTGCTGTCGAGCGCCACGATCTGCCCGGAGAGCTTGGCGTCGAGGGCGCGCACGTCTGCCCGGATCGCATCGAGTTTGGCGTCGATGGTCTCGCGAGAGTATGGCCCGGGCATGCGATTGCCTCCTGGTTTCTGCATGATAATGTTTAGACGAATCCACGTCAATACTGGCGTGAAGATTCGATGCCCGGGAGCAAGATCCTCCCGCGTCTCGGGGCACTGAGCAAGGATCGCTCTTAGATCATGTTCTTCTGAACTGCCGGATGCTCGACGCCCGGTCGTCTTCGAGCTTCGTAAACTCCTTTCCCTGCTAGCTCGGACGCCATTCAAGGCGAGCGGCCAACAAGCAGCTACGGCGTCCGAAGAACCCGAATCGGAGAAGAGGTGGCACTGACTGGATTTGAACCAGTGACAGAGCGGGTATGAACCGCTTGCTCTACCAGGCTGAGCTACAGTGCCCGGAGACCCAATTCTATCAGAGGTTCGCCAAGATCTCCTTGACCAGGCCGCGGAAGACCGCCGCCGTCTTGTAGACCGTGTCGAGGACCTCCTGCTCGGTCGCGTGGTGGATGGCGTCGGGTAGGGCCATGTCGCTGACCAGGGCCAGGCCCAGGACTTTTAGCCCGCAATGAACCGCGACGATGACCTCGGGAACCGTGGACATGCCCAGGGCGTCCGCGCCGATGATCTGCAGGTAGCGCAACTCGGCGCGAGTGAAGAACACCGGTCCGGCGATGCCCGCGTACACGCCCTCCTGGAGGCGCACGCCCTGGTTGATCGCGGCCTGCAACGCGGCGGCCCGCAATTCGGGCCGGTAGGCGTCGAACATGACCGGGAAGCGGGGCCCGACGTCCGGATCGTTTGGCCCGATCAGGGGGTTGGAGCCGGTCAGGTTGAGGTGGTCGGTGATGATCATGATGTCGCCGGCGCGGAACGCCCTGTTGAGGCCTCCCGAGGCGCATGTCGCGATAAGGGTCTCGGCCCCCATGGCCTTCATGACGCGCACCGGGAAGGTCACCTGCTGCTGGCTGTAACCTTCGTAGGTGTGGAAGCGGCCCTGCATCAGCATCACATCCTGGCCGGACAGGCGCCCGAACACCAGGTTGCCGGCATGGCCGGGCGCGGTCGAGAGCGGGAAGTTCGGGATCTCGCTGTAGGGGATGACGGTGGCGTCTTCGACGTCGTTGGCCAGGTCGCCCAGGCCGGAGCCCAGGATCATGCCCACCGCGGGCCGCACGGCGGTGCGCTTGCCCAGGAAGCCGACGGTCTCGGCGAGGCGTTCGCGCGCTTCGATGAGGGAGGTCGGGGCGGTCGCGGTCTGCGTCAGCATGGGCAGCTCCTCGTAGATGGTCTCTACCGGGCCAGGCCCGGGGTTTCGCGGCGGAGGTAAGGCCGGCCGATCATAGCGACCGCCAACAGCAGCGTCAATCGCGCCCGTTCACTTGGCCACGACGTCGAAGCTGGCCTTGTGCTGCCCCCGGGCATCCTCGAAGCGCACCGTGACGGTCCATGGGCCCTTCATCTCGACCGGCAGGGTGCCCGTGTAGACACCCGGGGTGCGGGCTGGCGCCAGCTTGGCCTCGGCCTTCATCTCGTTCATCCCGGGCATCGGGGGCATGTAGATGCTCAGGGACTTGATCTTGGCCGGACGAGGGGCGCCCTTGGCGTCCGTGACCGAGACCGTCACGTCGTTGTCGCCCGGGACGAGTGCGCCGCCGGGCGTGGCGAGCTTCACGACCACGATCCCCACCTTCTTGCTGCCCACGACCTTGGCGGCGGCCAAGGCGGCGCCGGCGAAGCACAGCACGGTCGCCGAGGCGATGATCTGGCGGATCATGGTCGGAGTACTCCTTGGGAAATCGAGCGGGGAGACGGGGATTCGAACCCCGGAGGCCGCGTTAAACGACCTACGGTCTTTCCAGGACCGCCTGTTCAACCACTCCAGCATCTCCCCGGGCGGCTTCTCGGGAGTGTCATCCATCGGCCGGTGCCTGTCAAGGCGGCATTTCCGGTAGGCGTGACAATAACCACCGCTTGCCGGCCGGCCCCTTAAGTATAAAGGGAGTATTAGGAGGGAAGCCGTGGACGATCTCGATATCTCCCACGAGATGGACATCCTCTATCGCCTGGCCGCGCAGGGCGAGGAGCCCCCACGGAGCCCGGGGCGCCCGGTCGTCAAGTGGCTTTCCGTGGCCGCGCTGACGCTGGCCGTGGGCTGGGGCGGCGCCGCGTACGCCGCGCGCTCGGGCTACACGATCTCGTCGGGCGAGACGCTGTACCAGATCGCCAAGAGGCATTTCGGATCCGGCCCGCGCTGGGTCGAGAACGCCGCCCTCAACAAGATCGACGATCCCGCGCGGGTGCGCGCCGGCCAGGTCATCACGCTCCCTGACCCGCACGAGCGCATCAACGTCGACAGGGCGGTCGCGTCGCAGGGCGCGCGGAACCGCACCGCGGCCAAGCGGGCGGCCAAACGGGCCGGCTGGCGCCAGGCAGCCGCCGACGCCTCGCAAGGCCGCGCACGGACCCGCACGCAGACTCGCGCGCAAGATCGCCACGCCGCCATCGGGCGCACCCGGGACGGCGTCCGCCTGGTTCCCGCGGGCGAGGTACTGCTGGAACTGCCGGCCCGGCGCCCCGACGTGCGAACGGCGCGCGCCGGCCTGGCGCGGCCGGTGAATGCCGAGCGAGTGCGACCGCAGCAGGAATTCGAAGAGGCGGCTCCTCTGCCCGCGCCGCCATTCCCCAGCTCCACGTCCGATTCGCCGTGGCGCGCGCTGGACGGTGCGGCCTTCCTCCTGGGGGCACTGGGCATCACGGGCCTGCTGGCGCGAGGGCGGTCCCAGGCGCTCAAGGCGCGCTCCGGCGATTTCTATCCCGAATTGCCGCCCTTCCTCGCTCCCGAGCGAGCCTGAATCCTCCCGAGAAACCTTCGGAGCCGCCGGAAGGTGCAGGGGACCGGCGGCTCCAGATTTCGGTCGAGAGACTCTACGCGGTCGCGGGCCTGACAAGCGCCTCGGCATCGCGAGTCGCCAGTGCCGGGTAGTCGACTTCGTGGACCAGGGTCAGCAGGCCTGCCAGGCTCGTGGCCGCCGCGAATGCGAACAGCACGGCCTCCATGTCGATGAATCCCACCCAGCCCGTCAGACCCACGGAGGCGACCAGGTAAGGCAACCAGGTCAGCATGAAGAAGGTTGCGGGGTTGCGCTTCGCCATTCCAAATCCTCCACTCCAGATCCGCATCGGCTAGCGGCCATGCGGTGTCCCAGCCAGTGTTGCCATATTGAACACGCGAGATTGCCCGCACCTGTCAGCCATGTTGCGGTGGGATTACGAAGTCCCCGGCCGTGTTACCTCGAGATGGCGCCGTTGCCCGATCGGGTTATCCACCGTGAAGAACCCCTTCCGGCAATTCACGGTCGGTTGACGCTCGTTCGTCAACCCGCGATGACGCGCAGCGCCGGATCGACTTCTATGCGGAGCATGTCCTCGATGGCGCGCAACGTGCCGAACAAGGCGCTGGGACAGCTTCCGCAGGCGCCCTGGTAGCGGATGTGCAGGTCGTCGCCGCGCAGGTCCACGATCTCAAGGCCGCCGCCGTCGCCGGCCAGGGCCGGGCGGAGGCGGCTGTCGAACAGTTCCGCGATCCGATCCAGCCGAGGATCCGTGCCGGCTGCCGGCACTTCTCCGCCTGACGGAGCCTCCTGCCCGGCGGCAGGAGCCACGGCTTCGATGGCGGCCTGGATCCGCGGCTTGAGCGTCCACCAGTCCCCGTCGGGCGCGATGGTCACGGTCACGAACTCGGGCATCACGAACACCGACCGCACCTTGTCGATGGCGAAGAGGGCGCCGGCCAGGGGATCTTCGGCGGCCGCTTCCGGGGCCTCGAACGACCGGTAGCCGCCGCGAAGCAGGGGCCGATCGACGTTGAACTTCAGGGCGTCGGGATTCGGGGTCGGCTCGATAAATAGGACTCTCACGGTCCTAATATATCACTGGATGCGGCGACCAGGTCGGCGACGTCCCGCGTGTTGATCACGTCTTCCGCACGGCACCAGGCGCGCCGGGCGATCGCCACCGCGAGGCGCATTCCGTCCAGGCCGCCGACCGAGTGGGCATCTGAGCCGAGCGACAGCTTGACCCCCAGGTCGCGCGCCTGCCGCGCCGCGCGATCTCCCAGGTCCAGCCGATCCCCCGCCCCGTTGATCTCGAGGGTCTTGCCGTGCGCCCGGGCCGCGGCGAGCACGGCGCCGAGGTCGAAGTCATAGGCGGGACGCCGCCCGAGGAGGCGTCCCGTCGGATGGTTGAGGCCCCTGAACCAGGGAGACGCGAGGGCGGCCACCATGCGACCCGTCAGGCGTTCGGCGCTCATCCGCGTTCCCAGGTGCAGCGACGCGGTGGCGTACTCGAAGCCGGCGAGGATGTCGGGGGCCAGGTCGAGTTGGCCGGACGCGCGGATCTCCAGCTCCACTCCTCGCAGGATGCGAAACGGCGCGAGGCGGCGGTTCAGGGCGAGGATCTCCTCCCACTGCCGGCGCGCCTTCTCGGGGGTCAATCCCTGCGCGATGCCCAGCCCGGCCGAGTGGTCGGTGATCGCCATGTAGCGGTAACCGCGCTCCCTGGCCGCTTCGGCCATCGCCGCCAGCGTATCCTCCCCGTCCGAGTACTTGCTGTGGACGTGCAGGTCCCCGCGCACGTCCTCCTCGGCCAGAAGGCGCGGCAGACTGCCCGCCTCGGCGGCCTCGATCTCGCCGCGATTCTCGCGCAGTTCCGGCGGAATCCAGTCCAGGCCCAGCAGGTGATACACCTCGGCCTCGTCCAACCCGCCGGCCCATTCGCCGCTGTCGGCGTCGAACACGCCGTACTCGCTGAGCTTGTAGCCGAGCTTGATGGCTCGTTCCCGCAGGGCGATGTTGTGCGCCTTCGAACCAGTGAAGTACTGGAGGGCGGCTCCCCATGACCGGGTCGGGACGACGCGCACGTCCACCTGGATGTCTTCCGCCGTGAGGAACGAGATCTTGGTGGCCCCGGCTGCGAGCAGATCCCGCGCGGTCGGCAGGAGCATGACCGCCTCCCTGACCCCCGCGGGATCGTCCGAGGCCACCAGGATGTCGACGTCCCCGACATCCTCCTGGCGGCGCCGTATGCTTCCGGCGGCCTCGGCGGCGATCACGCCGGGACTTGCGCGGAGTTGCGCGCTTATCCTGTCGGCGAGCGGCCACGCCAGGCAGAGCGGATGGCGGCGGGAGCGCCGGGTCAGCCTCGCGAGTTCCTTGCGGATCTGCTCCTCCGTGCGCTCGCCCATGCCCCGCAGGCCGCAGATACGGTGAGCTTCGGCGGCCTCCCGGAGGTCAGAAAGCGTCATGATGCCGAGCTTCTCGAAGAGCAGCTTGGCCCGGCGCGGGCCCAGGCCGGGCACGCGCGTGAGCTGCAGGACCGCGGGCGGAAAGCCCTTGCAGATCCGCTCCAGGTAGCTGCTGCGGCCGGTATCCAGGAACTCGGCGATCTTGGCGGCGATGGATTGCCCGACGCCGCGAATCTCGAGCAGGCGACCCTGCCGGTGCATCTCGCCGATGTCTTCCCCGAGGAAGCCGACGCTGCGCGCCGCTTCCTGGTAGGCGCGCACGCGGAACAGGTTGCCGGGCTCCAGCTCCAGTGCCGTGGCGATGGCCTCGAGGAGGGCGGCGACTTCTGCGTTGCGAGACACTAGAGGTGCCGGGCGAACCAGCCGGCGGCGTGGCGCGCGACTTCCTCGAGGGCGCCCGGCTCCTCGAACAGGCGGCTGCACCCGCTCCCGTGCACGAAGAGCACCCGGCCCCGCGCTCCGGCGGGAACGGCGGCCTGTCCCTCCACCGTGACGCCCGGCCCGATCGGGATCACCACGTCCAGTTCGCGGACCGAAACCTTCGCTTCCACCGATGAACGCCTCTCCAGCGGCGCGTCGCCGTTTCGGCCACCCATGGTCTCGCGCCAAGCGGCAGGCGCAAGCGGCGCTCGGCAGATCGCGAACTTGCCGTCCCGCGCTAAGCTAGGGGGCATGGCTCTGGCACTTGTCGCATTCGTCGCACTCGTCGCGAGCATCCTCACTTTCTACTCGGGCTTCGGCCTCGGGACGCTGCTGCTGCCCGCCATGGCCGCGTTCATGCCGGTCGAGGCCGCCGTGGCGGCGACGGCGGTGGTCCACATGGCCAACAACGCCGCCAAGGGCGCGCTGCTTCTCAAGCGCGCCGACTGGTCGGTGGTCTGGCGCTTCGGCCTGCCGGCCATCGCCGCCGCGTGGCTGGGGGCTCGCGCCCTCGTCATCCTGGGCGCGCTTCCGGCGGTGGGCGCCTGGGAGGCGGCGGGCCGGACCTTCGCGATCATGCCTGTCAAGCTCGTCGTGGCCATGCTGCTGGCCGCCTTCGCCATCCTGGAACTGGTGCCGCTCCTCGAGCGCATCCGGTACTCGCCCGTCTGGCTGCCGATCGGCGGGGTGCTTTCGGGGTTCTTCGGCGGGCTGTCCGGCTTCCAGGGCGCATTCCGGTCGGCGGTGCTGGTCAAGGCCGGCATGCCCAAGGAGGCATTCCTCGGGACGGGCATCGCCATTGCCCTCGCGGTCGACCTGACGCGGCTCTCCGGCTACTTCTGGCAGCCCGGCGCCAGCCCGCTGGCGAAGCTGGAAGGTGGCTTGACGCCCGTCCTGGTAGGGGTCGCCGCCGCCCTGGCCGGTACCCTGGTCGGCAACCGCCTGCTCGGCAAGGTCACCCTGCCCGCGATCCAGAAGCTGGTGACGGCCATGCTGCTCGTGTTCGCCGCGGCGCTGGCCGCCGGCCTCGTGTAGGGCGCCATTGCGCATCCTGTTGTTCCTCGAGCAGCTTGCGCCAGGCGGCGTCGAGTACTACTTCCTGCGCAAGGCCCACGCCTTGCGGGCGCGCGGGCACGACATCCGCTTCGCGTCGGCCGGGGGCCCCCTGGCCGACGAGGTCGCCGCCGCGGGCTTCGAGCACCTGGCGCTGCGCTGCGTCGCACAGGCTCGGCCGGAAGTGCCGCATGCCGAGGCCTTGGCGCAGGCGCGGCTCCTGGCCCGCTACCTGGATTCCCGCGAGATCGAGGCGATTTCCGCGGTGGCCGTCCGGCCCTTCCAGTTCGCCTATCCGCTCGCTCGCGACAGGGGCATCCCGCTCTTCCTCGAATGCTTGTCTCCCGTGCATTTCGTGCCGGCGGCGCAGGCGGACTGGGTGCGCGAGGTCGCCGAGGCGGGCCGCTTCTTCGGCATCGTGCGCGACGACCTGGATCTGGCATGCGCGCGGCTCGGTCTTCCCCCGGGCCTCGGCCAGGTCATGCCCAACCCGATCGACCTGGCGCGCTTCCGCAGGGGGCCCGAGATCTTGCGCGCATCGCTCGGAGCCGCCGACGACGAATTCGTCGTCCTGACCGTCTGCCGCCTGGATCGGGACAAGGCGACCTACGTGGGCTGGCTGATCGACGAGTACGTGTCTCTCGCCGCGGCCGGCGGGGCGGAGCCCTGGCTGGCCATCGCCGGCGAGGGATCCGAACGCGCGGCCCTGGAAGCCCGCGTGGCGGCCGCGGGCCTGGCGCGCGTGCGCTTCCTGGGCCGGCGCGACGATCCCGAGCGGCTGTACCCGGGAGCCGACGCATTCGTGGGCATGGGCACCACGGTGCTGGAGGCCGCGGCATGCGGCGCGCCGGTCGTGCTGGCCAACGCCCTGTCGCTGCGGCCCGGCGCCGTGGGGCCGGACGGGGCGGCCGTGGGGCTGTTCGGCCAGGATGGCACGGCCTCGGTGGGTTACCCGATCCCCGGCGCCGGCGCCGGCCGGTTCGGCCCCCACCTGGCGCGGCTGCGGGCCGATCCGGCGCTGCGCAAAGATCTGGCCGAACGCGGGGCGCGGATCGTCACCGCCCGGCATTCCCTCGCGGCAGTGGCCGAGCGATGGGAGGCGGCGTTCGCGGCGTCCCTCGCGGGCTCCGCGCCGCGGGGACTCGCATCCGCCGCTGCCGCTGCCCACCCGCGCGCTGCGGCCGACGCGAGTGCCCCGTGGCGCATCCTGTTCGTTTCCCGGCCGGACCTGCTCGCGGTGCCTGGCGGCGACACGACGCAGGTGCTGCAGACGAAGGTCGCCATGGAGCGGCGCGGCATCCACGTGGACATCAGCCTCGCGACCGCGCCGGACGCCGCCGGCTACACCCTGGCCCACGTCTTCGACCTGCAACTGGCCGATCTGGCCCGCGAGCAGATCGCGACCCTGGCCGCGAGCGGCGTCCCCGTGGTGGTCTCCCCGATCTTCTGGGACCACGCGGAACTCGAGGCGGTCGCCCCGGCCCTGCGAGCCCGCTACCGGCACTCGGGGCCCGTCGCCGCCCCGCCGGCATCTCCGCCCGTGCCCGGGAGCGCCGGC
>Ga0194120_10007660_pt1 | contig 14639 bp, 11 predicted proteins | sample TA2MahCa65mmetaG_FD_148642 | JGI IMG/M metagenome (GOLD analysis project Ga0194120, IMG submission 148642) | Freshwater microbial communities from Lake Tanganyika, Tanzania - TA2015019 Mahale Deep Cast 65m | ecosystem: Environmental > Aquatic > Freshwater > Lake | place: Tanzania: Lake... | reverse complement strand
ATGGTCTGGAGGCGCCCCGGCTCCAACCGGGCCTCGTTTTCAGGATCGGTGCTGGCAAAGGGCCTCCTGACCACCACGCGCCAGAGCCCGTCCTTCCATGTCGCCTTGCCCTGCACCCGACCTTGCGTCTGTTTGCTGGTCAAGGTGCTGAACCCACCGCCGATCAAGTCCTCGACGGAGGAAGCGCGCCGTGGAATCACTTCGAACCGGCGGACCTCCCCGCCCTCGCTCTTACGCTCCGCTGCCCTGGCCGCCCGACGGTCGATGTCGCTTTGCCAATCGGCTTTCCAATGCCAGATATTGATGTAGTGGTCCAGTTGCCCCATGCAAAAGAAGGCAGGGGCATCGCCCAGAGGCAGTCCGACCGCCACGCCGTCCCGAAACGTGCCGGGCGTCAACCGATCGTTTTTGGTGTTGTCCTGCCACTCCAGCAGAAAGGCAATGTCGGTCCCGTTGTGCACGGAACGCACGACCAGGGCCCGCGCACTCGGCTCAGGCCAAACGGGCCGCGTGATGACTTGCCCGCTGAGCGGCAAGGTGACGGGAGGGATCGTGTCCCAGGCGGGATCTTCCGGCGCGGCGGGAATCTCGCCGGCAACCAGATGAGAGCGGATGAACATCCCTTCGGAGCTGACGATGGGAATCCCCAACCACCCCAGCACCAGCGCCCCGACGAAGAGAACCGAAAACATCGCCATGAGGAGAGGAGACCGTACACGCATCCGTTCGAATCGCGCCATCCCGAAGCCCCGTGCCTTCCTGCAGACTCATGGGCGCACTGTCGGCTCACCACGCGCCGACGCAAGCGGGCCGCCTAGAGACTCACCACAATTTCACGCGCCTGATCTTGTTTTCGCCGCGCTCGCACATATACAGCACCCCTTGCGAATCAAGGGTCAATCCGACCGGCGCATTCACCACGGCCTCCACCGCCAGCAGACCGTCTCCGTGCTTGATCTGGCCGGCGTCCTCCTTCGCCACGAACCGGGCCATGCCGCACCCGCCCATGTTCTTATCCTCGTAGCCGCTGTCGCCGTTGCCCGCCACGGTCGTAATGAGGCCGGTCTTGGCCTCCACCTTCCGGACCCGATGGTTCATCGTGTCCGACACGTATAAATTGTCCCAGGGATCGAAAACCACCCCTTCCGGGGCATGGAGCATCGCCTGCACCGCCGGCTTGTTGTCGCCGTCATACCCATACCGGCAGACGCCCGCCACCGTGGAGATGACTCCCGTATGCCGGTCGATTTTCCGGACGCGGTTGCTGCCCTTGTCCACGATGGTCACGTGCCCCTGACTGTCCACCGCAATGCCGACCAAGTCGTAGAGCCTCGCCTCCAGCGCAGGCCGCCCATCGTCTAGGTAGAGCGACAGATCCAGCCCATCGGAGCATTCCGGCCGCAGCCACCCATGGTCGTCGCTGAAATCGATCCCGATGGAATCGCCCGACAGCACCACCAGGTTCCGCGCGACCAGCGGCTGTTCGCGGGCATCGTCCTCGGCCGACCACGTGCCGGCAATCGTGGTCACCAGCCCCGTCTTCCGGTCGAACCGACGGACCCGGTGCGCCTGCGTATCCGCGATGTAGAGCACGTCGTCCTGATCGAAGGCGATGGCGGCGGGATACGTGAGATTGACTTCCAGGGCCGGCCCGTCCCCGTTGAAGCCAAACTGCCCTGTCCCGACCACGGTGGTAATGATGCCGGTCTCGTGATCGACCTTGCGAATCCGATTGCTGCCCGAGTCGCAGATGTAGAGATCGTTGCGCGAGTCGAAGGCCACGCTGAGCGGAAGGTAGAGGCCCGCCTCGCTGCAAGGGCCGGAATCCCCGCTGTAGCAGGTTTCGCCGATGCCCGCATAATTGTGCAGCGTGCCGTCCTTCAAATCCACCCGCCGGATGCGGTCCGAGCCGGACTCCGCGAAATACAGATACCGTTCCTCTTTATCCAAGGCAAGGTGATGCGGCAGCGGAATGCCGGACTTGATCGCCCGCTTGCCATCCCCGGTGCTCCTGGCCTTCCCGTTCCCGGCAAAGGTTTCAATGTATCCGACGCTCAGTTCGACATCCGTCGCCATGGGGCACATCCTCTCTCCGAAGACAGTCTCTCGCCACGCAGGGCCCGCCGACCGAAGCCACGGGACCGGCCTGGATTGCCTTACGCGTTGGGCGGGGGTGGCACGGCCGCTGGCTGGTCCGGCACAGGCGTTCCGACCGATCCTGCCATGGCGCCCTGGGCAGGAATCTGCGTCGGCTGGCCGGGAGCGGCCGCCGACATTTGCGCTTGGGCTTGGGCCTCCGCCTCGATGGCATCCGCCTCATGGACGGATTTCTTGAAGCCCTTGATGGCCTTCCCCAGCCCTTCTCCGAGCTGGGGCAGCTTGCCTGCGCCGAAGATGATCAGCACGATGACCAGAATCAGAACCAACTCTGTAATGCCAATGCTTCCAAACATGGTATGCCCTGCTCCTTTACAGTGCCCGCTTACGCTTTGCCGGCTTCCTTGGCTCGTTTGGCGAATCGATCCTTCAGCTTTTGCCTGGCTTGTTCGGCCTGCTCGAACATCTTGCACTTTTCATAGGTGCTGATCAGGTTGTAATACACCAGCGGCTCGTCAGGATTTTGCTCCACCGCATCTTCCATCACCTTGATCGCCAGGTCGGTCTTCTTGTGATTGAGCGCAAGGTCCATCAACTTGAAGCTGGCATCCAAGTGCTTCGGGTCCAGTTCAAGGGTCCGAAGATAGCACTGCATCGCCATGTCGATGGTGTTGTAATCCGACACCGCGGGGTTATCCAATTCCACATAGACCAGCGCCAAGTTGTACCAGGCGATCGGGTCCTCGGGCGTCACTTCCACAAGCCGTTCGTAGTAGGTCTTGGCGTCCATGAACAGGCGCTTTTCCGAGCACACGCGACCGAGATTGAACAGCGCCAGCACGTCGTCCGAATGGACCTCGAGCGCTTTTTTGAACTGGGCCTCCGCTTCTTCGATCATGTTCTTGGTGGCATAGATGGTGCCCAGGTTGGAATAGTACATGGCGAGCGAGCGATTCATTTCCGCCCGAAGCCCTTCCGCCATCTCGATCGACTTCTTCACCTCGGTCAGGGCGTCGTCCAACCGCCCCTTGCTGAAGTAGAGTTCCCCCAGCCGGCATCGAGCCTGAAAGTCGTCCGGCTCGGTCCCCAGCAGCTTCTCGAGTTCGGCAATTTCCTCATCCGGCGTCAACTGCGGCTCCGGTTGCTCGACAACCGCTCCGCCGGATTCCGCCACATTGGACACATTCTGGTCGCTCATACATCCCTACCGTTTCTGTTAAGTCGTCTGTTCGCTCACCAACGTCGCCGGAGGCCCGGACAGCAACCCGTCTTGCGCCGGCTCCCTGGCCGGGGCTGCGCCCCGCCGCTTATCCAAATTGAGCAGCATCACGCCCAACACCACCATGAGGCTCAGGTGGGACAGCTGCAGCGCATAGCCCGCCATGAACATCAGCCCCAACCCGTAGCCGGCCAGACGCCCCAGCGTGAGCAGCTTCACCACCGTGTAGACCCAACAGAGCAGGCCGGCCATATAGAACGCAAAGGGCAGGTAAAAGGTGTACCCCATTCCCATCTGAAAAATCCAACCGATCCCTTCGCCCGCCTTGCGGATGCTCTCCGCCAACGCCTTGTCGTAGAGGCTCAGGAAATAGTCCAGGAAGAGGAGCGCGACAAACACGCCGCCCGCCACGATCCCGAATATCGTCGCCCGCCGCCGCTGGAGCTTGTTTTTGGTCCAGAGCGGCGTACTTCCGTAGGCCCAGAAAACGAGGATGCTCGCCAGAACCATCAGGGCCTCCCCGGCCCGATTGACTTCATGGACGAGCGGCGGCACGGCCGCCGAATTCAGCAGACCATAGGTGGTCGACAGGGTCTGATAATAGAGCCACCCGGTCACGCCCAGTCCATAACACGCCAGCATGCCTCGTTGCGGCCAGGATGGATGTGTGCCGACGTATTCGGCGATGAGGATCACGAACACGAGGGAAAAAACCAGGTTGTAGACGACGGAGCCGATCATCGAGGGAGGGAAGAGCAGAAAGGCCACCGTCACGAGCACGAGCAGGGACACGGCCGGCACCAGCCACCTATCGTATCGCCCGCCGCCCACGGATCTGATTTTATTGAAGAGGACAAGGAAAAGAGCCAGGAATAAGAGCAGGGCCACGAAGTTGAGCAATGCGAAGCCGATGGAAGACAGGGTTTTGAAGGTGATCCGCAGCCATTCGTGCTGTTGAGCCAGCTTGCTCAGGTGCATCCCGAGCCGAGAGACGAGCCGATACAGAACCAGTTCGAGGAATCCGGCCAGCAGCAGGAGCTTGACCGTGTAGTCGAAGAGCAGCCCTTGCTCGTCGCTCCGCCCTCTCTCCCATGCCGCGCTGATCATGGCCTTGTCCAGCCCCTTCCGTCATGATTTCTGCGTGGGGATTATAGCCAGAAGCATCCGACAGCGTCAACCTACGAAAGCCGATCCCTAGCCGGGAAGAGCGGAAAAACAACGGCTTCCGACGATCTCGCCTCAGAGGCCGGTAGGTTGCGGCACCTGTTGAGCCTGGGCCTTGGCCCGGGCAATATAGAGCAGCCCGTCCGCCATGGAGTAATTGAAGGGTAATTCGCAGACCACTTCGCTGATTTTCCCATAGATGTGCTGGTAGACCCGCTCGGCCTCGTCCGGCGTCATCCCTTCCTGGACTTCGTAGAAGAACCCCAGGCTCAGATCCTCCGAAGCGGGCCGCATGATGCGCCGGATCCCGTAGCTGCCGGGATCGTTCATGATGGGCGCCTCTTTTTCGAGGTCGAACAGACAGGGCTGGCAGGAGAACCCGTAGGACGAATGCAGCCGTTTGTTCTCGACGATGAAATTCATCGTCTCCAGCGCCTCTTCCTCCGTCTCGGTCGGGAACCCGGCGATGATGTAACAATGGATGGCGATGCCCAGATCGAGACAGTCCTCCGTGATACGACGGACACTCGCCTGGGCAATCCCCTTCTTCATGAAATCCATCATCCGCTGGTTGAACGATTCCAGGCCGAAGACGATTTTCAGGCAGCCGGCATCCCGCATCTGCGTCAGCAGCTCCCGCGACAAATTCTTTTCAAATCGCATCTCGCAGGTCCACTGCAGATTCAGGTTTCGATCCAGCAGTTGCTGGCACATCCGCTTGGTCGGAGACAAGGCAAAGCACTCGTCGGTGAAGAAAAAGTAGGGTGTCTGGTACTTCTGCGAAAGCATCTGCAGCTCGTCGGCCGTCTTGCCCGGGTCCTTCTGCCTGAAGTTTTGATGGTCCAGGGTCAAGGCGCAGAAGGCGCAGTCCTTGTAATAGCAGCCGCGTGAAAACTGGACCGGCAGCACGGTCTGCGGGGCCAGATACCGCCCGAGCGGGAACCCGTCGTAGTTCGGCGCGGGCAACGCGTCGATGTTCTCCGAGTAGAAGGGCTGGTTGACCGTGATCTTGCCGTTCTGACGATGGATCAGGTTCGGCACCTTGCTGAAGTCCCGCTTGCCGTCCAGCTGATTGACCAGCTCAAGCAACGCCGTTTCCCCTTCAAAGACGATGAAGTCGTCGGTCAGCTCGAACAAGGAAGGGCAGCGACGCAGATTGTCCACGAGCCGGGTAAAGATGCTCCCCCCGATCGTCAGGTGGAGATCCGGGTTGGCCTGCTTGATCAAACGGCAGAGCGTCAGCCCGGGGATGATCTGGGACGTCGCCGTGATGGACACCCCCACGAGGTCGGGCTGCTCCGCCAGAATCGAGGGCAGAAAGCGCTCGCGGAACAAGGCGATGTAGGGGTTTTGCTCCTCGTCCACGATGGCCTTCATCAAGTCCTTGGCCGAGTAGATGGAATAGGTGCTGAACTGGTTGTCCACGACGGTCAGGCGTGTCGGGAAATAGATGCTCGACACCAGTTCCAACCACTTGTCGATTAGGAAGAGGCTTTCACGATACCGTTCGATTTCGTAAAACGCTTCTCCGCGCAGGGATTCCTTGGCCGGTTCGATCCGGTCGATGAGGTAGGGAAATCGGTCCAGCGATTCGACCAACCGCGCATAGTGTTCGGCGCTGTTGGGTCCCGTCTCCCCCGTTCGCGCTCGCTCGAGCGTCTTCATTTTCTCGACGAGGCGCGCGTAGACCTCCTCCCCGTAGGTTTGAGTCAGGATCGTGTCGAGGAGTTCGATGCCCAGATCACGCTGCGTCACGTTGTTGATGCCGGCCTGGTTGAGAAAACCCGTCAAGGACGGCAGGCTTAGATAGGGTTGCGAGGGGTGCCAGGTCGGGGGAAACAGCAGGGATATCTTCACAAGAAACCTTTATGACATGCTGACGCTGGAAGGGGTCAACGCACGCATCCGTCTCGTTTCTTATACACCTGCCAATCCTGCGAATGCAACCTCAGGATCGGCAAAGAGCCCTCGCATTTCACACCGGTCTGAGCGACGTTCCGGCAATAAAAAGCCCCGATCCACTTCACGGTGACTCGGGGCTTTTTACGGTATTCCCTGAGGCATCGACCTCAGACAACCGGCTCCCCCTCGTTGGAGGGGTTATTGCTCAGGGCAACTTCAACGTAAACCAGGTCGAGATGCCCTTCATGCCGTTCCGTTCGACGTTGGACCCGTCCCAGGCCGCGAAGGCCACGGGGACCGTCGCACCGGCCTTGAACTGCACATCGTTCGGATCGCTGGTGGTCAAAGACCGCTTCACCACGATGCGCCAGGTCGGACCCGAGCAGCAGCCGCCCTTGACCGAGCCGGCCGGCTCCCAGACTCCGTTCCCGATCACATCCTGATGTCCCTGCGTGGTCAGCGTGCTGAACCCGTTGGCGTTGAGGTCCTCGACGGAACTCACGCGCAGGGTCGGATCCGACATGATGTTCCCGGACCAGATGCCGGGATTGAAGGGCCCGAGGCTCCGACCGATCCGGTCAGGATAGGTCACGCCGCCGGCAGGCTCTTCAAAGTAGTAATCCCAGAAGATGCCGGGATACTGGTCGTCCACGTCCCACAGCCCGGCGCTGTCCTTGCCGAGGTCTTTCTGCCACTCCGCATTCCAGCGCCAGATGTTGACCGTGCCGCCGGACTGCCCCATACACTGGAACGGCGGCGCCCCCGAGGCGTTCACCGGGAACTGAATCGCCGCCTGGTCGCGGAAATCCTGGGGACCGATCGTCGTATCGTTCTTCGTCTGATCGGACCAGTCGATTCGGAAACCGAGTTCCTTGCCGTTCGTGACCGCCTTCACGAAGACAAACTTCACGGAGAAGTTCGGGTGCATCGGCGTCGTGATCGTCTGCCCGCTCAGCGGCACGATCACCCCCGGCACACCTTCCCAGATGGGGTTGGCCCCATCCATCGGAATGGCCCCCTTGATCGCCTTCGCCGGAATGGTCACCGGCTGGCTGACCGCAAGCGGCACCTGCCCCAACGTCAGCATCACGCCGACGACGAGCGCAGAGAGAAGAATGCCAAACACCAGCTTTTTGTTGCGTGTCTGCACTACTCTCATATGAATATGCCCTCCCCTCAATTAATGATTGAAATACGGCACGAAAAACTTACGACGACTCCACCTACACTCGATAATGCTGCGCGCACCGGTTAAGCCGTGCCCACCGGCCCGGCTCCTTCTTTTTCTTTGCCTTTATCCTTTTCCAAAAACGACTGCGCGCCCACCTCGTTCAGCAGGATGCTCAGCTCGTTCCCCTGGTCCTGCGCGCCGCATTCGTAGGTCTGGCCCTCCGGCGCATTGAAGGTCGCGGGCCGGTAGTCGGCCTCCGAATAGGGCTGCGGGCTGACGCCCAAGTACGCCGCATCGAAATCCATCCAGTCCGAGGACAGTTCCGCCATGTCGCGGAAGAACCCCGAGTCCGCCTTCTTGACCAGCATCCTCGAAAACAGCGGCACCCATCTGCCGATGTGCTCTTTCACGAACTTCTTCTGGGCATCGACGACGATCTGAATTTTTTCGTCGCCGTCATGACAACGCGCATAGGATTCCTTGTAGGCGAGGAAGTGCATGAACTCCAGTTCCACGCTCAAATGATCCATGCGTTCGTGAATATCCCGCGAGAGTTCGACGCCGAAGGCTCGATAGAACCCGGCAATGTCGCCCATCACGTGGGCTTGGCCGAAAACGTGGTCGTTGCCGAAGAGGGTTTCGTAGGGGGGGCAATCCAGGGTGATCACGTTGCTGAATACGCGTCGATGTTCCGCTTGGAGATCGACCAGTTGCCAGTTGGCACATTCGGAGGCCACCCACCGCTCGATGAGATCGAACGACTTCGAGAGCGCCGCCAACTTCTTCTTGGCCAGGTCCCCGCCGATCCCGTCCAGCGCACGGCCGAGACTCTCGATCGCGGAGCGTCCGTCTTCCACGAACTCTCCGCTTTGGAGATAGTCCAAAAATTCTTCGTCTTCCGGATACAGCATGCTCCACGAGATCAACAGGTAGAGCTTGCTGCGCCCCAACGCTCGCTCAACAGCCGGCGAATCTTTAAGGGTGCCGGTGCCAGGAACCATCGTTACAGGATCCACTATGCTTCGCTGGCTTTCCTTGATGGCCATTTTCCCTCCTAAGTACGAAACCTAGGGTCGCCGGAGCTTCTCAATCCCATTCCCTGCGTCCCAGGGTTCCGACACTTTCGGCGTAAGCGGGCGTATCATAGGCAATGCTAAATTGGAAGTCAAGCCAGAACTGGCCATGCTTGCAAGTGCCTGATTTTATAACTTAATATGCCAGAACAGCCCATCGTGCCTGTTATTTCCCCGCGCGATAAATCCCAGCGGAGGGCCCGCCTGAGGCAAGATAACGCGCAGGCGTCACCTTGATGGCGATTTTGTCGTTCACAGTCTTACAAGTCTGCTCGCAAATTCCGCAGCCCACGCACTGTTCTTCGGCGACCAGGAGGCGGAAGGTTTCAAAATCCATGTCCAGCGCCTCGGTCGGACAGCGGGACACACAAGCGTGACAGCCCTGCCCCGCCGTGCAATCTCGCTGCGACACGACGGCCAGGCCCATCGCCACCTCGTCGCGGCCCGCCAGCGAACGCAACGCTTCCGTCCCGCAGGCCGCAATGCAGGGGAACTCGTCGCAGAGTTGGCAGGGGGTTGCGTCGGCATAAATAACCGGCGCGCCGGTGTGGGGATCGGGGATGATGCTTCCGTAGGGGCAGGCCTTGGTGCAATCCCCGCAGCGCGTGCAGCGCTCCAGGAACAATTCCTCCGCCACGGCCCCGGGAGGCCGGAGCCAGTCGGTGCGCCGCTTCGGTTCGGCCTTACCCGACTCCGACGGCGCGTCACGATGCTTCACGAACTCCTGCGCCGTCTTCGCCAACGACAGGACCGAGTCCTTCAGGAAATGTCGCCGCCCGTACTGCGGATCCGTGGGCATACTCGATCCCCGCCCTACATCACCCCGTCGGCCCGGAGCTTGTAGACCTCGACGCAACGGTCGCAGGCGCCGAACTCCGTGTCCCAGCCGGGATGATTTTCCCTGATAAAGTCGAGCACGTGCTTCTCCACCTTCTGGTCGAGGTCCTCCACCCACGAGTAGGTCGGGAACCGGCAGAGCGGACAGGGGAAGCCCGGCATCAACATCACCTTGTTCTGAACGTCCGGCACCTCTCCGCCGTCCACATCCAGCGCCCGGTCCATGACGCGCAGGGTGTCCGAGGCCATCTCGATCAGTTCCGCATGCGTCAGCATCTCCGACTGCCACAAGCCCTCGAACACCGATTTCAACTGCGTCGGCGGAATCTTCCGGTACCACGAGCGGAACTCCTTGAACCGGTCCTCCCGGCTCAACATGGATTCTTTCCCGGCCCGAATCAAGCGACTGTCGATGTTCTGGCACCACAGCACGCGATATCGGTGCAGGATCAGCGTTTCTTCGCCGGGGTTCTGCCCGACCTTGGTGTCCGGATCGTAATTGAACACCGGGTCGAGCATGTCCGAGATATGCATGAGTTCGTGGCGGCAATACCGCGTCAGGGCCGGATCGTAGAAGCGCCTCGGAATCAGCTTGATCCCGATGCCCTTGAGCCCCTGCTCCTCGAACTGCTTGGCCAGGTCCTGCTCGACCGACCCCCACTTGCGGAGAATATCGACGCCCTCTTGATCCTCCTTGAGAACGCCCTTGATCAAGACGATCCCCACCCGCTCCTTGAGCGACGGGAACTCGTCGAACGCGTCCCGGATGATGTCCGAGAACCCCCACGTGCCGAACAAATACTGGTACAGCTTCTTGAATTCAGCTTCGCGGTCGTCCAGGGTGAACCGCTCGTAGATCGGATCGGCCAACTCGTGAAACTCTTTATAATAGGTGGGGTCCCCTTCCCGTTCGGTTTTCTCGACGAAGGAGTCGATGACTTCCTGAAGAAGGGCGGGCTGAAACCTGATTTCCATGGAGGCGCCTCTCCTGCTGGTTCGTAGAAACGATCAGACTGTCTTGACTGTATCGATCATCGGCAGGGAACTCATGGCGTTCGAGGCCGGGGGACAGCTTGACTTGCCTTCAGGGCTTCTCTTATGATTCGACGACTCGGACGACGCACCGCGTGATTATAGCCACCCCTCCCCGGCATTTGCAAATGCTCCACGAGGAGGCCGTTGAGGGCCGTTTCATCGCACAGAATCCGTAAGGAGACCCGCATCCATGGCTGATTCATCCCCCTCCCAGGTTTTCCCGGGAAGCCAGGCCGGCCTGGCGCCTGGACAGGCGGCTGCCCATCCTACCATCGACTTGCTGGACTACTGGAAGGCCGGGGCCAGGGAGGCCAAAACATTCCAGGGCCACTCGCAGGGCGTCTGGGCCGTCGCCTATGCCCCGGACGGGCTCAGCCTGGCCAGCGGCGGGGCCGACCGGCTCGTACGCGTCTGGGACATCGAGACCGGCCGTTTGCTCCGATCCCTGCGCGGCCACACGCACGACATCCGCGCCGTTGTCTTCACCCCCGACGGCCAGACCCTGGCCACGGGGAGCGAGGACCGGACCATCAGGCTGTGGAACCCGAAAACGGGAGAACCCACCAGGCTCCTCTTCAGCCGCTACGACCACAACGTGTGCTGCCTGTCGCTCTCCCCGGACGGGCTCATGCTGGCCCGTGGCAGCCATAACAAAGACATCAAGATTTGGGAGATCACGACCGGAACCGAGTTGATGACCCTGCTCGGCAAGGACCAATACGACCACCATTGGTCTCCCGTCGTCGCCTTTTCACCGGACGGCATTCACTTGGCCAGCGGATCCGACATCGGAAAGATCAAAATCTGGGAAGTGCTCCCCAGCGGCGAGGAAAAGATCCTGCACAACGGCCACTGGCTGGATATCGAGGATGACGACACGACGGAGTTCCGCGGGTATTACGTCGAGGACGAAGGGGCCTTTCAAAAACCGATGAACTACTGGATCGGCGCCATGACCTTCACGCCCGACGGCAAACTCCTCGTCACGGGCAGTCGCGACACCACGATCAAGCTCTTCGAGATGCCGCAGATGACCGAGCTGCGCACGATCAAAGGCCACGGCGCCTGGGTCCGCTCGCTGGCCGTTTCTCCGGACGGCAAGGTCCTCGCCAGCGCCAGCGACGATCAGACCATCAAGCTCTGGAACTTGGCGTCCGGACGCAACTTCAAAACCTTGAAAGGCCATGCGGGAGCGGTGCGCAGCGTGGCTTTTTCACCGGACGGCCTCCGCCTCGCCAGCGCCTCCTGGGATCGGACCGTCAAGCTCTGGGAAGGCGGCGCGGAATCTCAAGAGTAATCCGGACGGCGGCTGACGAAGGGAGGACAGGCGGCCTGGTTGAAGTGGAGGACATCCCCTATTGGTCCTTGCTCCCGGAGCGCGCGCCCTCGGAAGGGCCTCGCTCGACGGCCGCAGTTAGACCAACAGGGGATGTCCTTCTTAGGGAATGCCGCGCGCAGTCAGGGAACAACCAGGCCGCCCTAGAGGATTACCAACAAACAAAAAATAGCAAGGCGACAGGCCGCTTCCAAGCCTGCCGCCTTAACGCTTCGCCACGTTCAGCAGGCTACTCCGGCAGTGAGTGTCCTACAAATCGTGAATATCCCCGTTTTTCTCTCCCTTTCGCTCGCAGAATGTCACGCCCTCTCGAATGAGGCCTGATGGTAAACAATCTGCCACGGAGGAAGTCCTCCACTCGCCGGCGTCACCCGGAACCGCTCCGGGGCTTCTTCTGGTCGCTCTGCTAGAGGAAGTTCTGCAATTGTAATCCCCGCTGGCATCTGCCGTTGAACGCAGTAGGCGCTCAGCTCCTCGACAAAGCAGGCCACGCGGTCGAAAACGAATGAGACAAACTCCGTTACCGGCTGTCCCGAGATGGATGGCTGGATGGCTTTGATTGTATCAGCCTCGCGCGAGTACGTTACACGCGGCAAAATCCAGCCTTTGTGCTCGATCACGTTTCGACATTCTTGCAAACGCTCGGACCACGTGCGGGTTTGTTGAAGATAGGCCGCCAAGGCATAGTCCGTTCTTTCAAGGGCTGCAAGTCCGGCCGCAAACGCCGTTTGCTTCTGGAAGAGGAAGCCGATGTCCACCCGAGCCTCCGCAGCAAATTTTCGCATCCCCTCTTTGATCGTCCGGCCTGCAGCGATTACGAAACCCTCAACTTCTTTTCTCAGTTCGTCGTGGATGCTTTCCTCGACGTGAATCATCTGGCCCTGCAGACGTGCTACTTCGCCAGAGGTGACCTTGCGGGAATGCTCTTGCCACAGTTCAGCGATCCGCTGCGTCGATTTACGAGCAGTCATAAGAGGCGAAAGGACGGTCTCATATAATGCATCAAACTTGTTACGGTCGGCGGGATCTGAGACAATTACATCCCTCAGTTTCAACACCCCCAAGAAGAGACGAGCGATAAATGGTGTCTGTGTCCCTTCGTCCGAAACCTTCTGGATTGTCCCTTTGGGTTGTGGAAGTCGCACTACCATGTTGGAGCGCTGCCCAATCCTCACCAACATGGCCTTGAAGTCTTCCTCTGTAATTGGCAGAACGTAAGCGATCTCGTATTCATCCCGCTTTATTTTTCCGGCTCGCCGCATATCCACGCCTGTGAGAAAAGGCATGATGCCGTCCAACGGAAGTTTGCCCCTGAGCAGGATCGTGCCGCCATCCTGCCACGGTAGAAATTGAAGTGTGCACAGCAGATCACCTCTGCCATCTTCAATGTGCACGGGCAGCGGCGGCAGATAGCGATCGTTATAGAACTGCCGCGGAACCGGTACGAGGTCGCCGTTCAAGTTGAACTGAAAGCCGGAAAACGTAATGCCTTGGTTCGGCACTCCTTCCACAACCTGCCTCGTATCAGGAAGCTTCGCCCCTGGAGAAAATAAAAAGAGCTGCCCAATTAGAAACCCCACCAATCTGTTAAATGTGTAGCCTCCCGTAGGCCTCACGACTATGATGATGTACATAGGCGGGATATATGCGTCGCGGGCACGCGGTGCGGGAGGCAGTAAATCACCGCTGAGGGACTCGCCCGGAAATTGAACCGCGTAATTGACCGTTCCGGCCATTGCAACTACAACCATGTCCGGCCATTCCTGACTCGGTGTTGAAGTATTCAATCGGGCAAGCTCTTCAGCGATGTAATCCAGGGGGGCCGTTGAGCGCAGAGCGAAAATGACTCCCAAAGTTGTTGTTTGGACGGGAACCCCGCTCAGGTTAGGCATTGGAGTTTTCTTCAGCCTTTTCGCCTTCGCTATGCGCGCGTACGAGTCACGGAACTTATCGGAATCCAAAGTTTCGTAGGTATCGATGACAACTGCTGCGTTGTCGGTGTGAATACTCTGGGGTTCCGGCGTTGTGCCAGCTTGGGTGGCGTAAATCACCGAAGCAAAAATGTCTGACCTACTATTTTCCCGATCGACCAAGTATCCTGACCGGATTTTCAGCGGCCATCCGAGGTATCGATCAAGGATGCCGTTGAGGATGCCTGGAAGAGTTGCTTCGGTGGCGGAGGCAATCTTTTGGCCCTCGTCATAAACTTCTTGAGATAGTGCCATCGTATTCACCTGGGCGGCGGCTCTTGTAACAATTGCTTGGCCTCCTTCAGCCCCTCGATCACGGTGGTCGGCAGAAGTCGGACTTTCGCTTCGCGCTCCGCTGAAGCCTTGTCCCGTCGTTGCAGGGACCGGCCGATTCGACATTTCCTCGATTAGATGGCCTGCCTTCCTCGGAGCGAAATCGTTCGGCAGACGGAAAGGAAAAACAAGGACACTCACCATTTTGACTGGCAGCAGGCTACGCCTTCGTAAGAATCGCGTCAATATTCGCCAGCATCGAAGACAGACTTTGCTGGAGGAGCAGTTAAAGAGACGGGCAATATTTCGAGGACGCTAGCTACTGGAGCGGCCCACTGAACGGGGCGAAGCGTTAAAGGCGACAGGCTTTCAAGCGGCCTGTCGCCTTGCTATTTTTTGTTTGCCGGTGATCCTCTAGGGGGGCCTGGTTGTTCCCTGACTGCGCGCGTCATTCCCTAAGAAGGACATCCCCTGTTGGTCTAACTGCGGCCGTCGAGCGAGGCCCTTCCGAGGGCGCGCGCTCCGGGAGCAAGGACCAATAGGGGATGTCCTCCACCTCAAC
>Ga0194120_10007655_pt1 | contig 14645 bp, 15 predicted proteins | sample TA2MahCa65mmetaG_FD_148642 | JGI IMG/M metagenome (GOLD analysis project Ga0194120, IMG submission 148642) | Freshwater microbial communities from Lake Tanganyika, Tanzania - TA2015019 Mahale Deep Cast 65m | ecosystem: Environmental > Aquatic > Freshwater > Lake | place: Tanzania: Lake... | reverse complement strand
GCCTCGGTCGCCGGCCTGCTCATCACCACCGAGGCCATGGTCGCCGAGAAGCCCGAGCCCAAGGCGCCCCCGATGCCGGGTGGCGGCGGCATGGGCGGCATGGGTGGCATGGGCGGCATGGACTTCTGATCGCCCATCCCTAGGTCAAGCGAACCCCGTCCCGGTCACCCGGGGCGGGGTTTTCTTTTTGGCCGTGGACAGGGCGATGGCCCTGATGTTTGATAGGCCAACAATCCAGACGGGACGGGGGGTCACATGAACAGGCATTTCTTCGGCGCCGCCATCGCGGCGCTGCTGAGCGCTGGCGCGGCCGGCGCCCAGGACAAGGTCATCGACCTCAAATTCTCGACCTGGCTGCCGCCGGCGCATCCCACCAACGTCTCGGCCAAGGAATGGGGCGACAGCCTCGCCAAGGCCACCAACAACACCATCCGCACCACCGTCTTTCCGGCCCAGCAACTCGGCAAGGCCAATGACCATTACGACATGGCGCGGGACGGCATCGCCGACGTGACCTATGTCAGCCTCGGCTACGAGCCGGGACGGCTGCCCATCGCCGCCATCACCCAATCGCCGTTCCTGATGAAGAACGCGACCGGCGGCTCGCGCGCCCTCGACGATTGGTATCGGCGCTACGTCGCCAAGGACGCGCCCGGCGTGCGCTTCTGCCTCGCCTATGCCCATGATCCAGGCACGTTGCACGCCAAGAAGAAGATCACCAAGCCCGAGGACATCAAGGGCATGAAGGTCCGCCCGGCCCACGCCATGATGGGCAACTTCGTCACCCTCCTGGGCGGCACCAACGTCCAGGCCTCGGCGCCGGAATCGCGGGAGGTCCTGGTGCGCGGCGTCGCCGACGCCATCACCTTCCCCTGGCAGTCGCTGATCCTCTTCAAGATCGACGATGCCGTCACCTTCCACATGGACATGCCGTTCTACGTCGCGACCTTCGCCTGGTTCGTCAACCCGGCCAAGTACGACGCCATGTCGGCGGCGCAGAAGGCGGCGTTCGACGCCCATTGCAACCCGCAATGGGCGGCCAAGGTCGCCGATCCCTGGGCCGCCTACGAGGCCGCCGGCCGCGACAAGCTCAGGGCCGATCCCAAGCACACGGTCTATCCGCTCTCGGCCGAGGAGGTGGCGGCCTGGCGCAAGGCGGCGGAGCCGCTCAAGGCGGGTTGGGCCGAAAACGTGCGCAAGGCGGGATCGGATCCCGACGCCATCCACGCCGATCTGATCGCCACCCTCAAGAAGTACGACGCCCAGTACTGAGCCGAATTCCGTGATCGCGCGAGGACGGTTCGACCGCCTGGTGGCGGCGGTCGAGGGGGTGGCGGCCGCGCTGCTCGCCCTGGTCACCGCGCTCACCTTCCTCGGCGTCGTCCTGCGCTACGTCTTCCGGACCTCGATTCCCGACGGCTTCGATGTCGGGCGGATGTTGATGGGCGCCATCATCTTCTGGGGCATCGCCCTCGCCGGCTATCGCGGCGACCACATCGCCGTCGACCTCGCCTGGTCGTCGGCGCCGATGCGGTGGAAGCGCCTGATCGACCTCTTCGCGGGGACCGTGACCCTGGTGGCCATGACGGCGTTCTTCTGGATGTTCGGCGACAAGGTATTGCAGACCCTCGCCGCCAATCTGCGCACTTACGACCTCAGGTTGCCGGTCTGGCCGTTCTACGCCCTCTGCTGGGCGGGCCTCGCCTCGGCGGTGGTGCTGTTGATCCTGCGCCTCTGGCGGATCGCGACGGGCACCGCATTCGAGGCGGGCCCCGCCTATCGGGACTGAGGCGATGGACGCCGATCTCGTCGCCATCGCCGGTTTCGGGGTGTTGTTCGCCCTGATGGCGGCGCGGGTGCCGATCGGCATCGCCATGGGCCTCGTCGGCGTCGGCGGCTTCGCGACGCTGGCCGGCTGGGGGCCGGCCCTCAAGCTCCTCGGCCAGTCGCCGATCCGCACCGCCACCGACTATGAATTCGCCATCATCCCGATGTTCCTGTTGATGGGCGCCTTCGCCTCGGCCTCGGGGATGAGCAAGGAGCTCTTCCGCGCCGCCGACGCCTTCCTTGGTCATCGCCGGGGCGGTCTCGGCATGGCGACCATCGCCGCCTGCGGCGGTTTCGCGGCGATCTGCGGCTCCTCGGTGGCGACGGCGGCGACCTTCTCCAACGTCGCGCTCCCCGAGATGCGGCGCTATGGCTATCCCGACCGCTTCGCCACCGGCGTCATCGCCGCCGGCGGCACCCTCGGCATCATGATCCCGCCCTCGGTGGTGCTGGCGGTCTATGGCATCATCACCGAGCAGGACATCGGCAAGCTGTTCATCGCCGGCATCGCGCCGGGCGCGCTCGCCGTGCTTCTCTATATCGGCACCATCGCGTTGATCGCCCGCGTCAAGGGCAACGATCTTCCCGCGGCGCCGCGCAAGGGCTGGGACGAGCGCCTCGCCGCCCTCAAGGATATCTGGGCGATCCTCCTGCTCTTCGTCTTCGTCATCGGCGGGATGTATGCCGGAATCTTCACCGCGACCGAGGCCGCCGGCATGGGGGCGAGCGGCGCCTTCCTGATCGGGCTCGCGCGCCGGCGCCTCGGCCTCAAATCGACCTTCACCTGCCTGATCGATTCGCTCCGCACCACCGCCGCGATCTTCACCATCCTGATCGGGGCGCTGTTGTTCGGCTATTTCCTCACCATCACCCAGACGCCGCAGAAGGTGACCGATTTCCTGGTCGGCCTCGGCGTCGGCAAATACGGCGTCCTTCTGCTCCTGATGGCCATGTACCTGATCCTCGGTTGCATCCTCGACGCCATGGCCATGATCATCCTCACCATCCCGATCATCTTCCCGGTGGTTCTGGCCCTCGGCTTCGACCCCATCTGGTTCGGGGTGATCATCGTCATGACCGTCGAGCTCGGCCTGATCACGCCGCCGGTGGGCATGAACGTCTTCGTCATCAAGAGCGTGGTCAAGGATGTGAGCCTCTCGACCATCTTCCGGGGCGTCGCCCCCTTCATCGGCACCGATGTCGGTCGCCTCGCCCTGTTGATCGCCTTCCCCGAGATCGCCCTCTTCCTCCCCGGACGAATGTAGGGTAGTGCGGACGCCGATGTCCGCCGCGCCGCCGCCCCCGGCAACCAGCTCTCCCGCCGATATTCGGCGCGGGGCGCTGCTCGCCTTGCTCGCCTGCCTGCTCTTCTCCCTGAACGACGCCCTGGGCAAGTGGCTGGTCGCGGATTTTCCCGTCGGTCAGCTTCTTCTCCTGCGCAGTATCGCCGCCCTCGCCGTGCTCTCGCCCTCGATCTGGCGCGCCGGGGTCTGGCGCACCCTGCGGGCCGATCCACCGGGGCTTCACTTGCTGCGGGCGATCCTCTTCACCGCCGAGGTCGCCGCCTTCTATTGGGCGGTGCGCTACCTTCCCCTCGCCGATGTCGTCGCCTTCTACATGGCTTGCCCGCTTTTCGTGGCGGTCCTCGCGCGCATCATCCTCGGCGAAAGGGTCGGCGCGAAAAAAACCGTCGCCATCGTCATCGGCTTCGGCGGCGTCCTGCTCATTCTCCGGCCGACCGAGGCGGCCCTCACCCTTCCCGCGCTGATCGCCCTCGCCGGCAGCGCCCTTTTCGCGGCGGCGCTGGTGACCACCCGCTTCCTGCGCGCGGCGTCCGGCCTCACCTTCATCGCCTGGCAGACCCTGGGCGCCGGCCTCGCCGGCGCGGCCACCGTGCCTTTCGCCTGGGTCTCGGGAAATGCCATCGATCTCCTGCTGCTCGCCTCGCTGGGCTTCGCCGCGACGGGGGCCCATATGTGCAACAACCGCGCCCTGCAGCTCGCGCCGGCCGGCATCGTCGCCCCGATCCAATACAGCCTGATGGTCTTCGCCATCATCCTCGGCTACCTGGTGTTCGGCGACGTGCCCGACCTGCAGAGCCTCGCCGGCGCGGCGCTGATCGTCGCTTGCGGCTGGTATGTGACGCGGTCGACGGCATGAGCGGCGAAACGAAGAGCCTCGGGCTCCTGCTGATCGGCCACGGCTCCAGCCGCGATCCCGATGCCGGCGGACCGACGAGGCGCTTGGCGGACGCGCTCAAGGCCGGTGGGTCCTTCGGCGCGGTCGAGCACGGGTTTCTTTTTGGCGTCCCGAAAATGGAGGAGGCTCTCGCCGGGCTTCTCGCTCGTCCTGCCGGCGACGTGGTGATCGTGCCCCATCTCGCCGATGACGGCGTCTATGCCAACGAGACCATTCCGCGCCGGCTGAACCTGACCGGCGCGGTGACCGCGACCGGCGGAAGGCGCCTTTGGTACACGCCGCCTCTTGGCGCCCATGAAACCATGGTCGAGTTGATCAGCCGGACGGCGCGGCGAGGGGCGGCGGAGGCGGGTCAATTGCCTTCCGCGGTTTCGCTGATCCTCTTGGCCCATGGCAGCCGTCGATCCGAGATCTCCGGCGCGACCGCCAAGGCCCATGCCGATCGACTGCGCGCCCGGGGCGAATTCCGGGAGGTCGTCGCGCTCTATCTCGAACAGGAACCGAGAGCCGCGAATTGGGAAGATCATGTCGCGGGAGAAACGGTCTTGGTGGTGCCGGTGTTGGCGGGGGCGGGACGGCATGCCCAGGACGACGTCCCCGCGATTTTCGCTAAGCGCCAGGGCAGAACAATCGCCATCCTGCCGCCGCCGGGGGAGATCGAGGATTTGGCTCGGGCGGTTCTCGACCTCGCGCGCAAGGCGGTGCTAGGCTCGACGCCGACGCCATGAGCGACCAACATCCCTTCGCCGAGTACGTGAAAATCCTCGGACGCGGCCCGAATCTTTCGCGCGGCCTGACCGAGGAAGAAGCCCGCCGCGCCTTCGCCATGATCATCGCCGGCAATGTCCTGCCGGTCCAGCTTGGCGCCTTCCTTTGCCTCCTGCGAGTCCGCACCGAAACGCCGGAGGATCTCGCCGGCCTGGTCCGCGCCATCCGCGAGGCCTATCCCCGCCCGGCCAACGCGCTTCGGCCCGATCTCGATTGGCCGAGCTACGCCGGCAAGGCGCGGGAGCTGCCCTGGTATTTGCTTTCGGCGATCTTGCTGGCGCAATCCGGCATCCGCGTCCTGGTGCATGGCCTCGCCGGCCGGGAGGGCGAGCGCTTGCAGGCGGGGCCCATGCTCGCCCGACTCGGGATCGGGCCGGCGCGTTCCCTCGCCGATGCCGCGGCGCGCCTCGAACGCGAACCCATCGCTTTCCTGCCCCTGGAAAACTGGGCGCCCCGCCTCAAGGAGATCCTCGATCTCCGCTCGGTGCTCGGCTTGCGCTCGCCCCTCAACACCGCCTTGCGCGCGGTCAATCCCCTCGGTGCGCAGGCGATGATCCTGGGCGTCGCCCATCCGCCGTATCGTCGCCTCCATCAGGCGAGCGCCCTCAGGCTAGGCGAGACCCACATGGCGGTCTTCAAGGGCGAGGGTGGCGAAGCCGAACGCCGGCCGGGCAAATCGCTCTTGGTGGTCGGTCTTTCCGATGGTCGCGCCCAGGACGAGGAATGGCCGCCCTATCCCGACTCCGCGACCGGCGGCTACGAAGGAATTGACGATCCCGGGCGGCTGATCGCCTTGTGGCGTGGTGAGTGGGACGATGCCCGGGCCAAGGCGACGGTCATCGGTACAGCCGCGGTGGCTTTGCGGGTCTTGGGACGCGTCACGAATCCCGCCGAAGCCGATCTGGCGGCGAAATCCCTATGGACCGCCAGGAACACGGCATTTCTCGCACCTGCGGCATGATGTCGCCCTCCCCCGTCCAAAAAAATACCATTTAATTTCAACAAATTACGGCCGGGTCGCCTACCCTGCGTCAATCTGTCGGGGTCGAACTTATCCTAGATCAAAGCCGCTTTGCCTTGATCGGCATTACTTGAGCGGTGTTTGGAACCGCAATCCGTTCCGCCTTGGCGGCGCGGAGTTGCTTTTTGGGCGACGGGGAGGCTCGGCGCCGCTCTCAGGAGGCAGGAGGAGTCGGAAATGAAGAAATCGACAATCACCGGGGCCGTGCTGGGCTTGACCGCTGGCGTCGTCCTCGCGGCCGGAACCGCGACGACGGTGCGGGCGCAAGACGTCCAGATGTCGGCCGAAGAAAGGGCCAAGGCCAAGCAGATCTATTTCGAGCGCTGCGCGGGCTGCCACGGCGTGCTCCGCAAGGGCGCGACCGGCAAGAACCTCGAGCCGGCCAACATGACCAAGCTCGGCCAGCAACGGCTCGAGCGCATCATCGCGCTGGGCACCGATGGCGGCATGGTCAACTTCGACGACATCCTGTCGAAGGACGAGGTCGTGGCGATGGCCAAGTACATCCAGACCACGCCGGACGTCCCGCCCGAATTCGGGCTCAAGGACATGCTGGCCGCCTGGAAGCTCATCGTCCCGGTCGACAAGCGCCCGACCAAGCAGATGAACAAGCTCAACCTCAAGAACGTGTTCGCGGTGACGCTCCGCGACACGGGCGAGGTCGCGCTCATCGACGGCGACAACAAGAAGATCGCGACCATCGTCAAGACCGGCTACGCGGTGCACATCTCGCGCATCTCGCATTCCGGCCGCTACGTCTACACCATCGGTCGCGACGGCCTCACCAGCCTGATCGACATGTGGATGGAGACCCCGCAGGTCGTGGCGACGCTGAAGACCGGCGCCGATGCCCGCTCGGTCGACACCTCGAAGTACAAGGGCTACGAGGACAAGTACGCCATCGTCGGCACCTACTGGCCGCCGCAATACGTCATCACCGAGGGTGCCACCCTCAAGCCGCTCAAGGTCGTCTCGACCCGCGGCATGACGGTCGATGGCGAGTACCATCCGGAACCCCGCGTCGCCTCGATCGTCGCCTCCCACATCAAGCCGGAGTGGGTGGTCAACATCAAGGAGACCGGGCAGATCCTGCTGGTCGACTACTCGGACCTCAAGAACCTCAAGCAGACGGTCGTCGAATCGGCCAAGTTCCTGCATGACGGCGGTTGGGACGCCTCCAAGCGTTACTTCCTGGTCGCCGCCAACGCCTCGAACAAGATCGCGGTGGTGGACACCAAGGAAGGCAAACTCGCCGCCCTGGTCGACACCCAGAAGATCCCGCATCCCGGCCGCGGCGCGAACTTCACCCATCCGAAGTTCGGTCCGGTTTGGGCCACGGGTCACCTGGGCGCCGATGTCGTCACCCTGATCGGCACCGACCCGGAGAAGAACAAGGCAAACGCCTGGAAGGTCGTCCAGGAACTCAAGATCCCGGGCGCCGGCAACCTGTTCGTCAAGACGCATCCGAAATCAAGCAAGCTGTGGGCCGACATGCCCCAGAACCCGGAGCGCGATCTCGCCGAGTCGGTCGTGGTGTTCGACCTCAAGGACCTCTCCAAGGCGCCGGTCAAGCTCTCCGTCGCCAAGGACGCCGGGCTGCCCGAGATGAAGGCCGTCCGTCGCGCCGTCCATCCCGAGTACAACGAGAAGGGCAACGAGGTCTGGATCTCGGTGTGGGCCGGCAAGACCGACCCGTCCGCGATCGTGATCTATGACGACGCCACCCTGAAGTTGAAGTCGGTGATCAAGGACCCGAAGATGATCACCCCGACCGGCAAGTTCAACGTCTACAACACCCAGAACGACATCTACTAAGCCGACCGGGCGCCGGAGCAACCCTCCGGCGCCCCCTTTTTTTTGCCCATGGGTTAGACGCAATTCCTTGATCATTCATCCGAGAACGACTCCGGTTCAGAACAAGAAAGAGGCCTAGGCATGTCCGACAACGCGAAAGGCGGCTTGGCCGCGCTTTGGGCGAAGCTCAACCGACCGACGTCGCGTTATTCGCTGTTGACCATCCTGCTCGCGGGATTCGCCAGCGGCATCATCTTCTGGGGCGGATTCAACACCGCCATGGAAGCGACCAACACCCTCGAATTCTGCACCGCCTGCCACGAAATGCGTGACAACGTCTACGCCGAGTACAAGAGCACCATCCACTTCCAGAACCGCACCGGCGTGCGCGCCACCTGCTCCGACTGCCATGTGCCCAACCCGTGGGTCCACAAGGTCACCCGCAAGATCCAGGCAACCAACGAGGTCTTCCACTGGGCGCTGGGCACCGTGAGCACCCCCGAGAAGTTCGAGAACAAGCGGCTCGATCTCGCCAAGAGTGTCTGGGCGAACATGAAGGAAACCGACAGTCGCGAGTGCCGCAACTGCCACACGCTGCAGTCGATGAATCCCGAGTTCCAGCGCCCCCGCGCCCGCAAGCAGCATCTCGACGCCATGCAGGCCGGCAACACCTGCGTCGACTGCCACAAGGGCATCGCCCACAAGAACGTCCGCGACAAGCTGCCCGAGGCCGAGCTCGATCGGCTGGAAAGGGCGAATCCCGCCTATGCCCGCCAGGTGCCGCAGGAATTCCTCGACGGTCTCAAGCGCATCGAGGCCAAGGAGAAGGCCGCGGCGCCCGCCGCCGCGCCGGCCGTGACCGCCGCCGCAGCTCCGGCGGCTCCGGCGGCCGCCAGCGCGTCCGCCTCGTCCGGCGGTGGCGATTGGGGTAGGGTCGAGGCGGTGGTCGTCCCTCTCTTCTACCCCGGCCAATCGTCCTATGAGTGGATCCTGACCGGCAAGGACCATGGCGGTGCCCGCGCCTTCCTGCGCGCCGGCGACAAATGCTCGACCTGCCACGCGAAGGAAACCAAGGAAATGGGCGCCAAGATCGTCTCCGGCCAGAAGGTCGAGACGACGCCCATACCCGGCAAGCGCGCCTTCATCGACCTCAAGGTCCAGGCGGCCCATGACGGCGCCAACCTGATGCTCCGCTTCCAATGGCCGGACGCGCCGCATACCCCGGCGCCCTTCGTCCCGGGCGGCAAGATGGATGCCAAGAACCAGGTCAAGATCGCCTTCATGATCGCCGGCACCGGGATCGAGCGGGCCGACCAGGCCGGATGCTGGGGAACCTGCCACCATGATTCGCGTTCGATGCCGGGGGCGCCGGCGGGCAAGGACGTCACAAAGTACATCCCCGAATCCCGCACCGAGATCGAGATTTCCGGCGGCGACAAGCCGCGCGGCGGCTGGGACAAGTTGAAGCCGGCCGGCGATCTCGACGCCATGCTCAAGGCCGGGACCTTCATGGATCTGGTGCGCTGGTCCGCCGATGGCACCATCGAGAACGGCCATGTCGTCGGCGAGCGGGTCATGACCGGCGGCGTCAAGGTCGAGGGCGAGGGCAAGCTCGAGGGCGGCATCTGGACGGTGACGCTCAAGCGCCCGCTCAAATCCACCAATCCGGGCGACATCAGCATCGAGCCGGGCAAGGAATACGTCATCGGCTTCGCCATCCATGACGATTTCACCAATGCCCGCTTCCACCATGTCTCGGTCGACTACCGTCTCGGTCTCGACATGACGGCGGCGGAAATCAACGCCCAGAAGCGCTAACATCATCCCCCGGGCGGCGACCGCAAGGATCGCCGCCCGCGCATGGAGGGGATCATGTCGCGTTTCGCCATTTCGGTTCTGTGCCTGATGATCGCCGGCGGCGCTTTCGCCCAGGCCGACAAGGCGGCGTTGCATCGTGAAATCTGCGCCGAGGCCGAGACGCGTTATCGCGAGGTCTTCGGCAAGCCCAGCGCCGAGGCCGGCATGCCGGTGGTCACCATGTACAAGCACACCTTTTGCCCGATCGCCCTCGAGGTGAAGGCGGGTGTGACCGTGCGTTTCGTCAATGTCGACAAGCGCACCAGCCACAGCGTCTGGTTCAAGGCGGCGGGGCGCGAGGAATCGACCCGCCTGTTCGGCGAGGAGCATGTCGACGTCAAGATGGATCTGCCCGCCGGCGAGCATGAATACCTGTGCGGCCCGCATTGGCAGCAGGAAGGCATGATCGGCAAGATCACCATCCGCCCCTGAGGCCGGCATGATGCGGCGGGCTCTTCTCCTCCTCGCGCTTTTGTTCGGCTTCGAGGTCCGGGCCGAGCCGATCCTGGTGGTCGGCGCCGCGGGCGATATCGGCCGGATCGACAAGGGCGCGATCGCCCGCCTCGGAAGCGTCCCGGCGCCCGTCCGCGCGATCGCGTCGGGATCCGAGACAATCTATGTCCTGGGCGCCGATCGCGTCATCCGCCACCCCTTGACCGCGCCCTCGGCGACCAAGGCGACCCCGATCGAGGGCAAGGGGGTCGATCTCGCCCTATCGGGTGATGGCCGCTTTCTCTTGATCGCCACCACCCACCCGCCTCGGCTCTCCTTTCGCGATTCCGCCACGCTCGACGAAGTCCACGCCCTGCCAATCCGCGTCGAGGGCGGACGGGTTTCGGCGCCGCAGGCCGTTCACACCATGGCGGCGCGGGGGAGCTTCCTGGTGGCGCTCACCGATATCGCCGAAGCCTGGGAAATCCCCTATGGCGACAATCCCGCCTATCGCGGCTGGGTCCATGATTTCCGGGACGATGGACCACCGGCCCAGGTGCCGCGATTTCCGCTTCGCCGCATGGTCCTCAAGGAACCCCTGATCGATTTCGCCGTACCCGACCAAGGCGACCATCTTTTCGCCTATGCGCCGCAAAGCGCGACCATCCAGGCCCTCGATCTCTATATCGGCCGGGTCTTCGCAAGGGATTCCATCGGCGGCCGCCATGCGCCGCGACACGGCTTGCGCATGGGGCAGGGGCGCGAAGCCATGCTGATCGTGCCCGGGATTGATCGCGCCGAACTGGTTCTATTTGCCTTTGACGATGGACGGCGAATCGGCGCGATACCCCTTGGCGCGCCGGCCCCTTTGCTCATCCATGGCGCGGGCAATCGACTCTATGCCGCCTCGGGGGATGGCATCGAGGCGATCGATCCGTTCCGCCGTCAGGAATTGGCGCGGGCAAAGCCGCGCCCGGGACGCCGACCCGCCGCCATGGCCTGGGACGGCGATGCCGTGTTGGTCGCCTATACCGAAAGTGATGAAATCCTTCTGCTTGATCCGCGCGATTTGCGTGAAACAGGACGTTTGTCTTTTCCCCGGCCCATCGCCCTTCATGACCCCATGAACCGTCCAGGTATGGCGGCGAGAGCGGCAAATTGACCCAGCTTTGCTATAATTGACGGAAGTCAATGAGGGGTCGGGCGGGCCTCTTTACGGAAGGGATCATGCGCGGATGCGGGAGAGCGCCGTGAAGCCAGGGCGGGTGTTTTTTGTCGGTGCCGGACCGGGAGATCCCGATCTCCTGACCGTCAAGGCTGCCCGCCTCTTGGCCGAGGCCGAGGTGGTGGTCTATGACCGCCTGGTCTCCCCGGAAATTCTCGCCCTCATTCCCGCGACCGCCCGCCGGGTCTATGTCGGCAAGACCGCCGGCTTCCACCCGGTTCCCCAGGACCGCATCAACGAAATGCTGGCCGAGCTCGCCCGCGAGGGCAGGCCGGTGGTCCGCCTCAAGGGCGGCGATCCCTTCATCTTCGGCCGGGGCAGCGAGGAGGCCGAGCATCTTCTCGCCCATGGCATTCCCTTCGAGGTCATCCCCGGCATCACCGCCGCCTCGGGCTGCGCCGCCGCGATCGGCGTTCCGCTGACCCATCGCGGCCTCGCGACCGGCGTGCGTTTCGTGACCGGTCACTGCAAGGCGGATGAGCCGCTCGATCTCGACTGGGCCGGCCTCGCCCATCCCGAGACCACCCTGGTGGTCTACATGGGCAAGGCCAACATCGCCGAGATCCGCGACCGCTTGATCGGCGCGGGGCTTGCCCCGGAGACCCCCGCCGTCGCCATCGCCGAGGGCACCACGCCGCGCCAACGCACCTGCTTCACGCGGCTGGGCGAGCTCCCGGAACGCCTTGCGGCCTCCGGCCTGGGTTCCGCCGTGCTCCTGGTGATCGGACGGGTGGTGGCGCTCGCCGATCAACTCGCCCCCGATGGCGCGCTCAAGGCCGGGCGCATCGTCGCCCAGGCGCGCGATACCCGCTATGTGGCGGCCTAGCCTTGCCGCCCTGGCGCTGATTGTTCCGCTCGTCGCCGCCGCCGCGGAGATCGAGCCGACGCCGCGTCGGCAAAAGGAAATCCTGCATCTCTTCAAGCATGACTGCGGCTCCTGTCACGGCCTGACCCGCAAGGGCGGCCTCGGCCCGCCGCTCATGCCCGAAGCCATCGCCGAGATCGACGACGAGGTGCTGATCGACGCGGTCATTTTCGGTCGCGCCGGAACACCGATGGCGCCCTGGGGCATCGACCTCAACCGGGAGGAGGCCGCCTGGCTGATCCGGCGACTGAAACGAGGCAACATCGATGGTTGAACCCATGCTCCGTCCCTTCCTTGCCGCTCTCGCCGGTCTTGCCCTCGCCGGCTGCGCCTTGTTCGAGGAGCCGCGCGGCACCGGCGATCTCGGCCTGATCGTCGAACGCGCCGCCGGCAGCGTCATCATCGTCGACACCACGGCGCGAAAGGTCCTTCACCGCGTCGAGGGCCTCGGCGATCTCTCGCACGCCACCGCCGTCTTCTCCCGCGACGCGCGCTACGGCTTCGTCTTCGGCCGCGACGGCGGCTTGACCAAGGTCGATCTCCTCAAGGGCCGGATCGACAAGCGCGTCATCCAGGGCGGCAACGCCATCGGCGGCGCCATCTCCCAGGATGGGCGGATCGTCGCCGTCTCCAACTACGAACCCGGCGGCGTCCGCCTGTTCGACGCCGCCACCCTCGCCCCCATCGCCGAAATTCCGGCGATCGGCGCCGACGGCAAGCGGTCCAAGGTGGTCGGCCTCGCCGACGCGCCCGACGCCAGGATGGTGTTCAGCCTTTATGATTCGGGCGAGATCTGGCTCGCCGATCTCACCCAGCCGGCGGCGCCCAAGCTCACCAAATGGCCGGGCATCGGCAAGCTCCCCTATGACGGCATGATCACCCCCGACGGGCGCCACTACGCCGCCGGCCTCTTCGGCGAGGATGGCGTCGCCCTTCTCGATCTCTGGCGGCCGGAGGCGGGCGTCCGCCGCATCCTCGACAAATACGGCAAGGGAGCAGAGCCCCTGCCGGTCTACAAGATGCCGCACATGGAAGGCTGGGCGACGGTCGGCGATTTCGCCGTCATTCCCGCCGTCGGCCGCCATGAAGTCTTGCTGGTCGATCAGAAGGAATGGAAGGAGATCGGCCGCGTCGCCCTGGCCGGCCAGCCGGTTTTCGCGATCGCGCGACCGGACGGCCGCCAGGTCTGGGTGAATTTCGCCCATCCCCACAATCACATCGTCCAGGTGATCGACGTGCCCTCCCGCAAGGTCGTCCACGCCTTCGAGCCCGGCCGCGCCGTGTTGCATATCGAATTCTCGCCGCGCGGCGAACAGGCCTGGCTGAGCGTGCGCGACGCCGACCGCGTCGACATCCACGACACCAGGACTTTCGCCCGCATCGGCAGCCTGCCGGCGGACAAGCCCTCGGGCATTTTCTTCACCTCCCGGGCCGGACGGATCGGTTATTGACCATGACAGGGTCGCGCGAGGCTCTCGCCCGAAAGCTGATCGACACCTATCAGCGCGACATGCCCATGGACCCCGCGCCCTACGCCGCCATGGGCGAGGCGATGGGCGCGAGCGAGGCTGAAATCATCGCCACCCTCGAGGCGCTCGCCGCCGAGGGCGCGCTCTCGCGCGTCGGTGCGGTCTTCACCCCCGGCGCGTTGGGGGCGAGCACGCTTTGCGCCATGGCGGTGCCGGCGGATCGGCTCGAGGCGGTCGCGGCGCAGGTCTCCGCCCGGCCCGAGGTCAACCACAATTACGAACGCGGGCATCGCTTCAACCTCTGGTTCGTGGCGACCGCCGAGAGCGAAAGCGCCCTCAAGCGGGCCCTCGCCGAGATCGAGGGCGAGACCGGTTTCGCCGTGCTCGATCTTCCCCTGCTCGAGCCCTTCCACATCGATCTCGGATTTCCGGTGCAATGGAATTGAGCGCCGAACAGCGCGCCGTCGCGGCGGCGATCGAGGGCGGCCTTGCCCTGACGCCCCGCCCCTATGCCCAGGTCGCGACGGCGACGGGCTTGAGCGAGCCGAGGGTGATCGCCGCGATCCAGGCCATGCGCGAGGCGGGCGTCATCAAGCGCTACGGCCTCGTCCTTCGTCACCAGGAGCTTGGCTACCGCGCCAATGCCATGGTGGTGTTCGACATTCCCGACGAGCGGATCGCCGACATCGCACCGCGCATCGCCGCGCTTTCCTATGTCACGCTGTGCTATCGTCGCCCAAGGCGCTTGCCGCTCTGGCGCTACAATCTCTTCGCCATGATCCACGGCAAGGAACAGGCCGTGGTCCTCGCCCAGGTCGCCGAGCTGCGCGCCGCTCTCGGCATCGAGGACATTCCCCACGACATCCTCTTCAGCCGCCGGCGCTTCAAGCAGCGGGGCGCCACCTACGGCGCGTCGCGCGAGGCCGCGTGATGGACGAGACCAACCGCCTGATCATCAACCGCCTGCAGGGCGGGTTCCCGATCTCGGAGCGCCCCTTCGCCGAGGCGGCGTCCGGCCTTGGATTGGCGGAGGACGAGTTGATCCGGCGGATCGAGCGCCTGCTCGCCGACAAGGCCCTCACCCGCTTCGGCCCCCTCTTCAACGCCGACCGCATGGGGGGATCGAATTGCCTCGCCGCCATGGCGGTGCCGCGGGAACGCTTCGAGGCGGTCGCGGCCGAGGTCAAC
>Ga0194120_10007651_pt1 | contig 14652 bp, 14 predicted proteins | sample TA2MahCa65mmetaG_FD_148642 | JGI IMG/M metagenome (GOLD analysis project Ga0194120, IMG submission 148642) | Freshwater microbial communities from Lake Tanganyika, Tanzania - TA2015019 Mahale Deep Cast 65m | ecosystem: Environmental > Aquatic > Freshwater > Lake | place: Tanzania: Lake... | reverse complement strand
GCCTTGCCGCCGGCGCCGGCCGCGACATGGATCGGCAGGAAATGTTCATCGCGCGGATGCGCCATCGCGCCATGCGGCGCCTTGGTCCGATAGTCGACGAGTTCGTCGACGGCGCCCGCCTTCAACGTCGCGTCAAGCCAGTCGTCGAATTCGCGAGCCCAGGCGGGCGTCGCGCCGCCCTGCCAGGACAGCGCCCGAAGATTATGCGTGGCGCTGCCGGAAGCCAGGATCATCACGCCTTCGTCGCGAAGCGGCTTGAGCGCGCGGCCGAGGGCGACGTGATGCTTGGGGCCGAGCGCGTGCTGGATCGCGAGTTGCGCGACCGGCATGTCGGCGTCGGGATACATCAGCATCATCGGCACCCAGGCGCCGTGATCGAGGCCTTGGTCCGGATCTTCCGCCGCGCCGACAAGTTCGCCCGCGCGCCTCGCGAGCGCGGGCGCGCCCGGCGCCGGATAGCGCAGGCGGTAAAGTTCTTCGGGAAAGCCGTAAAAATCATGGATGGTTTCGGGCTTGGTCGCCGCCGAGACCGCTGGCGCCTCGGTTTCCCAATGGGCGGAAATGCAAAGCACCGCCTTGGGCCGCGGCAATTCACGGCCAAGCCGGCGCATCGCCTCTTTTGCCGGATCGTCCTCGATCAACAGCGTCGGGGCGCCATGCGAAACGAAGACGACAGACATGCGATCCTCCATGGCGCGACCGACGGAACGCCGGTATAAGGGCCGAATGCAAGACAATGTGGTGATCGTCCGCGACCTTGCCAAGAGTTACGACAAGGTTCGGGCGGTCGACGGCATATCCTTCGAACTGAAGGCGGGCGAATTCGTCGCGCTCCTGGGCGGCAACGGCGCCGGCAAGACGACGACCATCTCCATGCTGCTCGGGCTTCTGATCCCGAGCGCGGGGAGCATCCGCGTCTTCGGCGAGGACATCGCGCGCCATCGCTACCGCGTGCTCGCGCGCATGAATTTTTCCTCGCCCTATGTCGACCTGCCCCATCGCCTGACGGTGCGCCAGAACCTGACGGTCTATGGCCGGCTCTACGGCGTCGACGGGCTCGCGGCGCGGATCGAGAAATTGGGCGAGGAGCTCCAGATCGCCGAGCTTCTCGATCGCGAGAGCGGCAAGCTGTCCTCCGGCCAGAAGACCCGGGTCGCGCTCGCCAAGGCGCTGATCAACGGGCCCGAATTGCTGCTCCTCGACGAGCCGACCGCCTCGCTCGATCCCGACACCGCCGACTGGGTGCGCGGCTATCTCCAGCGCTATCAGGCCGAGACGCGGGCGGCCGTCCTGCTCGCCTCGCACAACATGGCCGAGGTCGAGCGTCTGGCCGCGACCGCGCTGATCATGAAGGCCGGCAAGATCGTCGATCGCGGCGCGCCCAAGGATTTGATCCAGCGCTATGGCCGGAGCAACATGGAAGAAGTCTTTCTCGACATCGCGCGCGACCGCCGTGGTCCGGGCGAGGCCGACGCCGAGGCGGCGACCTGATGAGCGCGAACATTGTCCTTTCGCCCACGCGCATCTCCGCCATGGTGCTCCGGCATTATTACGTCCTGCGTTCGTCCTGGACGCGGCTCCTGGAACTCGCCTATTGGCCGACCATCCAGATGGTCATGTGGGGCTTTCTCACGCAATTCCTGGTCGCCAACTCGTCCTATATCGCCCAGGCTTTCGGCGTCTTGCTTGCGGCGTTCCTGCTCTGGGATCTCCTGTTCCGGAGCCAGCTCGGCGTCTCGGTGTCTTTCCTCGAGGAGATGTGGTCGCGCAATCTCGGCCACATCTTCGTCAGCCCCTTGCGACCGACCGAACTCATGATCTCGATGATGGTCATGAGCGTGATCCGGACCATGATCGGGCTCGTGCCGGCCTCGCTGTTGGCGATCGCCTTCTACGGCTATTCGATCTATTCGCTCGGCTGGCCGCTGATCGCCTTCTACCTCAACCTTGTGGTCTTCGGCTGGGCCATGGGTCTGGCGATTTGCGGCTTTCTCATCCGTTACGGCATGGGCGCGGAAAGCCTCGCCTGGCTCGCCGGTTTCGTCATCATGCCGGTCTCGGGCATCTATTATCCGATCGCGGTTCTGCCGGGCTGGCTCCAAGCCGTCGCGTGGTGCCTGCCGTCGTCCTATGTCTTCGAATGCTTGCGGGCCGCCATGGTCGACGGCGTCGCGCGCTGGGATCTGATGGCGGGCGCGGCGGCGCTCAATGCCGTTTATGTGATCGGCGGCGGCGCGGTCTTTCTCGGCTTCTTCCGCGCGGCGCGTCAGCGCGGCCAGCTTCTCCAGATGGGCGAGTAGCGCCGGAGTCAGCGAAGCATCCGCGTCTCGCCGATTTTCATGATCCAGGCGTCGTCATCGGCGTAACCCGCCTCGCGGGCGGCCGGGCGAAAGCGCGCCGGCGGCTCGAATTGCGGCTCGTCCGTCAGGACGACCGTGCCCCAATGCATGGCGGCAAGCTGCGCGGCGCGGACGTCGCGACCGAGTTGCACGGCCTGTTCGGGGTCGGTATGGGTCGCGTGCATCATGACCTTGGGCTCATAAGAGCCGATCGGCACGAAAGCGAGATCGAAGGGGCCGTGCTCGGCGCCGATCTTGGCGAAAAGCGGGCCGTAACCCGTGTCGCCGGGGAAAAACAGCTTCTTGCCGGCGCCTTCGATCTTGAAGGAGGCCCAAAGCGTCATGTTGGTGTCGAGAGCCGTGCGCCGCGACCAATGAATGATCGGCAGCGTCGTGATCTTGAGCGGCCCGAGATCGGTGACATCGCCCCAATCGGTCTCGCGAACGCGCGTATAGCCGCGCTTTTCGAAGATCTCGCCGACACCCAAGGGCACGACGACCTCGGTGCGCTCCTTGTTCGGCAGCTTCTCGATCGTGCGCGCATCGAGATGGTCGTAGTGATTATGCGAGACCACGACGACATCGATCGGCGGCAGTCTGTCGATCGAAATCGCCGGCGGCACGTAGCGTTTCGGCCCGAGCCCCGGCACCGGCGTCGCCCAATCGGTGAGATAGGGATCGGTCAGCACCGTCTTGCCGGCGATGCGTATGAGAAAAGTGGAATGGCCGAGCCAGGTAGCCGCGACATGTCCGCTCGCGGCGGCGCGCTCGAAGCCCGCGATCGCTTCGGCCTCGGGAAGGACATGGCCTTCCGGCACTTCCGTGGTCGGTTTGGCGGTGAGCCGGCGGGCAAAGAAGGCGACGAAATCGGCGACGCTGTGATCGCGGTTCGGGCTGCCGGGCGGGTTGACGAAACCGTCATCGGTATGATGCAGCGGGCGCGGCTTGGCGACCTCCGGCATCGCCGGCGAGCAGGCGGCAAGCGCGAGCACGAAGACAATCAAGGCGGACCAGAAGGGTCCAGCGAATCGGCGCGTCATTCGACGCGAGCTTGCCCAGAAGGAGGCGCTTCGTCCAGCGCAAGGCTGTGCTAGCTTGCGCCGGAAAGAACGACAAGCGCGAGGCTTAGGGATGAGTTTGGAACGAGGCAAGTCGAGCGATCGGGCGCGTTTCGTCGCGCCGCCCGGGTCGGTGACGCGCTGGTGGTGGGTACGCCATGCGCCGGTCGCGGTCGAAGGCAATGCCATCTACGGCGCCGACGACATTCCGGCGGATTTTTCCGATCTTGCCGCTTTCGACGTGCTCGCCCGGCGCCTACCCAAGGACGCCGTCTGGATTACCAGCCATCTCTACCGTGCGCGCGGCACGGCCAGAGCCATCGCCGAAGCCGGCTACGACATGCCCGAGCCGATCGTCGAGCCGGCTTTCGGCGAGCAGGATTACGGTGCCTGGCAAGGCCGTTCGCATCGCGACATCCTGCCCGAGGTCACGACCTATGGCCGGCACAAATTCTGGTTCGCCGCGGCCGATGCCAAGCCCGAGCGGGGCGAGAGCTTCCACGACGTCATCGCGCGCGTCGCCGCCGGTGTCACGCGTCATACGCGAAATCACGCCGGGCGCGACATCGTCGCGGTCGCCCATGGCGGCGTGATCCGTGCCGCGCTCGCCCACGCGCTCGCGCTCGATCCCGACCGCGCGCTCGGCATATCGGCCGAAAACCTCTCGACCACGCGCCTCGATCATGTTTCGGGCGAAGGCAAGGGCGGCGACTGGCGCCTGGTCTTCGTCAATGCGCGCCCGGGCTGAGTTCCGGCGATGAACGACGCGTCTGCGGTCAAGGACGAGGAACGCGTCAAGACGCTGTTCAACCGCGCGCTCAAGGAACACGGTTCCGGCAAATTCGATCTGGCCGTCGCGACCTGCCGCGAGGTTCTCGCCATTCGCTCGGATCACGTCGGTGCGCTTCACATGATCGGCGTGATCTCCTATGTCCAGGGCCAATGGGATCGGGCGGAGGAAATGATCAGCCGCGCGCTCGACATTCGCCCCGGCATGTCGGATGCGCTCAACAATCTCTCTTTGGTCCTCCAGGTCCAGGGCAAGGTCGATCAGGCGATCGAGGCGCTGCGCAAGGCGATCACGCTCAAGCCGGATTTCCCGGTCGCGCATTCGAACCTGATCTATTCCCTCGATCACCATCCCCAGACGGACGACGAGGTCTGCTTTCGCGAACGCCGGCTGTGGAACGACCGCTATGCCCGGCGCTACGGCGCCCTTCAGCCGGCGCTCAAGAACGACCGCAACCCCGAAAGGCGGCTCCGCGTCGGTTACGTTTCGGGCGACTACCGCAATCACTCCGCCGCCTTCCTTTTCATCCCGATCCTGTTTGGCCATGACCGGACGCGTTTCGAGGTCGTCTGCTATTCCGGGGTCAAGACCCCTGATCAGATGACCGAGCGCTGCAAGCGCGCGGCCAATCTCTGGCGCGACATCGCGCATCTGTCGGACGAACAGGTCGCCGAGACGATCCGCTCCGACCGGATAGATATCCTGATCGATCTTTCGGGCCATTCGGAGGCCAATCGTCTGCTCGCTTTCGCGCGGCGCGCGGCGCCGGTTCAGATGACGGCCTGGGGCTATGCCAATGGCACCGGGGTCGATGCCATGGACTACATTCTGACCGACGCGATCTGCGTGCCGCCCGAGGCCGAGAAATATTATGCCGAAAAGCCGGTGCGCCTGCCGGTGCTCGCCGTCTTCGGTCTGCCCGACAATGCGCCCGCGGTCGATCCTTTGCCGGCCAAGGCGCGTGGCTATTTCACTTTCGGCAGTCTCAACCGAACCTCGAAGCTGACGGCCAGCACGATCGCGCTCTGGACGCGCGTGCTCAAGGCGGCACCCGACACGCGGCTTTATCTCAAGGACCGGGGCTTCGATTCGACCGCGGCGCGGCTTCGCCTTCTCGACCTGTTCGCCAAGGAGGGCATCGCGCGTACGCGCATCGAGCTCGCCGGCGGTTCGACCCGCATGGAGCATATGCGCGCCTACAACAATCTCGACCTCGCACTCGATCCGATCCCGGCGGGCGGCGGCATGACGCTGGCCGAAGGGCTTTGGATGTGCGTGCCGCCGATCCTGCTCCTCGGCGGTCAGCTCTCCGGGCGCGGCCCCTCTTCGATCATGGCGACCGCCGGGCTCGCCGCCTTCGTCGCGCGGTCCGAGGACGAGTATGTCGAGAAGGCGGTTGCCTGGTCGAAACGGGCGGACGAATTGGCCGCGCTCCGCGTCGGGCTTCGCGAGCAGGTGCGCAAATCGCCCATCGGCGATCACAAGGCCTATGTGCGCATGGTCGAGATCGCCTACCGCGAGATGTGGCGGCGTTGGTGCATCGGCCTGCCGCCCGCGCCCTTCGAGGTCCGCCCTTGACGAAAGATGCGCGGGCACTAGTCTCCGCGCTCTCGACGAAAGGAACGCCATGACCGCCGGACTGGAAAAGACCATCGACGCCGCGTGGGAAACGCGAGACAAGCTGACGCCCGCGACCAAGGGGCCGGTGCGCGACGCGGTCGAAGCCGCGCTCGATGCGCTCGACGGCGGGCGTTTGCGCGTCGCCGAAAAGAAGAGCGGCGTCTGGCAGGTCAATCAATGGCTCAAAAAGGCGGTGCTGTTGTCTTTTCGCCTGACCGACAACGCCGTGGTCAAGAACGGCGACGGTCCCTGGTTCGACAAGGTGCCGCTCAAGACCAAGGGCTGGGACGAACCGCGCTTTCGCCAAAACGGCTTTCGCTCGGTGCCGGGCTCGATCACGCGTCGCGGTTGCTTTGTCGCGCCGGGCGTCGTCTTGATGCCGTCCTTCGTCAATATCGGCGCCTATGTCGACAGCGGCACCATGGTCGATACCTGGGCGACCGTCGGCTCCTGCGCCCAGATCGGCAAGAACTGCCATATCTCGGGCGGTGCCGGCATCGGCGGCGTGCTCGAACCCTTGCAGGCCAATCCCGTGATCATCGAGGACGATTGCTTCGTCGGCGCGCGCTCGGAAGTGGCCGAAGGCGTGATCGTCGAGCAGGGCTCGGTCCTTTCCATGGGTGTTTTTCTCGGCGCTTCGACCAAGATCGTCGATCGCAAGACCGGCGAAGTGCATTACGGCCGCGTGCCGGCCTACTCGGTCGTCGTGCCGGGTTCGCTGCCGGGCGGGACGCTGCCCGACGGCAAGCCGGCGCCGTCGCTCGCCTGCGCGGTGATCGTCAAGCGGGTCGATGCCCAGACGCGCTCCAAGACCTCGATCAACGAACTCCTGCGCGACTGACGTGGCGGCGCCCGATCCGGTCGAACTCGCCCGCGCGCTGATCCGCTGCCCCTCGGTGACACCCGAAGATGCGGGCGTTCTGGGCGTGCTCGAGGCCGCGCTTTCGCCCGGGGGCTTTCGCGCCGAGCGGCTCAAATTCTCCGACCAAGGCACGCCCGACGTCGAAAACCTTTACGCCCGCGCGGGCAAGGGCGGGAAAAATTTCTGCTGGGCAGGCCATACCGACGTCGTGCCGGTCGGCGACCGACGCGGCTGGACCCACGATCCTTTCGGCGCCGAAATCGCGGGCGGCACGCTCTATGGCCGCGGCGCGACCGACATGAAAAGCGCGATCGCGGCCATGGCCACGGCCTCGATCCGGTTTTTGGACAAGCGGGGGCCCGCCTTCGACGGCTCGATCAGTTTCCTGATCACCAATGACGAAGAAGGCCCGGCGATCAATGGCACGGTCAAGGTGCTCGACTGGATGAAGACCAAGGACGAGCGGATCGACGCCTGCCTGGTCGGCGAACCGACCAACGAGAAAGTCCTCGGCGACATGATGAAGATCGGCCGCCGCGGCAGCGTCAATTTCCGCATCGCCGTCAAGGGCGTGCAGGGCCATGTCGCCTATCCGCATTTGGCCGAGAACCCGGCGCCCAAGCTCGTCCGCATGCTCGGGCGGTTGAACGAGAAGCCGCTCGATGCCGGCACCAACTGGTTCCAGCCGTCGAACCTCGAAATCACCACCATCGATATCGCCAATCCGGCGACCAACGTCATTCCGGCCGAGGCGCGCGCCGGCTTCAACGTGCGCTTCAACGACCGCCATACCGGCGCGTCGCTCGCGCGCTGGGTGCGCGAGGTCTTCGATGCCGAGAAGGCGCGCTACGATCTCGACGTCCAGATCTCGGGCGAGGCCTTCGTCACCGAGCCGGGGCCGTTCTCGGAACTGATCGCCGGCGCGATCGAGGGCATCACCGGGCGCCGGCCGACGCAATCGACCACCGGCGGCACGTCGGATGCGCGCTTCATCCGGAGCCACTGTCCGGTGGTCGAGTTCGGCTTGGTCGGCAAGACCATGCACAAGGTCGACGAATGCGCGGCGGTGGCCGATATCGAAGCGCTCGCCCGCATTTATGAGGCCGTGCTCGACGGCTATTTCGCGTCGTGAGCCTGCCGGGTCTCGCCGAGGCCATACGTTCCATCGACGGTGCGTTTCGGATTGCCAGATTCGATCCGACGGCAAGGAACTATTTCGATCTGAGCGCGGAAGGTTTCTGGCGCTCTTTCGGAGCCATGGTCTATGTCGCGCCGCTCTATCTGATTTTCATTCATCTGCCGGGCATGCGACAGAGCCTCCACGCCGCCGAGCCTTTCATCGGCTATCCGATCGAGACGGCGAATTACGTCCTGCGCTGGCTGTCCTTCCCCTTCCTGCTCTATTGGCTGGCGCGGCCTTTCGGGCTTTCCGGCAACTACATCCCCTTTGTCGTCGCCTATAACTGGTCGCAGGTCGTTCAGATCCTGTTCTTCTTGTTGCCGGCGGCGATCGTCTCTTTCGGCCTTCTGCCCGGACCGGTGGGACGGGGCGTCATGACCTTCATCGTCATCGCCACGTTCGCCTATCAATTGGTGATCGCGCGGACCATGCTCGCCGTCGCCTGGTCCTTCGCTTTCGGCATCGTCTGTCTCGATTGGGCGCTCGGCTTTTTCGTCGACCGGGTCTCGGAATGGCTGATTTATCAGCTCTCGGCCGGGGCCGCGCCGGCGGATCTCGGCGCATAGGACACGCCGACCAGCGTCAGCCCTTCGGCCGGAGCCGTCATGCCGCCTTTGCTTCGGTCGCGCGCCGCCAATGCCGCCGCGACATCATCCTTCGTCCACTTGCCCTCGCCGACCAATTTGAGCGTGCCGACCATGTTCCGCACCTGATGGTGCAGGAAAGAGCGCGCGCGCAAGGCGAAGACGATCTCCTCGTCCCGCCGGGCGACTTCGAAGGCGTCGAGTGTCTTGATCGGAGATTTGGCCTGGCATTCGGACGCGCGAAAGGTCGAGAAATCGTGCCGCCCGATCAAGACAAGCGCGGCCTCGGCCATGGCGGCGGCATCGAGGGGCACGGGCACGTGCCAGGCGCGACCGGCATCAAGCGCGAGTGGCGCCCGTCGATTGACGATGCGGTAGCGATAACGCCGTTCGGTCGCCGAAAACCGGGCATGGAAATCGGCCGGCGCCAGCGCCGCTTCGACGACGGCGATGGGCGCGGGCTTGAGGTGATGGTTGATCGCATCGCGCACGGTGTCGGATGGCCAATCGCGCGCGAGATCGACATGGACGACCTGGCCCAGCGCGTGCACCCCGGCATCCGTCCGTCCGGCCGCGACCGTCTCGGCCGCTTCGCCGGAGAACGCCACGATCGCGGCCTCGAGCGCCGCCTGCACCGACGGGCCGTTCTTCTGGCGCTGCCAGCCGACGAAAGGTCCGCCGTCGTATTCGAGCGTCAGGCGATAGCGCGGCATGGCCTAACCGAGCTTGGTGCCGGCCGGGACAGCCCGGCCGCGCAGGAATTCGCCGGCCGACATCGCCGCCTTGCCCGGGCGCTGGAGGCGCAAGAGCCGCAGCGCGTTTTCGCCGCAAGCGACGAGCAGGGCGTCGTCGAGGGTCGTTCCGGGCGCGCCGCTCCTTGCGACAGGTTCCGCCGCGAAGACCTTGATGCGCTCGCCGCCGAGCTCGACATGCGCGCCCGGCACCGGCGCGAGCGCCCGGATCAAGCGCAGGGTCTCGGCCGCCGGTCGGCGCCAATCGATTTTTTCCTCGGCGCGCTCCAGCTTTTTCGCATAAGTCGCGCCCGCCTTGGGCTGAGGCGTGAGCGTGAGCGTGCCGGCGTCGAGCCGCGCGAGCGCGTCGGCCATCAGCGCCGCGCCAAGCTCGGCGAGACGATCATGCAGCGTGCCGGTGGTATCGGTCGGCGCGATGGCGACGCGGCCCTCGAGCGCGACCGGGCCCGTGTCGAGGCCGGCATCCATTTTCATGATGGCGACGCCGGTCTCGTCATCGCCCGCCATGAGCGCGCGGTGAATGGGCGCGGCGCCCCGCCAGCGCGGCAAGAGCGAGGCATGGACATTGAAACAGCCATGACGCGGGGCATCGAGCACGGCTTGAGGTAGGAGGAGGCCATAGGCCACGACCACCGCGACGTCGAGATCGAGCTCGGCGAAAGCGCGTTGCTCGGCCGCGTCCTTGAGCGAGCGCGGGCAGCGGACGGGGATGCCGGCGGTTTCGGCGCGCGCCTGGATGGGCGAGGGGCGAAGCTGTTGGCCGCGTCCGGCCGGGCGCGGCGGCTGGGTATAGACTGCGGCGATCTCGTGGCCCGCCGCGATCAGGGCCTCGAGGGTGGGCACGGCAAAAGCCGGCGTGCCCATGAAAGCCAGGCGCAGCGCCAAATCAGCCGGCCGCCGCCTTGAGCCGGCGCGCCTTGGTGAGTTTGCGCAGGATGATGTCGCGCTTGATCTTGGAAATATGGTCGACGAACAAGACGCCGGTCAGATGATCCATCTCGTGCTGCAGGCAGACGGCGAGAAGACCGTCGGACTCGATGGTCCGTGCCTTGCCGTCATAGTCGAGGAACTCGACCGTGACGCGCGCCGGGCGTTCGACATCGGCAAATTGCTCGGGCAGCGACAGGCAGCCTTCTTCGGCGACCTTCATTTCCTCGGATGCCGCGACGATCTTGGGATTGATGAAATAGCGGGGCTCCGGCGTCTCGCCTTCGCGCGCGATGTCCATGACGATGACCTGCTTGGGCACGCCGACCTGGATCGCGGCCAAGCCGATACCGGGCGCGGCGTACATGGTCTCGAGCATGTCGTCCATGAGCTTGCGCAAGGCGCCGTCGACCTTGTCGACAGGCAAGGACTTGGCTTTGAGGCGCGGATCGGGCGCGGTCAGGATCGGCAGGATCGCCATGGCCGGTAGGTAAGACGCCGGGCCGGGCCCGTCAAGCCGGCGCATGCTACGCTCGGGGTCGATTCGGAGGCGGCATGGACATCGCTTTGTGGGTCTTGGCGGGGTTGGCGGTCGGTGCGCTCGGGGTCTGGGCGGCGCTGGCCGCGCGGCTTTCGGCCGCGACCACGCGCCTCGCCGAGGCCGAGAGCCGCCGAACCGAGGCCGAGGCCGAGAAGGCGGCGGCGCTTGGCCGGCGCGAGGAGGCCGAAAAAGCGCGCATCGATGCCGAGCGAGATGCCGCGGTCGCGCGGCGCGACCTCGCCAATTGGGAAGCGACCAAGAAGGAGTTCATGGACGCGGCCAAGGCCGCGACGGTCCAGACCGCGCTCGACACTTCCTCGAAGCTCCTCGCCGATCACAAGCGCGAGACCGATGCGGCCAAGGCCGAGACCGAAGAACGCGTGAAGAAGGCGACGGCTGCGCTCGCCGAGCGTTTCGACAAGGCGGCCGGGGTGATCGCCGCGCTCGACGGTCAGGTCAAGCGCCATGACGCCGAGCTCGGCACTTTCCACAAGGCGCTGACGACGCCTGGCGGCATCGGCCAATTCGCCGAAGTCACGCTCGAAAACGCGCTCAAGGCTTTCGGGCTGAGGCCGGAGATCGATTTCCTGACCCAGCATCACCTGCCGGCCGAAGCGGGGCGCGGCGCGCTCAGGCCCGATGCGGTGATCTTCCTGCCGCGCGACGGCGTCTTGGTGGTCGATTGCAAGGCTTCGAAACACCTGACGGATGCGGCTGCGGCCGCGAGCGGCGATGGTGAGGCCACGGCCGAGAAACGCTTTGCCGAGGCGATGGGCGGCCACCTCAAATCGCTCGCCGCCAAGGACTATGCGGCTGCGGTGATCCAGGCGCTCGATCGCAAGGGGAGCAAGACCGACGCCGATCGCGTATTCACCTGCATGTTCCTGCCGACCGACGGCGCGGTAGAGCGGCTGGAAAAGGCCGATCCGCGCTTTCGCGAACGCGCCGATGCCCAACGCATCGTCGTCGCCGGACCCGCCGGCCTGCGGGTGCTGATCCTTCTCTGCAAGGGCGAGATCGATCAGGCGAGAAGGGCGGAAAATTATTCCAAGATCGTCGAGGCGACGGCCTCGCTGATGGAAGCGGCGGCGCTCGCTTTCGAAAAAGCCGACAAGGTCGAAAAAGGGCTCAAGGGCGCAGCCGAGGGCTTCGCGGATTTCGCTCGCAGCGCCAATCGTTTTCTCCTGCCGCGCATGGCGCGTCTTGCCCAGCTCGGCGTGCAGCCGGCGAAGAACCGCAAATTGCCCGAGCCGCTCAAGCCGATCGAAGTCTTGGAGCGCGCCGACGTGATCGACGTCGAAAGCGAACCGGTCCCACCCGCGCTCGAGGACAAACGCGGCCTCAACTAACCCCGATCGAAGCGCGCGAGCAGGTCGGGATTGTCCCAATCGGGTTGGCGCTCTTCCATGGTGATGGTGTGGCTGTCCGCGTCGTCGTCCACTTTCATCTTGGTCGCGGCGGTGAGATGCAGCCAGAAAGGCACGATTTCGCTCGCGACCTCGCCCTTGGCTTCGCGGTTCGCGGCCTGAAGCAAAGTGACGGCGAGCGGCCCCGGCGCCTCTTCGGCGGCCTTGAGCGCGATCTGGAAAGGATTGACCTCGAGCGCCATCGCGTCCTGTTCGCCTTGGGCGGCCTGGTCATTCGCCACGGTCTCGGTCGACGCGTCGGTCGCGGCGCCGGCCTCGGTCTCGACGCCTTCATTGGCTTCGGCGACCACGGCCGCGTCGTCCTGGCCTTCGGCGGCCTTGGCGGCGACCGTCGGCTCGGCGCCGTCGTCCTTGGTCTTGGGCCTCTCGGTCTTTTGGCTCTTGGCCGGACGATCGGATTTGTCCGCAGGCTTGGTCTCGCGAACCTCGTCCGACCTCTCAGAGGGCTTGCGTTCGAAGCGCGCTTCTTCGGGACGTTCCGGACGCTCGGGGCGTTCGGCGCGTTCGGCCTTGGCGGGACGGCCGGGCTTGCTGCGATCGTCGTTGCGCGCCTGGCGGGCTTCATGGGCGGCGCGGGCCTCGCGCAGCGCCTCGGCATGCGGTGAAGACCGGCCGAGGTCCGACGCCTTGGTCATCTTGAGCGCGCCCAAAAGCTGCTTGGCGAAGACGCCTGGCTGGGCCTCGACCGGAGCGGTCAGATTGGCCGAAGCGCCGAAGTCGGGATTCGCCTTGGTTTTTTGAGCGGCTGAAGACGCGAAATCCATGGGTCTCGTCCTTGTCCTTATATCCGCCCGAGAATCCGGACGGATGGCTTCGCAACGACATCTGCAAGCGCCTTGCCAAGTCTTCGGCTCTTCTTTTTCAATGCTTTAGGCCGGCTTCGGGGGTGAAAATCCGCCGCTGCGGCAGTTTTTGCCGGGCCGACTTCGGTGCTAAATGCTATGTATGGCGCCCCTCTCGACCACCAAGGACAGTGATCATGGCAGGCGAATTTCGCGCACTCATTCTCGAACAAACCGACGGCAAGCAGATGGCGGCCGTCAAGTCAGTGGGCCGCGAGGCCTTGCCGCCTGGCGACGTCACGGTACGCGTCGCCTATTCGACCGTGAACTATAAGGACGGGCTTGCGGTCACCGGCAAGGGCAAGATCGTTCGCTCCTTTCCTTTCATTCCCGGCATCGACTTTTCCGGAACCGTCGAGGAGTCGAGCCATCCCGATTACAAGGCCGGTGACGAAGTCGTGCTCAATGGCTGGGGCGTGGGCGAGCGCCACCATGGCGGCTATGCCCAGCTCGCCCGGGTCAAGGGCGATTGGCTGGTCAAGAGGCCCAAGGGCCTCGATGCCAAGCAGGCCATGGCCATCGGCACGGCCGGCTATACCGCGATGTTGGCGGTGATGGCGCTCGAGGATCACGGGGTCAAGCCCGGCGCGAGCGAGGTTCTGGTGACGGGTGCAGCTGGCGGCGTCGGTTCGGTGGCGGTCGCGATCTTGGCCAGACTCGGCCACAAGGTTGCGGCGCTGACGGGTCGCCCGGAACAAGGCGACTATCTCAAGGGCCTCGGCGCCGCGACCATCATCGCGCGGGCCGATCTGGAAAAGCCCGGCAAACCCCTCGAAGCCGAACGCTGGGCCGGCGCGGTCGATTCGGTCGGCGGCCAGATTCTGGTCAATGTGCTCGCCGGTACGCGCTATGGCGGCTCGGTCGCGGCTTGTGGTCTGGCGGCCTCCAATGCGCTGCCCGGCACGGTACTGCCGTTCATCCTCAGGGGCGTCAATCTCCTGGGCATCGATTCGGTCATGTGCCCGAAGCCGAGGCGTCAGGCGGCTTGGGATCGTCTTGCCCGCGATTTGCCGCAAGACAAGCTCGGCGCCATGACCGAGACGCGGCCGCTCGGCGATGTTCCGGCCTTGGCCGAAGCCATACTCAAGGGCGCCGTGCGCGGACGGATGGTGATCGACGTCAACGCCTGACCTGAGGCAGGGCGTCGCGGGTGATTGCGTCGGGGCTCGCCCTTTGTCATGCTCGGCCAAACAACGTTCTGGGGGAGAAGATAGCGATGACTAAGCGACAAGGATTGAACCGCCGCCTGTTCAATGCCGGGGCGGCGGCGGTCGCCGCGGGCGCTGCCAGCGGCCTCGGCTTCAACATCGGGCGCGCGCAAGGCGCGGCGCTCAAGGTCGGCGTGGTGCTGCCGCGCTCGGGACCGCAAGGCAAGATCGGCCAATCCTGCCAGCAGGGCATCGATCTCGCCGTTCCGGTGCTGCGCGAACTCGGCTATCCGGCGATCGAGCAGATGCAAGTCGACACCGAGACCAACGTCCAGCGCGCCCGCGCGGTGACCGAAAAGGTGATCCAGGACGGCGCCAAGTTGGTGATCGGGGCCTTCGACTCGGGCGCGACGACGGCTCTGGCGCAGGTCTGCGAACAGCGCGGCGTGCCGCTGGTGATCAACATCGCGGCCGCACCGGCGATCACCGAGCAGGGCTACAAATTCGTCTTCCGCAATTTCCCGACCTCGATCCGCATCGTTCAAGACACCTTGGCGCTGCAGAAAGAGATTTTCGCCATGA
>Ga0194120_10007644_pt1 | contig 14656 bp, 10 predicted proteins | sample TA2MahCa65mmetaG_FD_148642 | JGI IMG/M metagenome (GOLD analysis project Ga0194120, IMG submission 148642) | Freshwater microbial communities from Lake Tanganyika, Tanzania - TA2015019 Mahale Deep Cast 65m | ecosystem: Environmental > Aquatic > Freshwater > Lake | place: Tanzania: Lake... | reverse complement strand
GAATGTATTTATTATGACATATTTCTATGATTATGTCAAGCCTATCAGTTCAAATAAATTTTGCCTGCAGTAGCTAAAATGCTAATATCTCCAGTATCAGCTTCTACATTAATGTCCTTTTTCGCTTTAATATTGACATCTGTTGTTGCTTCAATATCAACTTTTGTAAGCGATCTAATATTAATATCACCTGCACTGGGAGCAGATGGTAATTCTGGGACTTCAGCAGCAGAAATTCCAACGCTCGTCATCGCTTTAATATCTAAAGACCCTGGTTTTAGAGAATCTTCATCTGGAAATGCAAGACCACCAATCGCAATCAATGCGCTTCCAGCAATCGTTGATAGATTCATGCTTCCAAGTGCAACTGTTAGCGAATAACCAACAGTTCTATTAAGAATCAAAGCATTAGTTTGGGACTGGCGGTGGAGCACCAGCTACCGTGACCTCCATACATCCACCCACTGCCAGTTTATAATCTCCAGTGATGTTTGAGTTTACATTATACCATCCAAGAGTTGATTCATTAGTACGCGGATCATAACCCAAACGAGTTGTCTCTGGTGTTCCATCAATGATCTTATTTGCTGTGATCTTTTCAACATATGTGTCAGTCTCAACATTGATCTGACCACTTCTCATGTCAAGATTTCCACCACCTTTTGGTCCAGCTTGTATACTAATCTGCTCTCCCGCCATCAATGTCAGAGTTTCAATGGCATCAAGTGTAATATTTCTTGCTCTAATATGTACGTTTCCTTGACATTCTTCAATATGATCACCATAAAACATTTGAGAACAAGCAACACCTGTCTTTCCTGCTTGTGTGGTATCTGTCTTTCCAGTAGAACTTTGCGATTCTTGTGTTGAACTATCACCATTGGTTCCTGTTCCTTCACTTTCATCAGCACTAGCTTCTTGAATAATTGCACCACCTTTGTACCACTGACCACCTCTAGCATTGATCAGAAATCTGCCGCCACATGCGTTACCATTGCCACCAGCGCCAGCAACAATAATCATATCTCCTTTTTTTGTTACAGAAAGTCCATGACCTACGTCTTTATCAGCAAAGTGTATATCTCCATCAACTTCAACCAATTGCAATCTTTTACCATTGATAAGAACAGTTATCTCTCTCTTAACTTCTTCTTCCTGTGTTTCATCTGGTGTTGTTGGTAAAGAATCTGTTGGAGTTTTCTTCTTCTCCGACATTGTTTTTGCACCATCTGGAGTAATTTTTTCCAGTATCTTTTTATCAAATTTATTAGTAGACATCTATAAAACTCCTTATGGGCAATCAATATATTTTCCAGTGCCAATCTTGGCCGATCCAACAATGACTCTATCTTCTGGACTTAGACAACTGAATGAAGGCAATGCCTTAGCACCATAACCGCCCCCACCAATAATCAGTACCTCTGGATATCTATCAAAGGTCAATTCCCTATTCTTGATTCTAACGCTAATGACCAATCCATCATCATTAATTTGTGCTTCGGCAATACTTGAATCACCATTGATATAAACTGTTGGTGGACTTGTATAATTTCTTCCAGTATTCAACAACGTAAATGAGTCTATAATACACTCTTTTACTGCTTTACGTGGAGTATTTAACCTATAACTTCTTCCTGGGTTTGTAACTCTGATTTCAGATAAGAATCCAGATTCATCAAGTAGAGCAATTGCAGACGCCCCAGTACCATTTCCTGTGACAATAACAAATGGCGGAATTGTGTAAGGATCCCCTGGTTCTAGGATAGGCAATTCAATAATTCCACCACCAGGATCAGTAATTGGTGGACCAATAACTGGTTTCTTCGGAATGCCGTCATTTGCATCAATATTAGATGAACTATCCAATGCTCCTAGTTTATCATCAAGACTTAAAGAATCAAGTTCTCCTAAGATTACAACGCTGTCTTTCGCTCCTGTTCCTGGGATACCAAATATTAAGGTTTCATTGAACTCAATGTCAGCATCAACCGCAATGCCAACAGTAACCTGTGCGATGCCATTTTCAATAGTAAATGATCCAGACAATGATTTTGATAGGATATCATCTGCTGTGATATTGTTACCAAAAATTTGATAACCTAGAACTTTTCCATCAGGTACATTCTTTGTTGTGATTGTAAATTTAACATACTCACCCTCTTTTACAGAATTTTTGTCAGCTTCAACAAGATAACTTGGTGTTAGTTTGGAAGGATCATTATCTGTTCCAGAAATTCCGTCAGAAACATTTGAAGTTGGTGGAGGTAGATTTGTAACCAAAGGACTATCTGGATTGTATATACTTGGAGGCACAATTGGTTTTGGAATCTCTTTATCTTCTTCATCCCCCGTTGAAATATTAGGTGAGATTGGAGATTCTTTTATAATGCACTTACCAATATTTTTCTGTGCAGAAATTGTAACATCAGCAGGTGTTTCTTTAAAAATAGTGACGTAAAAAGTTTCAGAATAGTCCGTTTCTGCATCAGCATATGTCTGAACAGTAATTGTTTTTGATGTTTCTCCAGCAACAAATCCAAGAATACCTTCGGTCTTCTGATAATCTACGTTTTCTATAGCAGTTCCATCGGAAGTTTTGTAGGTTACACTAGAGGCAACATCAATATATCCAGTCCTAGTAACAGTAAATGTAGCTCCACTTCCTTCTGTTACTACGGGATCATCAATAGAATAATTAATAACTGGTGGAGAACTATATGGTTGAGTTCCTCCAACAAGAGTCACTTCTGTATCTTTTATAGTTGTACCTTCACTTGCTTCAGCACATGTATATTGTGACCAGTCTTCTCCAGTAACTGGGAAGAGATCATCAGTAATACTTTCAATCAAATCATCAAGAAAATCTCCTTTCTTATCTGTCGCACAATCAGTACATACCACAGTCGTCTTTGAGCATTCTTTTGGTGGTCCACTGCACTTAATACCAAGAATGTCCATAACATATGCTAAGACATCCCCAATGATATCAATTGCAGAAGCAACAGCGCCAAGAATATCTTGAATTGGTCCAAGAATTTGGTTTAAAAGTTTATCCAATTCGCTCTGAATCTTATTCAAAATTCCTTCTACTAAGGCGTCAATTTGACACGCTGCTGCCTTGTAAATTTCAAATAGATAACCAAATAACAAATCTTGAATAAACGCTGCTATCCTATCCCCAAGGTCTGCTATTTCGCAACCAACTGATGATAAAATATCATTAAAGAACTTTGTTACTGGAGACAAACTATTTCCAGTCGGTGTTACTCCCAATAAGAAATTAGTGAGATCCTTAATACCAGCTTTTAACTTTTCAAGAATAAATCCTTTAATAGATGCTACAAAAGTTCTAACTACACGAATTCCTTTATTGACATACTTTTTACCTATTGCAATTGCATCATTCAATTCACCAGAGAGTTCTCCAACAAGGTAAGTTCCCAGTTTTCCGCCATTTCTCTGTGTTTCATATAACATCTCACCAAGCAAACGTGTGAATGTTCCTTTTAGATCTTTTTCTTTTCCACACTTGTCTGCTATCTCAATACACCAATTTGTTCCACCTGGGTTTGAATTAGAATTTTGCCCGTCTTTTGCAGCGATGAGATTATTTGTAGCAGAATCAATCAGATTTCCATTTGCATCTGGTTTATTTTCCCCAGTTACAACATGTCCAGCTGTAACTGCAGTAACGGAAGCGGTAGTTTTACCAGTTGCAGTTGGTTGATCTGCATTTTTTGTGTCTGGACTTAAAAATGTAGTAAAAGATTTGCAACCACTTTCTCCTGGTGTTGGATCTTCTCCTGGTGCTTCTGTCGTTGATGCGGCAACCTGTCCAATGGATCCCATAATGACTGGTTGTTGTTTATCAACATCCATGAAGAAACCAATAACCCAAACTCCTGGTTGAAGTTGATCACTAACCGAAGCGACACCACCTGGGATATGTGGATTAGTAACGGGCATCATTGTGATTGCCCAGGGCAAGTCATCCGAACTTACTGCGTCGCAAGTCTGTGGGTGCATTCCAACAATTCTGACTTTATAGCGACCAGAACTCTTTTTATCTGTTGATTTTTTTGACTCAATTTGCCCAATCCACCATTGGAATCCATCAGATCCAATCTGAATCGTTGGGTATAAATTACTCAACGCATCCATATATCAATCCTCATAGATCTTGCACTCCACTGCACTTGGATTTGCATCACAGAATAATTCCAATGGTGTTGGATCATGATGATCATCTGGATGATTTGAATGATATGATTCAAGTTGACCCAATTCGTCTTCAATGTGGCGACGACGCTGGGAAGAAATTTGAGGATCGCTCAATTCCTCCTTATCTTTTTCAATATGTTGCTCAATAGAGTCCATAAAACCTCTTTATTTTCCGAAATTGCTATCTTTATCAATAATACCGTATGAATCTCGCATTAAATCAAGTACAGTATACACACTTTGATTTTGAATGTCAAATTGATGATTTAATTTTTTAATCAAATAAGTTCCGCTATGTTCTGGATCCCACACCTCTTTTTTTCTGCTTTCATCATCAGTTTGATTTGGTACTCTGATTTCAATTTTATCTCCAGCGCATAGTTCTAAATGTCCAGTTAAAGAAATCGTAAGTTCTTGATTTAACATGATACCAACTCTAGAAATGCCCTGTGATAGATATTGCTTTTGCCAATCTGGATACTCATTATCAGTTGATTGGTCTCCAGAATCATCAGTATCATTTGATGCAATGCCAGAACCATTGTACCAAGTTTCATGACTAATTATAGTTGACATTACTCTAGATGGATATTCAGATAGTTTTGACTGGGCAGATGGTAAGTTTGTTTGGCTTCCCATGTGAACCATGTCCTTCCAAACATCAGCAAGAGAGTAAACATATTCAGTGTACTTGCCAGTATTTATGTTGAAATAACAAACGATAGATGAGAATACACCATCTCTCAATTTTTTCATCATGTTGATTTCTGATTTGAAAACAATCTCTTGTATTTTGTTAAGTGATTCTGTGTTATCCTTTCCGTATGACAATACAAAAGGTTCTTTGTTGACAACTGATGTCCCTCCAGATTTTGTATCAGTTGATGCTAATGAATCAATTGACTTAAACACATATGCTTTTCTAGTTTGAAAAAATAAATATCCAGCAGTTCCATTCGTTTTTTCCACTCCGTTACCTACGTCAGAGTTGATAGTGATATTTGGTTTCCTTGAAGAACCACCAACACTTGATTTTGTCTTACTCTTTGGTTTAACATTTGCTGGAATAGTTTTAAGTTGTAGAGATCTAATCAAAGCAAATGGTGTTTTCTTTGTTGGCAACAACTTGACACTATTAGCAGACTTTTGAATATCAAATTTAGTAACTGATAGTTTATCCGACAATAACTTCTGTACCTGATCTGCGATATTACCTTCAAAGATTGTATTAATTCTAACGCCTTCGTTAATTAGTGCTTGCTCCGATACTAATCCAAGCGTGTAAATTTGTCTTCTATCTTTGTTTATTCTATTAGCTACCGTCCATACACGAAATGTATATGTATAACTTTCATTCAAGACATCTTCAACTTCAATTTCAACCTTTTCAAATCCCTCTATTGGCATTGATGATACTAAATTTTCTTGTGTATCTGTTACAACTAATACTCCACCATACGTTGGTAGAAACATGTCTTCATAATATTTGAAGACAGAGGCAAGACCAATTAAGTTTGTGTAAGGGTCACCAGATTCATCTCCAACTTTCCATATAGAAATACGTTTTGGCTCAAAACTGGAGGCATATGGTTTATTTTGAGATTCGTCTGCCATGCATTATATGGGCGATGGGTAAAAGTCCGACAGACCAGAATTACCAACAGTTGATATTGGTCTGATTGGTACATCCTGCGATGGTGTCGTACTCATACTTTGCACATTATTTATTACGATTGGATCTAACTTGGATGTTGGACGACTCAATCTAGCAATTGCAGTGTTCTTTGATGTTGAATTAACTGCATTTGATGTTTTAGTAGTATTTCTTTTTTCTTGTGGAGGACTAAATGGTTTAGGACCTCTATAACCAGGAGCATTATAGTATGCATTAGGACCAGTCAGTTGATCATATTGTGCTGTTCCTTCTGGTAATAAAGCATCACCAACTACAGGTAAATTGAGAACACCTAAAAATTTACCGAATAATTTAGCAAGACCCATTCCACTACGCTGTGCGGCTTGCAGCATGGTTGGTGTTTGCTGTGTCAATAATGGAAGTAGTGATTGTGCTTTTGGTCCTGTATATTTACCAGACAATACACCTTCAGCTATTCTTAATCCTCTATTTGCTTGACGTGGGGAAACAACGGTAGCACCTCTTAATGTTCTTGCGCCTTGAGGAACTAACATATCTAATCTTGGACCTTGGCCAGGTAAAACACCTTTGAATTTACCAGCACCTCTGTAAGTGTCAGCAACCCAACCCTTCACACTACCATAAACACCCTCACCTAACATTCCCATTTGTCCTCTAAATCCGTTGTTACGAATTAAGTTTGGAACTCCTTCTCCAGTTCCGTGCATGATTCTTTTGAGATTAGTACCACGAAGTCCTTTAGCAGTTGTTCTGCGGTTTGATACTGGCGCCACCGCATTAATCATTCTTTCAATTGGTGTTGCCATTCCAGTTACAAATCTACCAAATCCACCACCAGTTCCACCACGTTTATTTGTCTGGCGTCCAGTATTACCGTTTCCTTTAAACCAAGAAAATGGATTCCACCATTGGAATCCAGATCCAGACGGACTTTGAGATCCAGATGTTGGTGTAGACATTGATGGAGTAGATTGAGTTACTTTTCTTCTAGTTTTTTCTGCCGTTTCTGTTTCTTGTTGTCTAACAACCTTATCAGTAACTGTATCAGGAACCCCAAAAGAAGATGCAATTGGAGAAGATAGAGTTTTAATTAGTGGAGCAACTGGTCCTGCTAACGGACCCATCATTCCTAAAGCATTTTGCAGTAATCCTAAAGTTACAATACCAGTTGCTTTTGGAACCAATTCCATCCCAGCATATAATTTTTCAGACTCGTCTCTTACTTCTTTTCTATCCTTGTCATTCATAACTACTGGAATGACTTTATTGAACATATCATCTATTGTTTTAATATTACCTTTTTCTGGAGAGGTTCCCATTTCATACTTTGGTAGCATTGCCATTTCTGGTTTTGGACGTACCTTTCCGTCAACAGCACTGGGTTCTCCTTGGGTATAATTATTATCTAAAGGAATAATTTGTTCATTACCATGAAGTTTGGCATAGTATCCACTGTCTGGACCTGTTGCTATTCCACCCCTTTCAAATCCATTTTCATCATCATCTATGGGCAAAGATAATTGTTCTGATCCTCTATCTTTATTATCTTCTAAAAGATTTAATTGTCTAACATCGTTTTGATTATCATTAACACCAACATATCTCTGAGTTCCAGACATATCAGATTGTTCCTTTATGTCTTGAGATTTTTGTCTAATCTCTGATTTGTCAGTCTGTTTCTTAGCTTGCTGCATTTGCTCACGCAAGGTGGCAATAATTGCATCAAGTCTTTGCTCTAGACTATCTGCATTATATTCAAGTTTCTTGATCGTCCCAGCAATGCCCACCTTTGCTTCAATAACTCCAGATTGAGTTTCATCAAGTTTTTGATTAATACTTGTGATACTGGCATTGATAGACTCAGCAACAGCAGCTAAAAATACTCCGAGTTTTTGATCTTTTACTTTTATAGTTTTGTCTTTACCACCAAACATGTCCTCTGGTCTGGCAGTTTGAATCATCTTAGATTCTGACTTAAACTTTCTTTCCTCTGGACTCGCTATCCTTTGATATTCTGGTAAATTTCTGACATGAGCAGGAGTTCCAATCAATGGATCAACAACTGACTGCCCCCTTGCAAAACGATCAGGATATTTAAACTGTGCTGAATATCTATTTTCTCTAGAAGATTTTCTATCAGTTTCTCGTTTTGATTTTCTAGGATCAAAAATTCCTAAAGTTCTGTTGTATAAGTCTCCACCAAATTGACTCTGTAATGCTCTACCAAAAAATTCACCACGACGAAGTTTTGGATCTACATCGTATTTTTTCGCTTCTTCAATAGCTCGCTCTCTTTCCTCCTTTGCCATATTGGCAGCATCAAAGATCTTACCAGCAATATATGTGGTAAGGTCTCCAGAAAAAGTAGCGGAATAGTTTGCCATTATTTGTTATACTCCTAGTACTGCCATTCTGTACAACTCATTTACATCAACTTCCGACGATGGAGAGATTATAATATTCTTTGACATATCAGCAGATGCAACCATTTGATTATTAATTATAACAAATTGAGTTTGAATTGCATTTTCTTCCATACTTTCTAATACAGAACTATCAGAAAGTAACTGAGAAGGAATCAATCCTTTCAATCCACCAGGAAGAATTTTTTGAATTTGATTAAAGATATTTTTCTCTTGCGCTTCTTTTTTTAATCTTAATTTTTCTCTAAGTACTTCCTGTCTCCTTTGTTCTTCTAATATTTGTTTAAGTGCGGAATTATATTGTTGTTGTAATGTTTTTTCGGATTTTACTGGTTGATCATAAAAACTTCCACCCCCTTTAGGAGCATATGGGAAAGAAGCAAATTCTGGTGCGATTTTACTCATAATTTCTGTGCTCAATCCCTGTTGCCTTAAATCACGACCAGAAACACCTCTAAATGTTTCCAGTCTTTTCAGCGCCAAATAATCTTGTAGTTGATTTGTCATCTTTTCTGACCATTTAACATATCCTCCTTTAACAAGATCTGATAATGTATCTGGCATGAGTTGATATCTTCCAGTAGCATAAGATTCACCGCTTGCATCATACCCAGCATTTCTTCCTCTGAGTCTGCCCGTCTTCATCATATTCCATACTTCTCTAACGGTCATCTTGCCTTGTGCTAATTCTGGAACTATGTTTCCTCCATATACTACTCCATAACTCTTAGTTGTTCCTTCAGCATATGATATAGTTTTTAACAATGCCCTTTGCTCTGCTGTAAAATTGTAATTTCTATTAACAGTACCAGGACCACCAGTGCCACCACGAATTAATGATGTTTTGGAAGTAACTGCTCCACTATCATCCCCCCCAGTTCCTCCATTTCCATATCCTCTACTAGTAGGACCAGATGATGGCCTTCCATACATTGTTTGTATTTTTTCATTAATAGATAAGCGGAGTGCTTTGTTCCTACTAAGATCTATTTCTTGTTGATATCCAAGCATATTTTTTGGTTTAAATGCCTGTATTTTTCCAGGTCCAAGAACTTTAAAGAAAAATTGCTTTCCATCATGAGTAAATTCTATCATTCCTTTTTTCATTAATTGTTTAGTAATTGCTAGCTGACGAGCTGACTGGGCAGCTGCAGCCGCTGCTGCGGTCGCTGGGTTTGGAGCTCCAGACGGTGCTGGAGAATTGCCTCCTGGTTGAGTAGATACTGGCACATTTGATCCACCTCGTCCTGCAGCAGCCATTAATCCACTAACAAGAGTTCTCCAATTTGGATAAGGATTATTCTTGTTATATGGTCCACCAGCAGGGAAAAAGTCCAAACTTGTATGTGGTCCAGTCATCCTCCCTGCTTCTGGAAATGGTTTATTCTTTGCATAGTCCCAACCAACTGGTCCCAAATGGGTGCCAGCGGTCACCGTGTCCCCAGGTTTTACTTTTATAGAATCTTTGTTTGGGAAGTGGGCATAAAGGGCGTCAAAATAGGTTCCTGGGTTACTAGGATCTTCAGATCTAATAACAACATCCCAACCGTATCCCTGATTTAAACCACCTGTATATTGACTACTAATAACTTTTCCTGGGAAAACAGCATAATTATTTTTAGAGTCAGCTGCACTAAAGTCTATTCCTGATTCTCCAGTTGCATCAATACCTTGACCACCAGCAATTACAATTCTAGCATCTCCAGTTGGAGGAGAAAAATTACCTAAATCGGCAACAATTGTACTTTCTTGTCGCGCCTTTTGAATTAAAGGCGCTACATTACTATCATAGAATCCTCTTGTAGTTACACCATTTGCATCTACAACATTCCCTCCAATACTACCTGCATGAATAGCGGAATATATGTCATATCCGCTCATGCCTGGTTTTATTCCCACTCCTTTTAGGTATTTTTTAACATATACCATCTGTTGTGCAATACTCATGCTTCTCAACGAAGCAAGTGTAACTTTTTCCCCGCCAATTGTTTTATATGATCCGCCACGATCATCTGGGCAAAATTGAATCAATCCTGTGCAACCAAATTTGTTGGTCCTAGATGGATCCCCCGTGCTTTCCGCTAAAATAATACCAAGTAAATCTGGTGCTGGTACTCCTAATTCTGCAGCTGCTTTTTCTACTTCCGCTCTCAGTTCAGCACTTCCACCAGCATTGTCACCTAATTTATATCTTTGCCCTTCTGGCAATCCTGGTGGTGCCTCTTCACCCGCTGCTTCCGCTTGTTCTCTAAGAACAGAAAAAGGATTTGTAAATAATGATATTAATTTATCATTTGAAGTTGGTGTTTTTTTGCCAATATTTGTTTTCAGCGATATTGAAATAATTTTATAATCTAGTCCAAGTTTTTTTGCTTCTGATCTGATTTGTTTTCCTTGTCCAGCAGATTCACCAAGAGTAACTGCAGTAGAAACCAATTGAGATCCCATTTTATCCATTGAATCCACAAAAGCATTTTTAATTCCTTTTCTATCACCAGATCCTAAAATTAATTCTTTACCATGTAGCAATCCTGTTCCTTTTTTAGTTAGAGAAGTCCCAGTTTCATGGACACCAGTAACTGTATCTGAAACTTTTCCAGCTGCCAAGCCGCCAGTGATAGATCCAGCGATACCACCAATAATACCACCAATGAGTGCTCCTGGTGCTGCCCCAACGCCACCAAAAAGTGCTCCTATAGAACCACCAATAATAGCGCCCGCTTTAGCACCAGCAGCCCCTCCAGCAGCAGCTCCCGCAAGACCACTACCAACTCCAGATAATGCTTGCAATTCATTTTGACCAGCATTTTTTCTATCGGCATATTCCATGCCAGCAAAAGCATATCTTAATGGACCAGTAGTTCTCCCAAGTTGACCAATTCCCTTTGCTTTTGATAGTGTTTGTGCTGCTTGATTTGCTTGTCTAGGTAATCTGGTAGTAATTTGTTGCGAAACCCGATTTACAGCTCTTCCAGGAGCTCTTTGAATGTTTCTAACTGTTGTTCTAGTTTGTCTAACGGATTTTGGTAATTTCCTGTATAATCTTCTTATTGCTCTATTCTTGTAAAATCTAGCGACTCTACTGGGGACAGAAGTACCACCTGTCATGGCACTAGTGTCAATTAATCCTCGTGTTGATGAAAGATCTTTTTGTTCTTCAATAATTCTTTCTTTTTCTGCCGCCTCTGCTTTATCTTTTAGTTTTTCTTGAAATTCTGCTTGTTTACCAAAAATTTCCAGAATTTGATCAAATTTTGATAACAAAATATCATTTTGATTAATAATTAATTCTTGTGTGCTTTGCAGAGAATGATGTACATCTAGAACTTGAGCATTGATTTTAGAAATTTTTGCTTCAGCAGCAACCAATCTTGCGTCAACCCCTGCACCAAAAATTTTTGATATTTGTTTTCTTAAATCCTTATCTTTTACTGGCAAAGAATCATCATCAGACATCAACTCGCGTGTTGCTGCTGTTATTTTGTTTTTTCTTTTTTTGGTGCCAGAATCGTCAGTTTTTTCTTTTTGTGGAAACTGAGATGAGAATCTAGACTCTTTTGATGATTTTCTGTCAGTTTCTGGGTGCTTTTTTCTTGGATCAAAAATACCAAACGTCCTATTATATAAGTCTCCACCAAATTCATGTTGTAAAGCTCGGGCAAAGAGTGATCCTGGTTGTGCTTGCTCTATTCCCTCTTCTTTTCTTCTTTCTTTTTCTTCTTTTGCTAGATTTGCGGCACTAAAAATTTTCCCAGCAACATAACTGGTAAGATCTCCACTAGATGTTTGGGAATAATTTGCCACTAGTTATTTTTCGCTTGTTCTTGTTTTTGTTTAACCTCTTCCAAATATTGCATAAGAAAGGTTGTATAGACTTCTCTTTCCCATGGTAATAAATTTTCAATCTCAGTCAAACTATATTTATGGTACTGCATCAAAGCGAAATTCATGCGATAGTACCCCTCCAAACTATTTTGAAAGAGTGCTATGCGAAAAAATTCTGTAAACCCTCAATAGTATACTCCGACTCTTTACCAGTGTTAGGATTAATAACTGCAAATTTATGAGTTAGTTTTGGAGAAGATTGATAAAATTTTTGGATTTGTTCAAATTGTTTTGTGGTCAGTTTTTCAACAAATTCACGAAATTCTTTCTTAGATGTAGTTGTACCATCATAAACATCTTCCCCCTGAAAAATTTGTTCAATTGAGTTTGAAATAAACTCGTATACTTCTTCAGTTTGCATTTCTTTTTGCAGGAATTCTCTTTCAACAAATTCCTTCATGCTTGGATATCTCATTACAACACCAAAATTATCCTCAAACATAATTTTTGAAGAATGCCCTTCTGGTTTTACAACCTCAACTTCATTGATATTAATTTGTGCTTCAACTTGAGTTTCATTATCATCAAGGCAGGTAACAGTCAAACTGATTGTTTCTCCAATAGAAGCTGCTCTAATTTTGAGAAATAAGTACTCCAAATCAAAACTAGGAAGAGTATCTACCTTAATTCTTGTTAAAATACAATTTTGAATTAAATCTTTAACTGCTTCAACAACCTGTTTTTCATCTTGAGACTCCAATGCTAATAAAAGTACTTTTTCTTCTTTTACTAGAAAAGGTCTATATTTTAGTGTTTTACCATTAGATGGTAATTCAAGTTCATATGTTGGATATCCAATTTTTGGCAAAGCCATGATATTTACCTCATATCGTATGTATATTTATTGCAACTTTTTTAACGACTTTTTGGCGGAAATTTTTTTCCCGAATTTATGGAATTCAAGTTTGAATTTTGAATTACCTGACTTTTTTTGTATCACCATAGTAAATTGTATGCCTACTATAGTAAAAGTTTACTGATAATCTAGCAACCTGCGATGTTCCATATGATAAAGGAACAGCATCTATTGAATATGGATAGCAATCTTCCAAAATGTATAGAATCGGAGCTCTTTCGTTAGATGCGCTAGAAGATGGTTCTGTTTTGATGATTCTAGCAGTAGAAACATACTTATTTAAATGCTTCAATCTATTAGAGCGATTTCTTTGTCTGGGTGCAGCTGATAAAGCACCTGTTAAAGTTCCATTAAAAGTTTTTTGATCACCCTCTCCAAAAATGTAATCATACCATGCTGTAAAAAATTTCAATGGAATCATATCAGCATCCATTAAAAATGAAAGACTTAAATCTGTAAAAAGTCTCGTATGTGGGTAATAAACCGCCCCTTCTCCAAGGTATCTTCCTGTAACAGATGCTACGGCAGATTGAACATTTGGCAACTGTGCTTCATCGCAAAGCATATTTACTATGCTTTTACTGTCGTTAGTATAATAGTTTTCAAATGGTTTTGGTTGATTATCTTTTCCGAGTGCAAAGTCAAACTGCACATCAAATCCAGTAGTCAGAGACATTCCTCCCTGAGCACCAATCTTTGACATAAATTCGCTAATCTTTGTTACTGCCACTCTAAATATAACTGTGGGAACCTATATTATTTATGGCATATTCGGGACTGTATAAACCAGTAAATCCTGGTAAATATCGTGGCAATCCAACCCGAGTAATTTATAGATCATTATGGGAACGAAAGTTCATGGTGTTCTGTGATAACAATCCCAGTATTATAGAGTGGGGCAGCGAAGAGGTAATCATTCCTTATCGTGCTCCAGATGGTAAGGTGAGACGCTACTATCCTGACTTCTATATCAAGGTCCGCGAAAAGGATGGCAAGATCGCCAAGTATATTATTGAAATCAAACCCAAAAAACAAACACTACCACCAAATGAGAGAAATAAAAAAACTGTTGCCTATCGTAATGCTGCACTAACCTTTGTAAAGAACCAAGCTAAATGGTCCGCCGCCCGTGAGTATTGTGAAGACAGGCAGATGAACTTCTTAATACTTACCGAAGACCACTTAGGAGTATAACAATGGCAGAAGGATTTGGATCTATTCAAAGAAACAAAGTAAATAAAGACTCTGGATATAAAACATTATTTGAAAAAATTACCGAAAAAACCAATGGAGAAACTAAATCATTCTCTTGGTATAGAAAAACAGTAAAAGAAGAAGCAAACAAATTATCTAAAAATTTCAATAAGTATGTTTTGGATGAGAAAAAAGACAAAGCATCTAAGGTAGAAAAACAAGACAAAAATGAACTAAGAAAATATGTAGTAGAAGGTCACCTCTATATGTTTGAGTACAAAGCAAAGATGAAATGGTTACCTTACTACGATAGGTTTCCTCTCGTTTATGTTTTAAAATCATCAAAGCAAGAATTTTGGGGAGTGAATCTACACTATCTTTCAATGAAAAAAAGAATTATTGCCACAAAATATCTAATGA
>Ga0194120_10007643_pt1 | contig 14658 bp, 11 predicted proteins | sample TA2MahCa65mmetaG_FD_148642 | JGI IMG/M metagenome (GOLD analysis project Ga0194120, IMG submission 148642) | Freshwater microbial communities from Lake Tanganyika, Tanzania - TA2015019 Mahale Deep Cast 65m | ecosystem: Environmental > Aquatic > Freshwater > Lake | place: Tanzania: Lake... | reverse complement strand
TGGCCCTCCGCGCGTGACGTTGCGACATGCACGACTACGCCGAGATCGACGCCACCGAGTGTGCCCACCGCGTGCGGAGCGGCGCGGTGTCGCCCGCCGAGCTGATCGACACCGCCATCGCCGCCATCGAGAAGGTGAACCCCGCGCTCAACGCCGTGGTTCACCGGATGTACGACGAGGCGCGGGCCGCGGTGCCCGCCGACGGCCCCTTCCGGGGCGTGCCCATGGTGGTGAAGGACTTCGACGGCTTCGTGAAAGGCGTCCCCTTCACCGCCTCCTGCCGTTTCCTCGACGGCTTCGTGCCCGACCACGACGCCAGCGCCATCGCGAGGCTGCGCCGCGCGGGCTTCGTGTTCCTTGCCAAGAGCAACTGTCCCGAGCTGGCGATCCTCGGCACCACCGAGTCGGCCTGGCGCGGCCCGGCGCGCAACCCCTGGAATCCCGACCACTCGACCGGCGGGTCCTCGGGCGGGTCGGGCGCGCTCGTCGCCGCCCGCGCCGTCCCGCTGGCGCACGGGGGCGACGGCGGCGGCTCGCTGCGCATCCCCGCCAGCGCCAACGGGCTGGTGGGGCTGAAGTGTTCGCGCGGGCGCATCAGCCTCGCCCCCGACAGCGGCGAGGGCTGGGGCGGCTACGTGCAGTGGGGCGTGCTGACGCGATCAGTTCGCGACACCGCCGCGCTGGTGGACGTGATGGCCGGTCCCGAGCCCGGCGACCCCTACGCGGCGCCGCCGATGTCGCGACCGCTGGCCGACGAGGTTGGCGCCGACCCGGGACGGCTCCGCGTCGCCTTCTCCACCCGCTCACTCTTCGGTCGCGACACCGATCCGGAGTGCAAGGCGGCGGTGGAGAACACGGCCAAGTTGCTCGCCGACCTCGGTCACGAGGTGGAGGAGGCCGCGCCGGAGTTGAATCGCGACGCGCTGGTACACGCCTACCTCGCGCAGGTGGGCACCGGCGTGTCGGGCGAGATCGCCGACTTCGAGCGGTGGACCGGGAAACGGGCAACGTCGGGCGATTTCGAGGCCTCGACCTGGTTCCTGAAGCAGGTGGGCGACATCATCGGCGGGGTGGAGCTCTTGCATGCCCGCGAGACGATCCAGGCCGCCGGGCGCACCCTCGGCGCCTTCCACGCCAAGTACCACCTGTGGCTGTTGCCCACGCTGGCGCACCCGCCGGTGCGCATCGGCCAGCTCGGGCTCAAGCCGGCCGAGAAGCTCGGCCTCGGCGTGCTCCGGGCCCTGCCCTCGGCGGCGGTGATCCGCGCCGTGCTGGCGCAGCTCGCCGCCAACAACTTCGAGCGCACGCCCAACACCCAGCTCTTCAATCAAACCGGGCAACCAGCGATCAGCTTGCCGCTGCACTGGTCGGCCGGCGGGCTGCCCATCGGCGTGCAGCTCGCCGCTGCCTACGGCGACGAGGCCACGCTGGTGCGCGTGGCGGCACAACTGGAGGCCGCGGCGCCCTGGACCGGGCGCAAGCCGGGGGTGGTGGCGGGATAGGCCGCGCCGATGCGCGCCCCGCCCGCCCTCGGCAACCCGCGTCGCCTCGCGCGGGTGATCGACGCGGTGTTCGCCGGCACGCGCCGACCGGCCCAGGTGGCGCGCCAGCTCGACCTGGAGGTGCGCGTCGTGCGCGCCTACCTCGCGCACGCCGCGTGGATGGGGATGCTAGCGGAGCCGGCGGAGCCGCGGCTGTTGCCCCTGGGGCTCGCCTTCGCGGTGGCCGGGAACAAGCGCCCGCACGTGCTCGCCGAGGTGGTGGCGGCGCATCCGGTGTTGTCGCGACTGCCCGCCGACGCCAAGGCCGCCGTCGCGACCCTGGAAGCCGAGGACCTCGCTCGTCGCGACGCACGCGCGATCTTGCGCCTCGCGGCGGCCGCGCGCCGTCCCCGGGCGAGCGTGGCGGGTCCCGAGCAGATGCACCTCGCCTTCGCGGGCCCCGTCGCTCCCCGGGCCCTGCCCCTGGACGCGGACCAGAACGACGACAGCCTCGACGTCTACGCGGTCCTGCTGCGCGCCCTCCTGGAGCACGGCGAGCTGCGGCTCAACACCATCCGCGGGCTCCTCGACGAGGCCCGCGCGCCCGAGGCCAACCTCGGCGGCTACGTGGCGCTGGCGGTGCGGCGGGGCGACGCCACCCGCCTCGGCGACGCGGTGCTCGCCACGCCGGGCGCGGTCGCGCGCGCCGACCTCGCCGAGAGCGTGGTTTCCATCGCGCTGTCCGATCCCGACTTCCGCGCCTGGCTCGCCGACGGCCGCACCGAGTCGCGACGCTGCACCCGCTGGGCCCGCCGCTTGTTCGGCGCCGAGGCACCGGCGATCGCGCTCCCCCGGCTCCTGTTCGGTCGCAGGCTGGAGAGCGTCCCCCTCGCAGGCGAGGCCCTGGGCGAACTGCCCGCGGAGAAGGGGGCTTTCCTCGACGTGTCCGGGGAGCGGCTGGCCTTTTCCATCCCCTCGTCGATCATCGCGCTCGGCGGCGGGATCCACTGGGTCCACGAGGCCTGGCGCGCGCAGGTGCAGCAGGCGGGCAACACGCGGCCACCGTCGCCGCTCGACGCCCGCGCCGTGGTTCACGGGGGGCTCTTCGCCCCCGGGGTCCCGATGCCGCGGAACATCCCCGACCTCTTGAGCCTGCGGCTCCGCGCCGTCCGCTCCGTGCCGGCCTTCGCGTTCCTCGTCGGCGCCGGGCTCTTGCACCGGCGGCGGCTGTTGCGACTGCGTCCCCGGGGAGAACGACTGTGGGTCGACCTCCCCGGTCGCGACAGCGTCGACTTCGACACCCTCGTCCGCCGCCTCGCACGCTCGCGCGGCTGGCTCTACTGCCGCGCCCCCGGCCGCCCGCGCTGGACCGACATCGCGGAGACGGCCGCAAGCCTCGGCCTGCTCGCCCGCGCTCGCGATCTGTGGGTGCTCGACGAGGCGCTGTTCGCGCGGCTCGGCCACGATCCGGAGCACCACGAGCTGCTCGACCGCCTCTCGCCGCTCTGCGACGCGCTGGAGCGGGTGGCAGGGCCCTGATGGCACGCCGCAAGCCCACGCCGCCCGCGCTCTTCGCCGAGCCCGCGCCGCCCGCCGGCACGCTGCTGTTCGTGTACGACCGCAGGCAATTCACCGGCGCCGCCGAGGGCTGGATCAACCACAACCGGGAACGTCCCGCGTTTGCGCGGGGGAAACTCTACCGCAACAGCAAGGGACAACTCGCGCTCCGCCCGGTGGCCGGGGGCCCGGAGGTGCGCGGGGCGGTGGTAGAGGTGCCCCCGGAAGCCCTCGCGGTGCTCGACTTCGTGGCCCGCGCCGGCGGGACGCTGCGTCGCGAGCGCATCGTGGTGTCGGTGAACCTGCACATGGTGGAGGCCGAGGCCTGGGTGCTCGGCGACGACACCGGGTGGAAGGCGGTGAAAGGGGCCCCCCGGGCGGGCTAGAATCCTGCTGCCGCCCCGGAGCCTCCCCTGTCGCGACTGGCGCTGACCCTCCTGTTCCTCGCCGCGCCAGCCTGGGCCCACTACCCGCACGACGGGGCCTACTGGTTTGCGGTGTCGCCCGATCCCAGCGCGGAGCGCCTGGTGGTCTCGCTGGAGCGCATCGACCTCGAGGTGCTGGGCCGCACCGAAAACGGGCTGGACTGGGAGGCGCGGCTGGTGGGCGCGGTGACCGACGGCGCCGTGAACGCGGCCGCCTTCGCCTCGGCCGACCGCCTGTTCATCGCCACCCGCGGGCGGGGCCTCTTGCGAAGCGACGACGCGGGCGACACGCTGGCCACCGTCGCGGGCCTCGGCGACCGGTACATCGACGGCGTCGTCGCCTCGCCCGGCGTCCTCGACGATGGGGTGCTCTTCGCCACCGGGGAGTCAAGCGTCTGGCGAAGTCGCGACGGAGGTGTCACCTGGGACGCGGTGCTGGGGGCGGTGGACGCTGGGTTCACGGAGTTGTCGCTGTCCCCCGCGTTTGCCGCCGACGGCCACGCCTGCGTGGCGGAGGGCGCTCGCGTCTCCTGCTCTCACGACGGCGGCGACACCTGGGTCAGCTTCGACGCCCCCGAGTACCCGCGCCACTTCTCCGTGGGTAGCGACGGGCGCGTGTGGGTGGCCACCCGGGAGCAGGGGCTGTCCGTGACCGTGGACGGCGGCCAGTCGTGGAGCACGCGCGCGGCGGTGGGACCCGACGTGGCGGTGGTGTCGGAGCTGTCCGACGGGCTGGTCCTCGTGGCCGAGCCGGGCCGGGCGGGCTGGCGCTCGCTCGACGGCGGCGACACCTGGACCTACGTCGACATCGAGGAGATCGGCAACGCGCAGGGCGGCGACAAGGAGTTCTTCGAGTTCGTGGAGGGACCGCGCCACGAGAGCTACATGGCCACCTGGAACGGCCTCGCCCGCAGCGACGACGGCGGCTTTCGCTTCCGCTACTACGTGACCGAGCGCCCCGAGAACGCGCACACCCTCTCGCTCCTGGCTGCCGACGACGACAGTGCGCTCGCGTGGATCGGCACCTACGGCAGCGGCCCGGTGCTCACCGACACCCGCACCCACGCCAGCCGCGACTTCCCCTCGTTGCCGGTGGCCTTCACCCGCTCGGCAGTAGTGGCCGACGGCTTCCGCGACAACGGGATCGCCCTCCAGGACGAGGGCTACTCCACCTGGCGCACCCGCGACGGCGGCGAGTCGTGGACGGCCATCGCCGAGGATCCCCTCGATAGCGGCCAGTTCTCCACCGTCGAGGACATCAAGGGGCTCGCCATGGCTCCCGACCCGGCCGCCGACCCCTTCGTGGTGACCCTCATCGGCGACGACATCATGTCTTTCCGCGTGTCGGACGACCTCGGCGACACCTGGGTAGACGGCACCACCGACCCCGAGTGCCTCGGCACCGCCTTCGCGGTGGCGGTGTCGCCCCGCTGGCACGAGCGCCCCGTGTCCTACGGGGCCTGCGACGGCGACCTCTACCAGAGCGAGGACCGCGGGCGCACCTGGGAGCGCGTGGGCCAGACCGGAACCAGCTTCGTGTTCCGCATCGCCGAGCGCAGCGACGGCGTGGTGCTCGTCGCCACCAGCGCCGGGCTCTGGGCCGTCGATGGCAGCGGCACGCGCCTTGTCGGCTTCGAGGGAAGCCTGGTCAGCTCGGTCGCGACGGCCGAGACCGCAGGCGATCTGACTGTCTACGCCACCGTCCCCAGCCGGGGATGGTATCGCAGCGACGACGGCGGCGGGAGCTGGACGGAGCTGGAGCGCCCCACCGCCGACCTGCCGCGGATGGTGGACTTGTCCCCCGGCTACGCTCGCGACGGCATCGTCGCCGTGGGCGGCTACTACGGCTCCTGGGCGAGTCGCGACCGCGGCGCCACCTGGGAGCCAATCCACGCGCTCGACGTGTACGAGGAAGACAGCGACGCGTGGCGCATCGAGGGCAGCTGGCGGGCCGAGCCGAATGGCGACGCCTCGCGGGGCAAGCTCGCCACCTCCGCCCTCCTCGGCACCGCGCGGGAGATCGACTTCGAGGGCATCAGCGCCGCGCTCGAGGTCCCCGAGAACGCGGCCCTCGGCGCCATCACCGTGCGGCTCGACGGCGGCCCGCCGCAGCTCGTGGAGCTCCCCAGCGACAGCACCACCGCCTGGCACGCCCTCGACCTTGGCAAGGGCTGGCACACCCTGCGCGTGGAGCTCGCGGCGGGCACCGCCACCATCGACACCCTGCGCGTCCAGCGCCTCAAGGAGCGGGCAGCGCGGGAGGCGGCTGCCCCGCCCCCGGCGGACAGCGAAGCCCAGTGCGGCTGCGGGAGCGGGGCGGGCGGGGCGATCACCCTGCTCGGGCTCGCGCGGCGCCGGCGCGGCCCGAGACCGCCCGCGGCGCGGGTCGCCGACCCCCCTGGGGCCTCATGATACGCTGGCTAGATGGCCGCAGACGTCGTCCTCATCAACCCGCCGTACGTCTTTCCGCCGGTCGACGGAGCAACGCTGCGGATGCTGGCCGACGACCCGCTCGTGGCCGACCTGGCGAGCCAGCCCTTCCTCTACCCGCCGGCTGGCCTGCTCAGCATCGGCGGCGCGCTCCAGCGAGCGGGCTTCAACGCCGAGGGGATCGACTGCAACACGACCCCGATGTCGATGGAACAGCTGGCCAAGCGGTGCGAGGGCGCCAAGGTGGTGGGCATCCAGTTGCTCGTGGCCAACGCCCGCAGCGTCTACCAGCTCGTGAAGGTGATGCAGGGCCGGGGGTACGAGATCGTCGTCGGGGGACCCTACCCCAGCGTACACCCCGAGATCGTCGCCAAGCTCGGCCTGAGGTACGGGATCTCGGGCGAAGGGGAGCGCGCATTCCCGCAGTTGTGCAACGCCATCGTCAACGGCGTGGGCTCGCCCGAGGATGTAGATGGCATCATCGTGGCCGACGGCGCGGAGCGGGTTCGCACCCGTCCGCCCAGGCTCCTCGAGGACCTCGAACACTGGCCAATGGAACGGGAGTTCATCCGGAGCCCACTCTACCGGCAGCCCTTCAAGGGCCCCATCGAGGTGGCACTCACCAGCCGCGGATGCCCATTCTCGTGTCCGTTCTGCTATTGCTCGAGCGCGTCGCCCAACTCGATGTTCAACAAGAGTCGCTGGGTGCCAGTCGACGTGGCCGTCCGCGACCTCAAGCTCGTCGTCAATCGTTACCGGCCCAGGTACATCGAGTTCCTCGACGAGACCTTCACCGTCGACCGAAACTACGTCCGGGAGCTGTCCGACGCCATCGTCCGCGAGGGAATCAGGGTCGAGTGGGGGGCGAAGACGCGCGCCGACCTCCTCGATCCCGATCTGCTGGAGGTGATGGCGCGCGCCGGACTGGTCAAGATTGGATTCGGATTGGAGAGCGGGTCGTTCGACCTGCGCAAGAACATGACCAAGGACTTCGACAACCGGCACATCCGCACCCTGTTCGATGCCGCGAACCGACTGCGAGTCGACCCGGCCTGCACCATCCTGTTCGGTCACCCCGACGAGACGCTGGCCGACATGGCGCGGAGCGTCGAGATGGTCAAGGACATTCACGCGGCCTACGTCGAGTTTCACATCATGGTCCTCATCCCGGGCACAAAGCTCTTCAAGCGTGCCCTGCAAGAGAAGAAGGTGACCGAGGACGTGTTCGATCGCTTCATGCGCGGCGAGTGTGGGTACCCCGAGTACGCGCCGGGAAACCTCACCCCCGCCGACATGCGCCGCGTACACCGAAACGCGCTTCGAGAGTTCTACCTGCGCCCCCGGTACGTGGCCGAGCAGGCCCGGCGTGCCCGGCGCCCGAGCGACCTCCTGCAATACGCGAGGGCGGCACAGAGCATCTGGAACTCGGCAAAGGTCGACCTTCCCATCTGGCGAGTGGGACGCGCGGCCCCGGGGTAGCCCGGCTCGCCGGCGAGCCCCGCGCGCGACTCAGTCGACCGGGCAGCCCTCGGCCCGCGGCCCGGCGAGGTCGAGATCGGCGCTGAGCAGTCGATCGAGCACGTCGCCCACCAGCCACCCGACCGCGGACATGTCGTCGTAGTCGAGGCGATCCGCCGTGTCGCACGTCTGGTGGTAGCAGTCGGGGTCGTCGGTCCAGAAGAAGACCTCGGGCACGCCGGCCTCGCAGAAGTTCACCGAGTCCGACAGCTCGCCCTCGTAGCGCATGTCGACGTTGAGCGACGAGCTGGCGGAGGCGGCGCTCACCACCTCGCGCGCGAGGGTGCCCCGCGTGGCGTCGAGGGCGTAGAGCGTCTCGCGGGCCTCGTAGGCGCCGACCATGTCGAGGTTGACGTAGAACACCGTGTCGTCGATGGGAAGGTCGGACGGTGGATCCTCGACGTACACCCGCGACCCGTCCAGGTTGACCTCCTCCGAGCCCCAGGAACCGAGCACCAGGGTGCGGTCGAGCGCCTGCCCGGCGCCGAAGGCCTCGGCCAGCCCCAGCAGCACCGCCATGCCGGAGGCGTTGTCGTTGGCGCCGGGAAAGTAGCTGCCGTCGCGACGCTGGCCCAGGTGGTCGTGATGCGCCCCGACGATGACGATCTCGTCGCCGACTCGGGGGTCGGCCCCCCAGCGAACGCCGAGCACGTTGAGACTGTCGGTGCCCTTGCTGTCGACGAAGGGTTGTTCCCAGCCGCCCGCGGCCGCCTCGAAGCCGGCCGTCTCCAGCGCCTCCTGCACGTAGGCGACCGCGAGCGCGTCGCCCTCCGAGCCCGCCTTGCGGCCGGCCAGCTCCTCGGAGGCGAGGGCGCGGACGTGTGCCTCGAGCACGTCGGCGTCGAAGGCGGCGCCAAAGGAACGAAGCTCGGCCACCGAGGCGGTGTCGGTACTATCGGCGCCGGGCGAGCCCGTGCAGGCGAGGGCGAGGAGGAGCATGGGGGCCTCGGGCGCAGAATACGGCAGCAGCGGGGGCGCGTCAGCGCAGGTCGTAGAACTCGCCGAGAGGCCGTTCCGCCCCCGTAGCCCCACCCGCACGAGCGACCACCCCGCCCTCGCGACCTGTACCCCGCGAGTATACACGCCCCCTCCCCGCCGGAGGCCGCCCGTGAACGAGATCCCCTGGCAACCCTGGAGCGACGCCGCCTTCGAGCGGGCGCGGCGCGAGAACCGTCCCGTGCTGCTGCACATCGGCGCCACCTGGTGCCACTGGTGCCACGTGATGGACGTGGGCACCTACCCGCACCCCGAGGTGATCCGGCTGGCACGGGACCGCTTCGTGTGCATCCGCGTCGACACCGACCACCGCCCCGACATCAACGAGCGCTACAACCAGGGCGGCTGGCCCACGTGCTGCATCCTCGATGCCGACGGCGAGGTGCTCGTCGGGCGCCTCTACATGCCCGCCCAGGAGCTGATCCCGCTGCTGGAGAGCACCTCCACGCCCGGGCAACGCTGGGTGATCGGCAAGGCCGAGCCCGAGGTGATGCCCACGGCGCCGGTGGAGGTCGACGCGGTGTGGGCGCAGGTGAAGAAGGGCTTCGACCCCTGGCACGGCGGCTTCGGCGAGCTGGAGAAGTTCCCGCACACCGGCACCTGCGAGTGGATCCTCGACCGCAAGCAGCGCGGCCTCGACGACGCGGGCATGCTCGACAAGACCCTCGACGCGATGGCGGCCCCGGGGCTCTACGATCCCGTGGATGGCGCGTTCTTCCGCTATGCCACGCGCGACGACTGGCAGGTGCCCCACTACGAGAAGCTGCTCGACGACAACGCTCGCCTGTTGCGACTCTACGCCCGCGCGGGCGTCCACGACGAGGTGGTGGCGGGCACGGCGACCTGGCTCCTGCGCCACCTGTGGACGAGCGAGGGACTCGCCGGCAGCATGGACGCCAGCGAGGAGTTCTACTGTCGCGACGATCATGAACTTGGGCCCGGCGGCTGGGGGCGGGCCGAGGGTCACCCGGGCGTGGACCGGGCGGTGTACGCGGGCTGGAACGGGCTGGCCATCACCGCGCTCCTGCGCGCCTCGGCGCGGCTCGGTCGCCCGGGGCTGGCCGGGGTGGCCCGGATGGCGATGGCCGAGGTCGCGACCCTGGTCGACGGCGAGGGCGCGGTGTCGCGACTGGCCGGCGGGGCCCGGGGCCTGCTGGACGACCAGGCGCTGGTGGCCGAGGCGGCCGTGGCCTGTGGCGCCTGGACCGGGGACGACGCCTGGCTGGGGCTGGCCGACCGCTGCCTGCGGTGGACCGAGGCCAACTTGAAGCTTTCATCCGGCTATCGCGACGTGGTGGAGGGGGGCGTGGGGGCGATGCGGCAAGCTCGGCGCCCGTTGCTCGCCAACGCCGCGCTCGGCGAGGCGGCGTGGCGCTTGTTCGCGCTCAGCGGCGCCGAGGCCCACCGCGCCATCGCCGAGCACGCCCGCGACGGGGCCCTCGCCGAGGCGGTTCGCTACGGCTTCATGGCGGCCCCGGCGGCGGCGCTCGCCGAGCGGATGGCGCGCCGTCCCGTGGTGGCCAAGTGCAACGGCGTCACGATGCGCGACGCGCTGTGGAACGCGCCCGACCCCGACCTCGTGGTGCGCCTCGTCACCGAGGGCACGCCCCCGGGCACGGCGCTGGCCTGCTCGCCGAGCGCGTGCGCCCGCCCGTCCACGAGCGTGGCCGAGGTGTTGCAGCACGCGGCCTCGCTCCGATAGGTCCCGCCGATGAAACCGGTCAAGTCCCCCTACATCCGGCGCCAGCTGCTGGTGTGCTTCAACAGCCGCGACCCCTCCACCGGCAAGCCCTCCTGCGGCATGAACGGCGCTGCCCAGCTCCGCGACTACCTCAAGAAGACGGTGAAGGAGCGCGGGCTCAAGGGCGAGGTGATCGTCACCGGCACCGGCTGCCTCGACATCTGCCCCGCGCACGGCTGCGCCGTGGCCTTCCAGCCCGATGGCGAGTTCTTCCTGAGCGACACGACGGAACAGGCCGGCGAGGAGCTGATCCTGCACCTGACGAGGTAGCGTTCCTGGGTCAGGTCGAGGCCCCGGTCAGTCCCAAGAACAGCGGGGATGGGCCTCGTGATCGTCCGGCCAGACCCAGCCGGGGGTGGCGGGTGGCGCCCCTGGCGCGCCCCATCGCGGAGCGCAGCGAAGCCGATGGGGACGCCAGGGGTGACAGGACCCGCTGCCGGAGGCAAAGTATAGGATCTGGGCGGACAGATCGCCTGAGGCGCAGGGGACTCCCGCGTCGTGAGCGAGGGGCTGACCGGGGCCGTCCCAGGGTCGGGGCCTACAACCTCCGGTGTCGCCCCACCGGCATCGACGCCCGGATCGCCGCCACCCGCGCCACGTCGATCTCCGCCAGCGCCAGCCCCGGCCCGTCAGCGCACTCGGCCAGCACCGTGCCCCAGGGGTCGACCACCAGCGAGTGCCCGTAGCTCTGCCGCCCGGGACCGTGCGCCCCCTCCTGCGCCGGCGCGAGCACGAAGCACTGGGTCTCGATGGCGCGGGCGCGCAACAACACGTGCCAGTGGTCGCGACCGGTGGTCATCGTGAAGGCCGAGGGCACCGAGATGATCTCGGCGCCGGCATCGACGAGGCGACGGTACAGCTCGGGGAAACGCAGGTCGTAGCAGATGGAGAGGCCGAGGCGGCCCACGGGGGTATCCACCACGACCACGCCGCTACCGGGTGCCACGTGGGCCGACTCGGCGTGGCGGGTGCCGTCGGGCAGGTCGATGTCGAAGAGGTGGATCTTCCGGTAGTGGGCCACGAGCTGGCCACCGCTGTCGAAGACGAGCGAGGTGTTGTAGCAGCGCGTCGCGTCGCAACGCTCTGCCACCGATCCCACCAGCAACCACACCCCGTGCCGAGCCGCGATCTCGCCGAGGCGGCGATGGGTGGGACCGTCGAGCGGCTCGGCGCGAGCAACCTTGTCGGCGGGGGTCGACAAGAGCGTCGTGTTTTCCGGTGTCGCGACCAGAATGGCGCCACGGGCCGCCGCGCGCGCCACGCCCGACTCGACCTGGGCCAGGTTGTCGTCCACGCTCGCCGTGGACCGCATCTGCACGCACGCGACCAGCGCCATCGCAGGGTGCTATCCTGCGCGTTTGGAGAGTCCCGGCATGAGCCTCATCGTGCTCCTGGTCGCCTGCCCCAACGACGTGTCGGTGAAGACCTTCAACGAGGGGCCCCGCGCGAGCATCCAGTCGCCGCCCGACGGTTCCTCCGCCGAGGAAGGCACCATCGTGGAGTTCATCGGCGCGGTCACCGACGACAAGACGCCGGGAAACGAGCTGTTCGTCATGTGGTCGAGCGACATCGACGGCGTGCTGCAAGACGACAAGCCGGCCGACGTGGGCGGCACCACGACGCTGGCCACGGCCAACCTCAGCGTGGGTAACCACGTGATCACGCTCACGACGGGCGACGAGGAAGGCGAGCAGGCGGAGTCGTCGATCGTGATGACCATCCTCGACGTGCCCGACGCGCCGGAGATCACCGTGATCCACCCCGCCGAGGGCGAGTCGGCGCAGGAGGGCGAGGACTTCCGCTTCGTGGTGCAGGTGTCCGACGAGCAGGATCCGCCCGAGGCGCTGCTGCTGTCGTTCACGCTCGAGGACGGCACCGAGTTCTGCGCCCCCACCGCCGACGCCACCGGCCTCGCGGAGTGCGAGGCCTCGCTGCCGGGCGGCACCCAGCACCTGTTCTTCACCGTCACCGACACCGCCGAGTTCAGCGAGAGCGAGGAGGTGTACTTCGTCGTCACCCCCGGCACGCAGATCGACGACGACGGCGACGGCTGGACCGAGGAGATGGGCGACTGCGACGACACCTACGAGCTGGCCTACCCGGGCGCCACCGAGATCGAGGACGGCTACGACAACGACTGCGACGGGAACACCGACGAGGGCACCGCCGCCTTCGATGACGACGGCGACGGCTACTCGGAGAACGAAGGCGACTGCGACGACACCACGGTGAACACCGGCCCCGACGCGGACGAGAGCTGCAACGGGATCGACGACAACTGCGACGGCACCGCCGACACCGAGGACAGCCTCGGCTGCTCGTCGTACTACTACGACTACGACGGCGACGGCTACGGCTCGGCCAGCGTGGCCGCCAAGTGCCTGTGTGCTTCCGACGGCTACTACCGGTCCGGCTACGACAACGACTGCTACGACTACAACGACCAGGCCTCGCCGGCGGCGGCGGTGTACAGCACGAGCCACCGCGGCGACGGCAGCTACGACTGGAACTGCGACGGGAGCGAGACCAAGTACTACCCCTCGTCGGGGGGCTGCGGCTCGTGGCCCGGCTGCACCGCCACCGTGGGCTGGGATGGCTCGGCCCGCTCCTGCGGCGAGAGCGGCAACTACATCAGCAGCTGCGACATCGACTGGTTCTCCTGCGAGGAGAACACGTCGTCACTCACTCAGCCTTGCATCTGATCGTCGCGACGCAGTAGCCGTCCCACGAAGAACAGGGCCACGGCCCCCATGATCACGCCGGTCCACAAGGTGGCCGAGCGAATCAGCAGCGCCGCCGCGACGATCTCCCCCTCGGGGAGGCCGAGCAAGGTCTCCGGCAGGGCCACGAGGGCGCCGTCGGCGAGGAACAGGCCGCCCGGCGCCGCGCCCCCGAGCACCGTGGCGAAGGCATAGATGAAGCTCGACACTTCCAGCCCTACGTGGCGGTCGAAACCGAGCCAGACCAGCTGGTAGCCCCAGCACTCGGCAAACCAGGCGGCGATCGAGACCACCAGCGTGACGAGCAGCGGCCACGGTCGCAGGCAGGCCCGGAGCGCCCGGTACATCTCCTCGAGCTTGTGGCCCACGCGCGAGACGAGTGGCAATCGCGACAGCGCGCCGAGGATGGCCAGCGACAGCCCCTCGTGCATCAAGACCGCCACGCCGAGGGCGCAGGCGCCGATGGTGCCGTATACCAGCGCCGCCTGGTCGGCCGCGAAGCGCGACACCGACACCGCCGCGATGATGAGGGTGGCGAAGCCGTCGGTGAGCCGCTCCGCCACCAGCGCCGGGAAGGTGGTGGCCATCGCCACGCCCGTGCGCTCGCGGACGAGGTAGGGCTTGAGGATCTCGCCCGCCTTGGCGGGGCTGATCACCATCGCGAGGCCAGCGATGAACACCAGGAGGTTGTCTCGCATGCTGATGTTCGCGCCGAGCCGGCGCACCAGCCAGTGCCACTTCAAGAACCTGAGCCAGTAGTTGGCCAGCGTGAGCAACACCGCCACCCAGAACCATCGCCACTGGAAGGCGACCAGCGCGTCGCCCACCTCGGCAAAGCCGGCCCAGGCCGACACGCCGACGAAAACCAGCGCGGCGAAAGCAATGGCGCCCGCGAGCCAGCCCCGGAAGCGGTGGATGAGCTGCCGGGCGTCGGAGGGGGGGGAGGAGGACAAGGCCGCCCGGCCTATCGCGCGAGCCGGTACAAGCGCAGGTCGGGCCCCATGCGGCCGAAGTGACGGAAGCCTGCCACGGGCATGTAGAAACAGTCCTGCTGGTCGAAGCGCGACGGGCCGGCCGAGCGGCGCGCGAGGGCCTCGTGCACGAGCTCGTAGCGCTCGGCCACCAGCGCCTCGATCTCGCCGGGGACGGCCGAGTAGAACGACAGGGGCGATTCCTCGACCTCGATGTACGGCGGCGGATCGGCGAGGATCTCTTCCACCGAGAGCTGCGAGGCGAAGTCGATGCCCTCCTTGCGCACGAACAGCACGTCGTACGCGGGACGATCGGCCTCGTAGTACTCCAGGTCGTCGGGCTTGCGAAAGCCCGCGCTGTCGGCGCGGCCCCGCTTGGCCTCGTACTCGCGCGTGTTGTTGGCCACGTTGCGCTGCAACATCGGCGCGCCCGTGTAGGCCCCGGCGTGCACGATGGCGCGATCGGCGGGGACGTTGGCCTCGATCCAGGCGCCCATGTCGCTGCGGGTGTCGCCCGCGAGGAACAGCCGATCGGCGTGCAGGCTCGCGTAGAGCGGCACCGCCGCCACGAGCACGAGGTTGAGCGCCGCCCCGGCCGGCGTGCTGCGCCGGGCCAGCGCCGAGAGTGCCTGGCCCGCCCCCATGCACAAGAAGGGCACCACCGGCAGCATGTAGCGGTAGAAGGCCGTTTCCCCGCGGCCAATGGCGAGGAAGTAGAGCACCGGGAAGCCGTAGATCACCCCCGCGCGCAGGCGATGGCGCCGGAAGGCGAGCCCGATCCCCACGACCGCGGTGACGAGCCCCACCACGCCCATGCTC
>Ga0194120_10007640_pt1 | contig 14674 bp, 14 predicted proteins | sample TA2MahCa65mmetaG_FD_148642 | JGI IMG/M metagenome (GOLD analysis project Ga0194120, IMG submission 148642) | Freshwater microbial communities from Lake Tanganyika, Tanzania - TA2015019 Mahale Deep Cast 65m | ecosystem: Environmental > Aquatic > Freshwater > Lake | place: Tanzania: Lake... | reverse complement strand
GGGCGGCGGCGATGGCCTGGGAGAAGCTCGTCCCCTCGCGGGCGAGTCGCGACCACACCGGCTTGTCGCCCACGGCGTCGGCCCGCGTGGTGTCGAGGCTCACCACCAGCACGCTCGGCAAGTCACCCGGGGTGCCACGGGTGGGAGTGGAGCGCGCCACCGCCGCGATCGTCGCGAGCGCCGCGAGCACGAGGAGCCGCTTCGCGGTGAGCAGTCGCGACAGGAACCATCCCGCGGCGGCGCCCAGCACGAAAGTGCCGATCATCCCGCCCCACACGCGCGGGTCGCGGACAAACTCGTTGAGCACCAGCTCGTAGCGGTAGTCGATCGACACCAGGAGCCCCGACAGGCCGGCCACCACCACCGGGCGGCGGCGCGAGAACGCGAGCGGGATCGTCACCGCGCACGCGCAGAGCACGCTCAAGAGCGCCCACTGGCTCACCTGCGCCAGATCAAAGGCACGAAGCGGGCTTGCCCGGAGCGCCACCTCGACGAGCCCGGCGGCCACGCCCAGCGCCGTCGCGAAGCTGAGGGTCGGTCGCACGCCGGGCTGCTATCCTGTCTCGCCGTGCGCCTCGCCACCCGCCTGCTCCTGCTCTGCACCCCCGCCGCGGCGGTGGCCTGCACCGCCACCAGCCCGGTCAACGCCGCGCCCAACGTGTCGATCACCGAGCCCGACAACGACACGGAGTACCGCGCGGGCGAGCCCTTCAGCGTGGTGGTGGCCGCCTCCGACGACGGCGGCGTGGCCGGCCTCGAGTTCGACTGGGCGCTGAGCCCCGACCCGGGCGTGGAGGGCCACACCTTCGTGTCGGACACCGAGGCCGAGCTGTACTTCGACGCGGGGCTCCCCGAGGGCGAGTTCGACATCACCGTGGTGGCCACCGACTACGCGGGGGAAACCGGCAGCGACGACGTTCACGTGGTGGTGGAGGCCAACGACGCCCCCAACGTGAAGATCCAGCAGCCGGAAGACGGGGAAACCTACGAGCTGGGCAGCCCGATCATCGTGGAAGTGAAGGTGAAGGCGAAAGACGACGACATGAGCGCCATCACCATGGTGTGGGGCGGCATCGCCGAGGGGGTCGACGACGCGCCGAGCACCCCGCCAGACGACGGGATCATCATCTTCTACGTGGAAGACGTGCCCGAGGGGAACCAGGAGCTGATCGTCACCGGGCGCGACAGCGGCGGGGCCGCCGAGACGGAGACGGTGGAGTTCAGGGTGCGTTAGCGACGGCGCGCCATGGACGCCGCCGAACTCGACACGCTCCACCGCGAGGCCGCGCGTCGCCGCACCTTCGCCATCATCTCCCACCCCGACGCGGGCAAGACCACGCTCACCGAGAAGCTCTTGCTCTACGGTGGCGCCATCCACATCGCCGGCGCGGTGAAGTCGCGCAAGGCGTCGCGACACGCGGTGTCGGACTGGATGAAGATGGAGCAGGAGCGCGGCATCTCGATCACTTCCAGCGTGTTGCAGTTCGACCACCGCGGCAAGCGGCTCAACCTGCTCGACACCCCGGGCCACGCCGACTTCTCGGAAGACACCTACCGGGTGCTCGCCGCGGTGGACTGCGCGGTGATGCTCATCGACAACGCCAAGGGTGTCGAGGATCGAACCCGCAAGTTGTTCGACGTGTGTCGCCTTCGCGGCATCCCGGTGCTCACCTTCATCAACAAGTGCGACCGCGAGGGCATCGACCCGCTCACGCTGCTCGACGACGTGGGCAAGGCCCTCGGCATCGAGTGCGCGCCGGTGAACTGGCCGGTGGGATCCGGTCGCGACTTCGCCGGCGTTTACGACCGCGCCTCGCGACAGGTGATGCGCTTCGGCGAGGGCAAGGGCACCGAGCTGGTGGAGTTCGAGCGCATCGACCCGGGCGAGGTCGACGAGGGCCTCCGCGCCAAGCTGCACGACGACATCGAGCTGCTCGACGTGGCGGGCGAGGGCTACGACCCCGAGCGCTTCCTCGCCGGCAAACAGACCCCGGTCTTCTTCGGCTCGGCGCTCACCAACTTCGGCGTGGAGCCCTTCCTCGACGCGATGGTCGACATGGCGCCCGGGCCGCGCATGCGCCCCTGCACCGGCCTGCCGCGCCCGCCCGACGACCCGCGCTTTTCCGGCTTCGTGTTCAAGATCCAGGCCAACATGAACCCCCGCCATCGCGACCGCGTGGCCTTCCTGCGGGTACAAAGCGGCAAGTTCGAGCGCGGCATGGAGGTGACCATCCACCGCAGCGGCGAGACGATCAAGCTCGCCAAGCCCCACACCTTCCTCGGCAGCGAGCGCGAGTTGCTCGACGAGGCCTGGCCGGGCGACGTGATCGGCCTCTTCGACCCCGGCGCCCTGCGCATCGGCGACTCGCTCTACGTGAAAGACCGGGTGGAGTACCAGGGCATCCCCCGCTTCGCCCCCGAGCACTTCGCGCGGGTGAAGCTGAAAGACCCGATGCGTCGTAAACACCTGACCACCGGCTTGCAGCAACTCTCGCAGGAGGGCGCGATCCAGCTCTTCTTCCGCCCGGAGCTCGGCGAGCAAGACCCCTACCTCGGCGCCGTGGGACAGCTCCAGTTCGAGGTACTGCTCCACCGCCTCGAAACCGAGTACGGCGTGAAGGCGGTGCTCGACTCGTCGCCCTTCCGCCTCGCGCGCTGGGCGAGGGGGGAGAAGGGCGTGACGTGGATGAAGGCTCGTCGCGACTACACCGTGGTGGAAGACCGCCACGGCAACCCGGTGGTGCTCAGCGAGAGCCCGTGGCCCCTGCAGTACGCCCAGCGGGAGAACCCGGGGCTGGAGTTGTTCGAGGTGGAGCCGGTCTAGAACTCGGAACCTACGTCGCCTGCAGCACGAAGCACTGCGTGGAGAGCCGGTTCGAATCGACGAGGAAGTCCCCGGCTTTCGACCGCGAGAGCACGGCACCCGCGTCGAACCCAGGCATGCCCAGCAGTTCCGAGGGGTTGCCGAAGGCGAGCCGGAAGGGCGCGTGGGACAAGAGCTCGGCCACCGAGACATTCCGAAGCTCGGGGCGGCCTGGCTCGGTGGTGAACGGCTCGAACCTGAAGTCCACGTCGATGGAGACAACGAAGAGGCCGCCTCGCCGGAGCTTCCGGTGCACCCCCTCCACCAGTGACCGCCGCTCGGCCACGCCTGGGATGTGCTCGATCACCGAGAGACAGTACGCGACGTCGAAGGAACCGTCCGGTTCGGGCAGCGCCGCCACCTCGCCGCGAAACGAGGCCACTCGCACCGCCCACTGCGCCGTGAGCCGATCGAGCCACTCGCGGGGCGACTGCAGGTGCACGTCGGGATCGACGACCGTCACCTCCGCGCCAGCGCGGGCCAGCGCGAGGGAGAAGCCGCAGAGTGCACCACCGACATCCATCACGCGCATTCCCGGTCGAACCGGGGCCACGTGGTAGGCCCATGGGTACTCCCACACGCGGGTGGACGGGCAGAAGCGGTACGAGCCGAAGGGGCCGCTGTGCGACGCCCCGGTCGTGGCGTTCCAGACGACGAACTCCGCCGGGAGGAACGGAGGCGGGATCATGGGCAACGCTCGATCGACAGCACGCCGATGGGGACCCCCGCGCCCATCCAGGACGACGCGACCGCCCCCCGGAATCGCGCCTCGTCGAAGTCGCCGAGGCCGGGGATCACCGTCGTGTCTCCCATCGACGGCCGCCACCTGAGCGGGAGCACGAGGGAGTTCCCCGGCTCGACCGCGAAAGCCAGGGCGAGTACACAGCCGGGGCGAAGCAAGGTCGCGAGCGCGTCGAGCTCCTCGGCGGATGGAGGCGGCTCACACGGCGACAGGCGCACCGCGAGCGAGTACGGTCCCTGTGCGGGAAGCCCGGACAGCGGCCCGGCCCACTGCACGCCGCCCTGAAGCAGCGCCCAGGCGGTGTCGAGCCAGGCCGGGCGCCGAGGCGACGCCAGCTCGACGATGGCAAGCCCATCGCGAATCATCCACGCCACGCCGGGCAGCGTGGGCGGCAACACCAGCGCCACTTTCCCCATAGTGGGGCCAAGCATGTTCAGGGCCCAGGGGATGGACATTGCCCAGGCCGCGACCTCGGGCTCCGACGGAGGGCTCGCCGCGAAGGGACCGAACACCGGGGCGCCATACCGGGCATTCACCCAGGCGAGGTCGACGGGCATGGTGCGGGGAACAAGCACGACGGCCTCAGGGCACCAGCTCGGGTGGGCGCCAGGCGAAGGGCGGCGGCACGACCACTGGGGCGACGGCGCCCTCCGTGCGTGGCGGCAGGGGCGTGGCCGGCACGCCCTCGACCACCGACGTCCAGGCCGCGCCCCAGGCCTGCCAGTCGCGCGACGCGGCGTGACTCCGGGCCCGGTCTGCCCAGCGTTCTCGGTCCGCTAGCACCTCGGCCACCGCGCCGACCCAGGACTCGGCCTCGTAGTCGCAAACGAAGCACGCGGCGGCGCCGTACTCCGAGGGTAGGCAATCGACGGGAGACAGCACGAGGGGCACGCCGGCCGCGCCCGACTCCAGCACCGAGAGCGCCAGGAGCTCGCTGTCCGGTAGCACCGGGTCGAGCGGGTAGAGGTGCGCCAGCGAACGCGCGCGCAGCGCGGCGAGTTGCTCATCGCGCAGGGGGCCGTGCACCACCACGCCCGGTTGATCGAGGAGCCCGGCGATGTCGCGCAGGCGCGCGGCGAGCGGGTCGGCGCCACTCCCCCGCCGCGCGAGCACAGCGCGGAGGTCGTAGGTGATCGACAATGGCAGGTTGAAGCGCCGCCAGAACGCCGGCCACATCCGCAGGAGCTGGTGCAGCCCACGGTCGGGCGACGAGGCGTAGAGAAACCGATCCAGCGGTCGTGGAGACAGGGCCGCTACACCGTCCGCCCCGGCGGTGATGGCCTGCACCGGCGACAGGGCAGGGCAATGGCGCAGGAGCGACGCGTGGTACTCTGAAACCGCCACGACCAGCCCCCAGCCACCCGCGACAGGAAGCTGCGCCGCGTGGGAGTAGTAGATGCGCCGCTCGCAGGGGATCTCGGCCGGGAGTGACGCGCCGACGCACACGAGCACGTCCGGGGGAGGTGGCACGGAAACGTCGTCCAGATATCGGACGCCGTCGGCCTCACCCGCCCACCCGCCACCACGAAAGCTGACCGCGTGGCCCGCGGCGGCGAGGACACGTGCCAGCCGGAGCGCCAGCCGCTCGGTTCCACCGTGCATGGCCTCGCTTCCCGGCCGGAGTGGGCGCCAGTCGGGAGCGACCCCGACCTCGAGGTGAACACGCATCAGTAGTACGCGCTCTGCGGCTCGACGTACCAGGAGGCGATCTCGTTCATGTTCATCCACACCGCGCTGTTGGGCACGTTGACGAGCGCGTTGATGCTCTGGACCCAGGATCCGAGCGAGTCGACCACGGCGTAGGGCGCACCGGTGACCTGATTGGCCAGCAAGTTGGGGTTGATCTGGAGGTACCAGACGTTGCTGATGTTGCTCTGGTGCAACTCCATCTGCTTGTACGTCGACCACACCTCGGTGAAGGCCGCGTCGAGGTCGGCCTGGGTAATCGTGTCGAGACTGGTGGTGTAGGGGCCACGGCCCTCCGCGATCTGCCTGAACGGGTAGCGCGACGGGTGGGGGATCATCAGCAGCGAGCCGACGGTGGCCTCCTGCGGGTTGGTCGAGGAGGTCTTGAAGTCCCACTGCGAGGCGCTGTTCACCCAGAAAGGGCGCTGGCGCATCGTGGTCGGCGCGCCCTCGTAGAGGGGGCCCGGCGCGATGTCATGGTAGTACACGCCGTCGTCGATGTCGGTGGCCGACATCTTGTAGGGCCGCAGCGACTCCGGCGTGCAGGCGTAGTAGTTGGCGGCGTTGCTGTTGATCCGCTTGATCCCGGCCGCCACCGAGATGGACGCCCAGTCGATGCCCGGGTTGTCGGGGTCGGCCCCGCCGCTGCGGCCGGCCGTGGCCGAGGAGGCCACGTCGATCGTGGGGGCAAGCGGCGACTCGCTCGCGTAGGCGCTGGACACTGTCCACCAGTTCGACACCAGGTTGGCGTAGCCGGCGCTGTGGGTGTGGTTCCAGAAGTTGCCGCCGTTTCCGAGTACCCAGCGGAGAGACGTCGGGCCGCCGGGGTAGGTCGTACCGGGGTACGGTGCTCCCGGATACAGCTGGTCCAGGTAGTTCCTCCCGAACTGCACCGAGACCTTGGCCCCGTTGGCCCCGATATTGGCCCCAGTGACGGTGGCGAGGTAACCGAGGCCCATGGCTGTCGGATCCTTCTTCCGAACGCCGTCGCTACTCTGCCAGGCGTAGCTGTCCTCGACATGGCACATGATGCACAACTTCAGTCGAGCTGCCATGGGTACTCCAGAAACCAGTTTCCGTCGGGACCGCCGAAAGCGCCAATGTCGGCGGGCGAACCGTCGGGGTCGTCCTCGCCGCTGCCGGCATTCACGGCGGGGCTGTCGGGAGACAGGGCAAACGACCCAGCCTCACTGTCGAACGCAAATCTAGGATCCGCCTCGCGGAAGCCGGTCGTGAACGCTGCCTCGAACGTGGCGGAGTCGTCCCAAGGGCGATCGCCCTCGTCGTGGGTGCCACATACGAGCACTCCGAGCGGTTCGGAAACAACGCTTCCCCAGTGGAGGTTCGCCGAGATGGTCGGTACGACCGCTTCGGGCTGGAGATTGCGTCAGAACGAAGCTCCGGCCGTGGCTGGACCGATGCCACCGTAGTATAACCAGCCGGTCTCGTCACCAGATCCCGCCGACCGAGAGTTGATGAGGATGTTGTTTGACAACGCCACCGGGGGCTCGGCATCATCCGCCGTCTCGATCAACTCGGTCGACCCTATGCCCCAATTCGTCACTCCTGCAAAGACGTTGTTCTTGACGAGGATCGCCGACGCACTCCGATACCACTCCGACGACGTGAACTGCGCCGTGAAGGCGATCTCCCCCTCGCTGACTATATTGTTGCGGAACTCCGCAGTTCCCGTCGCCCAACCGAGAACGACGGTCGCCTCCCCCGAGAGCGTATTCCCGGTAATTGAGACATCACGGACGCACGTCCCCGAGAGCCACACCTCCCCGCGAACACGGGAGAGCGTGATCGCAAGCGACCCGTCCTCCCCCTCGCAGGACCCCGACAGGTAGATCATCCCCGCCGTCGCCTCCCCGTCGTTCGAGATGTCCACGCGACGGATCGCCACCTCGGGCCCGCCCGAGAAACCGACGAGCTGGTCGTCCACCTCGTCGCCCTGCAACGACAGCCAGTCCATCGTCACCACCGAAGCGCGCCCGGAGATCGTCAGCACCGGCGTGCCCCGCGAGGCGTCGAGGATCGTGTCGCCCGGCATCTCGCCGCCACCGTAGATGGTGAGCACCCGGTCCAGGGCCGTCGCCGCCCGGGTCCAGCGCCCCGGGCAGATCTCCACGGCGCCGCCGTCGGGCGCGGCGTCGATCGCGCCCTGGATCGTCAGGGCATCGCCGGAGCCGTCGGGACAAGCCACGACCTCGTCGGCGTGGCCATCGCAATCGTTGTCCGCGCCGTCGCCCGCGGACTCCATGGCCCCGGGGTGCGCGCCGGCGTCGGCATCGTCGCAGTCGTCACCACCCCCCGCCTCGGCATCGAAGCCGTCGCCATCCACATCGACGAGGTCGAGGCCATCGCAGTCCTGGTCGATCCCGTCGTACGGGATTTCCTCGGCGGAGTCGGCACCGTCGCAGTCCTGGTCGACCCCGTCGCACCACACCTCCGCCTCCTCGCAAGGGTCGTCGCCGGAGTCGTGCGCGTCCACCTCGCTGCACGGCTCCCCAGCGCAATCCCTCGCCGACTCCCCGGCCGGCTCGGCGCGGCACCCGGCGGCGAGCGCCAGCGCGAGGAGCGTCCTCACGGCTGCACCAGGGCGGCATACCACCACCGGTTGCTCCCGGAGTCCGACATCTTTACCCAAACGCGCTTGTTGGAGGTATCCACGGCGATCGCGCCCACCCGCCCATCGGAATCGGAGGGTGCGGCTGTCACCGTCTTCACGCCCACGTAGCCGGGCGCGTACATGCTGCCCCCAGGCTCGAACTCGATCGTGGGCGTTCCGCCGTCGGTGAGGTTGATCAGCTTCAGCGACCCGAGCCCGGAACTGGCCTTCTCCGACCGGAGGGCCCACTTCTTGGCGCCGCTTGTTGCCGTGGAATCCAGTTCCAGCTCCGCCGAGTCCGAACTTGGAGACGTCAGGGTCAACTTCCCTCGACCATTCACTTTCGCGCGCGTCACGCCATTCGAATCCTGGATTAGGAACGAGTTGTCGCACATCAAAATGTTGACGACGTCGCACGCCTTGAGGATGATGTTGGCCCATGTCCCGCCCGCCGTCTGGGACTCGATCGAGAGGTTGTTGTAGGCTCTCAGCTGCGACCAGTCGCCCCAGCCGCCGGAGTAGGCACGCAAGAACCCCCAATCCATGCTCGATCCGCTATCGCGAAATGCCAGCTCTTCTGCCGATATCTGGAGGTTACGCGCCGCCCCGCCGGAGTCCTCCACCGCCAGCGTCCGCGTGGTGCCAGATAGGTCGAAGGTGCCCCATCGGTCGGGAGTGGCACCCGCGTCGATGCGAAGCGGGTTGCCGCGAAGTGCACCGCTGCTGGTGATCCGGAGCTTCTCGGTGCCTGCGCCCGGTCCACTACGGAATGACACGATGTCCTGCGCGTTGTACACCGTCATGGCGAACGTCGCGTAGGAGCGGAGGGCTCCACCCTCGGTCACCAGCTCGCCGAAGAGGCGGAGATCGCCATTGGCGAGGAAACGAATCGCTTTCCGGTAGGTGCCCGACCCGTACTTGAACTGCAGCTCGAGGCACTCCGTCGTCTGGGCGACGCGCGTGCCGTTGGACGCCCAGCTCCGGGAGTCGGTCCAGGTCGTCAACTCGGTCTCGCTACCCGCTGGCACTGGGCACCTCCACGCGCTGAATCTCCCCGGTTTCGGGATCGACCCTCACCGCGCCCCGAATGTCGCGGCGGTCGCGCGCGATCAGCAACAGCAGTTGGATTCGTTCCTCGATCAAGGCGGCCTGGGCGAGCAGCTGCTCGCGCTCGGCGCACATCGACTGCAGGTCGCGAAGCTCCACGCTGCCAAGCCGATCGCCGGGGATGTCGTTGCTCTTGGGGGCGCCCACTCGGATCCAGCTCATGCGGGCCCCAGGTGTTTGAAGAAGTGGTCGCGCGCGGCGCTGCCCGCCAGCCACACTGCGTCGTCAGGCCGACGGACTCGGTGTTGCCTCTCGTCGGCGTCGCCACCGCCCACGCGCACCCGGCTCTCCACTCCCTCGCCGAGCAGCGCGAGGCCGTGATCGTAGTACTTGCGACCCATGTGGTAGTACCGCCCTCGCTCGGGCATGTGAACCTCCTCGAAACGGTGAAGCGCGGCACGCAATGCGTGCACGTGGTCGGGCCGAAGCTGGCCGTGGTCTCGCTGGTCGAACCACGCCAGGTTGACGCAATCCCGCAGGTACAGCACGTCGGACAGCAGTCGACCGGGATAACGCTCGAAATCGAGGTTCAGCAGGCGCAGGTTTCGACCCAGCAGCTTCCGCACCCGACCCGCCTCGGTGAGGTAGCCGGTGTGCAGGATGTCGACTCCCTCCGCCATCGTCCACGGCTCGATCGGCTGGTTCAGCGCGCGCTCAGGGTGCTCGTGAACGGCGCCGTAGAACCTGTACCCCATCCCGTTCCGGAGGGCGCGAAATGGGATTTCCACCTGGGTGTGGCCGCGGTCGAAGATCTGGTTGTGTTGCCGGATCGCGAACGCGTTGAAGTGCGCGCTCTGCACGTATCGGCGCAGGCGCTCGGCCCCGACGAGGCGCTCGTCGGCGTCGAGCCACACGATCCAGTCGCCCTCGGCGTCGCGGATGCTCCGGTTGCGCGCCACGGCGAAGTCACCGGGCCACGTTTCCTTCTCGATGACCACGCGGGCGCCGGTGTCGCGCGCGAAGGACTGGGCCACGCCGATCGTGCCGTCTTCGCTGCCGGTATCGAGAATCCGGTACTCGTCGGCGATGGGCAGCAGCGAGGCGAGCGCGGTGCGAAGTGTGTCCGCCGCGTCGCGCACGATCATGCACACTGTCACGCGGGGGGTGGGGCGCGCGAAGTTCGCCGCCGGGCGCGACGGTCGCAGCTGTCCCGGCGTCCACGCGACCAGCCAGCACCGCGCAGGCGTGCCGTTCTCACTCGTGGCCTCCGCGGTCAAGCCGTGCTCCTCGGCGCCGTCGAACCAACTCGCCACGGCAGCGGGCGTCGGGATGTTGGCGGCACTCACGCCCTTCGCCCACGGCAACACCGAGAGTACGCGCGCGCCGGTGATGCCGTGGAGCCACTCGACTGGGTCGGTGGCGAGGAGGAGGCCACCCCAGTCGAGCACCGTGCCCTCGCTCTCCGCCACCACGACCACGCCTCGCCGAGTCAGCTCGGGCGCGGGGTCGGGGAGGTCGGGGTGGTGCCCGATGACGCGGACTGTGCCGACTAGTCGCGACACCACCGCGTCCCAGAACCGGTCGCCGGGCGCAGGCCATGCCGCCGCTGTGGGGCCGGAAGGCGCCACCGCCAGGCGCTCGACGAGCGAGTCGCGGAAGGACTGCTCCCACTCTTCGGCGACAGCGCGAGTGTCATGCAAGCGAGCCCGTTCGCGCCCACGCGCGGACATGCTCGCCCGGGCGCGGGGGTCGAACATCAACTCCACGACGGCATCCGCGAAGCGGGCGCGCATGCCCGGGCCCGGCTCCACGAGCGCGGCGGCACCCGGCGCGAGTGTCTCGGGCAGAGCACCGCGGCGCGCTGCAACCACAGGACAGCCGCAGGCCTGCGCCTCGATGGCGGCGATGCAAGATGTCTCGTCGAACTCGGCCGGGTACACCATGAGCGAGGCCACCGAGAGCTGCTCGTACAGCGCCGGCTTGTGGAGGTGGCCCAGCAAGAACGCCCCCGGGGTGGCAGCCACCCGGCGATCCATGTCCTGGCAGAGGGCCTCGATCTGCGACCCCCGGGGCTCGTGGAAGCTCCGGTAGCGGGCCACGCCCAGGCGCGCCTCGGGAACCCGCGCGCGAATCGACGGCCACGCAGCCAGCAACGCGTCGAGGCCCCGCTCGGGTCGACTGAGGTGCAGGAGCACCGGGGCTCTCGGCTTCCCCTCGTCGGCGGGAACCAGGTCCAGGGCCACGGGGTTGCGAATGACCGAGAGCCGCTCGCCGATGCCGGGTGCGTGACGGAGCGTGCGCTCTCGGTGCCACTCACTCACGACCACGATGCGGTCGCAAGCGGCGAGCCACGCCTCCACCGGGTGGTGGTCGAGCACGTCCTGGCACCAGAGCACGCGGACCGCCGCGCGCACGTCGCGCAGCAGCAAGTCGGGGAACCGGAGGGAGACGAACACGTCCCAGTCGCGCACGCGCGCCTGGGCGTCAAGCGCCTCCAGAGTGTCGTACCGCACACCGTCGTACTCGCCCGCGCGGTCGCACAGCGTGAACACCTGCACGTCGTGTCCCCGCGCCGCGAGGGCGCGGGCAACGAACACCATGGCCGACTCGCTGCCGCCGAGGTCGCGCTCCCACGGCGTGGCCCCCGTCATCGGCACACTTCGCGTCGCGAAACAGATCGCTAGGGTGGCTGGGTGGCTGGGTGGCTCACGATTATGATGGTATCACGACTCGCGGCGAGTTTTCAGCCTACTTTCATGACAACGAGGGGCGCCCACCGGTGCGACATCCTCGCGCCCCTCGCCGGCCCGCGCTCTCCGACGCTCCCCACGAGCGCGAACTCGTCCCGCCCGGCCGCCGCCGCGAGGGCCATCCGCAGGGCGTCACGCGTCACGCGAAGGTGTCGCGACAGCCCCCTCAGCGCCGAGGCCACGGCACCACCCTCATGCCCTCGGGCACCGGCTCGGGCGCCCGGAGCCAGGCCCGGAGCCTCGCCTCGATCTCGGCCCTGCTCTCGCCCGGGAACTCGCGGCGCAGGCGCAAGCGCATCATCTGCACCCCGGCCTCGTGCAACAGGACGATGGTGCGCGCGCGCTCGGCGATCTCGGCGTCGGGGCCGCGGCGGTGCGCCATTCGACCACCGTAGCGAGCGAGGTCGCGTGTTGTCGAGCCACCCGGGCTACGATCCCCCCATGCGCCGCCGCCTCTGGGTCATGGTTGTCCTCGGGCTCCTCGCGGCCGCCCTGTTCGTGGGCATGCGGCAGGTCGACCGTGCCCGGACCGCCCACGTGCGCAAGCCGCGCGTGCCGGAGATTCGCATCGGTCGCGACACGCCCACGCGCGCGGCCGGGGCCTCCGTGGAACGAGACTACGCCACCGTGCACTGCGTGGGACCGGAGGGCGCCAGCGGCACGGTGTGGGCGCGCGAGGCAGGGGGCGAGGCCCGCACCGCCGCGAGCGACGACGGGCAGTACAACCTCGCGCTCGCGCCGGGCACCTGGTCGTTGTCCTGGCAACACGACGAGCGCTGGACCAACCTGGGCACCCTCGACCTCGACGCGGGCGACGTGGCCGAGTGCCAGCTCAAGACACGCTGGGCGCTGGCCGGCAGGGTCGTCAACCTGCTCGACGAGCCCCTTGCCGGCGTGGAGGTGTGGGGCTGCGGCGACACCGTGGAGACCGACGAGCGCGGCGAGTTCACCCTCAATCCCCGCAAGGGCGAGTGCCTCGTGCGCGCCCGGGTGCGCGACGGTGCCCTGTCGCGACACTCCGAGGGCGCGTACTTCTCCGTTTTCGACCCCCTGGAGTCGGTGAAGCTCACCATCGACGACTCCCCCGTGGCCGGCATCGGCGTGGTGATCGCCCAGGTGGACGAGGGCATCCGGGTAGACGGCGTGCGACCGGAGAGCCCCGCCGAGGAGGCCGGTCTCGATAACGGCGACATCATCGTGGCGGTCGACGGCCACGACACCGAGGGCTGGAGCACCTACGAGGCGATGGACGAGATCACCGGCGACGAGGGCACGGTGGTGAAGCTGGAGATCCGTCGCGAGGGGCGTACGCTCGACCTCGCGGTGCGGCGGGAGCGATTCGAGGCGGAGGACTAGCGCGCGAAGCTCACGTCGAGGGTGTGGGTGATCACCACCGGGATGATGTCGACGGTGATCGACTCGTCGAGGGTGTAGTGCGCGGTGCCGGCCTCGAGGTCGAAGTCGGCGGCCATCTCGGTGATGTACCACTGCTGGTTGGCAGAGGGCTCCTCCACCGGCTCGTGGTTGCCGGCGTCGAGGTGTTGCACCCAGTCATCCAGTCGCGACAGGTCGTCGCTGAAGGTGAAGGAGGCGTAGCTGTCGCGTCGCTCGTCGTACCAGAGCACGCCCACGAGGTTCTCGTTGCAGTCGGTGTCGCTGGGCGCCCACGGGCCGATGAACGTCAGTCTGGTCGCGACACGTTCGTATACAACGCCGCTCCCGGCGTAGGTGGTCACGCAGTCGCCGAGGCCGTAGGCCTCCAGGTACGACTCGTAGGCGTCGTCGAAGTCCCAGGCGAAGCTGTAGGCAAGCTCGTAGCTGGCGAACTCGTCGAGCCGGGCGCCGAGATCGTCGCCGGTGTCACCGGGGGCGTCGCCCGTGTCGGTGTCGGTGTCGCTGTCGCTGTCGCTGTCGGTGTCCGCGTTGCCGCTCCCGGTGCAGTCGGGCGAGGCGGCGCACTGGGTGTCGTCGCAGTCGAAGTCGCCGTCGAGGTCGTTGTCGGCGCCGTCGGTACACTCCCCGGGGTCGTCGCCCTCGGCGGCGCCGGCAGCGTCGTCGACCACCGGGTTATCCTCGTCGTCCACCACGGTGATGCAGGCCAGGAGGAGCAGCATGGGCACAGTTTGCCACGATCCGGCGCCCCCGCCGGCGCTTCCCCGGCCGCGCCCGCCCGGTCATGCGGCGAGAAATAGGACAGTGGCCCGACCCATCGAGGAAAAAATAGGACTCCGCCGCCGATCCAGCGAACACGTTCACGGGCAAACGCCAGTTTTATCGGGCAGCCTGGACGCCAGAGCGGCCCGGAGGGCGTCAGCGTCCTATTTTCCGGTGGATGACTCGCGGCAGTGTCTCGAATTCGCCCCGATGACCTCTGCGCCCATTGTCGCGACACGATCCGTGTCGGCCAACCCGCGCCGACAGGACACGCGCACCGGTCAGTAGATGGGCACCAGCATCACGCCGGCGCTCGCCGGCGCGCGGAACTCAAGCGCGAGGAAGAAGCGCGTGTCGATGCCGCCGTTGCCGCGGATGCTCGCGCCACCGTCGATGGCGAAGGCCACGCCCCACTCCCCGTAGGCCACGCCCACCCCGCCCGAGGCGCCGCCCGGCCCCGCCGAGAAGCCCGCGCCCAGCTCGCCGTTCGACCAGCCGCCGAGGCGGATGAGGCCGCCCACCAGCAAGCCCGGCGACACCGCCGCCGTGGCGTCGTTCACGTCCTCGGCCATGACATCCACGGTGATGCGCGGCTCGAAGGCGGCGAAGGTGTTGCCCCCGAGCTTGTCTTTCCAGGTGCGGATGGCCACCCTGCCGTAGCCGCCCACGTCGAGCGTGCTGTCGTAGAACGAGGGGCGCTGGATGCTCAGCACCGCGCCGAAGGTGGGATCGACCACGCGATCTCGCATCGACTCCACCACCCCGAGGGGAACGAGCCCGGCGCGGATGTCGACCGACGTGGGCCGGTCGACACGTTGCCT
>Ga0194120_10007638_pt1 | contig 14680 bp, 15 predicted proteins | sample TA2MahCa65mmetaG_FD_148642 | JGI IMG/M metagenome (GOLD analysis project Ga0194120, IMG submission 148642) | Freshwater microbial communities from Lake Tanganyika, Tanzania - TA2015019 Mahale Deep Cast 65m | ecosystem: Environmental > Aquatic > Freshwater > Lake | place: Tanzania: Lake... | reverse complement strand
GGCCAGGTCAGAGCCGCCCGCGCCCGAGCCGGTGGCGAATCCATCGGAGCCCAGCGTCAGCGCGCCGGTGGTGGCGGCCAGCAAGGGGGCGGTGCCCCGCCCGTCGGCCACGTTGCCGTCACCCGGGGAGGCCTCGGCGGTGGCGCCCGCAGTCTCGGTCGCGCCAGCAGCCACGATCAGCGTGTCCGCGTCAAGCTCCGGCCCACCTGTCACGCATGCGCAACTTGCGACGTGGCTCGCTGGTCACCCGGAGTGGCAGCAGGAGGCAGCCGTGGCCGACGGTCGCGCCGACGAGAAGTACCTGCGCGGCTGGAGCGGGGCCACGCCCCCGGCCGGCCGGGAGGGCAGCCCGGCGGTGGGGGTGACCTGGGGGCTGGCGAAGGCCTACTGCGCCGGGCGGGGCGGCCTCGCGGTGATCGGCGCGGAACCCCTCACCTGGTCGGGCGCCGAGCTGCCCTGGCTGGAGTACCGCTCTGACGCGGGCGCCCCGGCCTGGCGCCGCGACGATGGCGCGGTGAGCGATCGGGTGGACCCCAACCAGTCCAACGTGTCCATCGGCTTCCGGTGTGCGCGGTGAAGGCGCGTAACTGTCCCCAATGCGGCGCTACCGTGGAGATCGACGACAATGCGCTCGCCGATCGCTGCGCCTTCTGCGAGTCGCCGCTGGTCGATGCCGAGGCGGTGGAGCAACACATCGACCGCGTGGCGCCCTTCGACGTCGACCGCAACGTCGCCGCGCGCAAGCTCAAGCAGTTCCTCGCGGGACAGTGGCTGGCGCCCGAGGAGGTGCGTCACCGGGTGCACCCCGAGAAACTCAACGGGGTGCTCGTCCCCTTCTACGCCTGGGAGGGCACGGCGCGCTCGCACTGGTCGGCGCGCGTAGGCATCTACTGGTACCGGACGGAAACCTACACGGTCATCGTCAACGGCAAGCCCCAGGTGCGCACGAGGACGGTCCGGGAAACCGAGTGGTTCCCGCTCTCCGGTACGCACGCGGCGAACTACTCGGGGCAGCTGGTGAGCGCCTCGAAGGGCCTGCCCGAGGTCGAGGCCAACCAGCTCGAGCCCTTCGACCTCGGCAAGGCCCGCGCCTTCGCGCCGGCGCTGGTCGCGGGGTGGCTGGCCGAGCGCCCGACGGTGGACGAGGCCAGCGCCCGGCAGGTGGCCACCGCCGAGATCGCCCGGCTGGAGAACGCCGCCATCGGGCGTTTCCTCGCGGGCGACATCCGCAGCGACGTGCAGAACGACACGCGCCTGGCGGTCGACAAGGTGGAGGAGATCCTGCTGCCGGTGTGGATCGCCACCTACCGCCACGGCGGCGCGGTGTTCCGGCTCCTCGTCAACGGGCAGACGGGCGAGGTGGTGGGCAAGGCGCCCAGCTCGGGCCTCAAGATCGGCTGTCTCGTGGCGTTCCTGGTGCTGGTGATCGTCGGCCTCTTCGGGGTGGTGGCGTTGGTGAGCGGCGGCGTCGCGGTGGTGGGTGGAGGTCGACATGGCTGAGCTCATCGCCGTGCGCTGCGAGGCCTGCGGCGGCGCCGTGGCCTGGACCGCCGGCAAGCCCGCGCCCGCCTGCGTTTTCTGCGGAGCCACCGCGCTCGACACCTTCACGCCGCCGGAGGGGGTGGAGCCGCCGGGCGGCTTCCTCGACTTCGTGGTGGACGAGAAGGCGGCACGGCAGCTGTTTCGCAAGCGCGCCAGCGACAGCATCTGGTACCCGTCCGACCTGCGCCACGCGCGCCTGGAACTCAAGGCGGTGCTGGTCCCGGCGTGGACGTGGTCGGCGCGGCTCGAGACGCACTACACGGCGGTAGTCCCCGGGCGCACGCGTTCGGGCAAGCGGCCGGTGGCGGGCACCGACGAGTGGCCGGTCGAGGGCGTGCTCGTGCCCTCGTCGCCTACCTTGTCGCGACAGGAGTTGAAGGAGATCTCCCCCTTCGAGGCGAGCGAGTTGCGCCCGCTCGCCGAGGCCGCGCTCCCCCACGAGCTCGGCAGCCTCACGCGCACGGCGGCGCGGGCGCAGGGCGAGGACGGCATGGGCCGGGCCCACCAGGCGCGACTGCGCGCGTCGCTCTCCGCCTCGCAGGTCGAGACGGCCACCATCTTCCACGATCTCGTGGGCGGGCCGCTCTTGCTCCCGGTGTGGATCGGCGCCTACCGCCGGGGCGAGGCGCTGCACCGGGTGGTGGTCAACGGGCAGACGGGGGCGATCACCGGGAGCTTCCCCTACTCCTGGTGGAAGATCCTCCTCGCCGTGGCGCTGGTGCTCGGACTCATCCTTCTCTGCACCGGCGGCGCGGGACTCGCCGGGATCTTGTCGCAGTCGCCGCGGCGTTTCTAGGATCCCCCGTCGGATGGCGGATGGGGTTCGCCGGGCGAACGGGTCGCGCGCTGGTCGTGGGCGTGAAACATTGCGGCAGCCCGAGCATCCAAGGCCCATGCGCACGCTCATCCTCGCCCTGCTCCTCGCCCCGCCCGCCCTCGCCGCCTTGAAGGTGGATGGCAAGCCCAAGGTCGCCTTCTTCGCGGTGGGCAACCCGGGCTTCCTCGACATCGAGGGCGAGAGCGCCGACCTCGCCTGCGCCGACGACGGCACGACGCTCACCTGCGACCACGCGCTCGACACCCTCGACACCGGGATCGGGCTGCGCGACGAGCACATGAAGACGAAGTTCCTGCAGACCGAGAAACACCCGAAGGCGAGCATCGCCCTGGCCAAGGCTTCGATCCCGTGGCCCGCGGAGGTGGGCAAGGAGGCCCGCGGCAGCGTGGCCGCCACCTTCACCGCGCACGGCGTGTCGCAGCCGGCGACGGTGAACTACGTCGTGAAGAAGTCCAAGACGGGCTGGAGGGTCACGGCCAAGTTCGACTTCGACATCAGCAAGCACGGCATCGAGGTGCCGAGCTACCTCGGCGTGACCGTGGAGAGCACGATGCGCGCCGAGGTGAGCTTCGACCTGGTCGACGCGCCGTGATGCTGCTTCTCGCCGGGCAGGCACTCGCCTACCCTTTCATGATTGGCCACGGCTACACCGCCTGCGCCCAGTGCCACGTGGACCCCTCGGGCGGCAGCGCCCTCACCGAGTACGGGCGGGGACAGGCCGAGATCTTCATGCGGTCGGTGTACCGGGAGCGCGACGCCGAGTACGAGCCGGGCCCGGTCAAGGACTTCGCCCTCGGCGTGTCGCTGCCCGAGTGGCTCCAGCTCCAGGGCGACGTGCGCGGGCTGTTCATCCCCCAGCCCGACAACATGCGCTTCATCCTGATGCAGGCCGACATGCGCGGGCACGTGGGCCTCGGTGCGTTCCGGGCCTACGGGAGCCTTGGCTACGCCAGCGAGGGCGCCTACGGCGCTCGCGTCACCGCCAACGACAGCGGCGGGAACGTGATCTCGCGGGAGTGGTGGCTCGGCGCGCAACTGGGCAAGCGCGCCCTGATCCGGGGCGGCCGGATGCCCTTGCCCTTCGGCATCCGCAGCGAGGAGCACCTGCTCTACGCGCGCTCCGCCACGCGCACCGACACCAACGACGACCAGCAGGTGGGCCTGGACTTCAACTACGGAAACAGGAAGTGGCGCGCCGAACTGATGGGCATCGCCGGGAACTTCTCGGTGTCGCCCGACGAGTTCCGCGAGCGTGGCTACTCGGGCTTCGCCGCCTATGCCCTCGACAAGCAGCTGGAAGTGGGCGTGTCCTCCCTCGTGGCCCACGCGCAGTCCGACGTGGAGACCCTCGACGAGCGCTTGCGCCAGGCCCACGGGCTGTTCGGCCGCTACGCGCCCTGGGAGCCGGTGCGCTTCCTGGCGGAGGCCAACGCCCTCGTCGACAGCGCCGGGGGCCCGGCCACCGTCGGCAGCGTGGGCTACGTGCAACTCGACGTGGAGCCGGTCCAGGGGCTGCACTTCAAGGGCACCGGCGAGTGGTGCGACACCGACCACGGCGACGATCTCGGTGCCGTGATGCGTGGATCGGCCACCGCGCTCTGGTTCTTCGCGCCCCACGCCGACCTCCGGCTCGACGCGCTCTACGGCACGCTGTTCTGCACGCCCGGCAGCGAGCCCTTCCCGATGGGCATGGCCCAGGTGCACGTGTTCCTATGATGCTGATCCTGTCACTCGCGTGGGCCAGCCCCAGCTTCCCCGCCGTGGTGGCGGAGGAGCTGGCGATGCCCTGCACGCCCTCCTGCATCCTCTGTCACGAGACGGCGGCCGGCGGCACCGGCACCGCCTCCCAGGACTTCGCTCGCGCGTGCATGTCGGCCGGGATGATGGTGGCCGACGATGTCAGCATGGCGGAGTCCCTCGCCACGCTGGAAGCCGAGGGCACCGACACCGACGGCGACGGCACGCCGGACATCGAGGAACTGCGCGGCGGCCAGAACCCGAACCCCGGCGGCGAGGACTTCTGCGCCGTCCCGCAGCCGCAGTACGGCTGTTTCCAGGGCTCGGCCATCGTGCTCGGCGTGGTCGCGGGCGCCATGCTCCGGCGCCGCGGTACACTCCGGCGGTGATCCTCGCGCTCGCCGCCTGCTCGGTTCCCGACCCCGCGCCCACCGAGTTGGAAGACCTGATCGGCTGGATGTACGGCCACCTGGCCGACGACGAGCCGGCGGCGCTGGGCGAGGGCTCGGTGAATCTCGACAGGTGGACCGACGCTCACCTCGACGAGACGCTGGAGGGCTACCAGGTCGACGTGCTCACCGACGAGATCGTGGCCACGCTCGGGGCCGGCGAGCGCGACCTCGAGGGTCTGGAGGGGGTGGCCGTGGGCTACGAGCACGCCGAGCACATGGACGTCGACGCGCTGGCGCGGGGCGTGATGATCGACCCCCGGGAAACGCACCCGGAGATGTACCTGGAGTACGAGTCCGAGGAGCTGGAAGGCACCCGCGAGTGTTTCGGCGAGGGCACCTGCGACTGGCTCGAGTACACCTCCCACGCGGTGCAAGACCTCGGCCTCGGCGTGTTGATGACCATCGACGCCCAGATCCAGGCGCGTCGCTACGACACGCCGCTCGGCGAGGCCTGGGCCTACCGCTACTGGACCACCGAGCCGCCCGAGCTCTCCACCGACCTCGTGGCGCTCGACCAGACCTACTTCTTCTGGGCCTTCGTGCCCCACGGCGACCGGGTGCGCTCCATGCAGGCAAGCTGGGTGGTGGTGCAGGTGCTCGACGCCGACCTCGACAGCGACCTGGTGCTGCACCTGTGGGTGAAGGGCATGATCGACGGGGCGCGGGAGATCGACGAGGCGGAGCCGTAGCCGGCGCGGCTCTTCCTTGAAAATCGATCTGCCTGCGATAGATTTTCAAGGAATGGATCGGTCACGTCACCTCGAGATCCTGTCCAGGCTGGCCGCGCAGTTCCCGGTGGTGGGACTTCTCGGGCCCAGGCAGGTGGGGAAGTCCACGCTGGCGAGGACACTCGCGTCGCGCTGGCCGGGAGCGACGGTCTTCGACCTCGAGCACGACCCCGATCTCGCGCGACTGGCCGACCCGCACCTGGCGCTCGGGGGGCTGCGCGGGCTCGTGGTGATCGACGAGGTGCAGCACCGCCCAGACCTGTTCCGGGCGCTCCGGGTGCTCGCCGACCGGCCCGGGCGCCCCGCCACCTTCCTCGTCCTCGGTAGCGCCGGTCCCGTGCTGTTGCGACAGGGGGCGGAATCGCTGGCCGGCCGCGTGGCCTGGCACGAGCTACGCGGCGTGGGCCTGGACGAGCTGGCCGACCCCGATCTCCTGGCGTTCCGCGGAGGCCTCCCACCCAGTTCGCTCGCTGCCAGCGACGACCTCGCCACCACCTGGCTCGACCAGTACCTGCGGAACTTGAGCGAGCGAGACCTGCCTCAGCTCGGGATCGACCTGCCGCCGGTGGCGGCGCGTCGCTTCCTGACCATGATCGCGCACGTGCACGGTGGCGTTTTGAACATCGCCGATCTGGCCCGGAGCCTCGGCGTTCGCGAGGCGGCCGTGCGCCGCCACCTCGACGTGCTCGAGGGGGCGTTGCTGGTACGACGCCTGGCCCCCTGGCACGAGAACCTCGGGAAACGCCTCGTGAAGAGCCCAAAGCTGTACCTCGCTGACAACGGGCTGCTCCACGCCCTGCTCGGCCTGCGCAGCGGCGGGTCCCTCCTGGGCTACCCGCGGCTCGGGGCGTCGTGGGAGTCGTTCGCCCTCGCGCAGGTGCTGGAGCGATGGTCGCTTGGCTGGCACGAGGTGGCGTTCTGGGCCACGCACGCCGGTGCGGAACTCGACTTGCTCGTGCCCCGGGGCACGCGGCGCTTCGGCTTCGAGTTCAAGCGGACGGCCGCGCCTGGGCTCACGCGCTCGATGCACGCCGCCCTTGCCGACCTTGCCCTCGAGCGTCTCTTCGTGGTGCACGCGGGTCCGGGTAGTTTCCCCCTTGCCGAGCGGGTCGACGCCGTGAGCATCGAGCGGCTGTGGACAGACCTCCCCAGCGCCCCCTGATCAGGGCTGCGCATACCCCAGCGCCTCCAGCGCCTCCCGGGTGGCGGCGTCGGCCTCCGGCCGCGTGACCGCCGGGGCCTTTGCGTCCCAGGCATCGAGGAGCGCGGCGAGCGCCGTGCGGGCGGCGGGCTCGTCCACCGGTTGGAGGGTCGACCGAGTGACGGTGTAGAGCTGGCCGGGCTGCTCGATCGCCGGGAACCGGGTGAACAGGTGGGGCTCCTGGTACACGCCCCGCTCGAAGGGCAGGTTGGGCCAGCGCTCCGCGGCGGCGAGATCCTCGGGCTGGCTGGCCTCGGCGAAGGAGATGCGTCGCTGGGTGTCGAACACGGAGATCCCGTCGCCGAGCGGCTCGCCCAGCAGCGTGGCGCCGATGTCCTGGAGACGAACCTGTCGCGACACCACCTGGCCAGACTCCACGCCGGGGCCGGTGACGACGAGCGGCACGCGCAGCGCCCACGGCTCCACGTCGCCACCGTGGCCGAAGGGGTTGAGCGGGTCTTCGCCCAGGGTCTCCCCGTGGTCGCCGAACACGACGATCGTGGCAGGGCGCTCGCGCAGCCCGGCGAGCAGGCGGCCCAGCTCGTGGTCGACGTAGGCCACCTCGCCCAGGTAGCGGGCGCGCGCCTCGTTGATGTCGGCCTCGGCGAGCGTGCCGGCGCGGGAGCGCTGGATGGCCTCCTTCATCGCCGCCTTGCTGCCGTCGAGAGAGCCCGAGTAGGCGGGGTCGGCGTAGCGGCGGGTGTAGGGCTCCGGCGCCGAGTACGGGGCGTGGGCGTCGAAGTAGTGGACGAAGAGCAACAACGGCCGGGACGGGTCGGCGCGCTGCACGGCGCGGAGCGCGCGGTCGGTCACGTCGGCGGCCAGCGCCTCGTGGCGGGGGCCCCGGTCGATGTGCACCTCGTCGTCCCAGCGGTCGAAGCCGCGCGCGATGCCGGTGGTCCGGGCAAGCACGCTGGCGCCCACCACGCCGCTGGTGAGATAGCCGCGTGAGCGCAGCTTCACCGCGAGCGTGGCGTGCGACTCGTCGAGCGGCCAGCCGTTGCGCACCACGCCGTGGCCGTGCCCGTCGAGGCCGGTGAACACCGCGGCGTGCGACGAGAGGGTGGTGGGCGCGTGGGCCAGCGCCATCTCGAAGCGGGCCCCCCGGGCGGCGAGGGCGCTGAGATTGGGCGTCACCGGGGGGAGCCCGTCGCGACCGAGGGCGTGCAGGAGGCCGCCGTCGTCGTCGAGCGCGTCGGCGCGGGTGGTGTCGAGGCTCACCAGGACGATGTCGGGAGGCAGCTCGCGCACCGGGGGATCGGAACAGGCGGCGAGGGCCAGCCACATCGCGGCGGAATATCCGGGGGCGGCCTCTCATGATGCTCCTCCTTGCCTGCACCGAGCCCGACGAGGGCCAGTCTCTCAGCGCCGCGCCGGGCGACACCTCGCACGCCGACGGCGACGCCGATACCGACAGCGACAGCGACAGCGACACGGGCACCCCGCCCGACGACGGCGAGCTGAGGGGCGTGTGGGTCGACCGCTGGACCTACGCCTCCGAGGACGACGTGCGGTCGATCATGGCTGGCGCCGCTGCCGCCGGGTTCAACGCGGTGTACTTCCAGGTGAGGGGCACCGCCGACGCCTACTACCAGTCGTCATACGAGCCCTGGTCGTCCCGGTTGTCGGGCACCCTCGGCGTCGACCCCGGCTGGGACCCGCTGGGGGTGGCGGTGGAGAGCGGCCATGCCCTCGGGATGGAGGTGCATGCCTACATCAACGCCTTCCCCTTCTGGTCGGGCACCACGCCGCCGGCCGAGTCGAGCCCGCGCCACGCCTACCTCGAGCACCCGGAGTGGCTGGTGGCCGACGAGTCGGGCGAGCCGATGGCGCTCAACAGCTCCTACGTGTGGATGAGCCCGGGCAACCCGGAGGTGCGCCAGCGCCTCGCCGACGTGTCGCGCGACATCGCCGATCGCTACGACGTGGACGGTATCCACGTCGACCTGGTGCGCTACCCGGGTCGCGACTACTCCTTCGACGAGGTGTCGCTCTCGCTCTGGGACGGCACCGACTACGCCGACTGGCAGCGGGCGCGCGTCGTGGAGGCCGTCCTCGGGGTGCAGGAGGCGGTCGATGTCCCGGTGACGGCCTCGGTGTGGGGCATCTACGAGGACCGGTGGGGGTGGGGCACTTCGCAGGGATACCACGACTACTACCAGGATAGTTACGCATTCCTGGAAACGGGCGCCACCGACGCCAACATGCCGATGATCTACTGGCCAGTCGCCGAGAACGAGGGCGACTACACCGACTTCACCACGCTGGTGAAGGAGTTCGTGGCCAACCGCCACGACCGGCACATCTACGCGGGCGTGGCCGCCGACCTCACGCTCGACGAGATGCTGGCCTGCATCGAGAGCGCCCGCGCCAACGGCGCGCAGGGCGTCGTGATCTTCGACTACGGCCTGCTCGACGACAACGGCTACCTCGACGATCTCGCCGCCGGGCCCTTCGCGGAGCCGAAGGAGCCGCCCCGGATGGACTGGCGATGAGCCGGCTACAGTGGGCGTGATGATCCTCGCGGGACTCGTCGCGACAGCGTGGGCGGAGGACCCCGCGCCGGTGGTGACCCCGGCGCCGGTGGTGACCGTCACCCGCGCCTTGCCCACCCTGTCGATCGTCGGCGAGGGCGACGCGTGGTCGGTCCAGGACGAGGCGGGACGTCGCTACAACACCGTGCAGTTCGCGCGCCTGGTGGACGACCGCCACATGCTGCGCCGCCTGGAAGACCGCGAGGGGATGGCGCGCGTGGGGCAGGCGGGGGTCGCCATCACCGGGGGCGGCGCGCTCCTCGCCGGCGTGGTGGTGGCCTTCAGCAACAGCGGCGCCCCCTCGATCTTCGACTACAGCGTGGATCCGACCGACTACGAGACGTCCGAGGACTACGACGCCGCCCGCGAGTTCGAGCGGGCGCAGTACGACAAGGCGGTGGACGCCTGGGAGGCGCAGAAGCTCGGCAGCGCCGCCTTCTTGCTCGGCGTGGGCGGCGTGTTCCTCGCCACGGCGCCCTTCGTGGGGCGCGACGCCTTCGAGGCCACCGAGCGACCCTCGCGCGCCTACACGCGGGCCGAGGCCGAGGCGATCGTCAGCCAGTTCAACGCGCCGCCCGCGCTACCCCCGGAGCCGGCACCCCCTCCGCCGCCGAGCGTGAAGCTGCTCGTGGGGCCCGGCATCCTCGCCGCCCGGGGGGACTTCTAGGTGGCCGGGGTGTCCGCCGACATCGAGCTGGTCCGCCCGGCATTCACCCCCGGCGACACCCCCGGGGTGGAGGCGCCCCGGTATGGCGAGGGCGGGACGGTGACGGCGGGCATGCTGTTGCAGTACGAGCAGCAACCGCTGGTCCTCTACCGCTACGGCGACGAGGACACCTCGGTGATCGAGTCCCGTTTCGCGGGCGCCCTCGGCGCGAGCATCGACTTCACGCGCCACCTCGGCGCGCGCCTGGTGCTGCCCATGGCCTACGACGTGCCCGGCTCGGCCGGCGACTTCGCCGCCCCTGGCTTCGGCTCGGGCGACCTCGCGGCGGGGCTGCGGGTGCTGGTGTGGCGCTGGGGCCCGGTCGATCTCGGCGCCCACGCCGACCTGCTCCTGCCCGTGGGGGCCACCGGCGCGTGGAAGGGCGAGGGGAGCCTGCGCGGCCAGCCCGGGGTGCTCCTCGCGCTCAACGCGGGCCCCTTCTCGGTGCGCTCCGACACGAGCTTCATGCTCCGGCAGGCGGTCGATACCGGCGCCGACTTCACCCTCGGCACCGAGCTCGGCGAGAACGCTGCCGTCCGGGGAACGCTGTGGGAAGATCGGCTGTGGCTTCACGCCGGGCTGGCCTCGCGCATCGGGCTCGGGGAGATCAACGGCACCGCCGAGCGCGTGGCCGAGGTGCTGGTGGGCGCGCAGGTGAGCCCCCATCGCGAGTGGACACTCGACTTCGGCCTCGGTCGCGGGCTCACCGTCGGCTATGGCACCTCGCGCCTGCGCGTGCTGGCGGGGGTGAGCTACTCGCGCGCCCCCCGCGCGGCGACGCCCGCGCCGGTCGTCGCGGTGATGCCGCCGGTCGAAGACATCCCCGACGCCGTGCTCATCGAGCAGATCGCCCTGCCGCCACCGGAGGAGAACTGGCAGCAGACCGAGCTGGCCCGCGTGGAGCAGGACCAGATCGTGATTCGCGACCCGATCCAGTTCGAGTTCGCCAGGGACGTGATCCTCCCGGTGTCGATGCCCACGCTGGCCTTCGTGGGCGGGCTCCTCAACCAGCACCCCGAGATCCTGCACCTGGTGATCGAGGGGCACGCCAGCGAGGAGGGCAGCTTCTACTACAACTACGACCTCGCGAAGCGCCGCGCCGACGCCATCTGGCGCGCGCTGGTGGAGGCGGGGGTGTCGCCCACCCGCATCTCCACGCGCTCGATGGGCGAGGTGGAGCCGGTGGCGTCGGGCAGTGCCGAGGAGGAGCTGGCGCTCAATCGCCGCGTGATCTTCCACATTGTCCGGCGACTGGAGCCCGGCGAGATCCCGCCGCAGTACAAGCTCGAGATCCAGCAACCCTGGACCGGGAGCCCGCAGAGCCTGCCAGCCCCGCCGCCCGTGGCGCTGCCGCCCCCGCCGGAGCCGCCCAGGCCCAGCTACACGCCTCCGCCCGACGACCTGCCCAGCGAGGACGAGTTCGAGGAGGACGACGAGTGACACTCCTCTTCCTCGCGCCGCTGGCCGCCGCCGACGACGGCTGTGTCAACGATCTCTACCAGGACCTCAACTGCAACACGGTGGAGGTGTACGACGAGCCACCGGTCGACCTTGCCGACCCGGTCTGCGCCGCCGAGATCGACCCCACCACGGGGCAGCCCTACCCGAACGCGGACTACTACTACGACTACACCAGCTACGGCTGCCTCTACCCGGTGGCTGACTTCGACGGCGACGGCGACGGCATGTCGGCGGGCATCCTCTACGTGCCGCCCGACGCGTTGTTCCCCGACGTGTACGCGATCTTCGCGTGTGACAACTGCCCCGAGGACTACAATCGCGACCAGTCAGACCTCGACTGCGACGACGTGGGCGACCTGTGTGACAATTGCCTCGACATCTTCAATCCCGAGCAGCTCGACACCGACCTCGACGGCGTGGGTGACGAGTGTGACATCTGTCCGCTGTACCCCGACCCCGGGCAGGAAGACAGCGATGGCGACGGCGCGGGCGACGCCTGCGACAACTGCCCGGGCCTGTCCAACCCGACCCAGGCCGACTCCGACGGCGACTTCCACGGCGACAGCTGCGACAACTGCCCCGTGGTGTCCAACGGCAACCAGGAAGACCAGGACGGCGACGGCTTCGGCGACGACTGCGACCGTTGCCCGCTCGACGCCACCTACACCTCCCAGGACCGCGACCAGGACGGGCTCGGCGACGGCTGCGACAACTGTCCCGAGGTGGTGAACCTCGACCAGGCCGACGTGGACGCCGACGACGTGGGCGATCCCTGCGACACCTGCGTGTTCACCTGGGACCCGGACCAGGTCGACAGCGATCGCGAGGGCGTGGGCGACCAGTGTGACAACTGTCCCGACGTGGCCAACCTGGAGCAGGCCGACAGCGACCAGGACGGCGTGGGCGACAGCTGCGACGTTTGCCCGGACGTCGAGGATCCCCAGCAGCTCGACATCGACGCCGACGGCGTGGGCGACGAGTGTGACAACTGCCCCAGCGTCCCCAACCCCGACCAGGCCGACGAGACCGACGGCGACGGCGTGGGCGACCTGTGTGACACCTACGCGCTCCGCGGCGGCGGTTGCCGCGGGGAAGCCGCGCTGGGCGTGCTCGCGCTCGGGGGGCTGCTCGGCTGGCGCCGGCGCCGCTAGTCGATGCAGTCGCCGAGGATGGTGTAGTCGATGACCACGTGGGCGCCCGGGCCGGGAACGCTGGCCTCGTCGAAGACCACGGCGTTGCCGCCGGCGTCGTAGGTCCAGCCCTCGGTGGTGATGTCGTCGTCGACGGTCACGACGATGGTCACCGGGTCGGGCGTGGAGGAGAGTCCGAAGCGGTCGGTGGCGCCCGTGGAGGAGAGCGTGGCGATGGCGTCGAAGTAGGTGCTCCAGTCCTGCTCGCAGATGCTGAGGAAGGCGCCGCGCGTGGCGGTGGCCGCCTCGTAGTAGCCGGTGCCGGGGTCGGCGGTGGCGCAGCCGCTGGGCACGTCGCCCACGATGGCGGTGATGGAGGCCTCGGGCGCCACGGCCTGGATGTCGGACACGTAGCTGCTCCAGGAGCCGGGTGACTGGTCGGGCTCGTCGCTCACCAGCACGAGCTGCGGCTTGCTGTCTTCTCGCAGGAAACCATCATTGCAGTTGCCCGGCGTGCTGTTCTGCATCCCGTTGGTGGCGATGTGCAGGCCGGCCTCGGTATAGCGCCCGGCGTAGCTGTCTACCCCGGTGAGGAAGGCCGTCTCGAGGTTGGGGGTGTCGGGAGTGAGGATGCCCACCGACGAGCAACCGCTGTCGAGTGTCGACACCGCGATCTGCCAGTCCAGGTCGAGCCCGGCGAGCATCTCGGTGAAGTCGAGGAAGTTGTCGGTCATGTTCTTGCGGTCGTCGGCCATGGAGCAGGACTGGTCGACGTAGAAGAAGATGTCCGTCCGGTCCCAGGGCCCGTCGCCTTGCCAGTACTCGTCGGTCACCTCGGACTCGGTCGTGCCCGAGCCGGACACGCTCACGGTGCTGGTTTCCACGAGCGAGTCGCTCGCGACCCACATCTCGCCGCCGTAGGCGATCTCTTCCGAGGGCAGGAAATTGAGGTCGATGGACGATGACTCGCCTGCCTCCAGGTAGAAGGGGGTGGCAAAGTCGCCGAGGGTGAAACCGTCGGCGGTGATCACCACCTGGGTGACGGTCAGCGTGGCGGAGCCAATGTTGGTGAAGGTGATGGGTTGGGTCTGCTCGCAATCGAGCATCACCGAGCCGAAGCCGTAGGGGTTGGGGCTGATGTAGAGCTGGGGCACCAGCCCGGTGCCGTCGAGCGAGACCGGCAGCTCGGGGCTGTCGGGATCGTCGGAGAACACGCTGATGGTGCCGAAGTCCTCCGGGTTGACCGGCGTGAAGGTGACCGGGACGGTGATCTTGGAGCCGGGCGCGATGGTGGCGGTGGCCTGGTCGGTGCCCACGGTGAAGGCGGTGGTGCCAGTGAGGACGATGTTGGACAGGTGGAGGTCGACGTTGCCGCGGTTCTCGATGGTGAAGGACTGGATCTCCTCCTGGCCGGGCATCAGGTCGGCGAAGGACAGCGCGTCGGGCTCGATCTCGATGTCGGGCTCGTAGGCCACGTCGCCGCTGTCCTTGGTGACGACCGTCAGCTGCTGGTCGGGGCAGCCGAGGAGGGCGAGGATGGCGGTCATGAAGGCTCCCACGCCGTGGCATGGTAGCGCGAGCGTCGCCTCGCCGGAAGCACGATCGGAAAGTCGCGGCTACCGGTCCAGGACCTTGGCCATGAAGAGGCGACGATCGGTGCGGAAGCTGCCGTCGTTGCGACGCGCGGGCACTTCCATGTACACGCCGGTGTCCTCGAAACCCATCTTCTTGTACATGTCGTAGGTGGCGTTCTTCAGGGCGCTGGTGCGCATGATGACGTGGTCGTAGCGCTCGCGGTCGATGAGGCCGAGGCGCAGGGCGATGAGCTGGTTGGCGAGGCCGGTGCGCCTCCATCGCTCCATCACGCCCAGCTCGGCGAAGTAGAAGGTCCGGTCGATGGGGAGCAGGCCTCGAATCTCGCGCACCACGTCGGGCTTGCTGCCCACCGGGAAGGCGAAGCCGAAGCCGCCCACCAGCCCCGAGTCGCGCACCGCGAGGAGCACGATGTTGTCGGGGATGCGCAGCGCCCGGGTGAGCACGGCACAGGCTTCTTCCGAGGAGAAACGCTCGTTGTACGGCGGCTCGGACCAGATCTCCTGGTAGGCGCCGGCGAAGGCGGGCGCCCAGGGCTCGGCCTCGGCCGGGCTCTCGATGCGCAGGATGCGCAGGCCGTCGTCGCGCTCGGCTACGGTGAGCATGCGGCTAGCCTAGCAAACCGTCACGCCGCGAACACCACGGTCGCGACGACGCGGCCGTCGAGCTGGCCGGCGCGCACGCGCAGGGGCGCGCCACCAAGCTCCGCGTGCCGGGCGGCCACCTCGCCCGAGAGGCGCACCGTCACGCCACCGCCG
>Ga0194120_10007636_pt1 | contig 14683 bp, 14 predicted proteins | sample TA2MahCa65mmetaG_FD_148642 | JGI IMG/M metagenome (GOLD analysis project Ga0194120, IMG submission 148642) | Freshwater microbial communities from Lake Tanganyika, Tanzania - TA2015019 Mahale Deep Cast 65m | ecosystem: Environmental > Aquatic > Freshwater > Lake | place: Tanzania: Lake... | reverse complement strand
GATCATCTTGGTATGGAAGATGTTTTCCTGATACACGTTGACGTCGATCATCTGATAGCGCTCGGCGGTGACATCCGAGATGTAGTTCTGGATCGAGGTGATCTCATGATCGATGTAATGCTTCTGACCGCTGATGTCGCGGGTGAAGCCGCGCACCCGGTAGTCCATGATGACGATGTCGGACTCGAAGCTGTGGATCAGGTAGTTCAGAGCCTTCAGCGGTGAGATGCGCCCGCAGGTGGACACGTCGATGTCCGCGCGGAAGGTGCTGATGCCGCCATAGGGGTGGCTTTCCGGGTAGGTATGAACGGTGATATGGCTCTTGTTGAGGTGCGCGACCACCGAGTCAGGCAATGGGCCCGGCTCCTCCATGTTGCCGACCATCGAGGGGACCTCATGTCCTTCGGAAATCAGCATGGTGACGCTGGCGCCCTGGGGCTCGTAGTCCTGCCGGGCGATGTTGAGGATCTGTGCGCCAATGATCGCGTTCACATCACTCAGAATCTGGGTCAGGCGTTCCGCGTTGTACATTTCATCGATATATTCGATGTAGCGCCGCTGCTGCTGTTCCGTTTTGGCGTAACAGATATCGTAAATGTTGAAGCTCAACGACTTGGTAAGGTTGTTGAACCCATGCAGTTGGATTTTTTCTAGATCCATCGTCTTAACGGTACCCCTTGAAAGGTTGCGGCTGCCGGGGGGGACAGCAGGCGGGAAACGGAAGAAATCGGCAAGAATCCGGGTGTGCGCTCAGGCGGGTTCGGCGATTTCGAAATCATGCGTGATTTCAGCCGTTTTGCCGATCATGATGGAGGCGGAACAGTATTTCTCGGCAGAGAGCTTGACAGCGCGCTCGACGGCGGAAGGCGCCAAGCCCTTGCCGGTGACGACGAAATGCAGGTGGATGCGCGTGAACACCTTGGGATCGGTCTCGGCCCGCTCGGCCTCCAGCCGGGCTTCGCAACCACGGATATCGTGCCGACCCTTGCGCAGGATATGCACGACATCGAAGGAGGCGCAGCCGCCCATGCCGATGAGCAGCATCTCCATCGGCCGCACGCCAAGGTTACGGCCGCCGGATTCCGGCGGCCCATCCATGACCACGGCATGGCCACTGCCGGATTCGCCAAGAAACATGGCCTCTTCGACCCACTTTACACGCGCCTTCATGCCAAGCACACCTTCGAAAAATTAGCCGCGTAATTTAGCACAAGCGCATGAACAGGATGAGGATTTTTTACTCGGACGCGGCCGGGGTGACGCAAAGGGGTTTCGCGGGCAGGGCGGGATGCCATGCCGGATGATCTCGTACAGGGATGGCCTCCCGGTGGGTGGGCAGGGCGCGCGTAGCCCGCGGGCGGCACAGCGGGATGCGGGTTACGCGACTTCGATCATCCCGGATTCCGCTGCGCTCCATCCAGGCTACGCGGGCTTCTATCGGGAGATTGAAGCGATGACCGGCCAGCGTCGGGAATTGCGCAAGCGGGGCAGGCCGCGGAAGCATGACGGGCCGTCATCGGCCGACGCTGCGGGGCAGGGTGACTTGCCGTTGTGAATAAACTGACCCTGGCCCCTTTCTCCTCTTAGTGTAAATGGTACAGTGTCACCGTAATTCGACCTGTACTACGGTCGCCCCGTGGATCTGTTGTGCCTGATCGAGGTCGAGGAGCCGTCAGCAGCGCCCGACGGCGCACCGCTGCATTAACCCCGGAGGATGGACGATGAAACGTGTCACCCTGATTCACCCGGTTAAGCCCGAAGACCTTGGCGATATCAGTATCGGAGACGAGATCCCGGAAGCGATTTATGCCCTGATCGCCGAGTACATCAATATCGGGCTTTCCGGCAAATCGTTCTGCTCGCCAGCGGCAACGTTTGCCTGTCTCTGGTCCGATGAGCTTGCTGTGCCACGACCGGCGCCGACGGCTGTTCTGGTTGAGCTTGCCCTCGGTAACCCAGATGACCCGGCCACCGTGCAGTTCGACCTTGCCGACATGGTCGAGCATGCCGTCGGGCTGTACCGCGAAGAGGGCGAGTCAGCGGAGATGAAGGACCCGGTCGGGCGGCGCACTCTTGCCGAGATTGCCGCCGGGCTGCATACCCTGGCGACCCGGTTGGAGGATGCACTCGAGGGGCGGCCAGTGGCCTGATCGCAGCGGGTGCTGTCTACCATCCGTCTACATGAAAAATCGGGCTCGTGCCCGGTTTTCGCGTTTCAGGAGGCAAGCTGCTGTTTTTGAAGTGGTGCCCGGGGCGGGACTCGAACCCGCATGACCGAAGTCGAGGGATTCTCAGTTCCTCGGCTAGAAAGGTGAGTTCATGGATATCGTAGGTCAGCCAACTATTCGTGGTTTTGGACGTAAGTACTCCCACAAAAGAAATTCGGCATATGGCGCCATACAAATCAATGCCTTGCATGTCACCTATGCCTGAAGACTTATGCCTGAGTACTTAATCATATAACTCACTCTTCACTCAAATACGAACTGATATCTTCGTAAAATACACCATCCACATTAGTGAGACTAGTTCAAAAGAATGGAGTTAAATTAAGCTGTGATCGCCGCAATAAATCCACCAAGGAATATCCATCAATCAGTGAGATACTGGGCTTGGATGGGTGCACAGCTTCGCTAATCGCTGCTCTTGTGAAGCGACTCGTCGTTACAAATACACCCTTAGCCATAGAATTTATGGCCCCACGAAAACTATTTATCTCAACGCTACCGACGGCATGCCGCCACCTTTTTGCCTGGAACTGTACAAGGGTGTTTGCAAAAAATATGTTTGATTCACAAACATACGCATTTAGATCAATTCCGCCATCCTGGGACGCCGGAGTAACCTGGACATCCCTGAATCCATTAAGCTCGATCAACGACTTCAGCATCTCTTCGAATCGGTATGGATCTATGCTCAATAGCTGCGAGCGAGTTTGTTCGGTTTCGATCAAATCACATCCAATATCCGTTGTGTTCAAGGGTTCCGGCGGCGTGGTTTCTTCCAAGATAATTTCTTCTTCGAATTGTGATTGTGGCATGATCGACTGGGTCAATGCCCTGGCTAGAGTTATGGGAACAATGGCTGGACTTGAATGAACTCGGAGCTCGAATATTAATACCTTGCGCAAGTCTCTATTTTGGTCGACTTGGTACTCATAATAATATCTCAGCAATTCAAGAAGCCCGCGAAAAATGTATCGCTGTCTTCCAGCGTTTTCAAAGCAGAATATTGGAACTGGCTCGTGTAGCTGTTCACATATCCGCTTATTTCCACCGGTAAGTGTTTGATTTCCGGACTTGCCTTGGCCGGTAAAGATAAGAATATCCCCTTCAATTCGATCATTATAAGGGTTCTCTCTCGCGATTCGAGCTTCGCTGTCAAGGTGTGTCATGATCGCGATATGATTCAGATTACGTCCCCCATCCACGGAAGGTCGAATACCCCCAAGATTGGCCACTCTCAAGGAAATTCCAATTTCGTCATTGGTATAGTGCTGCCCAACCCGGAATTCCAAGATCATAGTTTCTTATCACGATTGGTGCTTACCAGAAAAATAACTGAGAAGCCGCTGCTACACCTATTGTCCTACCCTAGGATGAAAATGCGGGGGCGGGATTGGGGTACGAAATGCACCGCATCGATGATCATCGCCCCGAATCGGTAGCCCTCGCCGGCCAGCGCCTCCAGGATCGCCTCGAAATCCCTGCCGCCGTGGGAGGTGACCGCGCCGAAGACGTTTTCCAGCATCACCAGGCCCGGTTTGCGGCCTTGCCGCGCAAGGCCCTGAATGATGTTCCAGAAACCCCAAAAGCTGCCGGAACGCTCACCGTGCAAGCCCGCCCCGTTTCCCGCCAGGCTAAGGTCCTGGCAGGGAAAAGAGGCCCACGCGAGATCCGCCACGCCAGGCATGTCCACGGCGGACAGTCGATTGATGTCGGCCACGACGAGATGCCCCCCGCCCCAATTGGCGGCGTAGCTTTGCGCCTTCTTCTTACAGAAATCGTTGGCGAACAGACAGTTCCAGTTCGGACCCAGCCCCGCGCGGGCCATGCCGCCGCCGGCGAAAAATTCGTAAAAGGTATTCATGATCGTCAATTCCGGTTTGAATCCCCGCCTGTAAATTGTAGCTTGTAATGGCGCCCCAAGGCGCTCAAGGATCGGGTCGCTCCAATTCTTGACAGAAAAGGCAAAGACCCAACCAACGATGCCCTCTCATGATCCCTTTGGGACGAACGGAGGCTCCCCCGAACTGGGCCCATTTCAGCGGCGGGTCTTCGGCGCCACGTTGGTCGGGACGCAATAGAACTCGACCTCGCAGTCGTATGGATGGATGAGCAGGTAAGGGTTCATTTGAAATCCCCTCACCCCAGCCCTCTCCCCGGAGGCGGAGAGGGAGTCGATAGCTTTACCTGCTATCCATCTATAGTCCATAGTCCCGACGGCTCTGGCGGTCGTAGCAGACGTCGTCCTGGTCGCACGCGCCGCCGGCGGCCAGGATCATGTCCTTGGTGACCTGACCAACCCGGGCGTGCGCCGTGGGCTGGTCGGGGATGGGTGGGGGGTTGTAGCGGTCGGGTTGGCTGGCACAGGCGGCGAGGCCGGCCAGCAGCCCGTAGACGAGGATTTTCATGGACGCTCTCGATGGGGAGGCAGGTGGCACCGGGCCGGAATGCCCAGCCCGGGGCGCCCGCGCCGAATGGTCAGGCCGCTTCCAGCAACCCGCTGTGGCGCAGCAGGGCGTCGATCTCGGGCTCGCGGCCGCGGAAGGCGACGAACAGATCCATGGCGCCCTGGCTGCCGCCCTTCTCCAGGATGTTTTCCAGGAAGGCCCGGCCCACCCCTGGATCGAAGATGCCCTTTTCCTCGAACAGCGAGAAGGCGTCGCTGGACAGCACCTCGGCCCACTTGTAGCTGTAGTAGCCCGCCGCGTAGCCGCCGCCGAAGATGTGGGAGAAGCTGTGCGGGAAGCGATTGAAGGCGGGCGGGATAACCACGGCGACCTTGGACCGGACCTCCTCCAGGAGGGGATAGATCCGTCCGCCCCGATCCGGGTCGTAGTCGCGATGAATCCGGAAATCGAACAGGGCGAATTCGAGCTGCCGCAGCATCTGCATGCCGGACTGGAAATTGCGGGCGGCCAGCATCTTGTCCAAAAGGTTTTGCGGCAGGGGCTCGCCGGTCTGGTAATGACCGGAAATCAGCGCCAGTGCCTCGGGCTCCCAGCAGAAGTTTTCCATGAACTGGCTGGGCAGTTCGACGGCGTCCCATTCCACGCCATGGATGCCCGACACGCCGAGGTGGTCGACCCGGGTCAACATGTGTTGCAGGCCGTGGCCGAACTCGTGGAACAGGGTCAACACTTCGTCGTGGCGCAGGAGCGCGGGCGCGTCGCCGGTGGGCGGGGTGAAGTTGCAGGTGAGATAGGCGACCGGGGTTTGCACGCCGTCCGCCAGTTTCCGCCGGGTCACGCACTCGTCCATCCAGGCGCCGCCGCGTTTCTTCGGGCGAGCGTAAAGGTCCAGATAGAAGGCGCCGCGCAATCCTCCGTCAGCCTCCCGGATTTCGTAATACTTGGCGTCCGGGTGCCAGACATCGACGCCGGTCTTCTCGGCCACCTTGACGCCGTAGAGTCGCTCCACCACGGCGAACAGGCCGGCCACGGCGCGCGGGGCGGGGAAGTAGGCGCGGACCTCTTCTTCCGACAAGTCGTACTTGCGCTGCCGCAGTTTTTCCGAGGCATAGGTCCAGTCCCAGGAACCGGGCTCCGTGATGCCCAGTTCGGTCTCGGCGAAGGCCTTGAGTTCAGCCAGATCTTCCCGCGCCGAGGGCAGCGAGCGTTCAGCCAGGTCTTCCAGAAACCGCACCACCTCGTCGGTGGAAGGCGCCATTTTGGTGGCCAGGGACAATTCGGCGAAGCTGTGGAAGCCGAGTAACCGGGCCTCCTCATGGCGCAGCGCCAGGAGCCGCTCCATGATTTCGGTGTTGTCCCACTGGCCGGCGTTGGGCCCCTGATCGGAGGCGCGCGTCGCGTAGGCGGTGTAGCACTCGCGCCGCAAGTCGCGATTGTCGGCGTAGGTCATGATGGCGATGTAGGAGGGAAACTCCAACGTGAACAGCCAGCCGGTCAAGCCCTTGGCGGCGGCGGTTTGCGCGGCCATGGCGCGGGCGGAGTCCGGCAACCCGGCCAGCAGGCTTGCATCCTCGATGGGCTTGCTCCAGCCCTGGGTGGCGTCCAGCACGTTGTCCTGGAACTGGCTGCCGAGTTTGGACAATTCCTGGGCGATGGCCTTGAAACGCTGCTTCTCCTCCTCCGGCAGATCGACGCCGGACAGGCGGAAATCCCGCAGGGCGTTTTCGACGATCTTGCGCTGCGCCTGATCCAGCGAGTTGAATTCGGGCCCTTCGGCCAATGCCCGGTACGCCTGGAACAGCCGGTCGTTCTGGCCGACTTCGGTCGCGTATTCACTGAGTATTGGCAGGCAGGCGTTGTAAGCCTCGCGCAATTCGTCGCTGTTGACCACCGCGTTCAGATGGCCTACCGGCGACCAGGCCCGATTGATGCGGTCGTCGATATCTTCCAGCGGCTCGACCAGGCTGGCCCAGGTGTAGGGCGCCCCCTGTTCCAGCCGTGCCTCGATGGCCTTGCGGCTCTCGTCGAGCAACTGGCGGATGGCGGGCTCGACATGCACGGGCTTAATGAGCGTGAAGGGTGGCAGGGGATGGTTTTCCAGTAGCGGGTTGTTCATCATGGTCATCAGTGAAAGGAAAAAAGTCGAGCCGCCAGGACTGCGGCTCCGGGATAAATGTTCAAGGAATGCCGTTCAGGCGGCATTTTTTCAGGCCTCATGCTTCAGGGATTCAATCACTATGACATCCTCAAGACCAACCCCCGACCAGGAAGCCGACCGCCGGCACGCGCCCGCCACCCTGCGCAACCGCGAGCCCATCCTGGCCGTGCTGGACCAAGTACTGCCGCCCGCGGGGACCGTCCTTGAAATCGCCAGCGGTACCGGCGAACACGCGATGTATTTTGCCCCCCGCCTGGCGCCACGGCTCTGGCAACCCACGGATGTCGATCCGGGAGCGCTGCGAAGCATCTCCGCCTGGCAAAGCGAGGAACCCGCGGTGAATGGGCTGCCGCCGTTCCAGCTCGACGTGCTGGACTCCCGTTGGCCGGGGACGCTCCTGAATCCGACCGCCCCGCTCATGGCCATCGTCGCCATCAACCTGATCCACATCGCGCCCTGGGAAGCCTGTCTGGGGTTGCTGGCGGGTGCGGGAGATATTCTTCCCGACGATGGCATCCTGTATCTGTATGGCCCCTTCAGGCGGCATGACGAGCCGATGGCGCCCAGCAACGCGGCATTCGATGCCGACTTGCGGTCCCGAAATCCGCAATGGGGGATTCGCGATCTGGATGAAGTGGCGGATGCCGCTCAAGCGGCAGGCCTGGGCTGGCTGGGCAGCATCGCCATGCCCGCCAATAATCGATCCGTGATCCTGGCCCGGCAAGCCGTTCCGGGGTTCACCGCTCATTCCTGACGGATCAGGGCATTGAGCCGTCCGAGTATCGATAACACAGGCAGGAAAACTTCATTTTGAATCCCCCCACACCCAAGCCCTGCAATCGCGGACGGTCGCTTTAGCCGCGACCCTTCCCCCGCGAGGCATAAGTATCCACACAAATCCTTCTCCAGAAACCGAAGGCTTTAGGGCGTGGGCTAACCGCTTGATATTACGTAGGTTCCTACCCTCACCCCTAACCCCTCTCCCTCCTGGAGAGGGGAATAAAATCAATGACTTGCTTGTGTTTGGATGCTTGTGCCCGCGAGTGGGGAGGGGTTGTATTCAGCCAAGTTATCCATACCAGTCGAATGGGGATTGGCGGCGTACCGCCTCGCTTGGGGTTCGCTCAAACCAGCCGTTTGTGCATTTCCAGTACGTTGCCCGCCTCGGTCCTGTGGTAGCTGACACCATCCATCAGGGTCCTGATCAGGAAAATGCCGCGCCCTCTCTCACTCAGGAGTTCAGGGTCCGGGGAAGGCACCAGATCGATATCGAAACCGTGGCCATGATCGTAGACACGGACGCACAGATCGTCTTGCTCGATGAAAATGCAGACCCTGACCGTGTGGTCGCTATCGACCGGACTGGAATGTTCGATGGCGTTGACCATCGCTTCGGTCAGCACCAGGTTGAGATGGAAGGCCAGGGCGTCCCGGTCACCGCCGTAGTGATCCAGCGCCCGCGCCACCTCTTCCGCGATGTTCCCAATCAGGCTCAGATAGCGCTTTTTGTTGGGTACCACGATGTCGACGTGAATGTCATCCCTGTGGAACATCTTCCACTTCCTCTGGGGCTACGGCCAGGGCGTCATCCAGGGTGGGATGGATTTCAAACACCCGATGCAATCGGGTCAGTTCGAACATCGATTGCACCCGAGGTTGCAGGCCCGCCAGCACCAATTGACTGGAACGCAGATTGGCATTTTTGTAGCCAGACAATAGCGCGCCCAGACCGGAACTGTCGATGAAACTGACGCCGGCGAGATTCACGATCAACCGTTGCCCGCCCGATTCCAGTAAGCCCAGAATCTTGTCTCGCAACTCACCGGAGTTCATCGCGTCCAGTCGCTCTTCCTTGAGGGTGAGGACGGTCCATGCTTCGCGGGTTTCCGTCGAGATATTCATCAGATCTCCTGATAACAGGTGAGTACGGTCATGTCCGGTAGTCACTCTTCGAAGCTAGGATTCAAGTCAGGGAGCTGACGATACCAGAATTTTGTCAACCCGGTTCTTATCCATATCCACCACCTCGAAATACAGTTTGTCCCACTCGAAGTGATCCGTGGCACGCGGCACATGACCCAATTGCAGCATGACGAACCCGCCGATGGTGTGGAAATTGCCCGTAGCCTCGTCCGGAAGCGTCTCGACATCGAAGAGTTGCTTGAACTTTTCGATGGTCAAGGTGCCGTCCAGCAGCCAGGTGCCGTCCTCGCGCTGAATAGCCTCGGGCTCGTCATCGTCCGCTTCCTCGGACGGAATGTCACCCACGATGGCCTCCATGACATCCTTCAGTGTCGCCAGACCGGCCACCTCGCCATATTCATCCACCACGAGCCCCAATGCAATCTTGGAGCGTTTGAACTCCTCCAGCAACTGGACCGGACTCAATGACTTCGGAATGTAGTTGGCGGGCCGGATCGCCGCCGTCAGCTTGAGTTCATCACCCGACAAGGCCCGCCGCAACAGATCCTTGGCCTCGACGACCCCCAGGACATTGTCCAGGCCATTACGACAGACCGGTATGACCGAATGCGGGCTTTCGATCAACCGCCTGCGGTTTTCCTCGATCGGGTTGGCCACGTCCAGATAATACATGTCCATGCGGGGCGTCATGATGGCGCCGACCTTGAGCGTGTCCAAGCGCATCACATTGGAGACCATCGCCTTTTCCCCTTTGTGAAAGACCCCGGCTTCCGTTCCCTGGTCGATCATCAGCTTGATTTCCTTCTCGGTGATCTGGGGTTCGTCGGATTTCCTGACCCGCAGGACCAGCAATACCAGATCCGTGGACCAACTGAGCAGTTTCACCAGCGGGTACGCCAGGACGGACAGCCAGCGCATGGGCCGGACCATGACCATGGCGATCCTTTCCGGTTGCAGCAAGGCCAGCCGCTTGGGCGCCAGTTCGCCGATGATGAGCGAAAAATAGGTAATGACGATGACCACGATCACCGACGCCAATCCTTCGCTGTAGTCGGCAAGCCAATCAACCCGTTTGATATAGTCTTCAACCCGTCCGGCCAGCGCGGCCTCGCCGAGCGCGCCGCTCATGATGCCAATGAGCGTGATGCCGACCTGAATGGTGGACAGGAAATGGCTGGGTTCATTGGCCAGTTCCAGGACAGCCTTGGCGCTGGCGATTCCCTCATCCACGGCCTGCCTGAGACGTATTTTGCGGGCGGAGAGTATGGCGATTTCGGACATCGCGAAAAGGCCGTTCAGCAAGAACAGACCCGTCAACAGAAGTACGTCCATTCAGGAGGGGGAGTAATGTAACAATGGCTTAGGTTAGCGAATCCCCGACCGGGATGCAAAAGCAGAACGGGATACGGAGAGTAGCGGTAGGCATCTCGGTTGCCCGATACGACCTACCGCCCTCGCGGAACCGGACCTGGAGCGTTACACCCCCCGGCTCCCAGTTCAAGCCATCCACCACGGGGCGGTATGGAGATTGCGCAGGCCGCGCACCGCGGGCAGCCAGTCTTGGAGCACCCGCCATTCTCATCCGGCGAGGGCGAGCCCGATTGTAGATACCCGAACTCGCCTGTCCTGAGCGGAACCGAAGGGCCCCTTCGAGCCCCAGCGAGAAGCGGTGTTACCGGCGCCGCCGCCCGCTTCAGCCGGAAATTCACCGCCCTTCGCCGCGCTCAGGCGGACTTGTATCAACGCCACGGAGCAGCCCTGCTGCAAAACCCGGGTACGGCTAAGTTTTCAGCCAGATTGAGAATTGCGGCTCCTGCCGGCGGAAAACCCGGGTTCAGCCCAAACCCGTTACAATGCGCGCATTTCTCAGCCTTAGTCTCCACCACCATGCGCACCAGCCAATTTCCGCTCAATACCGTCAAGGAAACACCCGCCGACGCCGAAATCGTCAGCCATCAGTTAATGATCCGCGCCGGCCTGATCCGCAAACTGGCGGCGGGTCTCTACAACTGGCTGCCGCTGGGTCTCAGGGTGCTGCGCAAGGTGGAGGCCGTGGTTCGTGAGGAGATGGACCGCGCCGGGGCGCTGGAAGTGCTGATGCCGGCCGTGCAGCCGGCGGAACTCTGGCGGGACTCGGGCCGCTGGGATGTGTTCGGCCCCGAGTTGTGCCGCTTCAAGGATAGGCACGAACGGGATTTCTGCCTGGGTCCGACCCACGAGGAAATCATCACCGACCTGGTGCGCAACGAGATCAAGAGCTACAAGCAGGTTCCGGTCAACTACTACCAGATTCAGAGCAAGTTCCGTGACGAAATCCGCCCGCGTTTCGGCGTGATGCGCGCCCGCGAATTTCTCATGAAGGACGCTTACTCCTTCCACATGACCCAGGAATCCCTGCATGAGACCTATGCGGTCATGTACGCCGCGTACAGCCGCATCTTCGAGCGGCTGGGACTGGAATTCCGCGCCGTGCTGGCCGACACCGGCGCCATCGGCGGCAGTCTCTCGCACGAATTTCATGTACTGGCCGATTCCGGCGAGGACGCCATCGCCTTCTCCGACGTGAGCGATTACGCCGCCAACGTCGAAATGGCCGAGGCCATCGCCCTGGGCGTGCCCGCCGAGCCGCCGCAAGCCCTGACCACGGTTGACACGCCCGGCCAGCACAGTATCGAGGAAGTCAGCGCCTTCCTGAAGGTGGCGCCCAGCCGGGTACTGAAGACGTTGCTGGTGCAAGGCGTCGAAGGCGGCGTGGTAGCCCTGCTGCTGCGCGGCGACCATGAACTGAACCCGGTCAAGGCGGTCAAGCATCCGGCTGTCGCCTGGCCGCTGAACTTCGCCACGGAGGCCGAGGTGCGCGCGGCGGCCGGTTGCGCCCCGGGTTCGGTCGGGCCGATCGGGCTGCAAGCCACCCTCATCGCCGACCGCGGCGCCGCCGAACTGGTCAACTTCGTCTGCGGCGCCAACCTCGATGGCCAGCATTTGACCGGCGTGAACTGGGAACGCGATCTGCCGCGGCCCGAAGTGGCCGACCTGCGCCTGGTCGTCGAGGGTGACCCCAGCCCGGACGGCAAGGGCGCGCTGCGCATCGCCCGCGGCATCGAAGTCGGCCACATCTTCCAGCTCGGCACCAAGTACAGCGAGGCCATGCAGGCCACGGTGCTGAACGAGGAAGGCCGTAGCCAGGCGCTCATCATGGGCTGCTACGGAATTGGTGTTTCGCGCGTGGTCGCGGCGGCCATCGAGCAGAACCACGACGAACGCGGCATCATTTGGCCAAAGGCGCTGGCGCCCTTCCAGGTGGCGCTGACCCCGATCAACATGTCGACCTCGGCAAAACTTCAGGAGGCGGCCGAGCATCTCTATGCCACCATGCGGGCCGCGGGCATCGACGTACTGTTTGACGACCGCAAGGCGCGGCCCGGCGTGATGTTCGCCGACATGGAACTGATCGGCATACCCCACCGCGTCGTGCTCAGCGAGCGCCTGCTGGATGCGGGCCACGCCGAATACAAGGGCCGCGGCGATGCCCAGCCCATCGAACTCGCCCTGGAGGAAGTCATACCCTATCTATTGTCGCGGCCGGTATCAATCTGAACCCTGACCCGGCGCACCGCGGGCGGGAGATGGGCCAGGCCAAGGCACGGCATTGATACAGGCCAGCGGCGTCCTCGGGGGCGACCGGATCGCCCGTGGCCGCCGGGTTCCACGGCAGGTCGGCCCCTGGACGCTGGGGTGAAACGCGGCCCGTGGATTTTGCCTCCTCCCGGTTTATCCTATAATGCGCGGCTTGCCTGATCGACCCCGGACGCCAAGCCCCCGATGAACCCGCTCCTGGACACCCTGCAGCCCTACCCCTTCGAGAAGCTGGCTCGACTCAAGCAGGGCATACATCCGCCGGCCGAGCTCCAGCCGATCGCCCTGTCCATTGGTGAACCCAAGCACCCGACGCCGGACTTCATCGGCGCCGCGCTCTGCGCGGCTCTCGGCGGCCTCACCCAGTATCCGGCGACCAAGGGTCTGCCGGAACTGCGGGAGGGAATCGCCCAGTGGCTGACCCGGCGCTTCGCACTGCCGACGGGAGCCATCGACCCGGACCGCCACATCCTGCCCTGCAATGGCACCCGCGAAGCCCTGTTTGCCTTCGCCCAGGCCGTGGTCGATCCCGCGTCCAAACCGCTGGTGGTCATGCCCAATCCCTTTTACCAGATCTACGAAGGCGCCGCCCTGCTGGCGGGCGCTCAACCGTATTTTCTCAATACCACGGACGCGACCGGCTACCTGCCCGATTTCGATGCCGTGCCGGCGGCGGTCTGGGAGCGCTGCCAGCTTCTGTATATCTGTTCGCCCGGCAACCCCACCGGCGCGGTCATCCCCGCCGGTACGCAACGGCGGCTGCTCGAACTGGCCGAGCGACATGATTTCATCATCGCCGCGGACGAGTGCTACTCGGAGCTTTACCAGGACGAATCCGCCCCGCCGCCCGGCCTGCTGCAAACCGCCTGGTCGATGGGCCACACCGAATTCCGACGCTGCGTGGTGTTTCACAGCCTGTCCAAGCGTTCCAACGCGCCGGGGCTGCGTTCCGGTTTCGTGGCCGGGGATGCGAACGTGCTCGCCAAGTTTTTGCTGTACCGCACTTATCACGGCTGCGCCCTGTCGGTGCCGGTACAGCAAGCCAGCCTCGCGGCTTGGCAGGACGAAAGCCATGTAGTGGAGAACCGCGCGCTGTACCGGCGCAAGTTCGCCGCCGTACTCGAGGTGCTGGGCGGCGTACTGGACGTGGAGGTGCCGCCGGCGGGCTTCTATCTCTGGCCGCGCTTGCCCGGTAACGGCGAGGAATTCGCGCGCGACCTGTTTGCCCAAACGAATGTCACGGTGCTACCGGGCAGTTATCTGTCCCGCGAGGCGCACGGGCTGAATCCCGGCCGGCAGCATGTGCGCATGGCCTTGGTCGCGCCGTTCGAGGAATGCCTGGAAGCCGCCGGACGCATCGCCGAGTTCGTCGGCGCCCACGGATGAGGAAACCGCCATGAGTACCCTGCATCTCGACTCCCTGGAAATCAAAAATTTCCGCTGCTTCGAGCATTTGGTCATCGAGAAGCTGGGGCGGATAAATTTGATCGTGGGGAAAAATAGTGTGGGGAAAAGCAGCGTTCTGGAGGGTCTGCAAATTTACGCCAACAGAGGCGATGCTTATAACCTGGCAGATATTCTGAAATATCGCCGCGAAATGGACTATGCGGATTTAACGGAAAACAATGATCGATACCGCATAAACCTGACGCATGCCATTTCTTTTCTTTTCCATAAAAGAACTCATGAAATAGGTGATAATACTCCTATTTCTATTGGACCGACTATACCTCAGGGGCAAACCTTTAAGCTCAACATAATGTGGTATGGGGAGATACGAACAGATGACGAACCAAGACTTGTTGGTCCCTTAACTCCCGACACTTACGACCAATTTAGCTCACTCATCCCTAGAATTACAGTTCAAATCGGGGATCAACAACCACGCTCTTTTCCAGCTACTTATAATAGAACTGTATCCCTTCGATCCACCAGCAAAGAAGGCGAAAGGATTCCTTGCTGTCATGTTCCTGTGAACGGCTTAGCGAGGGATAGTATAACCCCCCTTTGGGACCGTGCCATTATTCAACAGGACAAAACTCTTCTTAAGCACATTATTAGTGCTTTAATACCTGATATTGCAGACATTAACCTTTTGAACAACACGATTATTGCAATCGACACAATCAATACCCCACCTCTTCCGATCCAGACTTTTGGAGAGGGTCTTATGCGAGCATTTGGAATCAGTTTGGCTTTGGTTAATTCTCGCCAAGGTTTCCTGCTGATCGATGAATTTGAGACCGGACTTCACCATACCATTCAGACTGATGTCTGGCGGTTCATATTCAGCATTGCAAAAAGCTTGAATGTTCAGGTCTTCGCCACTACCC
>Ga0194120_10007634_pt1 | contig 14687 bp, 14 predicted proteins | sample TA2MahCa65mmetaG_FD_148642 | JGI IMG/M metagenome (GOLD analysis project Ga0194120, IMG submission 148642) | Freshwater microbial communities from Lake Tanganyika, Tanzania - TA2015019 Mahale Deep Cast 65m | ecosystem: Environmental > Aquatic > Freshwater > Lake | place: Tanzania: Lake... | reverse complement strand
GTCACCTTGCCCAAAAACCTCGAACTCATCGGCGACTCCATCGCCTATCTGCGCGAGAAGGGCCGCCGCGTGTTCTACGACGCGGAGCATTTCTTCGACGGCTATAAAACCGACCCCGACTACGCCCTACAGACTTTGCGCAAGGCGGTCGAGGCCGGCGCCGAACGCGTGATTCTCTGCGATACGAACGGCGGCACGATGCCCTGGGAGATCCGCGAGATCTGCACCGCCGTGAAGCGGGCCTACGGCGTGCCGCTTGGCATCCATGCCCACAACGATACGGAAATGGCGGTGGCCAATTCGCTGGTGGCGATCGAGGCCGGCATCGTTCAGGTGCAAGGCACCATCAACGGCATCGGGGAACGATGCGGGAACGCGAACCTGTGCTCGATCCTGCCCAATCTTGAGTTGAAGATGAAGCGCGCGGTGTTGGGCGATCGCCGGCTGACGCGCTTACGCGAAGTCTCCGGGTTCGTGGCGGAGCTTGCGAACCTGGTGCCGAACAAGCATCAGCCCTACGTCGGGGACGCCGCCTTCGCGCACAAAGGCGGGGTGCACATCCACGCCGTTCAAAAGAACCCCGCCACCTACGAACACATCATTCCCGAGCTGGTCGGCAATCGCCAGCGCATGTTGGTGTCCGATTACACGGGGCGGAGCGGGCTCTTGGCCAAGGCGGAGGCCTACGGCCTCAAGCTTTCCAAGGACAGCGCCAAGTTGCAAGAAGTCTTGGCGGTGCTGAAGGAACGCGAAAGCCAGGGCTACCAGTTCGAGGGCGCGGAGGGGTCGTTCGAGTTGTTGATGCGGAAGGCGCTCGGCAAGCACAAGGCGTCTTTTGAATTGCTGGGGTTTCGGGTCATCGTGGAAAAGCGGCAGGCCGACGAGGCCCCGCTGTCGGAAGCGACCGTGATGGTCAAGGTCGGCGCCGTGGTCGAACATACGGCGGCGGTGGGGGCCGGGCCGGTGAATGCGCTGGACCACGCGCTTCGGAAGGCGCTCGAAAAATTTTATCCGCAGTTGACGGAGGTCAAGCTGCTGGACTACAAAGTCCGCGTGCTGGCCGCCACCCAGGGCACGGCCGCCAAGGTGCGCGTGCTGCTCGAGTCCGGCGACCACAAAGAAATTTGGGGCACGGTCGGGGTGTCGGAAAACATCATGGAGGCCAGTTGGCAAGCGCTGGCGGACAGCATCGAGTACAAACTCCTGCCGCGTGATCGGTGACGGGAACCGGGCGATTCTCAGCCATTCTTGAAATCTCTTGACTTGGCCGATAACCTCACGTAATTTATGGCGAAAATTTAGGCGGTTCAGCGTGGTCTGAACCGTGTCTGTAAGTGGATGTTCTGAGGAGAAGCCCGGGGGGAGGCATGAGAAAGGCAGATATCGCCAACGAGATCTATGAGAAGGTCGGGGTTTCCAAGAAGGAAGCTTCGGACATCGTGGAGTTCATCCTGAATCTGCTGAAAGCCGTCCTCCAGAAGGGCGAAGCCGTCAAGATCGCCGGGTTTGGGAATTTCGTGGTGCGCAGCAAGGGGGCCAGGAAAGGCCGGAATCCCAGGACAGGCGAAGAAATCGGCATTACGCCGCGCCGGGTCGTCACCTTCCGTCCAAGCCAGGTGTTCAAGAAGTACGTCAATCAGCCCTGACGGCCGGGGCATGTCTTACCGAACGAGCGCGAGGGTCGCTGATGGCGGCTGAGCCCAGGCTGGGCACCAAGCTGTTCTATAAAATTGGAGAAGTCAGTGCCATCACGAAGCTTCCCGCCTATGTCTTGCGTTTTTGGGAGTCCGAGTTCAGTTTCCTAAAGCCCAAGAAGAGCCGAGGCAACCAGCGTCTCTACGTGCAGCGGGACATCGAAACGGTTCTGGAGATCAAGCGCATGCTCTACGACGAGGGGCATACGCTGGCCGGTGTGAAACAGTTTTGGACCAAGCGGAGTCGAATCGGCGGCCGATCCGTGAAGCCACGGGACGTGGCCAAGCGCATGAGGGGCAATCTGCTGGCCATTCTCAAAATTCTCGAATCCTACGATCGGTGAAAAGCGATCAGTCGTCAGCCATCGGCATTGCGGAGTGAGATAAAGGGGAAGGAAGGCACAGGCATTTGTTTGGTTTCTCCTGAAAGCTGATTGCTGAACGCTGATGGCGCGAAGCTCAGTCGGGGCGTAGCGCAGCCCGGTAGCGCACTCGCTTGGGGTGCGAGAGGTCGGGGGTTCAAATCCCCCCGCCCCGACCATACAAAGACGGTGATGCGTGGCGAGTGATGGGGCGGGCATCGGAGCGGTGTCCTCCCGATCGCCACTCACTCGGCACAGAGTACGTTCCGAAAGCTGCCCCGCGCAGCTTTTTTTATGTTCGAGGCGTGGCGATCCCGGCATGGATATTTTGGTGACCAACGACGACGGCATCGACTCGCCGGGGATCCACGCCTTGGCTGCTTCGCTGCGCCGGTTGGGGGACGTCTGGGTGGTGGCGCCGGATCGCGAACGAACCGCCGTCGGCCATGCCTTGACGCTGCATAAGCCGCTCCGGATCAATCGTCTGGGGCCGAGGGTTTTCTCGATCAACGGGACGCCGAGCGACTGCGTCAACCTGGCCGTCAAAAAAATCTTGCGCAGGATGCCCGCTCTGATTGTGTCGGGCATCAACAGGGGCGTGAACCTCGGAGACGACGTGACCTATTCGGGGACGGTCTCGGCGGCGCTGGAAGGCACGATCTTGGGCGTGCCCTCGATTGCGGTCTCTCAAGAGGGGCGTCGGGACGGCCGGAACTTTCAATTCGGGGCGGCCGCGTTCTATGCCCGACGCATGGCCAAGGCGGTGCTTCGCTTGGGGTTGCCGGCCGAGACCTTGCTGAACGTAAACGTGCCGGATCGCCCGAGGCGGTCCATTGCCGGCGTCAAGGTCACCTGTCTGAGCCGCCGCCGGTTCGAGGATCCGATCGTCGAAAAGGTGGACCCCCACGGGAGGAAATACTATTGGATTGCCGGCACCCGCGTGTCGTGGGAGCGGCGCAAGGACGCCGACCATGACGCGTTGCGGCGCGGGTTGGTGTCGGTCACGCCCATCCACCTCGACATCACGCATTACGACGCGCTGGCGCAACTCCGGCAGTGGGAGCCGATGCTCAAGAGCGGGAGGGGACTGGGACCGAGTCCGTCCTTGCGCAAGTCCGGAGTGAGCCGCCGACCGTCCGCTGCCGACGGCAGGACCAGACCAAGGAAACGGGCGGCCTCAAAACCTTAACCCAATCGGATTGCCGTGCTGAGAATCCATAACACGCTGACCGGTCGCAAAGACCCCTTCGAGCCCCTGGTGCCGGGGACCGTGCGGATGTACGTCTGCGGCGTGACGGTCTACGACGATTGTCACATCGGCCATGCCCGCAGCGCCCTCGTCTTCGACGTGATTCGGCGCCACCTCGAATACAGCGGGTTCTCCGTCACCTTCGTGAAAAACTTCACGGACGTGGACGACAAGATCATCAAGCGGGCCCATGAGCGCGGCAAGCCCTGGCAAGAAATCACGGCCGAATACATCGAGGCCTATTATCGTGACATGGGGCGGTTGGGCATCAAACCGGCCACAGTGGAGCCGAAAGCCACGGAACACATGGCCGAGATTATTGGGCTGGTCCAGGAACTGATCCGCAAAGACGTGGCCTATCAAGTCAATGGGGATGTGTATTTCCAGGTCGAGCGGTACGGAGCCTATGGCCGGCTCTCGAAACGAAAGATGGAGGATCTGCAGGCCGGCGCCCGCGTCGAGGTGGATGAGCGCAAGCGGCACCCCATGGATTTCGCCCTCTGGAAAGGCGCAAAGCCCGGCGAGCCGGCTTGGGAAAGTCCCTGGGGGCCGGGCCGGCCAGGCTGGCACATCGAATGTTCGGCCATGGCCATGAAACATCTCGGCGAGACCTTCGACATCCACGGCGGGGGGATGGATCTCATTTTTCCGCACCATGAGAACGAGATCGCCCAATCTTGTGCCGCCACCGGCAAGGAATTTGCCCGCTACTGGCTGCACAATGGCTTCGTACAGATCAACCAGGAGAAGATGTCCAAGTCCCTGGGGAACTTCTTTACGATTCGAGAGATCTTCGAGAAATCCGAATGGCCTGAGGCCATCACGGGCGAAATCCTGCGCTATTTTCTTTTGACCACTCATTATCGAAGCCCGCTGGACTTTTCCGATCAAGGCCTTCGCGAAGCCAAGAATGTCCTGGACGGATTTTATGATCTCTTCAAACGGCTGGCGGAAGCGGGGCAGAGTTCCTCGGGGGCTGATGACGAACTTCCGTTTGATATTGGTTTTGCCGAAGTGACTTTTAAAAATGGCATGGACGATGATTTTAATACGCCTGTCGCGTTGGCCGCACTTCAGCAGTTGCGTGGCGCAATAAACAAACTGATCCAGAAAGGTTTATCGACGGAGGCAAGGAAGGCGGCAAGAGAAAAGTTCAGATCCCTTGGTGACGTGTTCGGATTGTTCCAGTTGAATACGTGGCAGTTCAATCCGCTAAAAAAGATAGCACGTGAGGCTGTCACGGCATTGAAGGAAGAACGAATGCCTGACTCAGCAATTGAAACGAGACTTGCTGAGCGAATCGAAGCCAAGAAGAAGAAAGACTTCAAACTCGCTGATGAAATCAGAGCCGAACTTGCTTCACAAGGCATTACAATCGAGGACCGACCAGATGGAACCAGCCGCTGGAAGCGGTAACGCTCCCGACCTGCTCTACGGCCTCCATGCTTTGCGGGAGGCGTTGCGGGCCGGGACCAGGCCCTTGTTGAAACTGCTGGTGATCCGGCGCGACAAGCAATTTGCCGAGCTGGTCGCCTTGGCGCGGGCGGCGGGGGTGCCGGTGCAGATCGAACCGCGGCAGGCCCTGGATCGGCTGGTGCCGGACGGGCGGCACCAAGGCGTCGTCGGCCTGGTCGCCGCCAAGACGTACAGCGAGCCGGAGGAGATTCTGGACTATGCGAATCGGCGCAACGAACCGCCCTTCGTGTTGGTGCTGGACGGGGTCGAGGACCCGCACAATCTCGGCGCCATCCTCAGAACCGCCGAGGCGGCCGGAGTCCACGGGGTGTTCATCCCCGAACGTCGTTCGGTCGGGCTCACGGGAACCGTGGCCAAAGTCTCCGCCGGAGCCCTGGACCACCTGTTGGTCGGCCGCGTCTCGAACATCAGCCGGCTGATCGAGTGGTTGCAGACCAAGGGGCTATGGGTCTATGGGTTGGCTCCGCAGGCTCCCAAGTCCTACACGGCCTTGGATCTGCGGGGGGCGGTGGCGTTGGTCTTGGGCGGCGAGGGCAGAGGGATACGGCCCGGCGTGTTGGAAAAGTGCGACGACCGCGTCGCCATCCCCATGCGCGGCAACGTCGATTCCCTGAATGTGGCGGCGGCGGCGGCGGTTGTGTTATTCGAGGTGGTGCGGCAGCGCCTGGGCTGATCGCTGCCCGGAGTCGGTCAGCGGACTTTGATCATCCCGCCCTGGATGGACGCTTTGAGCAGTTGGGCGGTGTTGGACACCCGGACTTTTTTCATCATGTTGGCGCGGTGGGCTTCGACCGTCTTGACGCTGATCTTCAGGCGGTGGGCGATTTCTTTGTTTTTGAGTCCGGTCCAGATGAGCTGCAGGATCTGATGTTCCCGGCTGGTCAGGGCCTCGGGGCGCTTGCGTTTCTGGGGAGTGGCAGCCGGAGTCTTTTTCTTTCCTGGGCGTGTCGTCGTCGGCCTGCTACGCATCTGCTGCTGCTCCTTCTTCTTCGTCCTCGATCAACCATCAATGTCGGCGCTCAGTGAGCGGTGCCGGCAAACAGGGAAAAAGTATAGCAGGGCGGGCCAGCAATGTAAATGTAAGCAAGTAAATGAAATCCGCAAGCGGTCGAGACAGCCCCGGCTCGAAAACCGTCGAAATGCGATACAATGCCGCCCATGATGCCTTACCTTCTCGCCGGGACGGTCGGCGCCTTCGTCGGGAGTTTTTTAAACGTCTGCATCCATCGTCTGCCCAGGCACGAGTCGGTCGTGTGGCCGGCTTCCCATTGTCCCTCCTGCGCCGCGCCGATTGCGCCCTACGATAACGTCCCGCTGGTCAGCTATCTGTTGCTGAGGGGCCGATGCCGAGCCTGTCGCGCGCCGATCGCCTGGCGCTATCCCCTCATCGAGTCGATCAACGGGGTCGGTTATGGCGTGATCCTCTGGTGGTTCGGGGCCGACTGGCCCGCTGCGGTCTACGCGCTGTTTTTCTCCGCCCTTCTAGTCATCACCTGCATCGACCTGACCCACCGGATCATCCCCGATGCGATCACTCTGCCGGGCATCGCAGTGGGCCTGGTCTGCGCGGCAACGATTCTCCCCATCGGACTGCTCGACTCGGTGCTGGGCCTTGGCCTGGGCGGCGGTCTTTTGTGGGGCCTGGCCTGGGTCAGCCCCTACCTGTTCGGGAAGGAAGGGATGGGCGGCGGAGATATTAAGCTCCTGGCCATGATCGGAGCGTTTCTCGGATGGAAGCCGACGGTCCTGACGATTCTGGTCGGCGCCGTGGTCGGGTCGGTGGTGGGAGTCGGGCTGATCCTCTGCAAGGTGCTGCGTCGGGATCAGTACCTGCCCTTCGGTCCCTTCCTGGCTCTCGGCGCTGTGGTGGCCCTGTTGTTTCACCGGGAAGTGCTGACCTGGTACCTGGGATTTCTCATGGGACCACCATGAGCGGTGTTTGACGCACGAACCACCATCCCTGCCCCTTCTCCCCGGCTGTATCTGAATCCTCTTCTTCCGTATCCGATCTATAACGCGTCGTCCTAGCCATCGTTCAGCCGCCGGCCGGCTTCTGCGGTTTTGCCCCATCACCATCTGCTTTGTTCTACGGCACTTTCAGCTTGTCGCGGCCCCTCGCCTTGCTTGCCGTCCGTTCCCCGCGACGCGTGGCACGAAACTTGGGATCGGTCCGAGGTGTTTCTGGTTTTCATGAATCCACCGTGTCAGGAGGGAGCCATGTCGGAGCGAGGCGCAAGCGTGGTCGAGCTGATGATGGTGATGGGGGTGGCCAGCCTGATGCTGGTCTTTGCCGGGGAAGGGTTTCTGGCCGCGGCATCGCGGCAGCAGGAACAGGCGGTGACCACGGAGTTGGCGGCCGAGCTTCGCGCCGCCCGCGCGCTGTCGATGCTGAGGCGTGAACGGGTGCGGGTGCGATTCGAGCCGGGCGGGGCGATGGTGGTCGCCGAACGTGCCGATGCGCCGGGAACCCCGTTGCGGCAATACGACTTCCGGAAGACGGGCCTGGTCGTCGAACAGTTGTCCAATGGCGCCTCGGTGATCTTTTATCCTAGCGGCCGCTCGGCCAGCCCGACCACGATCACATTGGCAAACCGTCGTCACGAGCAACGGCGCCTGACCGTGAGCCTCACCGGAAGGGTCTCGGTACAATGAAACAGCGGCCAGCCATGAGCCGTCAGCCTGTCGTTTGCGGGGAGGACGGCTTCAGCCTCATCGAGGTAATGCTGGCCATGGTCATTCTGGCCTTCGCTCTGTTGGGGTCCATGGGCATGTTCCAGTGGGCGGATCACGGGTTGCAGATCGGGGCCAACGGTATACGCGCGTCGGCGTTGGCGACGGCACGGCTGGAAGCCAAGCGGGCTGGTTCCTGGGATGTCCTCCTGACGGACGATTTGGACTCGGATGGGAGGCCGGAGATCGAGATGCGGGACGATGGCGCCGGAGCGGACGCAGAAGCCGGGGACGGCATCTATAGCGCGAGCGTCGAGGACGGCGGAATCAGCCTGACGTGGACGGTGCAGCTTCAGGAGGGTCGGTCGCTCCGGGCTGCGGGGTCGGCTGTGATCCAGGTGCGCGCCAGTTATCCGGTGGGGCGCGGGCAGAGGCGGGAGCTGCGCGTGGGAACCCTGCGGGCCAATCCCCGCTATCTTGGGGCCTAGCGCAGGAGCGGATGACGAAGGGGGTGTGCATGCGTTGTCGGCATTGGAATGAAGGGGGCCTGTGCCTGATGGAAGCCATGATTGCGATGGCGGCCGGCGCCCCAGTAAAAAGAACTGTGGATTGAGGGATTGCCGGATTGACGATCGGCGGATTTGGACAATCTTGCTCGGCAACCGGCAATGTTGAGCAAGCCATCCATGACGCAGCCTTGCGGCCACTTGCTGGCATCTTCGGCGGTCTGGTAGAATGCCTCCACAGAAAATTGACGGTGGCAATCTCTCAATCGTCAACGCTTCAATTTTTCGGAGGGTCCTCGCAGACCACACGTGCGTAAGATCAAGTTTCGAGAAGGAACCAACACCGCAAGCCTCTTCGGCTCCCGCGACCAGCACCTCAAGATGATCGAGGATGAGCTGGGGGTGCGGATCGGCGCGCGGGGAGACGAATTGAGCCTGGCCGGGATGCCGGAAGCCGTCCGCAAGGCCGAACGGATCTTGACCGAGCTGGCTTCCTTGACCGCCGAGGGCTACGAATTGAGGGCCGACGACGTGGCCGTGGCGCTCAAGGCCTCGCGAGGCTCGACGGATGTCCCGCTGAAAGACCTCCTCCTCAGCACCGTTCCCATCGCTACCAAAAAACGATTTGTCGTCCCCAAGTCGGCCGCCCAGAAGGTCTACCTGGAGGCGATTCAGAAATTCGACATCGTCATCGGGATCGGCCCCGCCGGGACGGGGAAAACGTATCTGGCCATGGCCATGGCGGTGGCCGCGCTGACCAAGAAAGAAGTCAGCCGCATCATCCTCGCCCGCCCGGCCGTCGAAGCCGGGGAAAAACTCGGGTTCCTGCCGGGGGACATGTACGAGAAGGTCAATCCCTACCTCCGTCCCCTCTACGACGCGCTCTACGACATGATGGACATGGAGCGGGCGAACCGCATGGTGGAGCGGGGCGAAATCGAGATTGCGCCTCTGGCCTTCATGCGCGGCCGCACGCTCAACGATTCCTTCGTGATCCTGGATGAAGCGCAGAACGCGACCACCGAGCAGATGAAAATGTTCCTGACCAGGCTGGGCTTCAATTCCAAGGCGGTGGTCACCGGCGACATCACGCAAGTGGACCTGCCCTCGGACCGACGATCCGGCCTCATCGAGGTACGCGACATTTTGAGCGAGATTCCCGGGATCGAGTTCGTGTACTTCAGCGAACAGGACGTCGTCCGTCACCGGCTGGTCCAGGAGATCATCAAGGCTTACGACCGGCACGATCCCGGCCGGCCCGATCCCGCCGCGTCCGGTCCTCGTCACGGGGGACGAGTCGTGCGGCGCTTGCCCAGGCCCCGTCCTGTCGGCCTCAAGGGGGAAGGCGACGAAGGACAGCCGCACTGATGCCGGTCTTGGTGCGGTGTCGGCTCGGCCGCGTGCGGCTCTTTCTGAGGCGGCTTGAACCTCTGGCGCAAGCGATAGTCGCGGCCGCCGGCGCTCCTGACGCCGAACTCAGCCTTGTGCTGGTCGGGGACCGCCGGATGCGGCGGTTGAATCGCGAGTACCGGCACAGGGATTACACCACCGATGTCCTGGCCTTTCCGATGCGGGAGGCCGACGGCCCCGCTTCCTCCCTCCTGGGCGATGTCGTGATCTCCCTCCCACAGGCCGCCCGTCAAGCCAAGGCCGAGGGGCATTCTCCGGACCGTGAACTGGCCACGCTCCTGGTCCACGGGGTGCTGCACCTGTGCGGGTATGACCATGAGCGGGGAGCCCGCGAAGCGACACGGATGCGACGGAAGGAGCGGGCCATTTTGCGGACGGTGGAGCCGGTGCCGAGATTATTCAGGGAGCGTTCGGCGGCCGGCCGTCAGCGGTCAGCCAAAAACCCCAGGCTGAAAGCCGGTCGCCGAACGCGGATGGCGTCATCATGAGCTGGTTGCAACGACTGAGTCAGGGCTTGGCCAAGACCCGCGAGGCGGTGCGGGGCTCGCTCGACCGGCTGATCGGCCGTGGGCCGGACCCGGCGGCCTTGGAGGAGTTGGAGTCGGCGCTGATTGCCGCAGACCTCGGGGTCCATACGGTCCAGCGCCTCATGGAGCGTTTGCAGGCCGAGTTGCGCCGAGGCGACCGCGACGCGACGGACCCAAACCGGCGTCTGTTGCCGGCCTTGAAAGAGACGATCCTGGTCCAGCTCGGCGGGTGCGAAGGGCCGCCGGTCGAACGTCTGATCGAGCGAGGCGCGAAGCCCTACGTGATCATGGCGGTCGGGGTGAACGGCGTCGGCAAGACTACGACCGTGGCCAAGCTGGCGCAGCGGCTGCGGCAGGGCGGGAAGACGCCTCTGCTGGTGGCGGCGGACACCTTCCGCGCGGCGGCGATCGAGCAGTTGGAAATCTGGGCCAAGCGGGTGGGGGTGGAGGTTGTCCGGCACCATCAGGGGGCGGATCCCTCGGCCGTGGTGTTCGATGGACTGACGGCGGCCAAGGCGCGCGGCGCCGATGTGGTTCTGATCGACACGGCCGGCCGCCTCCACACCAAATCCAATTTGATGGACGAGTTGAAAAAGATGAAGCGGGTCCTGGCGCGGGAGCTGCCGGGGGCGCCGCACGAAGTGCTGTTGGTGGTGGATGCGACGGTGGGGCAGAACGCCCTGTCCCAGGCCAGGTTGTTCAACGACGCGGTCGGCGTGACCGGGGTGGCCTTGACGAAGTTGGACGGGACCGCGCGCGGCGGCATCGTCGTGGCCATCGCCGAGGAGTTGACGATTCCCGTCCGCCTCATCGGCGTGGGCGAGGCGGTGGAGGACCTGCAGGACTTTCACGCCCAGGAATTCGTGGATGCCTTGTTCGAGCCCGCCTAGCAGGCCGGGCCATCGCCGCCGTGCCGGCCCTTGCGGGATGTACGGCGGGTGGACCGTGCCGTTGGCCCGAGCCATTCAGACCCGTGCGCTTGCCGTAGGGCTTTCTGTGTTGTGCTGTCTCTCCGGCGAGGCTGCTGCCGGTTCGGCCCCATCCTTGCCGGATAACCAGGCGGTTGAGTTCCTGTCCCACGACCTCAGCCTGGACCTCATTCCCGATCAGCACAGGATCAAAGCCACCGATCGCCTCACGCTCAAGGTCCTGGCTCCCTCTCTCGACCAGGTCTCCGTCATCCTCAACGCCGGTCTCAGCGTGACTGCCGCGCGCCGGCAGGTGGGAACGCAATCGCAGCCCCTCTCATTTGTGACGGAGCCGGGGCAAGTCCGCGAGGCCGGCGGCCGGGAAGCCGGGCGACGGGTCACGGTGCAGGTGAATGGGGAGGTGCCGTCCGGCCAAGTCCTGGTCTTGGACCTGAGCTACGAAGGCACGATCAATGACCCGCCGCGGGAATCGCGTCAGTTGCGGTTTGTGACGCCGAGCGAGACATCGGGCCATATCGGCAGCGAGGGAGTGTACTTGAGCGGGGAGACCCGCTGGTATCCGGACCAAGCCGGCTCCCTGGCGACTTTTCGGGTGACGGTGACGACTCCCCAAGGCTGGCAGGCCGTGACCCATGGCAGAGAGGTCCGCCGGGCCGGCAAGGCGCAGGCGACGACAACGGAATGGGAGGTGTCCGCCAAGACCGAGGCCCTGACGTTGGTGGCGAATCGTTTTACCGTGAACCGGCGAAACTGGCTCGATGCGACGGGGAGGCCGATCGAAGTCGTCACCTACCTCTTTCCGGAAGAGGCGCCTCTTGCGGAAGACTATCTGGACGCCTCGGTCCGGTACCTGGAGGCCTATGCGAAGCTCTTGGGGCCCTATCCCTTTCCGAAGTTTGCCGTGGTGGAGAATTTCTTCGCCAGCGGGCTTGGGATGCCCTCCTTCACTTTGCTGGGGAGCGGTGTGGTGAAGCGCCGGTACACCCAGCCCTACGCCTTGGGCCATGAGATCGTCCATTCGTGGTTCGGGAATTGGGTGCTCAATGACGTCGAGGCGGGGAATTGGGTGGAGGGGCTGACGACCTATCTGGCCAACTATTACCATGATGAGCTTGCCGGAAAAGCCGAGCAGGCTCGCGAGCAGCGGCGCATGATGGTGCTGGGCTATGCCGTCTACGTGAGGCCGGAAGACGACTATCCGGTCGGGCGGTTCCGGCAGAAAGTCGATCAGAAGGACAATGCCATCGGCTATCAAAAAGCGGCCATGGTCTTTCACATGCTCCGGCGCGAAGTCGGAGAAGAGATCTTTTGGGGCGGGCTCAAGAAACTGGTGGCCGACTACGGCGGTCGCTACGGGACTTGGCGGGAGGTCGAGCGAGTATTCTCCGACATGGCAGGACGGGACCTCCGGTGGTTCTTTGCCCAATGGGTGGAGCGGACCGGGGCCCCCAGCCTGACGGTGAGGGAAGCCGTGACGCAGGGCGAAGCTTCCTCCTCCGGCGGCTACAGTCTCAAGGTGCGAATCGCGCAAACGGGAGACCCCTACCGGCTGAGCCTGCCTGTTTCGGTGAAGCTGGCGGGAGGCCGGACGGTTGAAGCGCTTGCGACCATTGATTCGGCGGAGCAGGAGATCGTTCTCGATGTCCCATCCAAACCGATCAGCGTCGCAATCGATCCGGCGTTTCATTCGTTTCGGCGTCTCTCCCGTGAGCAAGTCCCTCCGATGCTGAATCTTTTCGTCACGGGCCGGCAACGGTCGGTGGTCCTGCCAAGCGAAGGGCCGGAGGCGTCACTCGCGCCCTACGTGGAACTGGCCGGCCACATGACCTCGCGCGAGCCGGATGTTGCCAAGTTTTCCGATCACGCCGATCACGAGGCGGTCTTGCCTGGCGGTTCTGTGCTAGTCTTGGGCGGCCCCGGCCAGAACCGTCTGGCAGGGGCGGTGGCGCAAGTCTGCGGCAAGGGGGTCCGTCTCGAACCGGATCGCTTTACCGTGGGAGGGACGACCTACGATGGGGCCGGCTCAGCCTTGTTGCTCTCCTGTCGTCGAGCGGACCGGACCGGCGACGTGGTGACCCTGTTCTACGGCCTGACGCCCCAGGCGGCTGCCACGGTGGCGCGTCTGCTGTTTTTCTATGGCTGGCAAAGTTATCTGGTCTTTCACGAGGGAGCCGTGGTGGCGCGGGGAGATTTTTCGCCGTCACGGGATGAGGGGGAGGTGGCAGTCGATGCGCAGTAAATTCGTGGTATTCGTGGTTTTCCCGGCCCTGTTCCTGCTCCTGGCCTGGCCCATCTTGGTCCAGCCGGTGCGGGCGGAACAGGCGGAACGCCACTTGGCAAACATTCGTCAACTCACCGTTGGGAACAAGAACGCCGAGGCGTATTTTTCGTTTTCGGGCCGGAAGCTGGTCTTTCAGTCCACGAACGACTGGAGGGAGAAAGTCGAGGCGACGAGCAAAACCGACGGCGGCAAGGGCTTGGGCTGCTACCAGATGTATGTGATGGACCTGGAGAGCGGGGTGATCCGGCTCGTCAGCACGGGGGTTGGCGCCACGACCTGCGGCTATTTTCTCCCCGGCGACAGGCGCGTGCTCTATTCCTCCACGCATCTGGTCAGCCCCGGTTGTCCGCCCAAGCCCAAGATGGAAGGCAAGTATCGCTGGGCGCTGGACGACTATGAAATTTTCTCGGTCAAGGTGGACGGGCAGCAGGTGCAACGGCTGACCGTATCCCCGGGCTACGATGCGGAGGCCACGGTCTCGCCGGACGGGAGGACGATCGTCTTTACCTCCATCCGAGGCGGCGATCTCGACCTCTATGCCATGGACCTGGACGGAGCCCATGTCCGGCGGCTCACGAAGGAAGTGGGCTACGACGGCGGGGCGTTTTTCTCGCCGGACAGCAAGCGGATCGTCTACCGGGCGTTTCATCCCGGCGATCAAGCCGAGCTGGAGCACTATCAAGCCTTGCTGACGCAACATGTGGTGGAGCCGGGTCAGTTGGACCTCTTCGTCATGAATGCCGACGGCACCGGCCAGCGCCGGGTGACCGCCAATGGGGCCTCCAACTTTGCGCCCTCCTTCCATCCCGACGGCCGGCGCATCATCTTTTCCTCCGATCAGCACGAGCGTCGGCCGGACCGGCCGTCGGAGCGGCCGACCGATCGTCCGCCCTCCTTCCATCTCTACCTGATCGGCGACGGCGGGGCCGAGCTGGAGCAAGTGACTTTTTCCGGAGGGTTCAACAGTTTTCCGATGTTCTCTCCGGACGGGAAGCAACTGGTCTGGATCTCCGACCGCAATGCCAAGTCGCACGGCGAGTTCAACGTGTTCATCGCGGACTGGGTGCCGTGAGGCGCGACGAGTGACGCGCGATGCGTGAAGAGAGAAGCGAAATCCCCTCTCGTGGCGGTGGCGCCCATCGCCCGTCACCCATCACGCCTCACGTGTCCGTGCTTCTTTTGGGTTTGGCCGTAGCCCTGCTCTTTTGGGGCTTGTGGCAAGTGGATCTGCCCCTGGTGCAGTTTCTCCGATCCGTCCACCATGCCGGGCTGGAACAAGCGGGCGATGTGGGCAACCGCTTGGGGAGCGGGTGGGGCCTGGTGATCGTCAGCGGGACGATGCTGGCTGCCGGTTATGTGCTCAAGCGGCCGGCGGTCCAAGGTGCCGGGGTACAGGGGCTGATTGCCCATGGCCTGGCCGCCCTCGTGACGCAGATCCTCAAACACCTGATCGGCCGTCCCCGGCCTCGCCTGATGCACAATGGGACCGTCCACTTCGGGCCGTCTCTGGAGAGCGGGCTGGATTCATTTCCCTCCGGCCACACGACGGCCTCGTTTGCCGTGGCGGTCGTGGTGGCCAAACA
>Ga0194120_10007620_pt1 | contig 14702 bp, 13 predicted proteins | sample TA2MahCa65mmetaG_FD_148642 | JGI IMG/M metagenome (GOLD analysis project Ga0194120, IMG submission 148642) | Freshwater microbial communities from Lake Tanganyika, Tanzania - TA2015019 Mahale Deep Cast 65m | ecosystem: Environmental > Aquatic > Freshwater > Lake | place: Tanzania: Lake... | reverse complement strand
CGCCGCCGGCGCGGCCGGCGCGGCGGGGGCGGCGGGGGCCGGCTGCTGGGCGGCGAGGGGGAAAGCGAGCAGGATCAGGGCGAACGTCCGGCGCATCGGTGCTCCGTGAAATCGGGATTGTCCAGCCGGGGCAGCACACGGGCCGCGCATGACGCGGCCCGTCCATAAAGTACAACGCAGCCTGGCGGCGAAGCGCTGGCGTGGCGACCGAACCGCCACGCCAGCCGCCGGGCCACTCAGCGGTTTACCAGATCCAGCGTCGCGAGGAAGGTGATGCGCGCCAGATCCTCCATGATCTCCGGCGTCAGGATCTCCCAGCGGTCCTTCGTGGTGTGATAGCTCGCGTACGGCAGCGGCGGCGCGCCGCTGGTGCCGATGCTCACCGTCGGGATCTTCGCCCACAGGAAGTGCGCCGCGTCCTGCCGCGGCCGGGCAAGGTTGGGATTGGCGAAGGCGCCCATCGCCCGGTGGACGTAGGCGTCATTGGCGCGCTTCATCGCCTCGAAGATCGCCGGATACTCGACGCCCGACGAGACGCCGATGCGCTCGCCGCGCCCGACACTCTCAAGGTTCAAGAAGGCGGTGATCTTGGCGTTGGGCACGACAGGGTGCGCGACGTAATACTCCGAGCCGGCCACCCCCTGCTCCTCGGCGCCGAACAGCAGGAGCAGCACGCTGCGCTTCATCGGCACCTTGGACTTCGCGATCGCTTCGGCCGCCGCGAGCAGCACCGCCACGCCCGACGCGTTGTCGTGCGCCCCGGGCATCATCTCGTGGTTGTAGCCGAGATGGTCAAGGTGCGCGCCGAGCACCACGTACTCGTTCTTGAGTTCCGGATCGCTGCCCGGCAGCACGCCGATGACGTTGGAGCCGATCCCTTCCGGATGGTGCTCGGTGTTGTTGACGAGCGTCATCGTCTTGCCCAGCGGACGCGAGGCGGGCTTGAGCGTCGAGCGGATCTGGTCCACGGTCTGGCGATGGCTGACCGGCAGCCCCGCGAACAGGTCGTTCATCACCGTCTGGCCAACGTAGGTCAGAATGAAACCCTTCACGAAGCGCGCGTTCGGGTTGGCGATGTGGTAGTCGTAGACCATCCCCGCCGCGCCGTGCTTCGCCGCGTTCTCGATCTTGTACGAGTGGAACGAGTACGGCCGCCACTTCCGAAAAAACGCGCTGTCCGGCATCGGTCCCATCGGCACCTCGGGCTCGACGACGACGATCTTCCCCTTCACGTCCACGCCGGCGTAGTCGTCGTAGCCGAGTTCCGGCGCGGTGACGCCGTACCCCACGTACACCGCTTCCGCATTGACCTTACCCGCGTCCGACGTCGAGCCCTGGAAGAACTCCGTCTCCCACGCGTACGACTTGGTGATCGTGCCGCCGCCGGGCTGCGGCAGGTGCAGCGACAGCTCGGTGCCGGGGCGCACCAGCGTGTACGGGTTCGGGAACTTCTGGTACCAGCTCCCCTTGTCCCCCATCGGCTGATAGCCCCAGCTCCGCAGCAGCCCGACCGTCCACGCGGCGGACGAATCGTAGCCCGCGGTGCCGGTGAGGCGGCCTGCGTACTTCTCCGCGGTCATCTCCTTCACATAGTCGAGAATCACGTGGCTGGAGATGCCGTGCATGGCCGCCATCGTGCGGTCCTGCGGCGAGGCGGGCGTCGGCGCCGGGCGGCCCGGCTGCTGGCCGGCTAGCGTGGTGGCAAAGCAGGCGATCAGGGAGAGCGGCGCAAGAGCGCGCGCGGCGAAGCTCAGGCGAGACACGGGGTCACTCACGGAGAGAGGTGACGGGGAGCGTGGTTGATTCTGCGTTGCGAGCTGGCGGGGGGCCAGATGGGGTAGCCGGCGTCGTCGTCACCGCGCCGTCAGGTGCACACCGGCGATCATGCAACGCACCGACCCGCCCGCGCGTTCGATGGTCGGAATGCGCAGGGGCAGCAACCGGGCGCTCTTCTCGATGAGCGCCGTCTGCTCGGCCGTCAGCGCCGCCGCCGCCCGCGCCGAGAGCGCCAGCACGCGGCCGTGCGTCCCGGTCATCTCCAGCGCGTTGCCGGCGAACTCCTCCACCTGCGCCCAGCTGATCGGGATCACCGTGCGCCCGCTTTCGGCCAGGCGATCGGCCACCTCGCGGCGCCGGGCGACGTCCGTCATCACGTCGAGACAGACGAGCACGTACTCCGTCGCGATGCTCATGATCACGTTCGTGTGATAGATGGGCTGGCCGTGCGGATCGGCCGTCGCGAACGCCATCGGCTCGTAGCCGACCATCGTGCAGAAGCGCTCCAGCACGATGGGATCGGCGCGGTGCGAGTTGCTCACGTAGGCGAGCCGCTCCACGTGGTCGAGCACCATCGCCCCCGTTCCTTCGAGATACAGGTGGTCGAGTTCGAGCCCGGAGTAGTCCACCACTTCCTGCACGCGGTACGTGCTCTTCAGCATCTCGATGACGTCGGCGCGCCGTTCCCGCCGCCGGCTCGGCGAGTACATCGGGTAGATGGCGACGCGGCCGCCGTGGTGCGTCGAGAACCAGTTGTTGGGGAAGACCGAGTCCGGCGTCTCGTGATGGCCGAAGTCATCAAAGACGTGGATGCGGACGCCCTCGGCGGTGAGCCGCGCGACGGCCTCGTCGAACTCGGCGCGTGCCTGCGCGGCCACGGCCGCGGCGTCGGCGAGCGACGCGCCTGACTGGAAGGCGTTGTCTTCGGCGGTCTCCGGATTCACGGCGAAGCGATGCGGGCGGACCATCACGCCCGCGCTCGGCGCCTGCGCATTGCGGTAGTTCATGGGTGCACTCCAGCCGCTGGCTACGCGGGGGGCCTGATCAAAGATACGGCAGAAACGGCAGGAGCGGCGGAGTGGGCAGCAGCGTTTGCCGTCTGGGTCGCGAGGAACTGATGCGCTTCGCGCGCGTTCTCCCCCTCACGCTGCATCCGCTGCGCACGTCAGCGAACGGGGGCTGAGGACAGCGACGACCTGCGGATCGGAGACTGGGGGAACTGCTACCGCGTCATGCTGCGCAGCAGCCGCCCCGCCCGCCGCGCGGCCTCGGCGAGACGTTCGGGCGACGCGATGAACGAGACGCGGAAAAAGCCCTCCCCGCCGTCTCCCAGCGCCTTGCCGGCGAGGACGACCACGCCCTCCTCCTGCATCAGACGTTCGTGGAATGCCATCGAGGGCACGCCCGCCGGCAGCGGCACCCATAGGTACATAGATGCCTTCGGCGCCTCAACGGCGAAGCCCTCGGCCCGGAACGCCGCCACTGCCGCGTCACGCCGCTCGCGGAAGATCGCGAGGTTGCCCGACAGCCACTCGCCGTGACTCTCGAGCGCGGCGATGCCCGCGCGCTGGGCAGCCATGAACTGACCGGTGTCGAGGAAGCTCTTCACCTTGGCGAGCGGGCCGCTGTACGCTGGCGAACCCGCCGCCCAGCCGAGCCGCCACCCGGTCATGTTGTACGTCTTGGACAGTGAGTGGAACTCGAGCGCCACCTCGCGCGCGCCATCAATCTCGAAGATGCTCGGCGCCACGTATCCGTCGAACGTCATCTCGCTGTAGGCGTTGTCGTAGACGAGCAGCACGTCGTGCGTGGCGCACCAATCCACGACCTTCTTGAGGTAGTCGCGCGGCGCGATGGCGGCCGTCGGGTTGTTCGGGTAGTTGAGGTACAGCAGCTTGGTTCGCGCGCGCACCTCGACGGGGATCTCCTCGACGTCCACCAGGAACTGCGTGCGCGGCGTGATGGGATACAGATGGGGGTGCGCGTTGCCCAGAAGCGTGCCGCCGAGGTAGGCCAGATACCCGGGGTCGGGGATGATCGCCACGTCACCGGGCTCGAGATAGGCCAGCGCGAGATGCGCGAGCCCCTCCTTGCTCCCGATCAGCGGCACGATCTCGGTCAGCGGATCGAAGCGCTGCCCGAAGCGCCGCTCCATCCACGCGGCAACCGCCTCGCGGTACGCAGGCAGGCCGAGTCCGAAGCCGTAGCGCGACATCGCCGGGTCCTGCGCCGCCTCGGCGAGCGCAGCGACGGCGCGCGGCGGCGCCGGCAAGTCGGCGTCGCCAGCACCCAGGTCGATGACATCCACCCCGCGCGCGATCAGTTCGCGCTTCTTCTGCGGAATTGACGCCAGTAGGTAGGCGGGAAGAGACGTGAAACGCGAGGCGACGCGGGGCATCGAAAGAGACGGTGGACGGTTGACGGTGGACGGTTGATGATGGACGGTGGACGTTGGAGGCGGACGATCCACCGTCCACCGTCCACCGTCAACCGTCTAGCTTGTCGGCGGGTTAAACCCTGCCCCGCCCTCCACCCACGAGCGATAGTACTCGCGGTCTTCCGCCGGAAGCACGGCCTTGGCGACGTGCAGGGGGCGGAACGAATCCATCATCACCGCCAGTTCGTTCGTCGCCTTCGCGCCGATGCTCGCTTCCGTGCGGCCGGGGTGCGGGCCGTGGGGCAGGCCGTCGGGATGGTGCGTGATCGAGCCGTATTCAATGCCCTTGCGGCTCATGAACTCGCTCGACGCGTAGAAGAGCACCTCGTCGGAGTCCACGTTGCTGTGCGCGTACGGCGCCGGGACGGCCTGCGGATCAAAGTCGTACGGCCGCGGGCAGAACGAGCAGATGACGAAGCCGTCGCCCTGAAACGTCTGGTGCACCGGCGGCGGCTGGTGGATGCGTCCGACGATCGGCTCGAAGTCGTGGATGTTGAAAGCCCACGGATAGAAGAAGCCATCCCAGCCGACGACGTCGAATGGGTGGTGGTCGAGCACCATCTCGGTGAGACCGTTGTACTGCTTCACGATCACCGGGAACTCGCCCTTCTCATCAAACGTCACGAGCTCCGCTGGCCGCCGGAAGTCGCGTTCGCTGTACGGCGCCCCCTCGGCGATCTGCCCGAACTCCGTCCGGTACCGCTTGGGCGTCCGCACATACCCGCGGCTTTCCATGATCAGCATCTTCGCCGGCGCGGTGAAGCGCCAGCGGTGCATGATCCCGCGCGGGAGCACTACGTAGTCGCCCGGCTTCACGGGGAGATACCCGAACTGCGACTCGAGCGTCCCTGCCCCCTCGGCGAGGTAGACCACCTCATCGGCCTGCGCATTCCGGTAGAAGTGCGCATCCTCGATGGTCGGCTCCGACCAGAGCATCCCGATGTCGGCATTGAACAGGAGCGGGATGCGATCAAGCGTCGGCGACCCGCCCTTGGGGAGCTGCCGCGTGCGGAAGTGCCGGTGGCGTAGCGCGAGGTCGGGATCCTTCTCCCAGACGATGTCGCGCAGGCGCCGCACGGTCAGCACCGTGGTGGGCGGATGCACGTGGTAGAGCAGCGACGACGGACCGGTGAATCCCTCGTTCCCCATCAACTGCTCGCTGTACAGCCCGCCGTCGGGGCGGCGGAAGACGATGTGCCGCTTGCGCGGCACCTGCCCGAGCGTGTGATAGAACGGCACTAGAGGTTCCCCCGCAGGGCCTGCTCGCGTTCAATGCTCTCGAAGAGCGCCTGGAAGTTGCCCTTGCCGAACCCCTTGGCGCCCTTGCGCTGGATGATCTCGAAGAAGAGCGTCGGGCGGTCCTGCACGGGCTTGGTGAAGATCTGCAGCAGGTAGCCCTCGTCGTCGCGATCCACGAGGATGCCGAGTTCCTGCAGGGCGTCGAGCGGTTCGTCGATCCTCCCCACGCGCGTCTGCAGCGTCTCATAGTACGTCGTGGGCGTGCGCAGGAACTCGACGCCGCGCGCCTTGAGCGCGCGCACGGTCGCCACAATGTCGTCGGTGGTCACGGCGATGTGCTGCACGCCGGGACCGCGATAGAAGTCGAGGTACTCCTCGATCTGGCTCTTCTTCTTCCCCACCGCCGGCTCGTTGATGGGGAACTTGATCCGCCCGTTGCCGTTGCTCATCACCTTGGACATCAACGCCGAGTACTCGGTGGAAATGTCCTTGTCGTCGAAGGTGAGGAGGTTGAAGAAGCCGAGCACGTTGGCGTAGAACGCCACCCAGACATTCATCTTGCCGAGTTCGACGTTCCCCACGCAGTGGTCCACGTACTTGAGCCCCACCGGCGGCGGCGCAAACTCCGGCGTGACCGCCGCGAAACCGGGGAGGAACAGGCCGCGGTAGTTCCGCCGCTCGACGATCGAGTGAATGGTGTCGCCGTAGGTCTTGATGGCGGCGACGACAACCTCGCCATTTGCGTCGCTGACGACCTCGGGCTCGTGCGCCGACTCGGCCCCGCGCTCGATGGCCTTCGCGTACGCGTCGCGCGCATCGTCCACCCAGAACGCGAGGTCGCGCACGCCGTCGCCGTGCCGGCGGATGTGGTCGGCAATCGGTCCGTCCGGACCCAGCGGCGTGGTGAGCACTAGCCGGATCTTGTCCTGCTGGAGCAGGTAGCTCGCCCGGTCACGCACCCCCGTTTCCGGACCGCGGTAACCCACCAGTTGGTAGCCGAACGCCGCCCGGTAATACAGCGACGACTGCTTGGCGTTGCCGACGTAGAACTCGATGTAGTCGGTGCCGTTGATGGGAAAGGTGTCGTGGGTCATTGAGGGGGACGGTCGACGCTGGGCGGTCGACGGCAGAGGGCAGGTGGTCGAGAGCCGACCTCCGCGGCCGGCGCCGCGAGCGGGCGCGCGTGCGATGCCGCGAAGGAATTGGATGACATCTGCATAGGGGGACTGCCCAATGTATTACTGAGGGTGGAATTCGACAATTCAGGCACACCCTGTACCTTTGTGGGTTCTCACGTCCATGACTGCCACGATGCCTGCGTATACGAAGACCGTGCTCTCCCCCGAGGAGACGCTGAAGCTCGCGCCGGAAATCGGTCGCCATCCCACCGCGAAGGTCTGGGTCTACCGCTACCGGCACGCCACCGAGCCGTGGACGCTGAGCATCGCCACGCACGCCCATCCAGGTTCGCGCATGCTCTCGCTCGGCGGCTTCCGCATCGCGCCGGAAAGCCGCACCAGCATTCCCGACTGGAATCCCGACCACGAGGCGATTGACCTCGCCATCGGAATGGATGAGAAGGTGTACTGGTCGCGCCTGCTCAAGGTCGGCGGCCCGCACGTGCAGCGCGACTTCTCGCGCATCGTCGGCGGCAAGTGCGTGATGCAGCCGACGCCGGGCTCGCGCGTTGGCGAGCCGCGCGATCGCGACCTGCTGGACTTCGCGATTGAGTGCTTCCAGGACGTGGAGAAGACGGGGTTCTTCCTCACGACCGGCCAGGACCTCGGCCACGGCATCATGAGCGACGGGAAGACCGGCTCCCTGCACTACCTGAATGCGCATTACAAGGGGAGCGTGATCTCCGATACGGGGGCGCCGACCGCCGAGGGCAACTACTGGATGCTCGTCGGTCAGTTGAAGGGGGCGGACATTCCGATGAAGGGGGCAGTGGTCGGCCTCATCGGCGCCGGCAACATCGGCCTGCACATCATTGACCACCTGCTCGAGGATGGCGCGGTCCCGTTGGTCGTCGAAGCCAAGCCGGCCATTCGCGCCGCGCTCGAGAAGCGCGGCGTGAAATGCTGGCCAGCGGAGGGGAAGGCGGAGTTCCTGCGCCAGCCGATGGACGCGCTGGTGCTCAACGCCGCGGGCGGGTCGCTCGACAGTGCGACCATTGCGCTCTGCGCCGCGAACAAGCGCCTGCGTGTGATCAACGGCTCCGAGAACCTCGTAATGCCGAATCCGGACGACGAGGAGGTGCTCCGGAAGGCGCACAAGGTCTTCTGCCCGTGTGAGTGCGCCGGGATGATGGGCTATCTCACGGCCGCCGAGGAGTACCTCAGCCACCTCGCCGGCGACGACTTCACGCTCGCGTCGATGTACGAGGCGGCCAAGGCGCTCGAGGCCCCGGGCGAGAAGGCGACGCGGCACGTGATCGCCGGCGGGTATCGCCTGACGATGACGCAAGCGATGCAGGAGCTGTACGGCTAGCGCTGGTCGCTGCGGCGGCCGCAGAAGCGGCCGCCACTAGAGGCTCCACGCCGTCGGCCGGCGGTCCCAACGGTGCCCCCGCACCCGCTCGGCCGTTCGCGCGTCGAGCGGTCCGCGTTCCACCGCGGTGACGTTGGCTTGCACGTGCGCCGCGCGCCGCATCCCCGGAATCACGGTAGCGACGCGTGGATCGGAGATGCAGAAGCGCAGGGCGAGTTCGGGGAGCGTCATGTCGTCCGGCACGTCGCGTTGCAGCGCCTCCACGCGCGCCACCGTCGGCCCCAGGTTCTCCGGTCCGAAGTAGATGCGGCGGAAGTCACCTTCCGGGAACGTGGAGTCCGCCCGCAACTGCCCGGCGAGCGACCCTTCGTCGAACGGCACGCGGGCAATGACCGCGACGCCGAGATCGGCGCAGACGCCGAAGAGCTCGTCTTCCGGCGCCTGATCAAAGACGTTGTAGATCACTTGCACCGCATCCACCAGTCCGGTGCGCAGCGTCGCGAGGCAGTTCGTCGGCTCCCAGCGGTTGACGCTGACCCCCACCGCCTCGATCAGTCCCTCACGCTTCAGGTCGTCCATCGCGCGCTGCCAGCGCTCATCGCGCGCCCAGCCATCCTCCCACACGTGAAACTGCAGCAGGTCCACGCGCGTGAGGCCGAGGTTGGTCAGCGACTTTTCGGCGAACTCGCGGATGTGCGTTGGGGGGAAGCAGTCGTCGAGCGCGTACTCCGGGCGCGATGGCCACTGCATGTTCTTCGGCGGAATCTTGGTCGCTGCATACAGCCGTCGCGACGGGTGTGCGCGCACGAGTTGCCCCAGCAGTCGCTCGCTCGTGCCGCGCCCGTACCCCCACGCGGTGTCGAAGAACGTCACGCCGTCTGCGACGGCAGCATCGAGCGCACGCAGCACCTCGTCGGGATCGGTGTCCGACCAGTTGGCGAGCCCCCACATGCCGTAGCCGAGGGAGGACACAGGCCAGCCAAGGCGGCCAAAGCGTCGCTGTTCCATGGAGGGAGAAGATGCGACCGCCCCGCGCGCCACGAAAGCCGACGGGCGCCGCGCTGGTGTCGGGGAGAGCGAACGCGCATCTTGCGAGCGCACACACCGCTGACACCCGGCTTCCACTATGCACCCTCCCGACGCACGCGCGCCAATGCCAACGAACGCCCCGCGCGTTCCGCCGGCGCCGCGGCGTGTGCTCGTCGCCGCGCGCTCGTTCGACGGCATCGTGGCTGCGTTGCACCAGCGGCGGCCGGAACTGCAGGTGCGCGGATGTTTGCACACTGACGTGACGGCCGAAGACCTGAACTGGGCGGACGCCTACGTGGGCTTCAAGCGGCCGCCCGGCGCCGCCTCGCTCGGTCGCGTCGCCTGGGTGCACTGCACCGGCGCGGGCGTGGACGCGTGGCTCGCCGCTCCGGGGCTCGCGCCCGAGATCCTGCTCACGCGAACGCCCGAGTCCTTCGGGCCGGCCATCGCGGAGTGGGCGATCGCACGCATCTTCGCCATCCAGCAGCGGCTCGCCGAGCACGCCGCCGCGCAGCGCGCGCACCGGTGGGAGCCGCGCGACGCGCCGCTTGTCGCCGGCACGCGCGCGGTGGTCGTCGGCACCGGCGACGTCGGTTCGGCCATCGCGGCCAAGCTCGCCGCGCTCGGCGTAACCGTCACTGGCGTGTCGCGCACCGGGAAGTCGCGCGGGCAGAACGCGCCAGACGCCGCGTTCGACACCGTGCATCCGGTAGACCGGCTTGCCGATCTCGTGGGCGGCGCTGACTGGCTCATCCTCGCGCTTCCCGACACGCCGGCGACGCGCGGGCTAGGCTCACGCGACATCCTCTCACGCTGCCAGGGGGCGGTGCTGCTCAACGTCGGGCGCGGCTGCGTGCTCGACGAGTCGGTGCTCCCCGCGGCGCTCGAACAGGGATGGCTGCGCGGCGCGGCGCTCGACGTGTTCGCGGTGGAGCCGCTCCCGGTGGACTCGCCGCTCTGGGACGATCCGCGCGTCCTCATCTCGCCGCATTGCTCGGGTCCCACGACAGTCGCCGGCGCGGTGGAGGGATTCCTTGAGTGCCTCGAGCCGCTCGAGCGCGGCGAGCGCCCCCGCTGGACCGTGGATCGCGAACGCGGCTACTAGTCCGAAGGAAGCGCCGGCACCTGCCGCCGGCGATCGGCCTCGGAGAGCACTTGCGTCACAAACCGCTGGCCCTCGCCCAGCCGTTCCACCTCGATGGCGATCGCCTCGACGCCGCGTTCGAGATTGGCCATCCGGTCGGTGAACTCCGGCGGCAACGTCGGCGGCACAATGGACGAACGCCGCCAGAGCCGACGCGCGTAGGCAATGGACAGGGGGAACAGCAGCACCATCGAGAAGCCCATCCCCATCCCGATGATCTCCGTGGGGTCGGGGGCCGACGATGGTTCCTCGATCACGACTCCCGGATTGGCCGCGCGCGTCGCGACGAGGGCGTCCGCCGACGCGAGTTGCTTCTCGACATCGGCGATCCGCTGGTCGATCATCACCAGCCGTCCCTCAAGTCCCTTGATGTCGGCCGGGTTCGTCGCGGAGTTCAGCTGCTCGCGAACACGGCGCCGCTGTCCCTGCAACTCGGATTGTTGGCTCTGCAACTCACGCCGCTGGAGGCGCGCCGCCTCATACATCTCGGTGACAGTGGGCGCCTGCCCAGCGGGGGCGACCACGACTTCCGTCTGCGGGCTGGGGGCGGTGGCTTGTGGCATGCGGGCTCCCGCGGGAAAGGGTCCGTATCAAGCTACACTACGCGGCGGCGGCCTTCAGCGTTTCGACACTGAGGCTAGTTTTACGGTAGGCGCCGCGACCGCGGCGCCTGCTGGTGACCCGGACGCCCCATGATGCCGCACGAAGTCTTCGAACTGCCGCGCGAGATCCTCCCCGGCGACATCGACGAGCTCGGCCACGTCAACAACGTCGTGTACCTGCGTTGGGTGCAGGACGCGGCCATCGCGCATTGGTCTTCGGCCACGACGGCGGCGCAGCAGGGCGAGGTGGCGTGGGTGGCCGTGCGCCACGAGATCGACTACAAACACCCAGCGCTCCCCAGCGACGGCGTTCTTGCGCGCACCTGGGTGGGGACCGCCGATTCACACCGGTTCGAACGGCATACAGAGATTGTGCGCGCCGCTGACCGCAAGCTGCTCGCTCGCGCCCGAACCATGTGGTGTCCCATCAACCGGACGACGGGACGGCTCGCGCGCGTCAGCGACGAGATTCGCGCGCGGTTTTCCACCGGTCCGACGTCGGGCGGACCCGCGTGACGCTGCGCTTTTTCCCGCCCGCCGCCGCGGTCGTCCTCGCGGGCTTCGCCCTGACGGCGTGCGCCGACGCCCCGGCTGGCCCCGCGGTTGACACGGCCGACACGCAGGCGGCCATCGCGGCCGCTTCCAGCATTACCGCCGCCGACTTCCTGCGCCATCTCGCGGTCATCGCCGACGACTCGATGCGCGGCCGCGGGACGCCCAGCCGAGAGCTCGAGCTGACCGCGGCATACGTGGCGTCGGCGTTCAGCGCGGCAGGGCTCGCCCCCGGCGGCGACGGCAACTCGTTCCTCCAGCGCTATACGCTGTCCGCCCTCGCCGCCAACCCGACCGCCACCGCCCCGAACACGGTTGGCATCCTGGAGGGCAGCGATCCCGCCCTGCGCTCCGAATACGTGCTCGTTGGCGCGCACATGGACCACGTCGGCGTCACGGGCGGCGGGCAGAACTGTGCCGCGAGCGGCGCGGACTCGATCTGCAATGGCGCGAACGATAACGGGTCGGGCACCGTCGCGGTGATGCAGGTCGCCCGCGCCATCGCCGGGATGTCGACGCGCCCGCGGCGCACCTTGATCTTCGCCGCGTTCTCCGGCGAGGAGCGCGGGCTTTGGGGGAGCGCGGCGTACGCCAAGGCGCCGTGGCGCCCATTGGCCCAGGCGGCGGCGGTTATCAACATTGACATGATCGGGCGCAATGCCAAGGACAGCCTGTTCGTGCTCGGCAAGTCATACAGCACGCTCGGCGCCATCGTGGATCGCGTCTCCCGCGCGCACAGCGGCGAGGGCATGCGGCTGGTGGATGACGCGTGGAACGGGACGTACTTCACCCGCTCGGACCAATGGAGCTTTGCCCGACTCGGCGTTACGACGCTCTTCTTCTTCAACGGCCCGCAACCCGAGCTCCACACGGCGCGCGACGCGATCGGCCTGATGGACGCCGACGCCGCCGCGCGCGCGGCGCGGATGATCCTCTACACGGTGCTCGAGGTGGCGAACAGCCCCACGCGTCCCACGTGGGACGCCGCCGCGAAGGCCCGCTGGGTGACGCCGTAGGTCGTCGCAGCGTCGCGCGTCAGCGCGACGCGATCAACCGGCCGTGGCGATACGCCTGCACCCCGTGGTGGACGCCGTGCATCAGCAGCAGCCCATCGGCGCTGCCGTACTGCCGCATCAGGTCGAGCAGCACGGGTTCCTCCCCGCCCCACGGGTAGCCGAAGACGACGTCGAAGTCGTCGAGCGAGCGCCCGAGCTCCATGTACCCCGACACACCCTCGCCGAAGGTGCCAGTGCGCAGGTCGCCTCCCGCGCCGCGGAACACGTAGCCGGCGGGGAAGAAACTCCCGCACACGAACCGCGCCTTCGAACCGAAACGCCCCGCCATCTCGCGCGACGTCGCCACGAGAGAGAGGTCGAGTTCGATGCCGGCCGCCTCGTACCCGAGCAGATCGGCCATGATCGTGATGATGCCTGACGCCGAGCCGAGTTCGAGAAAGCGCAGGCCGGGCGCGCGATGCGCGACGAGCGCCGCCTGCACCTGCTCGTAGTCCGACGCGATAAACGAGTGCCACCCGCGCTCGCGCACCGTTCGGTCGAAGGTGTCGAAGAACTCCCACCCGGCCGCGCAGAGGGCGCGGAGGCGCGCCTGCAGCGCGTCGTCAATGGGCGGGAGTGGCTCCGTGGGCATGAAAGGTGGCGGGCAGTCGCAGAAAGCTACCATGTGCGGGGCGCGCCGGCGGGCGCGCGACCAGGCCGCCTCCGGCGCGCCACGTTGTCTTGTCCCCGCCCGCACACTACTTTCTGCCTTGACCCTCTCCCCCACATCATCATGCGAAATGCCCTGATGTACCACGGCGGCTTCGAGCGGAACTTCAGCCGCCTCGCCCCCGGGTTCTCTGCCTTCGAAGGCACCGACGGGAATTCCCACGCCCTGCCCGCCTGGCCGTCGAGCGCCGACGGACTGCGCTTCGGCTACATGGAGAAGCACGGGAAGAAGTTCTGCGTCGTCCGCGTGCTTTTCGGCAGCGACGACATCACGCTCAAGAACGAGATGGTCATCGATCCGGGCCGTCACACCGGTTTCGGCCATCGCCTCGGCCCCGAGCCGACGCTGGTCGAGGACGACGTGGTCGCCTTGACGCTCCTCGAGGACGTCATCAAGAAGAACGCCGAAGCGGCGGATGCGCTGCTCAACATCCGCATGCAATTCAAGCTCGCCGCCGGCATCAAGTAGCCGCTCGCGGGCACAAGCGACGGGGCGCGGCCGGTGGCCGCGCCCCGTCGGTCGTTCCCCCGCCCTCCGCTACCGGCAGCGCGGATACGCCGGGTCGGGCCCGGTGATCACCGGCCGCGTCCGCCGGGTGGCGATCGCCATCATGATGTCGTGGATGAACCGGCTCGACCGCGCCGCGTGCTCGTAGTCGATGTACTGCGGCTCGTCACTCGGCATGTGGTAGTCGAGCGAGTACCCGTGCGAGAAGTACGTCACGGGGATGTCCTTGAGCACGTAGCTCACCTGGTCCGAGCGGCAGAACCGGTTCATCGGGTTGGCCGTCACGTCCCACGACTTGTCGATGGCCATCACCTCGCGGCGCACGGCGTTGACGCTGTCGATCACGTCGCCGAACTCGCGCGAGAGGCGCCGCGCGCCAAGCGTCTGGATACTCGCCGGCCCGCCGAACTTCACCTCCTCCACCCGCCCCTTCCCCAGCATGTCGATGTTGTGCGCGGCGACGATGTCCTTGAGCGGCACGGTCGGATGATCCACGAACCAGCGTGACCCGAGCATCCCCGCCTCCTCACCCTGGTGCGAGATGAAGATGATCGAGCGCGCCGGCTTTTCGAAGGCGAACTGCTCGGCGATCTCGAGCAAGGCGACGGTGCCTGAGCCATCGTCGTCGGCGCCATTCATGATGGAGTCGCGGCGCACGGGACGGATGCTTCGGGCCCGGGTGATCAGCGAATCGATGGCGCGCTGCTGGTCGGCCGTCGGGCGGCAGACGGGGTCGTTGGCGCCCTGCCGCCGCGTCACGCGATTGACCGCGCGCATCGAGTCGTGGTCGACAGGCGGCACCGCGCCCATGTGGTCGTTGTGGGCGCCGAGCAGCACGTACTCGGCGGCAAGGGCGGGATCACTCCCCGGCTTGATGGCGACCACATTGCGCGCGGGCGCGTCGGACATCCGCCACTCCTGGCTCCAGCGCGCGGAAATCGTCTGGCCCGCGTCTCCGGGCTGCAGCGCGGCCACCTCCCTTCCGAAGAGCCGCGCGGCCACGGGGCGCGTGATCGTCGCCGTGCCCACCGCCATCGGCGGGTCCACGACGTTCGGCTTCATCGCCATGCGCATCGAGAACGCCGCCGCCGCCGCGCCGGGGAGTATCGCGTCGCCGCTGATCAGCAGGACCGCGACGGCGCCCGCCGCTTGCGCGCGCACGTCGCGTGGCGGCAACTGGGCGAACGGCGCCGCGGGTCGC
>Ga0194120_10007616_pt1 | contig 14709 bp, 10 predicted proteins | sample TA2MahCa65mmetaG_FD_148642 | JGI IMG/M metagenome (GOLD analysis project Ga0194120, IMG submission 148642) | Freshwater microbial communities from Lake Tanganyika, Tanzania - TA2015019 Mahale Deep Cast 65m | ecosystem: Environmental > Aquatic > Freshwater > Lake | place: Tanzania: Lake... | reverse complement strand
GAGCAGGGGCGGCACGCGGGCGGCGTGTCGCGTGCGTGGGGGCCGCGGCGAGTCGATCTCCGGCACGGCGTCCACCTGCGCCTCGTCAACGTCGGGCCGGCGGCAAGGGTCCGGCAAGGGCAGTTGGGCTATCCCCTGTGCAGCGTCTGCGGCACCAGCCGGTCGCCGTTTGCCAGCCAGACCGAACAGACCAACTTTGCAGCACATCACCGGGAGCGCTGCCAGGCGCCGACGGTGTTCGTGCAGGGCAACGCGGGGCAGCAAATCGAGGTCATCCGACCGATGGGCCTGTACGCCGACCTCGTCGCGGACGTGCTCCGCCTGAGCGACTGCGAGAGCCGCGTCGAGGCGTACAGCGTGCTGGAGGCGTTGCGGCTCGGCGCGGCCGAAGTGCTGGACATGGAAGTGGAAGACCTGCAAGTGCTGGTGATCGGCCGTCCGGGGGCGACCAGCGTCAAGGGTCTGCTCTATGACCCGATGCCGGGTGGGTCGGGGTTGTTGCAGCAGATGGTCGAGCGCTGGCCAGAAGTGGCCGCGCAGGCCATGCACATCGTCACGGGTTGTGCCGGGCAGTGCGCCACGTCGTGCATCGACTGCCTGCAGCACTTCCGCAACGCCTTCTATCACCGGCACTTGGATCGGCACGTGGCCCGCGCTGCCTTGGAGGCGTGGGGCTCGGCGCTGCATTTCGGCCACGACATCCCGCCGCGGATGCCGGAACCGCCTGACCACGACGGTCCTGTCAACGAGGGCGAGCGCACGTTGCAATGGCACCTGGAATGGGCGGGCTTCCCACCGGGCGAGTACAAGCACCGCATCGATCTGGGCGGCCGGTACGGCGCGACGACGCCGGACGTGTTCTATGTGGACCCGACCGGGCGCACCATGGGGTTCTGCGTCTACAAGGATGGCCTGAGCGACCGGGTCCATGGCAATCCTGAAAGGCGACGGATCGACGGGCAAATTCGGGACGAGCTTGATGCGATGGGGTATGACGTGCTGGTGGTGTCCGAGACGGACCTGAGCGAGCGCGAGGCCATGCATCGGTTCTTCCGCAAGCTGGGACGCAGGCTGATGGACCAGGCGGAGTTGCGGAACCTGGAGCAGCGCTGGGGTGTCCCGGAATCGTCAACGTGATGCTGGAGAGGACCCTTCCCGGCGAAGCCGACTCAAATCGCGCGCACTGGTCCGGTGACCACGGCCTGAGGGAGCCGACGCAGCCCTTCCGCCGAACCACGTCCCCGCGCTGGTTTCGCCCGGCCCGGCCCGACCGATCCGCACTGCCGGGAGCAACCGCAGCCGATTTCGTCTCAAGTCAAGTCTCCGTTTGCCCGGCCGCAGCCGCGCCGCAGACCGAGTCCGGTCACCCAGCCGTGCCCCCGCCGCCCACTGCCTTACCCGCCCCGCCGCGCAACACCCCGTGGTCCTGCAAAAGCGTCAGCACCTCGGCCACCGTGTGCGCCAACGGCCAAGGCTGAAAGAGCAGTGCGCAATGACCCACGGGCTCGAAGTCATCGCAGGTGGCGTACTGCTCTATCTCGGCGCCGAGTGGTTCGTGTCCGGTGCGACCCGACTGGCGCTGGCGTTGCGGGTGCCGCAGTTGCTGGTCGGGCTGACCGTGGTGGCCTATGGCACTTCGGCCCCCGAAATCGTGGTGGGCGTGCAGGCCGCGCTCGACGGCCACGGCGCGGTCGCTGTCGGCAACGTGCTGGGGTCGAACATCGCCAACATCGGGCTCATCCTCGGGTTGGCCATGTGGTTGCAGCCAGTGGTGCCGAATGCGGCCCTGCGCGCCCGCGAGTGCCCGTGCTTGCGGCGAGCATGGCGGCTGTCCCGGTGGTGCTGGCCGATGGCTCAGTGGGTCGGTTGGAAGGCCTTGGGCTGGTCGTGGCCTCGCTGGCGTACACCGGCTGGATGGTGCGTTCGGCGCGCAGGTCGGCGCGATCGGCTGGGGCAGACGTCGAGGTGGCCGGTGCCGCGGCGCAGGCAGCGGGCGGGGGCACCGTCCAAGGTTCGTGGCGCGCTGGTGCGCTGGCGGCGGTCGGACTCGCGGTGCTGCTGCTCGGCGGCCACTGGTTCATCCGCGGGGTCGGTGCGGCCCTGGTGGTGGCGTACGTTGGGTACCTGGTCTGGGTTGGGCTGGGAGCGTGACCGGGCCGCGCGACTCCCTGCCCGGCGAGGCCTGCCGAAACTACGCCCACCGCTCCAATCCCCACGGCCTGGGCGGGCCCGCGCGCACTAGAGCCTGTCGGACCCTCTGGGAGCACAAATTGCAATCGCAGATTGTGCGCCGGGACCCTCGGAGCGCGCCGCCGGTTTTCACCGCCAGGCCACCGGAATGGTCCCGAGTGCGGTCGCGGTGTTCGCGCCACCCGCCGGCCCGAAGTCAGGCATGGCCCGGCCGCGAGCGCGCGCCAGTGCCGCGTCGCCCTACTGGTACCACACACTCAAGTTGTCCACCCCGAACGACTCGTCGCTGGCGGGTTGGTCCAACGTCGAGGTCACCACGTAGGTCGCGGCAGGCTGGTTGTGCGGCGTGACGATGTTGAACGCGAACTGTGCGTCGCCGTAGGTGGTCTGGCCGCAAACCGACGGCGGCGCCGGCGTCAGGGCCTTGTGCGACTGCTGCCACACGGCCGCGCCGTCGAGCTTGACCACCGCGTTCTCGCCGTCCCAGGTGTCGATGGCGACAAAGGTGCCCTGGATGCGCACCGCGGTGTGGGCCGGCAGTGAGGTCAGCGCCAAGGAGTAGGCCGAGCCGGCGCCGGCGATGTTGAAGCCGCCGAGCATCGGACCCCACGTGCCGCAGGTGCTCAGTTGCAGCGGGGTCCATTTGCCCGAGGTCGCGGCGTTGTCGAAGGTGTCGAGCGTCAGCCGCGTCCAGCCGTACTCACAGTAGGCCTGGGTCGCCGTCGACGTGTCGGTCGGCTTGGTCCAGTACAGGCCGGGCGGCAGCGCGCTGTACTGCTGGGCGAGCGCAAGGCACGACGCCACTGCGAAATCGGCCGACGATCCAGGCAAACCGCATTTCTTGCCGTCGCCGAGCAGGCCCGGGTCGCAGGTGCAGGTGTAGCTGCCGGGGGCGTTGGCGCAGGTGGCCGCGACGTCGCAGACGCCGGTGCTGGGGATGACCTTGAGGTTGAAAATCTTGATTCCAGCCAATTGGTTGACGCCCTCGTCGAAGGTGTCGAACGAGAAGCGGATCTGCGCCTGCTTGCCGGCATAGCCGACCAGCCCCACGCCGATCGACTGGGTGACGCCCATCTTGTTGTTGAACTTGGTTTTGTCCCACACCTTGACCGGCGTGGTGCCGATCACCAGTTCGACCGTCAACTTGTCATAGAACGTCCCGCCTTCGATCTGGATGTTGGCGTCGAAGACGAGGCGGTGCGCCGGCGCGTTGCCAAAGACGATGGCCGGCCCGGTGGCCGTGCCGTTGTTGGGCTTGCCGGGCGTGTCGAAGTCGGTGCCCTCGGCGTTGCCGTAGTACAGCACGCCGTTGAGGTTCTGCCAGCCGACCGTGGTGCCGGTGACCGCCGGCGGCGACAGATTCCAGCCGGCGAATCCTTGCTTGGCGAAATCCCAACTCCACTGCGGCGCCGGGCACTCGTCGATGTCGGTGCAGGCCACCTTGGGGTCGCCGGTGTAGCCCGCCTTGCACGCACAACTGAACCCGCCGACGGTATTGGTGCACTGCGCGGTGGTGGCGCAGCCGCCGTTGTTGGTCGCGCACTCGTCGATGTCGCTGCACACCTTGCCATCGCCCGAAAAGCCAGGCTTGCAGGTGCACTTGAATGATCCCGGCGTGTTGCCGCAAGTCGCATTGGCCGAACACGTCGAGGAATTCAGGCATTCGTTGACGTCGGCGCAGGCCTTGCCGTCGCCAACGAACCCGGCCTTGCACGCGCACGACGCCCCGCCGCTCGTGTTGGTGCACACGGCATCCGCCGCGCAGCCGCCATTGCCGACGGCGCATTCGTTGATGTCGCTGCAGGTCTTGCCGTCGCCGGTGTACCCGGCGTTGCACTTGCAGGTGAACGCACCGGCCGTGTTGGTGCACGTGGCGTAGGGCGAGCAGCCGCCGTTGTTGGCCGCGCACTCGTTGATGTCGGTGCAGGTCTTGCCGTCCCCGGTGAAGCCAGCCTTGCAGGCGCACAGGAACTTGCCGGGTTGGTTGGTGCACGTCGCGTTGGCGCTACAGCCCGCCGTACCGTTGGTGCACTCGTTGATGTCGGTGCAGGTCTTGCCGTCGCCGTTGAAGCCTGCCTTGCACTTGCACACCGCGGCGCCGAACGACACCGTGCAGATGGCGTCGAGCGAGCAGCCGCCGTTGTTGGTCACGCACGGGTCGGTGCTCTTGTAGCACGCCACGTACGGGTCGCCGGTGACGAAGCCCTTGCCGTTGTCGCACTTGCAGATGTCGGGTCCGGCCTGGTTGATGCACACCGCGCCGTTGCCGCACTTGAGCGCCCCGGTGGCGCACTGATCGACGTCGGCGCAGGTGACCTTGCCGTCGCCGGTGTAGCCGTTCTTGCACTCGCACTTGGCGCTGCCCTGGCTGTTCAGGCACGTGCCTTGCGAATGGCACTTGAGCGCACCTGTTGCGCATTCGTCGATGTCGGCGCAGTTCTTTCCGTCGCCCGAAAAGCCCGCCTTGCACACGCAATTGAAGCTGCCGGGGACGTTGGTGCAGGTCGCGCTGGCGTCGCACTTGTTGGTGACGGCGCTCGCGCATTCATCGATGTCGCTGCACGTTTCGCCGGTGCCCGCGAAGCCCGGCTTGCAAATGCAAAACCGGCCGCCTTCGAAGTTCTGGCACTCGGCATTGGGAGAGCAGCCGCCGTTGTCCTTGGCGCACTCGTTGACGTCGCTGCACGACTTGCCGTCGCCCTCGAATCCCGGCTTGCAGGTGCAGGTGAAGCCGCCGACGGTGTTGCTGCACTCGGCGGCCAAGTCACATCCGGCCGTGCCAGCGCTACACTCGTTCAGGTCGGAGCAGCCAAAGCCCAGCGTCTCGCCGCAGCCGGCCTTGCCCATGCATTCGGCGAGCGAGTTGAAGGCCGTGCTCGGCGTGGTCTGCTTGCACGCGTTGTAGCACGCCTTGGTCGAACAGCCCTGCAGACAGCCGATGAGCGACTTGCACGCGCTGTCGGCCTGGCAGGTCGCCCAGCCGTCGCCGCAGGAAGCCTGACCGCACTTGAGCGTGCCCGGGATGCTCTCGGTCTTGCCGAAGCCCTCCTTGCACGCGCACACATACCCGCCTGCCGTGTTGCTGCAGTCGCTGGATAGGTCGCAGCCGTTGGTCTCCGCCTTGGCGCACTCGTCGACGTCGGCGCAGGTGACACCATCGCCGAGGAACCCCGGTTTGCACTTGCAGGCATAGCTGCCCGGCGAGTTGCTGCACAGCGAGTTGGCGCTGCACTTGTCGCCAGCCAGGCATTCGTCGGTGTCGAAACAGACGGTGCCGTCGCCGAAGTAGCCTTTGGGACAGGTGCACACCGGCTCCAGGGTGGTGGTGTTGGCGCACGTGGCGGCCGTGTCGCAGGGGTTGAAGGGGCTGCCGCAGATGTCGAAGGCGCCGATCGCGACCTGCGCGCTGACGACTTTGGGCAGCGTGGCGTCGCCGTCGCTGACTACGACCCCGCACTTGAGCAAATCGCCCGCCTTGACCGCCAGTTTGGCGCCGGCGAGCAGGTCCTTGACGTTGACGGTCTGGTCCAAGGCGCTCGGCGTGGTGTACTCGCCGACGGTCCAGCTCCACTTGAAGGTCAGTTTGTCGCCGTCGGGGTCCACGGCCGCCAGCACCGTCGTGCACGACACGTCGCTCAGCAGGTCCACCGTCGTCGGCGAGATGGCGAGCGCAGGCGCCACAGGTGCGGCGTTGGCGATCTGCACCGAAGCCGTGGCCTCTGGGCCGCTGGTCTTGGGGTCGTTGGCCTTGACCACCAGTTTCCAGGTGTCGCCTTTGGCAGTCAGCCCGTTAGGCAAGACCTTGCCGCTCTGGTCGGTCGGCTGGCCGTTCTTGAACCACGCGTAGCTGTACGTCAGGTCCTTGGCGGTGCGGTCGGGGTCGCTGGCCGGCGTGTCGATGTTGGCGACCAGATCGTCTGTGGTCGTCGGGTTGGCCGGCAGGATGCTGACGATGGGCGCGCCCGGCGGCGAGTTGATGAGCAGGGTCAGGGTCGCCTTGCCGACCTCGCCCTTGGTGTCGGTGGCCTCGCAGGTGACCGCCTGCGCGCCGCCTGGCAGGTTGGCGTAGTCGAATTCGCTGATGCCCGAGGCGTCGAGCTTGCCTTCGTGGATGACGCTCGCACCGGCCTTCCACTTGACTTTGATGAGGTCGGGCGAGTCGTTGTCGTCGAAAATCGTCGCCACGAAGTGGATCTTCTGCCCCGGGCTGAACACGGCGTCGTTGGCCGGGCTGTTGATCTTGACGGTCGGGGCCTTGTTGCCACCGCCGCCGGCCGTGTCCGAGGGCCCGCCGCCTTGGTCGCCGCCCGGACCGGTGTCCGCCGCCGCGAGACCGCCGTCCGGGTCTGCGACCTGGATTTCGCCGCAGGCGACGACGACCGCGCACGCCGTGGCGAGCCAAAGCGCCGCATACCGGTGGCGACCGTGCCAACGGGTCTTCGAAATCGAGGGGTTCTGCATGGACTGGTGCCCTTGTGGTCGTCGTTCGCCGCGGCCCGCCAAAAGCAGTGGTGCCGCGCGGCGCAAGATAGTGTAGTGTCGCGGCTGCGCGCCGCCAATGCAACCGTACGGCGGGGCAGCCGGTCGGCCAATGCTTGTCAATCTGGGGTGCAGCGTGTTGAAATCAAGGATTGTTTTCATCGCGATGTCGATGGCGTTTGGCGGCGCTGCCTGTGCCGATCCGGCGCCAACAGGCGGGACGGCGGACGCCGCGGATGCCAGCGACGCTGCAACCGTCGCCGAAACGGCAGTCAAGGACACGGCCGCGCGCGTCCAATTCTATGCCGCGCGCTTCCAGTTCCACGGCGGCCCCTACGACGGCAAGATTGTCGAGGTGGACCGCGACCTGACCCAAATCGACAGCGTGCTCATCTACGGCAACACCCACCTGACGCCGCCAGCGGTGGCCTTCGGCCTTGAAGACAACATCCCGCAGCCTGCCACCTCGGCCAACGGCAAGCCGACGATTATCAACCTCGCGTTCCAGTTACGGTTTGGCATCCTGGTCGAGGGTCCCGGATTTCCGGTCAATACCGGACAGGCGGGCAACTATCCGTTTGGCTGCAAGGCGCCGCTGGTCCACATCAAGCTCGACACCTGGAACTACCGGACCACCTGCCCGACGGCCGCGGGTTCGCTGGATGTCGACAAGTGGTCGGCGTCCCCCGGTGGCAAGTTCAGCGGCAGCCTCAAGGGCAAGGCGCCGATGTTCTTCTTCGACTCGTCGCACACCGACCCGTGCAAGCCCGAGAGCGCGGCGGTCACCTGCAAGGTTGCCGACAAGTGGGTCGATTTCGAGGCGTCGTTCGACTTCGTGGTGCCTGAACTGAACAAGAACAGCGCCCCCGACACGTTTCCGTAGGACCCGGTGGATGTTTCGCGCTCCTGGCACCCGGCGGGCCGGTGGACGGAGCTGCCGCGCTTTGGCCGCGTGCACCACGTCTCGCTCGGATCCGGCCCCGCAGTGGTGCTTCTGCACGGTTTCTTGCAGTCCAGTTGGGCCTGGCGCTGCAACCTCGACGCATTGGCCGACCAGTACACCGTCCACGCCCTGTGTGTACCGGGCTTCGGCTGGAGCGACAAGCCGCGCGGCGCGGGGTATCGACTGGTGACGCAGGCCGAGCGCGTGCTGGCCCTGTGCGATGTGCTCGGCGTCGGCCTCGCCCATTGGGTGGGCAACTCGTTGGGCGCCGCTCTCGCGCTGCAGATCGCGTGGCTCGCCCCGGAACGCGCCGATCGGCTTGTGCTGGTCAACCCGGCGGGACGCGACCTGGGCGTTTTCAACTTTGCACTCGCGGTGCAACACGCCGCTTGGGAGCCGCTGCTTGCCGTTCCTGGAGTCAAGCTCGCATTGGAACTCGGCTTGCGCCATATCGCATACGCCGATCTGGCCCGCGACCGCGCATTCGTCCGTCTTTTCCTGGCGCCGCTCGACACGCCGGGTGCCCGGCACGTGGCGTTGGTGGTGGCGCAGCACTTTGGCCGCGACTTGCGCGCGCTGGAGCCCCGCCTGCCCGAGATCCGGCCCCCTGCGCTGGTGCTGTGGGGCGAGGGCGACGGCATCGTTCCGCACCGGACGGCGGCGCGAACCGCGGCGTTGCTGCCCAACGGTCGCCTGGAGCCGTTCGACTGCTCGGCGCATTGCCCCATGGAAGAGGAGCCGCGGCGCTTCAACCGCGAAGTGCTGGCGTTTCTCGGCGGGGGCGACCCATGACCGCGCGCAAGCCGCTGAGCGGCAAACGCATCTTGATCGTTGGCGGCGCACGGCGCCTGGGCCGCGCGATCGCCCTGGAGTTGTCCTGTGGCGGCGCCGACGTCACCCTGACCTGCCGCTTTTCGGTGGCCGACGCGCAGAGCGCTGTCGCCGACATCCAAGCGCGCGGCGGCAGCGCACAGTGGCGGCGCTGCGACCTGGCAAACCGCGCCGAAATTGCCGCCGCGGTGGAGACCGTGTTGACGACGCGGGGCGGGCTGGATGCGGTGGTGGTGTGCGCGGCGTCGTACCGCCCGACTCCGATCGGCCCGGACGCCCATGTGGATGCGCTCGATGTGCTGGACGAAAACGCCTGGGCGCCGGTGCAGGTGGCCTTGGCGGCGCGGCCGGCATTGTGCGCATCTGGCGACGGCCGCGTGGTGCTCTTGGGGGACCTCGCGGGCGTTCGGCCGTACCGCGGCTACCTCGCCCATTCGATGGCCAAGGCGGCGCTGCATCACGCGGTGGCGGGTCTGGCTGTCGAACTGGCGCCCGGCGTCCTGGTCAACGGCGTTGCCCCTGGCGCGGTGCTGCGGCCCGAGGATCTCTCTGTCGACGATTGGACCCGCTTGCAGCGCAAAAACCCGCTGGGAGAGGCCGCGATTGACGACGCGCTTTTGCCCGTGCGCGCGGTCTGTGCCGCAGTGTCGTTTTTCTTGACCTGCCCACGGTTCGTCACCGGCCAGATCCTGGCGGTGGACGGCGGCCGATCGGCGCGCTGGTAGGCGTTGCGCGCCGCGCACAAAACCCCGAAAATGGCCGCGGAGGTTTCGATGCCCGCCACCCTGCCCCGCCCGTTCGCCCTGGTCGCAACCGCCATGGTCGCCTTTGCGCTCAGTGCGCAAGCCGCCTATGCCGCGCCCCCCAAGAAGGGCGGCCCCAAAGTCAGCGAGGGCAAGGCCGGCGTCGCTGTGTCGTCGATGACCAAGGGCGCCAAGGTCTTCATCGACGACAAGGAGGTCGGCGAGGTGCCGCTGCCAGGCATCGTCGAGGTCGAGCCCACGCGGCACACCGTCCAGGTCAAGAAGCGCGGCTACACGACCTTCATCGACACCATCCTGCCGAGCCCTGGCCAGGTCGTCGAGGTCGAGGCCGACCTGGTGCCGAGCGGCGGCTTCCTCAAGGTCAAGAGCGCCAAGACCGACCTGAAGCTGCAGTTGCTCATCGACGGCAACGTGGTGGGCACCACCCCGTTCGACGGCGACGTGGCCCCGGGCAAGCACGTGCTCGAAGCGCGCGCGGCCGGCTACCTGCCCGAGAGCCGACCCATCGACGTCGTCGCCGGCCAGGAACTCTCTCTGGCGTTCGAGCTCAAGCTGGTGCCGGCGCCCATCGTCAAGGAAGACAAGTCGCTGCTGTCGCGCTGGTGGTTCTGGACCGCGGTGGGCGCCGCGGTCGTCGGCGGCGTGGCGACCACCGTGGCGTTGTCGCAGGACACCCACGTGCAGCCCAAGCCGGCTGGCTACGTACTGGTGTTGGGGAACTGATCGCCTTGTGACCCTGCGCAACAGGCGGATCGGTCCGGCGCCGCTTCGGGAAACTTCGGCCGGCCGCAGTTCGACGTCAGCCGACCGTGGCCAGGGACGGTTTCTGCACCGGGTACATGGGGTTGGACTTTTCGGGGACGATGGTCTGCGGCTGCGATGGGTTGACAACCTTGCGATAGCCCTCCACCGCTACACCGCGACCACCCCCAACCGCACCGCCAGCTTGACCAGGTCGGTCTTGCTGTGCGCCCCCAGCTTCTCCATCAGGTTGGCGCGGTGCCGGTTGGCCGTGTGCAGCGAAATCCCCAGGATCTTGGCCATCTCTGGTCCGGTGCGGCCCTGGGCGACGAGCCCCAGGACTTCGCGCTCTCGGGCCGTCAGCTGTGCCAACTCATGGGGTTCATTGGGCTCTGCGGGATGCAGGGCGGCGTCCACGACGAGGTCGGCCACGGACGGGTCGAGCCACGTGCGCCCCGCCAACACCGCCCGCAGGGCCGCCACCAGGTCGCGGGCCGCCGCCACCTTGGGCAAGTAGGCCTTGGCGCCGAGCCTGAGCGCGCGGATGACGTAGGCGCGATCGGTGTACTGTGAGACGATGGCGGTCCTGGTCAGCGGACTGACGCTGTGCAACTCGGCCAGGACGTCCATGCCGTTCAAGTCGGGCATCGACACGTCCAAGACCAGCAAATCCGGCTGCAAGCGGGTGCACAACTGAAGGGCCTCGCGTCCCGAGGCGGCCTCGCCGACCACCTGCGCCTCGGGCATGCGCGCCTCGATCAGCCCGCGGATGCCCTCGCGCACCAACGTATGGTCATCCGCCAGCACCAGTTTCGCTGGGTGTGCGCTCATCGTCGCCTCCGCCCTGGCCCGGCGGCAAGGGTACCTCGAATGCGATGCGCAGCCCACCACCCGGCGGTGTCGTGAACTGGACGCTGCCGCCGGCCTGGACGATGCGTTCACGAATGCCGAGCATGCCCCAGCGCGGCCGGGCGGCGACGTCGTCAAGCCAGCGCAGGTCCATGCCGCGCCCGTCGTCCTCAATATAGCCGGCGACGAGATCAGGCGCGAACGACAACCGCATCGTGACTTTGGAGGCGTGGGCGTGGCGCACGACGTTGGTCGCGGCCTCCTGGAAGACCCGGTACACGGCGTTCTCGATGTCCTCGGGCACACCGGCGTCGGCACCTTCGACGTGCAGCGCGAAAAGCAGGCCGGACGACTGCAGCACGTGCTGACCGGTGGCCCGCACCGCCTCGACCAGACCGAGGTCGTCGAGCACCGCCGGGCGCAAGCGCCGCACAAGTCGGTTGATCCCGTCGAGCGTGCGCTGGACCAGGGTCTTGGCGCGCTCGAGGTTGGCGCGCTCCTGGGCCGCATTGCCGTCGGGCAAGGTCTCCAGTGCGAGGAGCAACGCCGTCAGTTCCTGCGCCGTCTCGTCGTGGATTTCGCGGGCGATGCGCTTGCGTTCCTCGGCTTCGGCCTCGAAGAGGTGGCGCAACATGCGGTTCTTGCGCTCCTGCTCGACGCGCAGTTGGTCGTACAGCAAGGTGCGCTCGACCACCGATTGCACCTGGCCCGCCAGCAGGGCAAACGTCGGCAACTGGTAGCGCAGCACGTCCGGTCCGGCGTCGGCCAGCCCCAGCCACAGGGCACCCTGCACCACGTCGCCCACGGCGATGCGCTGCACCACGAACGCCTGGACCTCGGGTGCGTCCTCCACCAAGACGCCACGCGCTGCGAGTTCTGCCACTGCGACCTGACCCGAGGGCCCGATGGCAGCCTCGAGCAGTGGCCGCAGGGCGCCATCGGCCCGCAGCGTCACGCCCGCCGCCGCCACACAGTCGTCGGGCAGGGCCTCGCCCCGCAGGTGCAGCAGGGCGCACAGGACGGGCGGATTGCCCGCAATGCCCTGCACCAGCGACGGCAACAGGTGTGCGAGCCCCGGCAATGGCGCCCGGGGCGTTGCCGCCGGCGTGGCCAGCGGGGTTCTGTGCTCAGGCGCCGCAGCGAGCGGCCTGGCTTTCAGTTCCTGCAGACTCCGCGCCAGCACGGCAAACTCGTCGCCACCCGACAGGCCCGGGCCTCCGCCGCCGTCGCCCCCGATCGACGTGGCGGTCTGCACCAATTGCTGCATCGGCCGCAACACGCGACGCGCCAACATCACGTAGAATCCGACGAAACACCCGAAAATCAGCGATACCAGGGCCGTCGAGGTCAGTACTGTCTCGCGCATCGGCGCGTACAACTCGCGGGTGCCTTCGCGCACGGTCACCACCCAGTCCAGCCCGGGCAGCGGCGCCACCGTGGTCACCTCGTTCTCGCGCACGGTCTCGTGGGCCTGGCCCTCCTTGTGGCAGCTATGGCAGGGCATCTGCGCCGTGGCGCCGATCCGGACCTTGTCGGTGAAGTAGGTGCCGTGCACCACGGACCGGAAGCGCTCGCCCGCTTGCGTCGAGTACAGGGCGACCCCGGACGAATCGAGCAGTTGCAGTCGCGACTGGTCGTTGACCGCGAAATGTTCGAACATCGCCACGAACGCCGCGTCGTCGGGCCGCACGTGCATGACACCGATCACGCCGCCCTCGCCCACCTTGCGCGAGCGGACCAGCAAGATGCGGTGCCGGCCGTCTTTGCCCTTCCACACGTCACTGGCGACGAGCTTGTCTTGCTTTTCAGCGCGCCGCAGCGCGGGCAAGAGCACCTCGACCTTGGCAAAACCACCCGGGCCGATGTCTTGGCCGACCAATTGGCGCCGATGGTCGAAGACAGCGATGCCGTCCACGCAACCTTTGATGCCGCGCGCGTGCCGCAGTGCCGCCTCGATGGCCTTGGGGTCGCCGTTGGCTGCAACCACACCGTCCAGTGCGCGGTCGAGCAACCGCGACTTGGCGTCCATCTTCTGGTCGATGGCCCCGGCGACGCTGCGTGCGAACAGCAGGTTGTGGTGCAGCGAATGGTCGATGGCGCGCCGAAAGCTCCAGGCCTCGAATGCCACGGTAGCGGCGATGACGATCGCGCTCAGCAGCAGGAAGTAGCCAAAGAAGCGTTTGTGCAACATGGCGTTCCTCCTACTGGGCCGCAGTGGCGACCGCGGGCAGTGCGATCGGCCGGCGATGGTACTGGACCAAGTCATCGTCGTGGCACGCGCCCGTGCAGGTGCCGCCGCTTGGCGTCGCGGTGTGGCTGCCGCTGGGCTCGCCGTCGTCGTTGCGCAGGCGGATGAGGCCGCGGGCGCTCGGGCCGCCGTGGCCGCCGTGGCAACTGCGGCATACCTCTGGGCTGTCGCCGATGTTGTCGAGGTGGTCGCGGTGCAGATCCAGCTCGCCGTCGTCGCCGAGCGTCAAGCTGACCTGCATCGGCATGCGCAAAGCCTTGGGCGGGCAGTCCACACACGCCGTCTCGGTGGCCGCGGCAGCGAGCGCCAGTGCCATGCCGTCGTGGCAGCCAAGGCAGAACGCCTTGTCGCCCTTGGGGCTGTGCTTGAACAGGAACGCAGGCACCATGACCTGGTGGCAGGACGCGCAGTCGCCATCCTTGTACGGCTTGTGGGTCGAGACCAGATCCTTGGCCGGCTCGTGGCAGCGTGCGCACAGTTTGGGCGCGTCGCCCTTGGCCATCGCGTAGTGGGATTGGCCCTGGGCCTGCTCGTGGCAGTCCAGGCACGGGCGGTGCCGTTTGCCAGAGTCATCGCCCGCGAAGTGCGCCTGCGCAAACGTGGCGTCGGGGTGGCACTTGGCGCAGTGCTTCTCGTCGCCGGTGGCAAAGGCGACCGCCTCGCCGTAGCGATGCCCCCCGTCGTGGCAATTGAAGCAGGTAGCCACCTCGACCAATCCGGCGACCGGGTGGCTGGCCTCGGCCTCGGCCGGATGCGCGACGTTGCCCGAGTGGCATGCCACGCAGTCGATGCCCAACTGCTGGTGCCGCCCGTGCGCCATCGCCCTGCTCTTGCGGTCGCAAGCGCGCGCGGTGTCGCGGTGGCAGCGCTGGCAGTTTTCGCTCACGATTTCCTCGTGTTTCTCGCCGAGCTTGATGTCGTCGATGCGCTCGGCCGACACGTGGGTGATGAGTTGGGAGACGCCCGCCAGCTTGGCCGCGACCCAGCCGCCGACGCCAGTGCGCGCGTGGCAGTCCACGCACTTGATGCTCTCGTGCCGGGAACTCGACCACGTCTTGAAGTTGCCGCCCATTTCGTGGCAACTGCTGCAGAATTCGGGCATCTCGGTGCGATGGTACACGTCCATGCCGGCGGCGCCCGTCCACCCCAACGCCATCAGCACCAGCAGGAGGTACAGCCACAGAAAGCGCCACGCCACCCGGGCCATCAGGCGCAACGTGCGCACGCCGCCCGCGCTGTCAGCCACGGCGGCGAGATCCGCTGGCCGGACCAGGCGCTCCAGGAGGCGGTCAATGGCGGCGATCATGAGGACCTCTCCGGCGTTGCTGTCTGCACGAATCGGGCCCTGGCGCTGCTCGTGCCCATGCAGGCTGTGTTCCGTTCACGCCCGTCGCGAGGTCGAAGGGCCTGCCGGGCAAGGCAGCCGCACGCGGTCCGTCGCGCCCCTGCGCCAAGTCCGCCCGCGGCCGAGCGTGGCGTGCCCGCCTGCGGCGCTCCGATGGCCTTTCGCGTCAAGGTTCTCCACCCGACCCGCCGGCCACCCGACCCGCCCGCACAGGGCGAGCCGGGCTGGCAGCGGGCATGGTGCAGGCTAGTGGGCATGGCGGGCCTGCTTGGTCTTGGGCTGCGCCGCTTCGGGCTCGGCCTCGGCGGCCGACCGGACC
>Ga0194120_10007615_pt1 | contig 14709 bp, 13 predicted proteins | sample TA2MahCa65mmetaG_FD_148642 | JGI IMG/M metagenome (GOLD analysis project Ga0194120, IMG submission 148642) | Freshwater microbial communities from Lake Tanganyika, Tanzania - TA2015019 Mahale Deep Cast 65m | ecosystem: Environmental > Aquatic > Freshwater > Lake | place: Tanzania: Lake... | reverse complement strand
AGATTAATGATATAAAAAAGCATTTTTCAATAATTGTGTTTAGTTGTTTCAAATTCTTATGATTCCCAAAATGGATCATTCTCTATATCCTCAATTAAAAAATTTACTTCTAACTTCAGTTTTTCTCCGAGGTGGGCTTCGTTCAGAGTTCCAATTGGGATATCCAAAAAAGTAGGGGCGATTGAGATTTTGGCGAATTGTTTTCCCTGATTTTCGAATGTTTCAATAATCTCGCCATGCAATATTGCTTGATATTTAGAAATTGAATCACTCATCTTTTCAATTTCATAAGTAATTCAACAATAATGCCGATTGCAAAATATTTGTTTTTATGGAATAAATAGCCGCAGGAAATTGGATTATTGCGGATTGTCGTATGATAGTCTGCGGAAATTCGTGTATAAAATCAGATATGCGAGCAGAATAAGAGCAAATTTTAGGAGAAAAGGTACTGAGCTGTGAGAATTTGACTTACGAAGGAATTATGACAAACTATATTTTTTAATTTTATCTCTTAATGTCGATAAACTCAAACCAAGCTTTCTTGCAGCAGCAGATTGATTATGATCATTTTGTTTCAATGCTTCGGAAATTAAATTGTGTTCAAGACAAGCAACAATTTCTTGAAAAGTCATTCCATCACTACTGAAACAGTGGTTGCATGCTTTGATCAACAATTGGACAGGATTTGATTCACGGATTTCAGGAGGAAGATCATTTTCTTTAATCTCACCGAGTGAAAAGAGCGAAAGTCTTTGGGCGGTATTGCGTAATTCTCTTATGTTTCCAGGCCAGTTGTAATGTATCAAATGTTTGAGTGCTTCATTTGATAAAGTCAACTCCTTGTACGGTGCATAATGTTTTAAATAATGATTAAATATAAGCGGAATGTCTTCTGGGCGTTCTCTCAACGGTGGAATATAGATCGGAACAACATTTATCCTGTAAAAAAGATCTGCACGAAAATTACCTGCATTGACATGATCTTTTAAATCAATTTTAGAAGCTGTTATCAACCGAACATCAATTCGAATTGTATCTACTCCGCCAATTCTCATAATTTCACGAGACTCCAGAACTCGCAGCAATTTTGTTTGCAAGTGTAATGGGAAGTCATCGATATCATCCAAAAATATGCTCCCTCCGTTTGCAAGTTCGAATAGACCTTTTTTCTCATAACTTGCACTCGTGAATGCACCTCTTTCATGACCGAATAATTCACTTTCAAGAAGTTCCGAAGGTATTGCATTCAATCCTACTTTTACGAATGGATTGTTTCCTCTCGAACTTGTTCTATGAATATATTCTGCGAACAGCTCTTTACCCACTCCAGTCTCTCCGATCAAAAGAATTGAACTGTCTGAATCAACGACTTGCTGAATCTTATGCAGTATATCTTTGACCTTTTGATTTTGAGTCAGGAGCGTTATTGATTGGACTTGTTTCATAAAAAGTTACCTTCAGCAAATTCTTGGCAGCTGTTCTCCAGAAATCATATCAACAATGCGTTTACTACCGATTAAAGTTTTCATTAAAACTGTTTTGGGATTTTCCTGTGTTACTCTTCCTATGATTTGCGATTCTCTTCCATACTCATGTTGTCTCATTATCTCTAAAACTTTTTTCGATTCCGATTCAGGGACAAAAATAAGGACTTTACCTTCATTTGCAATGTAGAGTGGATCAAATCCCAATATTTCACAAGCTCCCTTGACTTGTTCGGATAAAGGGATTTTATCTTCATAAATTTCAATTCCAACATTAGCCGCTGAGGCAATCTCATTCAATGCGCTAGCAATGCCTCCACGTGTTGGATCCCGCATGACGTGAACATTTTTTGTTACTTTTAAGATTGAATCGACTAAACCATTCATTGGAGCTGAATCACTAACAACTTCCGTTTCGAATTCAAGTCCTTGGCGTGCTGACATAATCGCAATACCATGATCTGCTATTTTCCCGTTCAATAAAATTACATCACCAACTCGACAATTCTTTGGGAAAATGTCTATCCCGTTCTCAATCAATCCAACACCAGAAGTACTGATGAAAACTTTATCTCCCTTTCCTTTATCAACTACTTTTGTATCGCCTGTAACTATTTTAACGCCAGCTCTTTTCGCTGCCTCATTCATTGACAATACTACTCTCCATAGCTGCTCAATCTCAAATCCTTCTTCTATAATGAATCCGGCAGAAATGAATAGAGGTTTTGCTCCGCATACTGAAAGATCATTAACGGTTCCATTTACAGCGAGATCGCCTATATTTCCGCCAGGGAAAAAAATCGGATTGACAACATACGAATCTGTTGTGAACGCAAATCTATTTCCACCAATTGTAAACATCGCTCCGTCATGCTGAACATCGAGAAGTTCATTGTTAAACTGCGAGAAGAAGATCTTCTGCAGTAAATGATGGGAAAGTGTCCCGCCGCCGCCATGAGCAAGAAGAACTTTGTCATATTCCGATTTTGGTATTGGACAGGAAAGGTTAAAATCCATTACAACTCACAAATAATGTAAAATGAAAATTGCAAATTGAAAAATTGTTCTTCTTGTTCACCATTAACTTTTGACTATTCATGATTAACGATTTACTAATTGGTGCTCTTTTTATAATGAAAATAGGCTGCACATGCACCTTCAGTTGAAACCATTGGTGCGCCAAGCGGATGTTCAGGTGTACATTCTTTTCCGAATGCTGAACACTCAAACGGCTTTTTTACTCCTTGAAGAATATTTCCGGCAATACAAAGCGGTGATTCGCTAACTTCTATTCCTGCGACATCGAAAATTTTCTCAGCATCATAATCTGCATATTTATTTTTTATTTTATATCCGCTTTGTGGTATTATTCCAATCCCGCGCCACTTCCTGTCGGTTATTTCAAACACTTCAAAGATAACTTTCTTTGCTTCGATGTTCCCATCTATTCTTACAACGCGACTGTACTGATTAACTACTTCACATTTTTCATCTTCAAGTTGCACGACACAGCCGAGGACTCCCTGTAAAATATCTATCGGTTCGAAGCCTGTCACAACAATCGGCACTTTATATTTTTCAGCTATGGGAATATATTCTTTATATCCCATAACCGTACAAACGTGACCAGCTGCTAGAAATCCCTGAATAGAAGTATTGGAACTTGAAAGAAGTGCATCTATCGCAGGCGGGACTAAAACATGCGAACATAAAATTGAATAATTCTCCAATCCTCGTTTATGTGCCTCAATAACGGACATAGCATTTGCTGGTGAAGTAGTTTCAAAACCAACAGAAAAAAATACAACTTTTTTATTCGGATTTTGCTCAGCAATTTTCAATGCATCCATCGGTGAGTAGACCATTCGGACATCGCCGCCGTTCGCTTTCACTGACAATAAATCAAGTCTTGAACCTGGCACTCTTAACATATCACCGAATGAAGTAAAGATCACATTTTTTTCAGATGCAATGGCTATTGCTTTATCGATTATTTCAAGAGGTGTGACGCAAACTGGGCAACCAGGCCCATGAATTAAATTGATTTCACTAGGCAGCAATTCATCAATGCTGTATTTCAGGATGGTATGAGTTTGCCCGCCACAAATTTCCATTATGTTCCATGGTTTTGTTATTGAAGATTTAATCTTCTGCGTCAGAACTTTTGCTGAATGTGAATTACGATATTCGTCGATGTACTTCATTTAGGAATTGAGAATTGATCCGTTAGCCAACGGATTGAGAATGTAGAATTTTAATAAAGAATTATTTAATGAAAAAATTTGAATCACTAGTAAATCTGTTGATTTTGAATAGTTTTATAAAACTTTTCGAAATCTTTATTTTTTTTGATTATTAAATTTTTCAATGTCATCCTGTGCATTCAAGTCTTCCAATTCGTTCATTTCTTGCAAAATTTTCAAAGTTTCCTGTGCCTCATTTTCATCAATAACATTCAATGCAAATCCAACATGAACAAGAACATAATCTCCTACTTTGGCTTCAGGGACCCATGCAAGTGAAATATCTTTTTTCACTCCTCCGAAGTTTACTTTAGCCATTCGGAGCTGTTCATCGCCGTCATGAATTATTTCTATCTTACCTGGGACTGCTAAGCACATTACATTTTCTCCACAAGAATCTTATTAAAAACTTTGGTTAACATTAATTGATTGAAATATAGAATTTTTATCACTTAAAAGCATATCAAATCGCTCAATAAATTCTAGTATAATTCAAAGCGGCGATTTGTCCAAGTGATATTCCCCCGTCATTTGGTGGAATACGCTGGTGCCAATAAACTTTAAAATTATTTTCACGCAATTTTTTTATAGTTCTTTCAAGTAAAAAAGCATTTTGAAAACAACCACCGCTCAAAACAATCTTTTCTTCGCCGATCTGTTTTGCAAACTGGACTATTAATTCCGCTAAGGAATTATGAAACTTAGCAGAAATAATTTCGCTCACAATTTCCTTATTGAGGTCATTTAAAATTGCTTCGATTAAAACACGCCAATCGAAAATAAAAATCTTTTCTTCTTTCAATTCGATTGGATATGTATCGATGATACTTGGGTCTGCATTAAACTCCAGCATCATAGCTGCTTGCCCTTCGTAATGCGAGCGATGGGCGATTCCGACTAAAGAGGAAACTGCATCGAACAGTCTGCCTGCACTCGATGTCTGTGGGCAATTGAAATTTTTTCCGAGCATCTCTCTTAATATTTTTAATTCCACTTTTGTGAATCCAGAATTGAGAAATTCATTTGACCCTGAAAAAATTTCATCTTTATAAATTTCATAGAGAAGTCCGAGTGCACTCCGTCTTGGTTCTTTAATAGCAGTCTCTCCTCCCGGCAATCGAAATTTTCTAAACTGTCCGATGTGCTTATAAGAACTATCATCAGTGCTATAGAATTCTCCCCCCCAAATAGTATTATCAAAACCAAAACCTGTCCCATCCCAAGAAACTCCGAGTGCTTTTCCTTCGATCAGATTTTCAGCTCTGCAAGAGGCAATATGTGCAAAATGATGTTGAACTTCTTCGATTTTAATATTTTGCTCCTTTGCAAATTTGGTAGATAGATATTCCGGATGAAGATCGCATACTAATTTTGAAACTTTACTTTCATACAAATTCTGAAAATCTTGTACGACTTTTTGAAAAGTGCTATAGGATTCATTCGTTGATAAATCACCAATATGCTGACTGACGAAAACATTATTTCCGACTTTCAAAGCCACAGAATTTTTCAAGTGACCGCCGACTGCTAAAACATCCTTGGCATCCGAGCTATTAACCTGTATTGGAAGCGGGGCATATCCTCTAGCGCGTCTAAGAACCATTTCCCGTCCATCAATAATACGGACAATTGAATCATCGGTGTGCCTAACAATAGGACGATTATGTAGAAGAAAATAATCTGCGATTCCTCTTAATCGAGTAAGTGCTTCAAGTTCATCAGTGCACATCGGTTCTTCAGATAGATTTCCGCTTGTTGCAACAATTGGAAAATTTAATTCACACATTAATAAATGATGAAGCGGAGTATAGGGAAGCATTGCACCAAGATATGGATTGTTGGGTGCAATATCGTTTGAAAGTGCAGAATGTGGAATCCGGAGTGCGGAATTAAGGGAAGGATCAGTATTCCGGTTTTGGAACCTGACACTCTGATTTTTTTTGAGTAGAACGATGGGTGCTTCTGCCGAGCATAATAATCTCTTTTCTAACGCGGAGACCTCGCAGTACTTTTCGATTGAATCCAAATCTTTGAACATAAGGGCAAAAGGTTTTTCTTCGCGGTGTTTTTTTTCGCGCAATCTTTTTACTGCCTCATCATTTCGGGCATCAACGATCAAATGAAATCCACTCAATCCTTTTAATGCAATTATTTTACCTGCTACAATTTTTTCAATAGTGATCATAATTGATTCTTCATCACTGCAAATAGTTTCACCTGAATCACTCCATAGTTCGATATGCGGTCCGCATTTAGTACATGCAATCGGCTGAGCATGGAATCTTCTATCTAAAGGATTTTCATATTCTCCCCTGCATTCTTCACACATTTCAAATACTTTCATTGAAGTATTTGGCCGGTCATAAGGGATTGATTCAATAATTGAAAATCTTGGTCCGCAGTTAGTACAATTGATGAATGGATATCGAAATCGTCTGTCATTAGGATCAAACATTTCAGCTAAACAATCCTGGCAAACAGCAATATCCGGAAGTATAATTGTTGTTTTCAATCCGCTTGATTCACTTTTTACAATTTCAAATTTGTCATAACCCCTCGGATCAAGAAAAGAAAATTCTAAGCTTGTGATTACAGAGATTGGAGGTTTCTCTTTTTCAATTCTAAGAATAAATTCATCGAGTTTAGATTTCGTACCTTCAGCTTCGATGAAAACCCCGAGCGGAGAATTATTTACAAAACCAGTAAGCTTCAATTCAGAAGCAAGGCGGTAAATGAATGGTCTGAATCCAACTCCCTGCACAGCACCGCGGATGATAATCTTGGCGAGTAAAGTCATTTACGAATTAGATTCGATTTGAGCCAAGTAATCCAATTTTCAATGCCCTTATCGGTCGTACACGATGTTTCAAAGACTATTAGATTAGGATTGATAGATAAAGCATTTTTCTTTAGTTCATCAAGCGAACAATTTAAGTAAGGAACAAGGTCAATTTTATTTATAACAAGCGCAGAGGCATTTCTGAACATTGCTGGATATTTGAGCGGTTTATCGTCTCCCTCTGTTGTGCTAACTACAACAACTTTGAGATCTTCTCCAAGGTCATATCCAGAAGGACAAACAAGATTCCCGACATTTTCAATGATTAGAAGTTCTCCAGATAACTCTTCAAGCTGAGCAAGTGCATCACGCACCAAAACGGCTTCAAGATGACATGCGCCATGCGTAACAATTTGAACAACCGGGATACCAAATTTTGCAACCCTTTCTGCATCCAAGCTTGTTTGCAAATCTCCCTCGATTACTGAAATCTTCATTTTATCCTTAGCGAGTGCGATTGTTCTTTCGACTAGACTTGTCTTGCCAGAGCCAGGGGAGCTAACGAGATTAATAACGAATAAGTTTTTTTCTTTAAAGAGTTTTCGATTCTGATCAGCTATGGCGTCATTCTTCTCTAAAATTTTTCTTTCAACAGTAATTACACTCATTTGCTCCCCTCTGGATCATTAAGTTCAATTTCAAGTACATTTAATTCTCTGCCGCTCTGAATTTTTAAGTTGAAGCCGCTACAATTTGGGCAGACAAAAATCGTATCTTCGAGTTCAGAATTCTTATTACAATCTGCACAAAAAACTACAAGTGGAATACTTTGGATTTCGAGTTTGGTACCGTCAAGATTTGTATTCGCTGTAATCGCTTCAAAGCAAAACTCGAGTGAGTCGGTAAGCACATTACTCAATTTTCCAATGGCAACTTTCACAGAACGGACAGAATTAGTTTCACCTTCAGATATGTGCTGATTGACGATATTTACTATTTCTTGTGCTATTGAAAGTTCGTGCATTTCACTCAAAAATTTTATCTCCAAGATAAATCAATAAAGCACAGTGTGCAAGTTCCAACCGTCGGTTATTGACTAAATGCAAATAAAAAGATAACTTATCAACAACATTTGGGAGACTAAAATGAAAAATATACTTGGCAATATATTTTTCTGGTTGTTTCTAATTCTTGGGAATTTCAATGCTTACTCACAATTCTCATCAATCACAAAATTCCAACATTCAGATGCAAATATAAGAGAGACTCATCCAGTCGTCATTTCTTCGACTAAGATTTTAATGACTTTTGAAAAGCTTGATTCTATTTTCACTTCTTTAAGCACAGATGGAGGAAATACTTGGCAGACACCAAAATATGTAATTAGAATGCCAAAAACACATTGGCCGTATACAGCATTAAGGACAAACACTGGGAGAATTTTACTCGCGTATTCCACAAACTCTGCGATTAATATTTATTATTCTGATGACGATGGATTAACATGGAATTGGCCAACCGTTACAATGCCAGATCCAAGGGGCGTACAAGAAATATCAATTGCTCAATCCTCGGATAATACTATTTGGTTGAGCTATGGAATTTCTGGACAAGTGTATTATAGAAAAAGTACTGACGACGGAATGACATGGCTGGCAGACCAAACATTTTCCGCTGAATCTTGGATTGAAAGATATCTAACGATCATCGAGACAACAACGAATAATTACATCGGAATTTTTCAGGATAATTCATCGGGTAATTTTGATTTCTATAAGAAGGTTAGCACTGATAACGGGAATACTTGGTCTGCCGCAACAAAAATATTAGGCAGCTCACTTAATGAAGAAAGACCAAGAGTTTTAAAGTCGAATGATGGAACTTTATGGGTAGTATACCAGATGCAAAAACCAACTGTCCTTCCAGATTTCAAGCAGTACGACATTTATTACACTAAGAGCACTGACAATGGCATTACTTGGCAGACAAGCACGCAATTCACACGTTACATTCATGACGATTATTTTGCAAGTGCCGTAATATTTGGAAATTCTCCATTCATTACATTTAGAACATTTCAACGTTTTCCCGACCAGCCTCTACACTGTATTGCGCTGGCGATTATCAATCAGACCTTGGATATAAATCCACCTCCGTTTATCTATTCGGCTGCTGCTTATTTTCCTGATGAATATCATCCAATACTTTTACGTGCGATTGCAATAGATGATGATGCAATTGCTAATGTTACTGCAAAGTTTCAAGATGGCACCTCCGCATTGCTTTATGACGATGGAACTCATGGAGATAGTTTAGCCAACGATCATATCTTTACTACTTCAATTGATTATGAATTGCTAAAATCTAAATTTGATGCGATGGATGCTAATAACTTAAAATTACCTTTGAATAACAGCGGGATTATCGGAGACGTGTACATCACCATTCCATACGAAATAATTGCAACAGATGTAACGGCTAAATCCGTCATTGTTTCACAATCAATCCAATATCAATACTGGGGAAAACAATTCGATGGCCACGGAATAATTTTCTCTGGTGGATTTTATTTATCCGGATTAACAAATGGACAGCTTTGGGCAAATGCAGTAGCTTCGGCAGATAGAATTCGAGACTATCAAGCAGGCAAAGTCGGAATGAATCCCAATGACACACGAAACAAATTGTATTTCGTCTCAAGAACAGATCCTCCATTTGGCTCATCGTGGCAAAATTGGCGGAATGCAGTTGCACTTGGCGCCTATTTTTATGATGGAGATAATGACGGAATTTATAATCCTATTGATAAAAACAGTAACGGAATTTGGGATGCAAATGAAGATATGCCGGATTTATTAGGAGATAAAACTGCTTGGTGCGTTTATAATGATGGTGTACCTGCTTCAAAGCGTAGATACAACGATGTTTCTCCTCAGGGAATTGAAGTACGGCAGACTGTATTCGCATCGAACAGAGATCCGAATCTTTCAAACGTAATGTTTGTTAGATACTCATTCTTGAATACAGGCTTACTAAGTCCAATTTTAGACAGTGTCTATTTTTCAGTTTGGTCTGATGTTGATCTTGGCGATTACACAGACGATCTCGGTGGATGCGATACTCTCCTAAATACTGCTTATGTTTACAATGACAGCTCCGATGGAGAATATGGAATAAATCCACCGGCAATTTTCTTGAACCTTTTGCAAGGTCCAAGCTATTATACTGGAAATAACTCTGACACTTCTTATAATATGAACGGTCAGATCAGAGGAGTAGCAAAATCGATTGGATATAAAAATTTGTGCATGACATCCTCCAAAGTAATTTATCGATCTCATCCGACGTATGGTAATCCTGCTAAAAAGACTGAAGCGAGGAATTATCAACTTGGATTAGATTATGCAGGTAATAATCTTAATCCTTGTGTTATTGGAGTTTGGAATGTTTATGGGATAGATTGTAATACAGTGAATCCAATTTTTATGTTATCGGGTAATCCAGTAACAAATACCGGTTGGCTTGATATCAGTCGGAATGATAAAAGAGCTCAGGCAAACACAGGACCTTTCAAATTAGAAGTGAATAAACCTATCGATATAATTATTGCATATACAGTTGGACGCGGAAGCGATTTTTTAAACTCAGTAACGGTCGCAAGAAACATCACCCAAAATGTAATAATTGAATACAAGAATAACTTTGGTACGATAACCTCAGTGTATGAGCCGCAATCTAGTACGATAAATCATTTTTATTTGGGACAAAATTATCCTAATCCATTTAATCCTATTACAAATATCAAGTACCAAATTCCAAGCGCCAACAAGGTATCATTGAAGCTATTCGATATTCTGGGAAGAGAAGTTGCAACACTCGTTGATGAAATTAAAGAATCAGGGAATCATAATTATCCATTCTCAATTCTCAATTATCCATTATCGAGTGGAGTATATTTTTATCAACTTCGTGCAGGTGAATTTGTGAGCACAAAAAAAATGGTCATTCTGAAATGAGATTAAATAGACAGGATCTCAATCAAAACGAGTGTAATTTTGTTTTAGAATGATAAATTTTTATTTTTGCACTGTTTATAAACCTTCTTTGAAAAGAACATAACTTTGCAAGAATCAATTTGCATTAACCTGGAGAGATGGGTGAGCGGTTGAAACCAACGGTTTGCTAAACCGTCGTACGGTGTAAAGCTGTACCGAGAGTTCGAATCTCTCTCTCTCCGCTATTCCGAAACTTTAGGCTAAATATTAAATCTTTCTTTTTACGAATGGCTGAAAGCAATCCCGACTTGTCGGGACTAAACCGTCGTACGGTGTAAAGCTGTACCGAGAGTTTGAATCTCGCCCACTCCGCTAAACTACGTCCCGATAAATCGGGACTTCGTTTGGCATGCTAACATTTCTAAAATTTTACCATTAATTTGTTCTTTTGAAGAGTAGATTGTCGTCCATAAACACTATTGCAGAACCTTAATACTTATAAATTGAAACTGAGAAAGCGAATTTGATTAAAGCATATTGTGGATACTATCGCCTTCTTAAATATATATAATTCCTTATGTAAATAAATCTATGGAGAAACTTATAAGCTCTGCTATCCAAATGCATTTCGTTCCGACGGACAAGCCTGTCCCGATTCATTCGGTTTACATCATTTTTCGGGATAGTTCGATTCTTATAGGAGTCATTCAATATGAACAACCCCTTCCAAGCGCAATAAGTGGTATTTTTTAGGAGTCCCACAAACCTATAGCAATAGTAAATGTAAAAATAAATAGACTAATTCCGAATGTTACATGTATTCCTTCCATATTTATTATATTTATTCCAAGAGATAAAAACTTTATAATTGGCAGTATATTTAATTGATAACTTACTCCATTATTATCTTTAATAGTTGTTAAATTAATCCATTTTTTGCCATTTTTATTTATTTCCAATATTTTTCCTTTTATTTCTAATATATGTTCTATGTGAAGTCTCAATCCTCCGTTAGCCAACGGATAGTTCGATTCTTATTCTCTTCCTTCGGAACTTGAGTCGGTGTTGGCGCCAATGTCTCAATTCTCCGTTAGCCAACGGATAGTTCGATTCTTATGTAAATCCCGAACTTTCTGGAAAAAACCAGTCTGCGTCTCAATCCTATTACCTGTCCCAATTCATCGGTTCAATGTTGTGATTTGGGATAGTTCGATTCTTATAAAACTGTTGGCGTCGATGTTAGTGTGTTACTGAACGGTCTCAATCCTATTATAGTTCGATTCTTATGGAGTCTAAGATGACTTTACAAATATTCTCAAACGGCGTCTCAATCCTATTATAGTTCGATTCTTATTATGCGAAGAAGTTGATTTACCAGACAACTTCAATCTCGTCTCAATCCTATTATAGTTCGATTCTTATTTAAAAAAAAGGATATAAAATGAAAGTATTAAATCTGTCTCAATCCTATTATAGTTCGATTCTTATAGGAAAAAATTCCTTTGCTACTCGATGAATATCAAAAGTCTCAATCCTATTATAGTTCGATTCTTATATAACCAAAAATTCCCTGTAAAACAGGGAAGAAAGAGTCTCAATCCTATTATAGTTCGATTCTTATGACAATCACTACTGCAACTCGATCAATTTTGGGTTGGTCTCAATCCTATTATAGTTCGATTCTTATATAATTTTAACAAAAAAAACTATCTGAAGGAATTAAGTCTCAATCCTATTATAGTTCGATTCTTATTAATTAATTACTGCTTTGATTCAGGGCTCAAAGCAGTCTCAATCCTATTATAGTTCGATTCTTATTACGTCTCGGTTATGAAATAATAAATCTTCGAGATGGTCTCAATCCTATTATAGTTCGATTCTTATGCCAACAAAAAACTTACAGCCACTACACCAATCACGTCTCAATCCTATTATAGTTCGATTCTTATTTGACAGAAAAAGAAGCAAGCGCTTTATGCAAATGGGTCTCAATCCTATTATAGTTCGATTCTTATCGGATCCGATTGGAAGGGAATTATAATGCTTAAGTTGGAAAGATACTTTTCGAATAGTTAGATTTAGAGAAAGAAAAAGAAAGGAAAAGTATCATGAAAAAAGAAAAACGAAATTATTCGGCAGAATTTAAGGTTGAATTACTCCGGGAACATCTTGAGAACCAGGTTCCAATTGGGAAATTATGCGAACAGCATAATATTAATGCTAACCTGTTCTATCTTTGGAAAAAGGAGTTGTTCAACGGAGCATTAACAACATTTAGTAAAACAAAAACGCCGGTTCAGCAAAACGAGAAAATCTCACGTTTGGAAGAGAAACTACGGGAAAAAGACACCCTGATAAGTGAAATAGTAGAAGACAATCTTCGGCTTAAAAAAAAACTGACTGGGGGAATCTGAATAAAATCTGGATTGAACCTGAAATAAGAGATAATATAACAAGCTACATTCGAGAAATGGCAAGAAAAACAGATATACCGGTAATTAAACTATTGACGGCAATAGAGCTATCAAAGGTGAAGTATTACCGCTGGTTAAAGCGCTCCGGGCATGCAAATAATCATAACGGGCAGATACCTAAAACGCATTGGCTCACTCCATCTGAAGTGGAAGCAGTAATTGCTTATGCGAAAAAACACTATTCATCAAACGATTTTTTCTTACGGGATGGCTACCGAAGACTTACTTACGAAATGCTCGATAACAATATTGTTGCAGCTTCTCCAAGCAGTGTTTATCGCATCTTAAAGAAGGAAGGATTGCTTAATAAATGGAATGTAACCAAAAGAAACACAAAAGGTTCTGGTTTTAATCAACCCGATTATCCGCATAAACACTGGCATACCGATATTAAGTATCTAAATTTTAACGGGACATTGTTATTCCTTATCTCTGTGCTTGACGGTTATTCCCGATTTGTTTTACACCACGAGATTAGGCATAATATGGCGGGTTATGATGTCCAACTTACTATCCAGAAAGCTAAGGAGCTTTACCCCCTCGCACATCCGAGAATTATTTCCGACAACGGACCTCAGTATATCTCTAAAGAGTTCAGAAGTTTTATCAAAAATATTGAGGTTACTCATATTAAAACATCCGTGGCTTATCCACAAAGCAATGGTAAAATTGAGCGGTTTCACAGAACTATCAGCGAAGAATGTTTAAGAACTAAATCTGCAATTTCTATTGATGACTTTAGATGTTATGTGGCTTCATATATTAAACATTACAATACTAAAAGATTACATGCTGCTTTATCATACCTTACGCCGGAGGATTACTTACTCGGCAGGCAGAAAGAGAAACTCAAACTAAGGGAGGATAAACTTCAAAATGCCGAGCTATTACGTGATCAGTATTGGAAGGGTAAGAAGAATGCAGCTTGATTTTTATTCGTTTTATCTGTTTATTTTTTTTACACCAGTATCTTTTCCCTTGAAGCATTACAAAACTTAATTTTCTTTTTCGTACTCGTTATTTTTTCTTCTGCTCTATTTGCACAAGAAAAATTAATTCCAGACAAGCAGTTTATGCTTGGCTGTACAAATGTGGGTTCTTCAGAAGAAGTTACTCATTATATTAATGCTGCCGGTGAAGTTTGGCAGTACAGCAGTGGCTCTTTTGTTACGGGTGGTGTTTACAATAATTCACTCGTAACAGTTGGTAATGCCAACTTTCAAAGTGCTGATTGGCCTGGTTTTAATTTCAATTGGTTATATGGTGGACCCTATTGGTCATTAGGTTTATACAAAGTTACTAACTCGAAGCAAACCGATAAATATTTTTATCTTGATGCGAGAGATAGCGACTTTGGTGGAGCTGCTTATAATCCAGACTTTTTTGTTGTATTCAATAATTCGCAAGGAGTATACCAATACAAAAATGTAAATCAGAGTTTAACAACTATAACTCAAGGTAGTTTAGTCTCCGTTTGGCAAATAAAAAATAAATCTCCAAATACTGGCGGACTTCAGAATTATTGGAGTAATGTTTTAGTTGCGGTTAGTAACAATAGCCATCCAAGACTTATTTGGGGACCTTATCCATCCGAATCGCTGACTATAAATAATTATAAAGTTTATCACTATCAACCGACTAAAATTTAATTTCGATCAAAAAGATTCGAAAAATTAAAATATTCAAACAAAATCGTGCATTGTTGAAATTAGACCCCCTCAAGTTAAACCT
>Ga0194120_10007606_pt1 | contig 14728 bp, 13 predicted proteins | sample TA2MahCa65mmetaG_FD_148642 | JGI IMG/M metagenome (GOLD analysis project Ga0194120, IMG submission 148642) | Freshwater microbial communities from Lake Tanganyika, Tanzania - TA2015019 Mahale Deep Cast 65m | ecosystem: Environmental > Aquatic > Freshwater > Lake | place: Tanzania: Lake... | reverse complement strand
TCGCGACGCGCGCGTCGCCCGAGCGACGGATGTGTTCGGCCAATTCGTAGCCGGTCATGTCGGGCATGTGCAGATCGACGAGCGCGACGTCGAAGCGTCCGGTCTGAAGCTTGGCGAGCGCCGACCGGCCGCTTTCCGCCAAGATCGGGCGATGCGCGTTTAGCGTCAGCAATTCGCCCGCGACATCGCGATTGATCGGCTGATCGTCGATCACCAGAACGTCGAGCGGGCGATCCGGCCGGACGGGCGCGAGCGTCGGCTTGTCCGCCGGCGCCTCGGCGATCTCGAATTCGAGCGTCAGTTCGAATTCGCTGCCCTGGCCCGGCGTCGAACGCAGGTCGATCTTGCCGCCCATCGCTTCGGCAAGACGCCGCGAGATCGCGAGACCAAGACCCGTGCCGCCGAACCGACGCGCGATCGAGCCATCGGCCTGCGCGAAAGGCACGAACAGACCAGCGACCTTGTCGGGCGCTATGCCGATACCGGTATCGACGACCGCGATGATCACGCGCGCCGTTCGCCCGGTCCCCGGCTCGGCATGCGCGACGACTTCGACCCTGCCCTTTTCGGTGAACTTGACGGCGTTGCCGAGGAGATTGAGCAGAATCTGACGCAGCCGAGAGGAATCGCCCTGCACCCATTCCGGCAGCGTCGGCGCCAGCCGCGTGCCCAGCACCAGGCCTTTGGCCGAGGCCTGCGCTTTCAGGATATCCGCCGTCTGCCGCAACAACGCCGGCAGCTCGAAAACCCTGGTCTCGATGGATATCACGCCGGCTTCGATCTTGGTGAAGTCGAGCACGTCGTCGATGACGGCGCGGAGCGCGTCGCTCGCCCGGCGGGCGACGGCGAGCTGTTGGCGCGGCGCTTCGTCCTTGATCGAACGCGCGAGGATTTGCAGCATGCCCATGACGCCGTTGAGCGGCGTGCGCATCTCGTGGCTCATGGTCGCGAGAAATGCGCTTGTGGCCCGCGTCGCGGCTTCGGCTCGTTCCTTTTCGGCGCCCAATTGCGCCAACCGTTCCTTGTCCCGCGCCCTGAGGCGGAACATCTCGATCGAAAGCCCGTGCTGTCCAAACCACATGAACAACAGAAACGGCAGACAGAAAATCGACATGACGCCGAAATAGATGAGCTCGGGGTCGGCGTGAAACAGATAAAAGGACGCGATCAGCAACATCGCGGTCGTGGGATAGGCCAGGTAGATCGGCGCCCAGACCAAAAAACCTAGATTTGTCGCGGCGCCGGCGACCACGACCAAAAAAGCCATCACCTGCATGGCCGGTCGATCGTCCATCACGCCGAGATGAAAAAGGCCGCCCCAACTGATACCGAGGATGGCCGCCGTCCCGGTAAGAAGCCAAGCCCATTGAATTGTTCGCAGTCTTTCGGGCGCGCGCGCGTAGGCGATGGAAAGGGCGTGGCGCAGCACGACGCCGACCGCAACCATGGCCATGAAAGCCGCGAGTCGGCCCGTGTCCGCGGTCGAATACAACATCCCGGATAAGACGAGCGCGAAAACGAAGTTGATATTTCCGCCCACTCTCGCGACGCCATACATTTGAGCCACTCTTTCGGGCATGAACTCGATCTGCCCGCTGAGATGGTTCCAGATGCGCCGCACCAGTCCGTTTCTCGTCATGGTCACGCAATCACCAAAGGAGCCGGCAGACTAACCCGACCCGCTCCCTGTTGGAACCCCGCGTGGCGCGGCAATGGCGCATTGACTCCGCCGATCAATTCAGCGCGCCGACGCGTTCTTTGACCCGGGAGAAGCTAAGCTGCATCTCCTCGACCAATTTGTCGGCGGCGGTCCAATCGCCGCGCCGGGTCGTGGTCTCGAGTTCGAAGGCTAGCGCCTGGAGACGATGCGCGGCGGCATTGGCGCTTTCGCCTTTGAAGGCATGGGCGGAGGCGGCCGACGCCGCGCTGTCCTTGCGCCGGACCGCCTCGGCGATTTGTTCGACCCGCATGCTTGCGGTCTCGACGAATAGATCGAGCAAGGGGCGCAGCATCTTGCTGGCTCCCCCGAGCATTTCGAGAAGCTGGGCCTGGTCCAAATCGTCGTCGCGTTTGGCCGGCGGCGACGCGATCGTCGGCGCCATCGCTTCCCGACGCGTCGAGGGGGCCGCTGCAAGATCGATCCAGCGTTCGAGCATGCGCGCGAGCCGGTCGATCGACATCGGCTTGGGCATGTAGTCGTCCATGCCGGCGTCGTGGCAACGCTCGGCCTCGCCTTCGAGCACATTGGCTGTAAGCGCGATGATCGGCAGTCGCGAACGACCCTGTTTTTTCTCATGCTCGCGGATGGCGCGGGCGACGGAATAGCCGTCGAGCCCCGGCATCTGGATGTCGAGAAGCAGGGCGGCGTATTCGCCCTCGGCAGTCCTGGCCAGCGCCTCGCGGCCGTTCTGGGCGATCTCGGGGCCATAGCCCAGGCGCTCGAGCTGGAGCGCGGCGATGCGCGTATTCACGGGGCTGTCGTCGACGACGAGCACGCGGAGCCCGCCGCCCCGTGCTTCCTTGGTCCAGTCCCTGGTCTCTTGCGGCCGCGTTTCGGTTTGTTCCAGTTCCACCGTGAAACTGAAGGTCGAACCCTTGCCGGGCTCGCTCTCGGCCGCGATCTTGCCGCCCATCAACTCGACCAGCTCGCGGCAAATGGCGAGGCCAAGGCCCGAGCCGCCGAAACGGCGCGTCGCCGCGGTGTCAGCCTGTTCGAAGGGCCGGAAGATCCGGCTGAGCACGTCGGGGGCAATGCCGATGCCGGTGTCGGAAACCGTCACCCGCAGGATCAGCGACTCGGTCCGCGACTCGGCGACGGCGTACAGCGTGACGGCGCCGGTATCGGTGAACTTGACGGCATTCGAGATCAGATTGGTCGCGACCTGACGCAGGCGCAGCGCGTCGCCGACGGCACGCGAGGGAACGGAAGGATCGATCACCGCTTTGAGAATCAGGCCTTTCTTGACCGCCGTCGCGGCGAAGGTCTCGACGGCGCCCTTCAGGACCTCGCCCGGCGAGAAGGACGCATCGGCGAGTTTCAGTTTCGAAGCCTCGATGCGGGAAAGGTCGAGGACGTCGTTGATCAGCGAGAGCAGGCTGTCGGCCGAATCCCGCGCGACGCGGACGAGTTCGGCCTTCTCCGGCGGCAGCTCCGGCGTGTCGAGCAGTTCGAGCGTGCCGACCACGCCGTTCATGGGCGTGCGAATTTCGTGGCTCATATTGGCCAGGAACTGGCTCTTGGCCTTGTTGGCGATCTCGGCTTCGACCAATGCCGAGCGCAGCTTGTCGACCAAGGCGGCGTTCTCGTAGCCGAGCGCGATCGTGCGGCGGTACATGGCGTTGGTGTCGTTGGCCCAGGCGGCTTCCGAGACGAAGAACAATCCAAGCCCCAAAGCCATCACCAGCGCCGGTGCATCGCCCATCAGCGCGACCGAGCCGATGAAGGGCAATGCCGCGGCGATGGCGAAGGCGTAGAAGGCCGGTCGATAATAGGACCGGCCGATGACCGCGAGCGTCACCATGGTGATGACGGCCATCATCGCGGCGAGGCGCGGCCAAAGGTCTTCATAGCTCACATAGACCGCGCCCATCATGCCCCAGCAAAACCCGGCCCAAGCCGAGGCCGCCGCGTAGACATTGCCCCAGAAGGCGTAGCTCTCGTCCCGCGGCGCGGCGCGGGCATAAGCGGCGCGGATGAGGTCGAACGAGATCGCCGACAAACCGTAGGCGACGATCAGCCCGATCGAGAACCAGCGCGGCGCCAGATCCCAGAAGTACCAGACCGCGAGCAGCATGATGATCAGCGGCACGTAGCGCGTCACTTTGTGAATGGCGAGCATGCGCCGCACCAACTCGGCTTCGACCCGGGGGTCGAGCTTGGCTTTGGGGCGAAGAACGTTATCGCTGTCGGACAAGGTCTGAATGATGCTGGGGAGAAAGCGCGCAACCATAGCACGGCCCCTTGAATTTCAGGCAACGGCCATCCACCTCGGCTAAAGGAGGGCAATATGCGTTACCGCCTTGTCCTCGCTCTTGCCGGTCTGTTTAGCCTTGCGGCGCTACCCGCAACGGCCGACTGCGCGCTCGAGATCGCCAAGGTCCGCCAAAAGCTCGAGGCTTTGCCGGGCTATGTCTCGACCAAGCTCAAGCAGGACGCGGCCAATCACTTGTCCTGGGCCGAGCGGGCGCTTCGGATCAAGAGCGAAGGCGATTGCCTCGAGCATGTGAAACGGGCGCGGGAGATCGTCGACCGGCGTTGACCTTGGGCCGCGTCGCTTTCGCGAAGCTGGCCTTGGGGCTATAGTCCCGGCCCTTTCATGAGCACCATTTACGCCCTATCGAGCGGCCGCGGCCGCGCCGCCATCGCGGTCATTCGCGTCTCCGGACCCGAAGCGGGACCGGCGCTCAAAGCCTTGTCGGGCAAGGATCTGCCGGCGCCCCGCCGGGCGACGTTGTGCAAACTCACCGATCCCCAATCGGCGGCGACCATCGACCGGGCGCTGGTGCTCTGGTTTCCCGGGCCTGCCAGCGAGACGGGCGAAGACTTGACCGAGTTCCATATTCATGGCGGCGAAGCAACGCGCCTCGCTTTATTCGAAGCCTTGGGTCGCATGCCTGGACTGAGGCCGGCCGATCCCGGGGAGTTTGCCCGGCGCGCTTTCGTCCATGGCAAACTCGATCTCACCGCCGCGGAAGGCTTGGCGGATTTGGTCGAGGCCGTGACCGAAGCCCAGCGGCGCCAGGCCTTGCGTCAATTGGACGGCGCGCTCGGGGCCCTTTACGAAACCTGGCGGGGCCAGCTCCTCGGCCTTCAGGCCGTGGTCGAAGGCGAGATCGATTTTTCGGATGATGGCGTGCCGGAGGGCGTTTCGAAAGCGATTCGTCCGCAGATATTGGGGGTACAGGCCGAGATACTACAACATCTAGGGGATCACCGGCGGGGCGAAAGACTGCGCGAAGGCCTGAACGTGGTCATACTCGGCGCACCCAATGTCGGCAAATCCACTCTTCTCAACGCCCTCGCGCGCCGCGACGTCGCCATGGTCTCGGACATTCCGGGCACTACGCGCGACGTGCTAGAGGTCGCCTTGGATCTCGGTGGCTACCCGGTAACGCTTGTCGATACCGCTGGCATTCGGGACGCCGCCGATAGCCTCGAGGCGGAAGGCGTCCGGCGCGCGCTGGCTCGGGCGGAAGCGGCGGATGTTAAGGTCGTTCTAGTCGACGCCCTAATCTGGCCAAAGATCGAGCCAGGAACTGAGGCGCTCCTGGACCAAAATAGTCTGTTGGTCGTGAGTCGTTCTGACCTCGTGGCCAAGCCCATCAAGGGTCAAGGCCGGCAGGTCTGGCCACTGTCGGTCAAGACCGGCGCGGGGCTCGAAGACCTGCTGGCGGCCCTAACCGCAGCCGCCCGGGAACGCCTTGAAATGTCAGGAGAATTGATGCCGACAAGGGCGCGCCATCGCCAGGCTCTGGAAGCGGCGGCTGCGTCCTTGGGCCGCGCGGCATCGTCTAAATCATTGGAATTATTGGCAGAAGACCTTCGGCTCGGGATCAGGTCACTGGGCCGGATTACCGGTCGGGTCGATGTCGAGCATATGCTGGACCGGCTTTTTGCCCAGTTTTGCATTGGCAAATAGGCTAGAATGTTTCACGTGAAACAACGGCTTTGACCCTGTGGAAAGACATGGCTAAGATATTGATATGACTCATCTAGATGTCATAGTTGTGGGCGGCGGGCATGCTGGCTGCGAGGCGGCCGCGGCGGCGGCGCGCTTGGGGGCCAAGACCTTGCTCTTGACCCACCGACTGGACACTATTGGTGAGATGTCCTGTAACCCGGCGATCGGGGGTCTGGGCAAAGGACATTTGGTCCGCGAGATCGACGCGCTCGATGGGCTTATGGGCCGGGTGGCCGATGCCGCCGGCATTCAGTTCCGAATGCTCAATCGCAGCAAGGGACCCGCTGTCCGCGGGCCCCGGGCCCAGGCTGATCGCCGGCTTTATCGGCAAGCCATGCAGGCCGCACTTGTTGCGCAGCCGAATCTAATAATTCAGGCCGGATCGGTCGATGGCCTGATCATCGCCTCGAACCGGGTCACCGGGGTCAAGCTGGGCAATGGCGAAGTCGTCCTTGCGGGAGCCGTCGTTATCACGACCGGGACTTTTTTGCGCGGCCTTATGCATGTTGGCCAAGTTAAGACCGAGGGCGGCCGCGTTGGCGAGGCCCCGGCGCTTGGGCTTTCCATGTCCCTCAGGGCAATCGGCTTTGATCTCGGGCGCCTCAAGACCGGAACGCCCCCAAGGCTCGACGGCAAGACCATCGACTGGGCCAAGCTTGAAGTTCAGAAGGGCGATGACCCGCCAGTGCCTTTTAGCTTCCTGACCGAGCGGATTACAACGCCTCAGACGGTCTGCCACATCACCTCGACCACCCCCGAGACGCACCGGATTATCCGGGAAAACATCCACCTGGCGCCCATATATTCCGGCCAGATCGAGGGGGTCGGGCCTCGCTACTGCCCCTCGATCGAGGACAAAGTGGTGCGCTTTGCCGAGCGCGAGAGACACCAAATTTTCCTTGAGCCAGAGGGACTTGACGACAATACGGTCTATCCGAACGGGATCTCGACTTCGCTCCCGGCCGGGATTCAGGACCGCTTGGTCAGGACCATACCGGGCCTTGAGCAGGTCCAGATTTTGCGCCCTGGCTATGCTGTCGAATACGACTATGTCGACCCCCGGGAGCTCCACCCTTGGCTGGAGACCAAGCGGGTCACCGGGCTCTATCTCGCGGGTCAGATCAACGGCACGACAGGTTATGAGGAGGCGGCGGCACAGGGGCTGGTCGCCGGGCTCTCGGCCGCGTGCAAAGTCTCGGGTAGTGATCCGATCATGATCGATCGATCACAGGCCTATATCGGGGTCATGATTGATGACCTGGTGACCCGGGGCGTGACCGAGCCCTATCGCATGTTCACTTCGCGGGCCGAGTATCGTTTGCGCCTGAGAGCCGACAATGCGGATCAGAGATTGACGCCTCTCGGACTTGAGATCGGATGTGTCGGTTCGACTCGTCGCGAAAAATTTGAACACAAGAAAAATCAAATCGCCGATGCGCAGGTTCGATTCCGAGATTTGAAAATTTCATCTTCCGAAATTTCGAAGCGCGGTATCCCGGTCAATTTGGACGGCAGCTATCGATCGGCGTTTGATCTGCTGCCGCTCCCTGGCGCGGGCAAGGATCGCGTTTTTGAAATTTGGCCGGAGCTACGAAATTTCGATTCGGACGTTCTGGAGCAAATTGAAATCGACGCGCTGTATTCAGGATATTTGGCCAGGCAAGACCAGGACATCAGCGCCTTTCGCAAGGACGAGTCCCTGAGCCTCCCGGTCGACCTCGATTACGCCAAGGTTGGTGGACTGTCGGCCGAGATCAGCGGCAAGCTGACTCGAATCCGCCCGGCGACCTTGGGCCAAGCGAGCCGGATTTCGGGCATCACCCCGGCGGCGCTGACGGCCCTCTTGGGCTATGTCCGCAAGGACCGGCGGCAGTCGGCGTGAGCCCGGGCGAGTTCGCGGCCAAGGCCAATGTTTCACGTGAAACATTAGGCCGATTCGAGGCTTACGCCGACCTCCTAAAGCGTTGGCAAAAAAAGATAAACTTGATCTCTGACTCGACTCAAGAAGCGCTCTGGCAGCGCCATTTCCTTGATTCGACTCAGCTTTTTGCGTTAGCGCCTCCGGGCACCAAGGCCTGGCTTGACCTCGGCTCCGGGGCTGGATTCCCAGGGCTTGTGCTCTCCATCTTGGGGGTCCCTGAGATGCATCTAGTGGAAAGCGATAGCCGCAAAGCCGCTTTCTTGGCCGAGGCTGCAAGGGTCACCGGAGCCAAGCCGACGATCCACAATCGGAGACTGGAAGCCCTAGATCCTTGGCCCGTTGACGTCATCACCGCGCGCGCTTTCGCGCCCTTGCCCCGGCTTCTTGGTCTAGCAAAAGCGTTTATTGCCCCTCAAACCACCCTCCTGTTGCTCAAGGGACAAGATGTTGAGGCCGAATTGACAGATGCTTCAAAATCTTGGAATATGAACATCGAGCGCTTTTCTTCGCAATCCGATCCGCGAGGCGTGGTTTTGCGCTTGAGGGGGTTAGACCATGGATCAGCCGGCCAATCAGACCCAAAATGAAGGCGCATCCACTGCGCCGACCAAGTCGCCGCGACTCATTGCGGTAGCGAATCAAAAAGGCGGTGTTGGTAAGACGACCACGGCCATCAATCTCGCCACCGCCTTGGCTGCTTGCCAGCGCCGGACCCTGATTATCGATTTCGATCCTCAGGGCAATGCCTCGACCGGTCTCGGCTTCGACTGCAACCGGCGCCAAGCGGTCGCGGGCACATATGAAGTGCTTTGCGGCACGGCAAGCATCGCCCAAGCGACCCATGCGACCGCCATTCCGGGTCTCGACATCATCTGCGCGACCGAGGATCTGGCCGGGGCCGAGCTCGAGCTCGCCGACATGCCGAGGCGCGAACGTCGTCTGCGCGATGCTCTGATCGGTCTCGACAGCTACGACTACGTGCTGATCGACTGCCCGCCGGCGCTCGGCCTGCTCACCCTCAACGCCATGGTCGCGGCGCAGTCGGTGCTGATCCCGCTGCAATGCGAGTTCTTCGCTCTCGAAGGCCTCTCTCAACTTCTGCGCACCATCGAGCGCGTCCGGCGCAATCTCAACCCGACGCTCGAGCTGCAAGGCGTCGTGCTGACTATGTTCGACATGCGCAACAACCTCTCCGGCCAGGTCGCGTCCGCTGTGCGCGCGCGTCTGGGCGAGAAGGTCTACAACACCATAGTGCCGCGCAATGTCCGGATTTCCGAAGCGCCCTCCCATGGCAAGCCGGCGCTGATCTACGACTTCCGTTGCCCGGGCAGCCAGGCCTATATCAAGCTCGCGAGCGAAATTCTGCGCCGCGAATTCCTGCCGCCCGCGCCGCCGACCGACACCAAGGTCGCGGCCTGAGCATGGCGACGTCCGGCGGCGACGAAGGCCGGCCGAGCAAGGGCCTCGGTCGCGGGCTCTCGGCGCTTTTCGGCGACATGCCGAGCGAGACCGCGGCCGATCGCGCGCGCGCGCTCCGCGAATTGCCGGTCGAAGCGCTCCGCCCCGGCAAGTTCCAGCCGCGCCGGCATTTCGATGCCGAGGCGATCGAGCAGCTTGCCCAGTCGATCCGCGAGAAGGGCATCATCGAGCCTTTGATCGTCCGGCGCATGCCCGACGATCCCAATGCCTACGAAATCGTCGCGGGCGAGCGGCGCTGGCGCGCCGCGCAACGCGCGCAGCTCCACCAAGTCCCGGCGGTGGTCAAGGAACTGACCGACGCGGCGGCGCTCGAAATCGCGCTGATCGAAAACGTCCAGCGCCAGGACCTCGGCCCGCTCGAAGAATGCGACGGCTATCAACGCCTGATCGACGATTTCGATTACACCCAGGAACAGGTCGCCCAGATCGTCGGCAAGAGCCGTAGCCACATCGCCAACATGCTGCGCCTCACGCTGTTGCCCGAGGCGGTGAAAAAACTGATCGATTCGGGCGATCTCACCGCGGGGCATGCGCGGGCGATCATGACGCTGCATAATCCGGTGCCGGCCGCCGACATCATCGTGCGCAAGCGTCTCAATGTCCGCCAGGCCGAGAAACTCGCCAAGCGGCTCGCCCAAGGCGCCTTCAAGGACGGCAAGACCAAAGGCAAGAAAACCAAGGCCAAGAGCGCGGCCGAGGCGCCCAAGGACCCCGACACGCTCGCGCTCGAACGCGACCTCACCGCCGCGCTCGGCCTCGACGTCTCGATCGTCCAAGGCGCCGAGCCGATGACCGGCGAGCTTCGCATCGTCTACAAGACGCTCGACCAGCTCGACGATCTTTGCCGCCGCCTCGCCATGACGGTCGGCCCGGGGCGCTGAGCGCTTGACCAGACTGCGGCATTGCCGCATAGTGCGATCTTGCAACTCGTCCGAACCAAGATCTACACGCGGGAGATACGCCGCCTCCTGGATGAGACCGATGTCATGGAAATCGAAAATCGGATCGCCGAAAATCCGACCTATTGGCCTATTGTTTCCGGAACCGGAGGCGTCCGCAAAGCACGCGCCGCCCGCCCCGGTCGCGGCAAAAGCGGTGGCCTGCGGATCATCTACTATTTCGTACCGGATCCCGAGACGATCTACTTGATCATGGCTTATGCCAAGAACGACAAGTCCGACCTAGAGCCGCAAGACAAGGCGGCGATCAAGGCTTTCATCGGAACTCTGTGAGGGTCTCATGCCTAAGGCAAAAGTCCGGAAGAACCTCTCCCCGCTTGGCCGCAAAGTCATTGCTGGTCTGAAAGAAATGCGGGACCACATGCAGGGAAGGGTCGTTCTCAAATCGCGCAAGGTTCCCGGACGCATCGATGTCCGGGCCATCCGGAACGACATCGGTCTATCGCGTCCCAACTTCGCCAATCGCTTCGGCCTCGATGCCCGCGCGGTGCAGGATTGGGAGCAAGGTCGACGCCGTCCCGACCGCGCCGCCAGGGTCCTGCTGACCATCATTTCGAACGAACCCGAAGCGATCGACCGCGCGCTCGACGCGGCGGGATCAAAGCGCTGAAAATACTAGACACGATCAACCTGACTGAAAAACGTCGAAATCCAAATCGCTCTCCGGACGCATCCGAACACTGTTTCACGATATCTTGATAGAACTTAGAAACTACACTTCCGAATTTTCTTCGATCACCGACCACGAATGGCCCGAGCGTTAGCGGGTCGGACAATATCATTTGGCCATCCTTTCCAGATGAAGCCCTATTGTCGCCTCGCCCTTCGCGACGCGGCCAATGGCCGCTCCTCAGGGCGAGGCAACACGGATGCTCATCCTGAGGGCGAGCGCAGCGAGTGTCTCGAGGGATGAGCGCGGCATATTGACATTTGCCTAGACCCCTCTACCATATCCCCTCCTGGAGGATAGGATATGCCCCAAGCCCATGGCACGCATCCCGACATTGCCAAGCGCCTCAAACGCGCCGAAGGCCACCTCAGAACCGTCATCACCATGATCGAGGCGGGACGTCCATGCCTCGATCTCGCTCAGCAGCTGCACGCGATCGAAAGCGCCATCGGCGCGGCCAAGACCCTGTTGATCCACGACCACATCGACCACTGCCTGGAAACGACGGTCGGCGCGAAAGCGAAGCGCGACAAGGCATTGCTCGCCGAGTTTAAGCAGCTCGCCAAATTCCTCTGAGCCGGCCGTGGAACCCTTCGCCGAGCTTCTGCGTCAAGGCGCGGCCAATGCCTGGTTCTTCGTGCCGACCGCGATCCTCTTGGGCGCGCTTCATGGCCTGGAGCCCGGGCATTCGAAATCCCTAATGGTCTCCTTCGTCGTCGCCGTCCGGGGCACGGTGCCGCAAGCCGCTCTCCTCGGCGTCTCGGCCGCGCTGTCGCATTCCCTCATCGTCTGGGGCCTCGCGATCGGCGCCATGGCTCTCGGCGACGAACTGATTGCGGACAATACCGAGCCCTATTTCATGATGCTCTCGGGCGCGATCGTGCTCGCCATGGCGGCGTGGATGCTCCGGCGTCAACTCAAGGCGCCGATACCAGCCTCGGACGATCATCGCCATGGTGGCCACGGCCACGGCCACGGCCATGGCCATGGCGAACACGGTCACGACCACCAAGCCGATATCGCCCGACGCTTCGCCGGCCGCCAAGTCGGCAACGGCGAAATCGCGCTTTTCGGTCTCTCGGGCGGGCTATTGCCTTGCCCGGCGGCCATCGCGGTCGTGATCATCTGTTTGCAAATCCGCGAATACGCCCTCGGCCTCGGCATGGTCGGCGCTTTCTCGCTCGGCCTTGCGCTAACCCTGGTCACGGTCGGCGTGCTGGCAGCCTGGAGCGCGCGCCATGTCGCGAGCCGCGCGCCCTGGCTGGAAGACGTCGCGCGCAAACTGCCCTATCTTTCCGTCTTCTTTGTCGCCGCGCTTGGACTTTCCGCCCTCCTGCAAGGACTATCCGGACTGCCCTGACATGCCGCGTCTTGCCGTCGCGCGTCTTTGGTACGAAGCGAATTCCTTTTCGCCCGAGATCGCCGATCTCGCCGCCTTTCGTCGGCGCGAGTGGGCGATGGGCGAAGCGGCGCTTGCGGCCCATGTCGGCGGCACGACCGAAATCTCGGCCGTTGCCGATCTCGTGGCGCGCGGGAAGTGGCAAGTCACCATGCTGCGCGCGGCCTCGGCCGGCCCGGGCGGGCCGATGGACGAGGCCCTTTTCGCGCAGGTGCTCGACGACGTTCTAGCCGCTCTCGCGGGCGGCAGTTGGGATGCGGTCTATCTTTCGCTCCACGGCGCGCTTTTGACGACGGCGCGACCGCGCGCCGATCTCGATCTGGTCAAGGCGGTCCGGGGCGTGATCGGACAAACGCCCCTCGGCGCGTCCTTCGATCTTCATGCCAATCTCTCGCCCGAGATGGTTCGCCATCTCGACTTCGCGTCGGCTTATCGGACCTATCCCCATGTCGACATGCGCGAGACGACGCAACGCGTGCTTGGGCGGCTTGCGCGGCGCCTTGAGGGCGAGAAGCCGCTTCACGGCGCCGTCGCCAAGGTCGGCGCGATCTTGCCCAGCCACAATATGCGCAGCGATTCCGGCCCGATGGCGGATATCCAACGCCGTGCCCGCGAAATCGAGCGCGATCGCCGGCTTGCCGATTCGAGCGTCTTCGGCGGCTTCGCTTTCGGCGACAGCCCCGATGCCGGCGCCTCCGTCATGACCTGGGCCGAAGATGCCGCCGACGCCGAGGCGGGTGCGCAAGACCTCGCCCAAGCCATGCGCGACCTTGCGCCGCGCTTTGCCGTCGACCTGCCGGCGCCCGCGCGCGCTCTCGCCCTCGCCCTCGGCGCGCCGCCGGGCCTGGTCGCCGTCACCGAGCCTTCGGACAATCCCATGTCGGGCGGCCTCGGCGACACGACAGGTCTCTTTCGCGCCCTCCTGGCCGCCCGACCCACGGTACCGACGGTCTTCGCCTTTTTCGCCGACGCCGCGACGGTCGAGCGCGCCAAGGCGGCCGGCATCGGGGCCGCGCTCGATGTCGCGCTCGGCGGGCGCATCGCGCCGAGATTCGGCGACAGCGTGCAAGCGCGCGCGACCGTGCTCCGCCTGACCGATGGGCGTTTCGTCAATCAGGGCCCGATGGAAAAGGGCGTCGCCATCGATCTCGGCGGCTCGGCGGTGCTCGACATCGCCGGCATTCGCGTGATCGTAACCGCGAGTTGCTACGCCGCCGACGATCCGGCCTTCTATCGCCTTCACGGCGTCGATCTCGCCGCGACGCGGCTCCTCGCGGTCAAGGCCAAGAACCACTTCCGCGCCGGCATGGGGCCCTATTGCCGGACCATCATCGATTGCGAAACGCCCGGACCGGCGACTTCGGATCTCGCCTCCTTGCCGTTTCGCCGCATTCCCGAAACCTTGCGTCCCCTGCCGAAGCGCCATTAAGGTCGCCTCCTTCGACGGAGGGAAAAATGGCGCGGCTCAAGGACAAGATCACCATCATCACCGGCACGACGTCGGGCATCGGCAAGCGCTCGGCCGAGATGTTTCACGCCGAAGGCGCGGTGGTGATCATGGGCGCGCGGCGCGAGAAGGAAGGCCGCGCGCTCGAAGCATCCCTCGGTGCGCGCGCGCATTTCCTGCCGACCGATGTCACCAAGGAAGCCGACGTCAAGGCGCTGGTCGATTTTGCCGTCGCGAAGTACGGCAGACTCGATGCGATGTTCAACAATGCCGGCGGCCCGGCGCCGGTCGGCGGCATCGAAGGCATTCCGATCCAAGGCGTCGACCGCGCCATGGCGACGCTCTTCAACTCCGTCCTCCTCGGCATGAAGCATGCGGCGCCGGTGATGATCAAGCAGCGCTCGGGTTCGATCATCTCGAACGGCTCGGTCGCGGGCCTGCGCGCCGGGCTTTCCTCCTCGATGGTCTACAGCGCCGCCAAAGCCGCGGTCATTCACTTCACCAAATGCGTCGCCATGCAGCTCGGCACCCACAATGTCCGGGTCAACACGGTTTCGCCCGGCGGCGTCGCCACCGGCATTTTCGGCAAGGCGCTCGGCCTCGAGGTCGAGGCGGCCGAGCGCACGGCCGAGATCGTCAAGCAGGGTCTCGCCCAGATGCAGCCGATCCCGCGCGCGGGCGCGGTCGAGGACATCGCCAATGCGGCGATTTTCCTGGCGAGCGACGAAAGCAGCTTCATCAACGGCCATGATCTCGTGGTCGATGGCGGCGTCACCGGCGGCCGGCCTTGGGCGCAACTCACCGCCGCGCTCGACGGCATGCGCGGCGCCTTCGGCATCAAGAAGTAGCAACCGGACACCTCGCCCTTCGAGACGCGGCCTAGGGCCGCTCCTCAGGACGAGGCATGATTTGCCCTCGCCTCATGCTGAGGGCGAGCGCTTGCGAGCGTCTCGAAGCATGAGGCGTTGATCTACGCGCCGAAATAGCGCGGCAGCCAAAGCGTGATCTCGGGCACGTAAGTAACCAGCATCAGCACGACGATCATGGCCAGGTAGAAGGGCCAGATCGTCTTGGCGACCGCTTCCATGGTCACCTTGCCGACGGCGCAGCCGACGAACAGCGTCGCGCCGACCGGCGGCGTCACCAGACCGATGCCCAGATTGACCAGCATG
>Ga0194120_10007603_pt1 | contig 14730 bp, 6 predicted proteins | sample TA2MahCa65mmetaG_FD_148642 | JGI IMG/M metagenome (GOLD analysis project Ga0194120, IMG submission 148642) | Freshwater microbial communities from Lake Tanganyika, Tanzania - TA2015019 Mahale Deep Cast 65m | ecosystem: Environmental > Aquatic > Freshwater > Lake | place: Tanzania: Lake... | reverse complement strand
AACTCGGTGACGTGACAATTACAAACGACGATCCGGCGGCCAAAAACGGGGCTCCGGGAGGGCGAACGGCAGTGAGCCCGAGAAGGGCCCGGTCCGGCCTCCGAGGCCGGACGCGCCCAAGGTCCAAAGCGCCCGATCGGGCCGAGCGGCGACCTGCCGGGTCGCTGAAACCAGCCCAGGCCACTGGCCGGATCTATGCCTTTGGAGTTTGGCTACACCCTCTAAGCCTCGCGCCGTTTTCTGTCGCGTCCTTGACGAGGCCGCCCGACCCGCTACCCACCCGACCCCACGAATGCCGCCCAAAAGAACGGATGGCGCCAACGCGCCTCGGCCCGCACCGCCGCCTGCGCAGTCCGCAACGCTTGGGCTCGCGGCTGTCCGCCCTTCCAGGCCCGGTAGAAGGCCTGCATGAGCGCCCGAGTCGCCAGGTCGTCCACGGCCCATAGGCTCAACACCACCGACTGCGCACCCGCGATGGTCAAGGCCCTGCGCAAGCCGTGGACGCCGTCACCACCGCGCACCTCGCCTACGCCGGTGTTGCAGGCTGAGAGCACCGCGAGTTCGGTGCCCTGCAAGTCGAGGCTGGCGGCTTCAAGGGCCGTCAGTACCCCGTCGTCGGCGCTTTTGTGGCGGTTGAAGCCAGCAAGCAAGAGGCCAGTGCGCAGGAGCGGCACCTTTGCGGCGGCAGCCGTGACCTTGCCGGGACCCAGGAAGAACCCGTGGGTCGCGACGTGCAGGAAGCGCGGTCCCCTCGCGGCCGCCAAGGCCTGCTTGGTCGCCGCAGCGCCGGTCAAGAGCCGGGCGTCGCTGAACAGTTCGGCCACCGTCTGGCCCTCGGCCTTGGTCCCGGGCAGCGCGTCCACGGTCATGGTGTCGAGGTCGGCTGCCCGACCCGCCGTCCCCTTGGCGCGCGGACCGAAATCTGGGTTGGCCAGCACCAGCGGCGGTTGGCGGGCACTGGCGCGCGCCGATGTCGCCAAAAGTTCGCGACCCGAACCGATGTAGCTCAAGGTGGCAGCATCGCCCACGAGGCGCCCGTCGGGCAGCGGCAACGCAGCAAGAGGCACCAGCAGCAATGCCCCGTCGGCCGCGACGCGCCAGTGGGTCGCGCCCTGCAAGGCCGGCAGCAGCGGTCGCATCGCCCGGCCAGCCAGCGCCTGCAGCGGGCCGGTGGGGTCGGCGCCCGCATCGGCGAGCGCCTTGCGGGCGGCGACGACGGCGCTGTCGACTTCGGCCGCCGGCCCCAGGTCGAACCAAGCGGGGGGGCCCTTGTCACGCAATACGCAAGCAGCCAGCCGCGCCGGCAGCGCGTGCGGCGACCACGCGCCCGCGCGCAGGACGTCTTCGGGTGTCCACACGACGAATTCGAGCAGCGCCGTCGTGTTGTCCAGTCGGGCCTGCACGGCCGCGACCGTCGCCTCGGGCGCAGTTCTGTCGCGCCACGCCGCGCTGCGTTGGCCCAGTTCGCTTTCGTGGCGGGCGATCGTCGCCGACAACTCTTGGATGCGCGCGTGCCAGGCTGACCGGTCCCGCGGCCCCGGTTCGTGGCGGGTGTAGGCCGCGAGCCGCAGGCGGGTTTCGCTCAGAGCCTCCACCAGCTTCTGGTCTTGCGGGTCCATGCGCCGACGCAGCACCTCGACGGTGTCGGCCAGGACGTCGACGGCGCGACCGTGGCGGCGCAGCACCGTCTGCAGGGCCAGATCGGCGGCGCGCCGGTCGCCGGGTTGCCACTGCACGGCATGGCGGATGAGAACTGCGGTCTCGTCGGCCACATTCTTGAGCACGCTCGCCTTGCGCTGTTCGTCGCCGCTCCACAGCAGCAAGGCCACTTCGGCGTCGCGCGCGCGGGTGCCCTGCTCGCGCAGCGCCAAGGCCTCGCCGTGGGCGCCACGGGCGTCGAGCATGTCGGCGAGGCGCCAGACTTCAGCGAAGGCCTCGCCAGCGTCCGCGCCGGCATGCTTTTGCACCATGGCCAGCGCCCGTCGCAGGTTGCGCTCGGCGTCGGCCACCTTGCCTTGCAGCGCGTCGAGCATCGCCAGGTTGTACACGTCGGCGGTCAGTTCGCGGCTGTCGGCGCCGAACAACCTGGCGTCGAGCATCATGGCCTTGGCATTGTGCGCCCTTGCCTCTGCGAACTCACGCGTCGCCGCCAACGCCGCACCGAGGTTGCCATGTGCGGTGGCGGCCTGTTGTTGATCCTCGCCGAACGCGGCGATCTGGATGGCGAGCGCCTGGCGCATCAGTGCGACCGCGGTGGTCGGGTCGTCGGGCAAGAGCGCGTCGGCGAGATTGGTTTGCGCCGCCGCGGTGTTCGGATGGCTTGGCCCGTTGGTTGCGAGGTGGATCCGCAAGGCTTCGCGCCTTCGGTCCAACAGCCGTTCGCGGTCGCCAGAGAAGGCGTCCAGGCGCGCCAGCACGTCCAGGGCGCCAATGCGCGCCGGGTGGTCCGGGCCGTGCGCGCGCTCGACCAGCCGCATGGCCCGCAAGGCGTCGCGCTCGGCCTGGAGGACCTCGCCTTGGTCCAACGCCAAGCTCGCGAGTTCGAGCAGCGAGTTGCCGACGTCCGGATGGTTCTTGCCTTGGACCTTCTCGCGCTGTGCCAGGGTCTGGCCGAGCAACGCCCGCGCCTGCGCCGGCTGGCCCATGCGCCGCAGGACGCGCGCGTAGTGCTCAGCCATCTGGATGACTTCGGGATGGTCCTCGCCGTAGGCCTGCACGCCGATGGCGAACGCCGCCTGCAGCTTTCGGGCCGCTTCGTCGAGCAACCCGCGCGCGATCAGCAGGTCGCCCTGGTTGGTCAGCACGGCCGCAACGAAGGGATGGCTGTCGCCCAATGTCGCACGGTCGATGGCCAGCGCCCTTTCATACAGCTTGTCGGCCGCCGCCAGGTCGCCCAGGTGGTACAGTTCCAGCCCCAGGTTGCCGGCGACCTGCCCCACCCACATGTGCTGCGGGCCGAGCGCCGCCTCCATGATCGCCAGGGCCTGCTCGAACTTGCGGACCGCCTTGCTGTATTCGCCGCGCGCCGCCAGGGTGCTGGCGTAGGCCTGGATGAGGCTTGCGGTGTAGGCGTGTTTCGGCCCGTAGGTCGCCGCTGCCATGGTCACCGCCGACTCGTGCAGTACAAGCGCGGCATCCGTTCGGCCGAGCAGGCGCTGCAATTCGGCCTGGGCGCTGAGCGCAACCGCAAGCGGCGACGACGACGGTCCGTAGAGCTGTGCGTACAGGGCGCCCAGCCGTTGCTGGGCCACCAAGGCGTCAGCGAACTTGCCGCGCATGCGCAGCACGTCGGCGAAGCGGTACAATACGGCCGCGTAGTAGGCTGTGTTCTGCGCGCCGACCTTCTCGTACAGCGCGAGCGCGCGACGCTGCAGGGCCTCGCCGCCGGCCACGTCGCCGGTCATCCGCGTCGCATCGCCGAGCAGGCTCAGGGGCTCGGCAAGCTGTGGCACGTCTTTGCCGAGTGCCGCCTCGATGAGCTCCATCGCGCGCTGCGCTGCCACCTTGGCCGGCGCGTACTGGCCCTGCTGGATGAGCGCAGTGGCCTGCTGGATGGCCTGTTCGGCCTCGACCAGCCGCGGGTCGGTCGCCGCCTGGGCGTGCGGTGCCGGCGCTTGTGCGACCGCCGGCTGGGGAAAGGCGGCCGCGAACGCCAGCAAGCCCAACCGAGAGAGAAACCTGGCCATCGCCTGCATCGCGCCACCTCGCGGACGGCAACGTGGACGAGGAAACGGCCCTTGTCAAACCGCGTTTTGTCTGCCGAGTACCGTGGCGCGAATCGCGGGAAACGGGCGTCGGCGGCGTGCGCACCGGTGCACAGGTGGCGCGAGATGCTCGATGGCCCGCAATGCTGGCTCGAAAGCCCGCGCAGGGTCGGCCGGTCCCGCAAGCCGGACGGCCGCAGCCAGCAGATCCAAGGGCGGACTCAACTCCCAACCGAACGCGCGCGGCCTGCCGGTTGTCAACCGCACCGCTCTGCCCGAAAATGCCGATGGCGTGCCATCCGCTGTGCGCCACCGCGGACCTTTCTCGGGGATGCACCTTGACCGATGCCCGCCAGCACGCCGTCGCGCGCAACTTGCCCCTCCTGGTGGCGGCGCTGACCACCGCTGCCTGCACGCTGGTGTTGGTCGGCCACAAGTCAGGCTGGGTGTCGCTGCCCGCGCTCGACGCCTGGGAGCTCGACACGGTCGACGCCCGCTTCACTGTGCGCGGGGTGCAGCGACCGGCGGACGACCGCATCGTGATCGTCGGTTTCGATGATCAACTGCGCCGCCAGGCGCCCGAGGTCATGCAGCAGCGCGCCGGCTGGGCACGTTTCCTCCTGGCGCTCGATCGCTACCAGCCGCACGCGGTGGCGCTCGATGCCTTTTTCGCCGAACCCGAGGCCGTTTTGCCCCCGGCGACGGTCACCCAGGTCGACGCCGCCGTGCAGGCCTTGCGCCTCGCGCCCGACGCCACCTCGACCGCCGCGAGGCAGGCTTTGGCGGCTTTGGCGGCCGTGCAAGATGCGACGCGCGGCGACGAAAAGCTGGCGGCCGCGTTGGGCCGGTCCGGCAACGTGCTGCTCAGTGCGCTTTTCTTTTTCGAGAACGGCGAAACCGCGCCCGCGGCACCTGGCCACCCCGAGCCCTCGGGGCTGCGCGGCGCCCGCGTGGCGGACGCTGCGGTCCTGGATCGCCCGTTGGGCCAGCGCCCTCTTCGCGCCGAGCAGGATGTGTATGGGTCGCTGCCGCTCCTGGCCGAACGTGCGGCGGGCGGCGGCGCGGTCAATGTGCTGCGCGACATCGGAGGCGCTGTCCGGCGGATGCCCTTGGTCATCGAACACGGCGGGCGCTACTACTTGCCGCTGGCCCTGGCGTTGGCGGCCCGGTCGGGCGCACTCGGCGCCGGCAATCCGGCCCCGGCCAGCTATGCGACCGGGGATCGCGAAATTGTGCTGGGCAACCGTGCGCTGCCGGTGGATCCGCGCGGCATTGCGCTGCTCGGTTGGCTGGGACCGACCGGAACGTTTGCGTACGTCTCCGCCGCCGACGTGCTGACCGGACGAGCCGCCAAGGACAGCTTGCGCGACAAGTTGGTGCTGGTCGGCTATACCGACGCGGCGCGCGACCGCGTGACGACGCCGTTCTCGCCGGTGCAGCCGGGGGTCGAAGTGCACGCGACGCTCTTGCACAACGCGCTGCACGGCGGGCTCATGCAGGGGACGCCAGGGTGGCTTGGCTTGCTGGCGGTCGTCGGCCTGGGTGCGACCATGACCGGACTGCAGTTGCGCCGCGTGCGCCAGAAGCGCGCCTGGTTGGTTGCAGCCGCGGGTGCAGTGCTGGCGCTGGTGTGGCTCGTCGCCGCCCAGCTGCTGTTCGGCCGCGGCTACGTCGTCGAGGTGGCCGCGCCGGTCGGCTCGGTGGTGCTGGTCACCCTGGTCAGCTTGTCCACTGCGCTCATCAGCGAGGGCCGCGAAAAGGCCGAACTGCGCCGCGCCTTTGGCCACTACGTGTCGCGGGATCTGGTGGACAAGATCCTGGCGGACCCGGCGCGCGTGCGTCTGGGCGGCGAGCGCCGCGAACTCAGTGTCCTTTTCAGCGACATCCGCGGGTTCTCCAAGTTCTCGGAGCAGATGGAGCCCGAGCAACTGTCGGCCTTCCTCAACGAATACCTGACGCCCATGACGCGCATCGTGCTGCACAACGGTGGCATGCTCGACAAGTACATTGGCGACGCGGTGATGGCGGTGTTCGGGGCGCCGCTGGAGATGGCCGACCACGCCCAGTCCATGTGCAGCGTCGCCCTCGACATGCAGCGCACCTTGAGCGAACTGCGCCAGGGCTGGGAGGCGCGCGGCCTGCCGGCGGTCGAGATTGGCGTAGGGCTCAACGCCGGACCGATGTCGGTGGGCAACATGGGGTCGGAAATGCGTTTCGACTACACGGTGATGGGCGACTCGGTCAACCTCGCCTCGCGGCTTGAGGGCCTGACCAAGGAATACCGCTGTGCCATCCTGTGCGGCCCGCGCGTGCCGGAGCTTGCCGGTGGACGGTTCGCGTTCCGCGAGTTGGATTTCGTCCGCGTCAAAGGTCGCGGGGGCGTGGTGCGCGTCTACGAGTTGCTCGGCGAGGCGGCTGCGGGGAACGCATCGGCCGACCGCATCGAACAGTACGGCTCGGCCTTGGCGGCCTATCGACAACGGCAATGGGCGCAGGCCGAGGCTACCTTGCGGCGACACCTGGCGGGCGACGGCGGCGACGGCCCGGCCACCGTGTTGCTGGAGCGGGTGTTGGCCATGACGAAAGACCCGCCAGGCGATGGCTGGGATGGTGTGTATGATCAGCGCAACAAGTAGGGCGTCCGCTGGGCTGACCGGCGCATTCTTTGCCACCATGGCGTTGTCGTGCGGCAAGGCCGAGACGCCCGCGACCGCAAGTGCGGAACCCGCGGGCAAAGTCGAGGCGGTGGAAGGTCAGGTGACTGCTGTCCGCTCGGCCGGCGGCTCGGTGGCGCGGCAACTTGCGGTGGCGAACGCGGTCTTTGCCGACGACACCGTGACCACCGCGCTTGGGGCAAGCGTGGCCATTCGCCTCGCCCACAATGCCGCGCTGTGGCGCCTCGAAGGCGGCCTTGCCAAACGCGTCGACCAGTCTGCCGCGTGGAAGGCGCCCAAAGACGCGGCCCCCCAAGCCGTCGCCCAGCGCGCCGAACCGGTGCAGACCGCCTCGGCGGGACGGCACAGCGCCCATGAGGCCGCGGGCACCGCCGAAAGCGCCGTCCGCGCCGAGCCCGCGTCCGCACCCGCAGCGCCTCCAGAGCCCGGACCGGCCGCGCCAGCGCCCACAGTGGCCGCGCCCGCCCCCGCACGGGTCCCCGACGCTCCGCCCGAAGAGCGCCAGGCCAAGTCCAGCCCACCGCGTCGCCCCGCCAGCGCCGCGCCTCGGCCGGGCGGCCGCTTGCGTGGCGACCGCGTCGACGACAGTGCCGATCTCGGCCTCGGGTCGGACCGAGCACATGGCGCTGGAGGTGGCGCAACAGGCGGCGCTGCCCCCGGGCTCGGCGGCGCCGCGACCGGCAGTTCTTCGCGGAACGAATCCGCGCGCACGTACAAGTTGTTCCTCCAAGTGGCCAGCGAGGACGCTGCGCTCAAGGCGACCCTGTCTCGGCTGCTGGCCCAGCGCAGAGCTGCGTTGACGCGCTGCGTGGAGCAGGCGAGCAGGGCGGACGTGGCGACTCCCAGCAAATGGGTCGTGCGCGTCGAAGTCGGCGGCGCAGGCGCGGTGACCGTGGTGGCAGTCGATGGCGCGCCAGAACCGCTCAAGGCGTGCGTGCGTGCGGTGTTTGCTGTCCTGCGCGGGTTGCCAGACACCAACCCGGCGGCCGAGGTCGAGGTGACGGTGCGGGTGCAGTAGCGACGCCCGCGACCGCGCTCCCGAAGGCTGGAGCTACTCTTCGCCTTCCGCCGGTCCGCCCGGCCCACCGTGCCCGCCGTGGCGACCGCCGTGAGGGCGACGACCATGATGGTTGCGCAGGAATTCCGCAAGCTTGCCGCGCTGCTCCGCCGTCAGCACCTTGTGCACTTCTAGCGCCTGGTCCACCGCGAATTCGGCCAGCTCTTTGTGGTGCTTCGCGCTGGCGTCGAGGTGCGCCTGGACGGCCGCGGCGTCGAGGCGATCGCCTTGCCACAGCTGCAGCGCCCCGTCGAGGTGCTTGCGGCGCTCGGTGGGGACACTGGCCATGCGGCCGTGGACCTTCTCGCGGATGGCCCCGAGCGCCCGGCGTTGTTCGGCCGTGCAGTGCAGGTGATCCATGGCGCGGTCCGTCATGCGGTCGGTCCAGAACCGCGCCATCTTGTGCTGCCAGCTGCCGCGGGGGGCCGGCACGACGTCGGCCACATAGCCGGCAATGGCCTTGCGCTGTTCGGGCCTGAAGAGCGGGTGCAGCCGAGTCAGTGCCGCCGCGAGGTCCTTGGCCCGCTCCAGCCGGGTGTCGACGAACTGCTGCACGAGCACAGCGATGGCCTTGGCGTCGGGCTTGTCGGCCACGAACTGCTCCACCGCGGCTTTGCGCTGCTGGTGGTGGCGGTCCATGCCGCCCTTGCCCTTGGCCAGCAACGCGTCGACCTCGGCCTGCACGGCCTTGCGCTGCTCAGGGGTGGCCTTGGCGACGTCGAGCGCGTCGGTGACGTGGGCCTCGACCCTGGCGCGAAACCACTGTGCCCCGGGATGTTCGCCGTCCGGCCCCGGGCCGCCACGCCCCTCGGGGCCTCCAGGATGCGGATGGGCGAAGCCCGGGCGGCCGAAGGCACCGGCGGCGACCACAGCCAGCAACGACGACAGCACGCCGCGGCGTCCAAACCGGGGACCGCAGCAGAATTTTGCATGACCGAACATGAGATGCTCCTTGCGGGCGCTGCCCGCACTGTACCATTCGCCGCCGCGGACCACTCGTCCGAGGCGGTTCACTGCATGTACCGGCGCGCCAAAAACTGGCCGCGGTTTTGGTGAAGAAGTGTGTGGGCGGGCCAACGAGCGCTTTGACCCGCGCGGATGAGCGACCCATACTGCCGCCGGCCTGACGCGCCGAGACGGACAGCCCCTTGCACTCACGCGAGTTTTGCTCCCGAATCCACATTGCCCGGCGGCTTCGACGCCTCGTGGCCGTCGCGGTCGCCGAGCTGATCGCCGCTGCATGCGCGCGCGATGGAACGCGGCCCTCGCAGCAGAGCACGGTGACAGGGCACGTCAGCAGCGCCGTTTTGCTTGCGGGCTGTGATCGTCCTGGCCGCGAGGGCTGCCCCTGCCGGCCCGACTGGACCTGCGACGCCGGGGCCACCTGCGCGGGCGGTGGTTGCTATGGCGCGCGGGTGCGCGTGCCCGACTCGGCGTACTACCGCCCCGCGGACATCATGGCGTCTTCGGCGCTGGGCAGGGCCGAAGTGCAGGCAGCCCTACCGCTGGCTCCCGGCATGGTGGCGATGGACCTCGGGGCGGGCCGCGGCTGGCATACCTTGCGTCTCGCCCAGCGCCTCGGCCGAGGCGGCAAGGTGTATGCCACTGACTTGCAAGCGAGCGAACTCGCGCTGTTGCGTCAGACCGCGGCCGACATGGCCCGCGACGGCACCGATCTCGCGGCCATCGAGACCCGTGTCTGCCGCGATGAACGCGACCTTGCGCTCGACGATCTGCCGCCAGCCAGCGTCGACGCGGGGCTGATGACGCAGGCCCTGCAACTGCGCAGCGAAGCCCGCGCGCGGCAAGACGATGAGGTCTATCTGCGCGGCGTCGCGCGTGTCATCAAGCCGGGTGGCGTCTTCGTGTTCTGGCAGGACTGGCTGCGACCTGGCAGCCTCGATGTGCAGGGCGCCAAGGCCCTTTTCGCCCGGGCAGGCTTTGGCGGTCCCATGCGCCAACTGCCGCTCGCCGGAGTGCTTGGTCAGCCGACTTGGCGCGAAACCGTGCCGGGTGGCTCGCACGAAGACCTCCGCCCTGGATGGATCCTCGCCGTGACGCGGTAGGCGCGCGCCCCGCAGAAAGCGTCTGCAATTTTCCAACCTTGAACAGTGGGGGGGCGGTCTGAGCCGCCAAGACGGTTCAGGTGCCCGTCCGCCAGCACCTCTGTTCGGCATTGTGTAGTAGTTTCAATGCTCTGAACAAAGGGTGCCTGCCCAGGAACGCAGGTTTCCCTCACGATTTCCATGCCGTGAGCAGGGGCGATCAAGCCATGGCGACATCACCGCGCAGGACCGATTCCAGTTCGTCGACGCCGATGGCCGCGCCGGCACTGGTGCCTTCGAGCAGTCCCTCGACCAGTTGGCGTTTCTCGCCGTGCAGCCGCAAGATACCTTCTTCGACGGTGTTTTGCGTGACCAGCCGATAGACTGTGACCGCGCGGTCCTGGCCAATGCGGTGGGCGCGGTCGGTGGCCTGGTCCTCGACCGCCGGATTCCACCATGGGTCGAGGTGGAAGACGTAGCTCGCAGCCGTGAGGTTGAGCCCGGTGCCGCCGGCCTTGAGCGAGATGAGGAACGCATCGCCGTCGCCGGATTGGAAGCGGTCCACCTCTTGCTTGCGCGCGTCGATCGGGGTCTGACCGTCGAGGTAGCGAAGGTTGAAGCCCTCCTTGACCAGGGCGTCCTTGACAAGGTCCAGGTGCCGCACGAACTGTGAGAACACCAGCGCCTTGTGGCCCTCATCGCGCAAGGCTGCCAGGCGTTCGACCAGCGCGTCGAGCTTGGCCGAACTTCCCGACCAGAATTCGTCGACCAGGCCCGGGTGGCACGCCAGTTGGCGCATGCGGGTCAACGCCGCCAGCACCGCAAACCGACGCTGTTCGGGCGGCATCCGTCGGCTGTCCTCCAACATTCGCAGTGCCGCCTGCCGGTGGGCCTCATACAGTGCGCGCTCCTCCTCGGATTGCTCGACATCCAAGCGGATCTCGGTGCGCGGCGGCAACTCGGGCGCGACCTCAGCCTTGCGCCGGCGCAGGACGAACGGGCGAATCAGCCGCGCCAGGGCCGTGCGGGCTGCAGGGTCGTTGTTGCGCTCGATGGGCGAGGCGAAGCGGTCGCGAAAATCCTCCCAACTGCCGAGCAGTCCCGGCACCGCGGCGCGCAGCACACTCCACAGCTCGGCGGTCCGGTTCTCGACGGGCGTGCCCGACAGCGCCATGCGGAAACTCGCCTGCAATTGGAAGGCGCTCTGCGCCCGCTTGGTGGTCGCGTTTTTGAGCGCCTGCGCCTCGTCGAATACCAGCGTCGCCCATGGCGTGGCCGTCAGCTGGTCGATGCGCCGCACCATGCGATCCCAACTGCAGACCACCACGTCGGCGGGCCGCAGATCCTTGAGGTCGCCGTCATCCAACTCGTGCAGCGGGCGCATGCGCAGCCCAGGCGCGAACTTGTCGGCCTCGCGCTGCCAGTTGTGGACCAGGGACAAGGGCGCCACGACCAGGGCCGGGCCGTGCGCTTTGCGCTGCAACAACACAGCCAACGCCTGCACCGTCTTGCCCAGGCCCATGTCGTCGGCAAGCACGGCGCCGGGCGCCCACGCGGACAGCCGCAACAACCACTGCACACCGACACGTTGGTAGGGCCGCAATTCAGCGCGCAAATCCGCCGGAATGGCCGGTTCGCTCGCTTGCGCAGCGCGCATGTTGCCGACCATCTGCCGCCACTTGCGCGGCGCTTCGCCCGAGAGATCCAGGTCTTCGAGCAGCAGGGCGTGCATCGCGCCGACTTCGACCTTGCCCTTGCGGCTGCCGAGGTCGGCGAGCGGCTGCAGAGCCCTGCGCAGCGACTCCTCCAGGCGCACCATCGTCTGGGCATCGGCGGCCACGTAGCGGCGGCCCGCCCGGATGGCGTCGAGCACCCGGTCGAGCGGCACCTTGTGCTGGGCGACCTGCAGGCCGCCCTGGACGCTGAACCAGTCATTCTTGCTGGCCATCTCGACGCGCAGGGTCTCTTTCGCCGCGCGCGCCACGGCCTTGCGCTGGCTCGGATCCGGCCACAGCACATCGACGCCGTCGGGCGGCGGCGACAGTTCCGCAATCACGTCGAGCGCGGCGTCGGCGCCGGTCACCAGCCACGACCACGCCGGCACGTCGCTGTCCTGGTCGCCCAGACCCAACCGCAACTGCAGCTGGCGCGCCCAGGTCGCCTCACGGTCGAAATCGCGCGTGCAGTATTGGCCACCGTCCGCTAGCACGACGTTCGGCTGCAGCGAGCCCTGGCCCGGTGGATACAGCGCCCCTGCTGGGAGCGGGCGCACGCGGATTTCGACCTCCATGCCCAGGTCGCCCTTTGGCGTCAGCCGCACGGTCGGCGAACAGTGGGGCGCCACCTTCTTGCCGAGCAACGCCTCGGGCACCTGCACCTCGTGCTCGGTGCGCAGCGGGATCAGGGCAGACCCCAGCATGGGTCCCGCGTCGATCGGAAACCGTCCGGCGCAGCGCAGGACCGAGCCTGCCAACTTGCGCACCTTGTCCGGGATTTCCACCAAGGTGAAGGTGCGGGTCGCCGGGTCCACCGTTGCGTGCCAACTCGATTTCGCCGCGAGCGTCAGCCGCTGCACCCGGTCGCCGAGCACACCATTGGCGCGCAACACTTCCACCGACCACATGCCCCTGTCGCGCACGATTTCGATGGACGCCGGAGCGGTCACCAACGTCCAAGGCTCCGAGCCAAAGGGGCCGAACAACCTTGGGTGCCCGATCAGCCCGCGCAGGACCGTGACGTAGACGTCAAGCGCCTCGTCCACGTACTCCACGCCGTTGCGCATCACGTAGAGGTACGCTGCGAGCCGGTCGCCGGGCAGCACGCGATCCGGGTGCTCCGCGACCCAGTCGCGGACGCGGTGCTGGGCGATCGACACAAGTTTCAGTCCCTTCTTGCCCATGACCAGGGCGACGGCCCCGAGCTTGAGGTGCTGCCCCTCCAAGGTGACCCGCCAGCCGAGTTCGCCGTCGTCCTTGGCTTCGCCGTCCAAGGTTGCCAACTGGAAATAATTCAGCGCGCGCTGCCACGGTTCGGCGAGGGCCAAGCTCGCCATCGCAGAATTGCTGTCGCGGTGCTCTGGGCTTGCTATCGAGCGCCGCATAGCGACCAAGGCGCCCAGCATCCAGGGGCAGCCCCTGTCGTGGATCGCGCAGCGATTGCGCGCCACCAGCGCTCTTGCGGGCGTGGATTCGGGCCCTTCTGTGGTCAGCGCGATTTGCCAATCCACCGTCCGGTCTCGGTGACACCACGCCGATGGCACGTGCGCGCGCAAGAGCATGCCGCCAGCGGGCGATTCCCCGGTTTCCACACCGGGCGCCGCGGCAAGCTCGACATGGGCGATCGCCGGCCAGATGCCGAGCGGACCGCGCGCAGCCGCGATCGCCGCGTCCACCATGCGCACCAATTCACCGATCTGTGGCGTTTCTTCGGGCACCGGCAAGGCCAGCACCGCATGGGCCGTCGCGACGCCACGGGTGAGATCCTGAGCCAACCGCTGCACGCCCTCGCACACGAGCGTCTGCAACCGGAACTTGTCCTTGGGGGTCATGCCGTAGCCATAGGACCCCGAACCCGCCAGCGCGGCGGCCACCGTCGTCGTGTCGACCATCCACGGCGAAATGCCCGCTTCGGCCGCGGCGACGACGCAACTCACCGGTCGCGCCGCCAGTTCGCCCAAGCCGAGGGTCGCCAGCCATGCCTTCCATTGGTCCTGCTTGGCGCCCGCAGGCGGCATGTCCGCGAGGGCCGCGGTTTCGATGCCCAGGCCCTGCCAGTGTTCCGCCATCAGCGCGCGCAACACGGTCATCAGTTCTCGGTGTGCCACCGCAGGCAGTTGGGTCTGCAGGCTCGCCACCGATTCGCGGGTCAGGATGTGGCTCGCGTGGGTCAGACCCCTGCGCGCCGCCCATTGCAGCACTGCACCCTTGGCCGCCACCGGCGCGACCATGGCGTGCACGACATCGCCGAGGTTGGTCGCCTGCAGCGCGGCCGCCAGTTGGGGGTGCTCGGCCAAGGGCAGCAGCTCGGAGAGGTTCGTCGCTTGTCGGATGGCTCGGGCGTTGACTTGCATGGCTGCGCTTTGCTCGTGACGTCGAGGCCGGAAGGGTGCAGCGAAAGCGGCTTATTGTCAACCGAAAACGCGCGCTGCGCCGCCCGTCGTTGAGGTCAGGTCGCCGCCGGCCGCAGGTGCGATGCGTCCGTCCAATCGGCTGCCGGCACCGCCCGCCGCAAGCGGTGCTCGGCGTGTGGCCGCGTCCGCGATCTCACCGCCCGCGTCGCAATACGCCCACAAGGCAGCCGATCGTGCCGTGGTGCGGCCACACGCCGGCCACACGGATGGGGACGACCGCAAAGCCGTGTTGCGCCCACGCGCTCGCACCTTGCTGGTCGAGCTCGCGCAGGGCTGCCCTTGCCTCGCGCGTCGCTGCACGCGGGGCGTGCTCGGCGTACTGGGGCAAGAACACGTGCTTGCCGTTGGGACCGGTCTCCGCCACCGCGTTGGTCCAGGTCAGGTAGGTGCGGCTGTCGAAGGCGACGACCGGCACGCGGACGACCCGCCAGCCGTGACGGCGCAGGTCCTGGGCGGCTCGATCGAATTGGGCCTGTGTCGCAGTGGAGTCATCGGCGGTCAACACTGCCCCGTCATCGGCCGACAGGTCGCCAGGAGTGAATCTCGGACCCGTCACAGCGCGGCCGAGGGCAGGGTCCCCGACCAGCGCTCTCCGCCGGCCCACGGGCGCGAGGTACATGGCGATGTGGTAGGGCGGCACATCGCCGTCCTGCTCGCCGAGCGCGACTGCCGGTCGCCCCAGCCATGCCGTCAACGCCCTGCCCAACTCCGCTGGCGTTGCATAGCCGCGCGAGGCGTTTTTCGCCCACAGGTTGGCGCCGAAAACCACGGCGTCGTCGAGCAGGAGCAAGTCGCCGCCGTCGAACTGCAAAGGCAGCTCGATGGCCTTGGACCGGCCGATCGCCCGCGCCAACAGCGGCACCGCGCCCCAATCGTTATGCCGGCGCACCCACTGTGGATCGGGCTCAGGTGGCACCAACAGCCGCAGGTCTTCGCCTGTGCGCACGAAAAGCGCCCGGTCGCGGGTCCACGGCGTCAGCGGTCCAGGAGCGTGCACCACCGTCAGGCGCCCCAGCAAGGCGCGGTCGAGGCGTTCGTCCGCCAGCCACGCCCGCAGCGCGTCGTCATCGCCCGGGCCGCCGACGGTGATCGCGACGCGCGTCGTTGCTTGGAGCCCACG
>Ga0194120_10007599_pt1 | contig 14734 bp, 12 predicted proteins | sample TA2MahCa65mmetaG_FD_148642 | JGI IMG/M metagenome (GOLD analysis project Ga0194120, IMG submission 148642) | Freshwater microbial communities from Lake Tanganyika, Tanzania - TA2015019 Mahale Deep Cast 65m | ecosystem: Environmental > Aquatic > Freshwater > Lake | place: Tanzania: Lake... | reverse complement strand
GTCGGGAGCCGCCAAGGCCGCGGCACCGCCGCCGGGAGTGCCGGGCGCCGTCGCGCCGCAGCCGGCCAGCACGGCCGCGAGGCCCGCCACGGCCAATCCGCGGCGCACCTTGGGCCAAACGCTACCGATCAAGAAAACACACTCCCGGTAGCAGCCTACCCGGCGGTGTTAAAGCGACCGTTAAGGCACCGCCAAAGAACGATTCAATTTAAGTTCTGGTTAGATTTGGAGCGATAATGGGCCCATGAACGACGCCAAGCCCTTCGATCCCGCCAGCGACATCCAGGATTACCTGGTCTTCGGGGAGTTCGGGGACGTCAACCCGTCCATCACCGACTCGTCGACCTTCACCTTCCTGTCGCCCGAGAAGATGAAGGAAGCCTTCTCGCACGAACTGGAGGGCTGCTTTCTCTATTCGCGCCACTGGAACCCGATCAACAAGTACCTGTCGCGGGCCCTGGCGGCCCTGGAGGGCGCGGAGTCGGCGCATGTGACGGCGTCGGGGATGGCGGCCATCGCCTGCGCCATGCTGCAGATCTGCCAGGCCGGCGACGAGGTCGTGGCAAACCGCACCATCTACGGCGGCACCTACGCGTTCTTCAAGAACTTCCTGCCGCGCCTGGGCATCACGGTGCGGTTCGCCAATCTCCAGGACGAGCACGAGGCGCGCCGCGCGATCACCGACCGCACCAAGGTCGTGTACTGCGAGGCGATGAGCAACCCGTTGCTCGAGATCGCGGACCTCCCCCTGCTGGCGTCGCTGGCCCACGCGCACGGCGCGAAACTGGTCGTGGACAACACCTTCAGCCCGCTCATCTTCACGCCGTTGCGCCACGGGGCCGACGTGGTCGTGCACAGCCTCACGAAGTTCGCCAACGGCACGTCGGATTGCGTCGCCGGGGCCATTTGCGCCGACGAGGAGTTCGTGGCGGCTCTCTCGGACGTCAACTCGGGGGCCTGCATGCTGCTCGGCCCGGTCCTGGACAGCTTCCGGTCGGCATCGATCTTGAAGAACCTGCATAGCCTCCACATCCGCATGCAGAAGCATGGCGAGAACGCCAGGTACCTGGCCGAACGCCTGGAGACCCTGGGCCTCCCCGTCTTCTATCCGGGCCTGCCCTCGCACCACCAGTACGACCGCATGAAAGCCCTGATGAACCCGGGCTTCGGCTACGGGGGCATCCTCGCAGTCGACGTCGGCGACGAGGACACGGCCAACCGCCTGATGCTCGCGATGCAGGAGAATCTGGTCGGCTACCTGGCCGTCAGCCTGGGTTACTTCAAGACGCTCTTCTCGCTGCCCGGCAGCAGCACGTCGAGCGAGATCCCCAAGCACGAGCAGGCGTCGATGGGCCTCTCGCCCGGCATCATCAGGATGTCGGTGGGCCTGGACAACGACATCTCCAGGACTTACGCCCGGATCAAGGCCTGCATCGAGCAGGTAGGGGTGGACAGCGCCCTGGTGGGCCAGAGCTAGGTCGAAACAGGCGCCAAAGGCCGGCAGGAGGGCGACGCGCGGTTCATCGGGTCCCGGGCGCCGAGCAGGGGAAACCGCGCCCGAACTTCCTCCCGCTACTCGTAGCGCAGCGCGTCGATCGGGTTGAGGTTGGCCGCCCGGATGGCCGGGAACAGGCCGAAGAGCACGCCGGTCACCAGGGCGGCGCCGAAGCCGGCCGCAGCCTCCACCCATGGAAACACGAAAGGCCAGTAGCCGAACGCCTTGTCCAGCACCAGGGCCAGGAGCCAGGCGAACGCCAGGCCGCCGGCCACGCCGAGCAGGCCGCCCACCCCAGCCAGGATCGCCGCCTCGGTGAGGAACGTGCGGCGGATGTTGCCGCGCGTGGCCCCGATGGCCCGCCGCACCCCGATTTCCCTGGTGCGCTGCAGGACGCTCACCAGCATGATGTTCATCAAGTTGATGCCGCCCACGAGGAGGCAGACGCCGGCAACGGTCATCTCGAGGGCGCCCACGATGAGCGTGACGATCATGCGGCTGCGGGCGTTCTCGGCGGCGTCGGTGACCTTGAAGTTCTCCACCCCCCAGTGCCGCCACTTGATGATCGCCCGCGCCGACTCGACCAGGCGCGAGAGGCCCAGGTCGGCCAGGGCCTGAGCGGGGGCGCGAACCACGATTTCCGAGACTTCCTTGCCCCGTGCGTCGAACCGATCCACGAAGGCGGTCTCGGGCACCACGACGCACTTGTTCCACGTCCAGAACTCGCCCTTGCCCAGCGACGGCTTGGGCTTCATGACGCCGACGACCCTGAACCGCTCGCCCTTGAGCTTGAGTTCCTGGCCGATGGCGCCCTTGTCGCCCTTCAGGAGGTTCTTCGCCGCCTCGGAACCCACGACGGCGATCGGCGTCCGCCCGAACACATCGCCGTCGCTCACGAACCGGCCCTGGCCCATTTCCAGCCGGTAGAACGGGAGCGCCTGCGGTGTGGCGCCGATGACCCAGACGGTCTGCCCCCAGCGCTCGCCCCACTGCACGCGCGTCGAGTAACGGTTGAGGATCATGGCGCCCTCCAGGGTCCTGGCCTTCTGGAGGGCCCGCGAGTCGTACTTGTTGAGCCGCGGGGCGGGCTTGTCGTTCTCCTCGCCCCACCACCGGCGCGAGATGGATACGATGTCCTCCCCCGACGCCTGCTGCATCGTGCGTTCCATGTAAAGCCCCGCGCTGCCGATGGCGCTGGAAAGCGCCACGAGCGTCCCGACGCCCAGGATGATGCCCAGGAGCGTCAAGAGCGCCCGCGCCCGCTGCGTGCGCAGCGTGTCCAGCACGATCCGGAACTCTTCCCAGAAGCCCATCGGCTAGTCGCTCCGCAGACAGACGATCGGGTCGAGGCCCGCGGCCTGGCGGGCCGGGTACCAGCCGAAGAACAGCCCGGTGCCGGCGGCCGACACCACGGCCAGGAAGAGCGCGGGGTAGCTGACGATGCCGACCCAGTCGCGGTGGAGTTGCGGCACCACGGCGGCGGCGAGTTGCGCCAGGCCCAGGCCCAGCAAGGAGCCTACAAGCGCCCCGAAGAGCGCGAGCACCACGGACTCCACCAGGAACTGCCCCATGATGGCCGAGAAGCTCGCTCCGACCGCCTTGCGCAGCCCGATTTCCCGCCGCCGCTCGGTCACCGCGACCAGCATGATGTTCATGATCCCCACTCCGCCGATCACCAGGCTCATGCCGGCGATCAGGCCCACGATCAGGATCATCCCGTAGAACACGGCGTAGAACCCCTTGAGCATGCCGCCGAAGTCGAGGAACTGGAAATCGTCCACGCCGTTGTGCCGGGCGAGGAGAATGGTGTTGGCGCGGTCGATGAGCTTCTCGTTGCGGCCGACGTCGCGGCTGGTCATGGCGACCATCGAGATTCGCCCGTCCGGACGGAGGGCGGTCAGGGGCACGATCACCACGTCGTTCCAGTCCCAGCCGAAGTTCATGCCGCCCTTGCGCACCAGGCCGAGGCGGCCCACGACGCGGAACCGATCGTCGCCGACCACAAGTTCGCGGCCCACCGCCTCCTCGCCCGGGAAGAGCTTGCGGGCCACGTCCTGCGCGACGATGCAGACCTTGGCCCGGTCGGCGATGTCGGTGCGGGACAGGCCGCGGCCGTGCGCGACCTCGATCGCGAAGGTGGGCAGGAACATCTCGTCGCCGCCGATCAGGTCGGCCCGCTTGGGCGCCACCCCCGGCCGGCGCAAGTTGGTCTCGTTGTCCCAGTCCTGCACCATCGCGGTGATGCGCTCGATGTCGGGGATCTGCGCCTCGAGCGCGCGGGCGTCGGCCAGGCGCAACCCGCCGCGGTAGTTGCCGAGCTTGCGGGCGGCCTTCTTGGGCGAATCCTCCCACAGCATGATGAAGCGGGTGCCGCCCACTTCCTCGACGCCCCGCGCCAGGGTCGCCAGGCCGCTCTGCGCCAGGCTGACCAGCAGGATGATGGCGCAGACCGCGATGGTGATGGCCAGGACGGTGAGCGTGGACCGCAGGCGGTAGGTCCGCAGGGTCTTTAGCGCCAGGCGCAAATACTCGCGCAGCACGCCTAGAACTTCATGGAGTTCTCGGCCGCCGACGGCGGCTTGATGACCACCTTGTCCCCTTCCTTCAAGCCGCTCTTGATCTCCACCTCGCGATCGTTGGACAGGCCTAGCACGATTGCGCGCGTCTCGGGCTTCTTGGCATCCTTGGCGGACTTGCCCGGCAGCGTCACCGTCGCCTCGTTGCCCTTGCCGCGCACGACGGCCTCGACGGGCAGGAGCAGCACGCCCCGCACCGTCACGACCTTGATATCCAGGTCGGCGGTCATGCCGGGGCGCAGGATGGCGGCCTCGCGTTCGCCGGCACTCACGAGCGTCTCCACGGTGAACGTCTGGATCGCGTTCTGGCCTTCCTTGCCGGCTTCGGCGGCCGGGGCGACCTTGCGGATCGTGCCCCCGAACACGCGGTCCGGAGCGGAATCCACCCGCACCTCCACAGGCAGGCCCTTGCGCACGCGCCCGACGTCCACCTGGTTGAGCGCGGTCGAGATGACCAGCTTCGACAGGTCGGCGATGGTCAGGATCGCGCCGCCCTGGGCCAGGGCCGACACGCCGGGCGACACGAATTCGCCCGCCTCGATTCCCCGCTTCATCACCACGCCGTCCATCGGGGCCCGGATGGTCGCGTAGGCCAGCTGATCGCGGGCCGCCTGCAGCGCCACCTCGGCCCTGGCGAGTTGCGCGACGGCCGCGGCCACGTCCTCGGGCCGCGAGCCCGCCTCGACCAGGGCCTGCCGCGCCCGGGCGGCCGCCAGCCGCGCCCGGGCGGTCTCCACCTCGGCGCGCGCCTGATCGAACTCCCGAACCGTGAGGGTCTCGGACTCCAGCCCCGACCGGGCGCGCCGGAAGTCGCCCTCGGCGCGGGCCACCTCGGCCCGGGCTTGCTCGGTCTCGGCGCGGGCCTGGGCGCGCTCTTCCTTGCGTGCGCCGGCCCGGAGCTTGTCGAGTTGGGCCCGGGCCGCGGCCACGTCGGCCTGCGAGCGGGCCACCTCCCGCTGGAGATCGGTCGTGTCGAGCTGGATCACCGGCTGGCCCTTCTTCACGCGATCGCCCACGTCTACAAAGACCTGCGCGACCTGCCCGGCGATGCGGCTCTTGACCTCGACCTTGGTGAGCGGCTGGACCGTGCCGGTCTCGGCGACGGTCACCTCGAGCGACCCGCGCGTGACCGTCGCCATGTCCCGCTTGTCGGGGCCCTTGGAGCGCGAACCCAGGGCCACCGCCGCGCCGCCGCCGATGGCGACGACGGCGCCGACGGCGATCAGGACCTTGGTCAGGCGTTTCATCGCGCGGGCCTCCTAGAGATCGCCCAGCGCGGCCTTGAGCTCGGCCATCTGCAGGACGTAGTCGATGCGGGCTTTGAGGTACTCGTGCTCGCCGATGGTCTTCTTCGCCAGGGCGTCGTCGACCTGGATGGCCAGGGCGAACCCCTGCTCCTTGCGCGTCTGCACCCACTGGTAGTTGCGGCCGGCAAGGTCGCGCGTCCGCGCCAGCAGCGAGACTCGCGTGGCCGCCAGGCGCGCCTGGTGGGCCGCGGCCTCGATCGCGGCCCGGGCCTGCCGCTCGAGCTTCTCGAGGCTGGCGCGGGCCGCCCGCAGGTCTTCGCGGGCGCGGTCGACGGCCCGACTGGTCTTCCCGAGGTCGAACAGGTTGTAGGTGGCCGAGAGCTGGGCGTCCCACTCGCCCGAGAGTTCGCCCAGGCCCGGGTTGCGGGAGCCCGAGCGCGGGTCGACGAAGCTGTTGCCGTGCTGGTACCGGGACGAGAACGCCAGCTGGGGCCAGAAGTCGCCCGCGGCGGCCGCCACGGCCGCCTCGGCCGCCGCCACCCGGGAGCGGGCCGCGCGGATGTCGGGCCGGGCGGAAAGCGCCTCGGAAAGCGCCGCGCCGGAGGGAACCGGCCCAGGGGCGGCCGGATTCGCGGGCGGTTCGCCCGCCGGAACGTAGCCGTCCTCGCCCAGCAGGGCGGCGAAGGCGCCGCGCGCCGGCCCGACCGCGGCCCGGGCCGCTTCCAGCTTGGCCTGGGCGGCCCACCAGTTGGCCTCGGCCGCGTCCACGTCGTTTTGCGTCTGGCGGCCCAACGCCCTGGCGACCTTGGCCTGCTCGAAGGTGCGGTGGACCTGCCGCTCGGCCTCGGACTCGATCTCGACCGCGAGATCCGCCTGCCGGAGGGCCCAAAAGGCCTTGATCACCTCGAGGGTGAGCGCGCGCCGCGTTCCCTCGCGTTCGGCCAGCAGCGCCTCCTGCTCGGCATTCAGGGCGCGCAACCCCTCGGGCGTCTTGCCGCCGTCCCAGAGCGGCAGGCGGAACTCCAGCGTGCCGCCCAGGCTCGGATAGGCGCTCGGGGTGGCGGCGGAGGCCGTGTTGGCGAACGTGCCGGTGGCGGCGAGCGTGACGGGCGCGATCCGGGAGACGCCCGCGGCGCCGCCGGCGTCCAGCCTGGCGGTCAGGGAATAGCGCTGCGTCTCCAGGTCGGCGATGGCCAGGCGGCCCTTGGCGACCTTCACGTCGGCGCCGGCGAGATCGGGATGGGTCTGGTACGCCCTCGCCAGCGCGGCCTCGAGGGTGATGGGCCTTCCCGCCGCCCCGGCCGGCCCTGCGGCGAGCGCCAGGACCGCGCCCAGAGCCGCCGCGACCCCTCTCACGCCCTCACCCGGTCGGCGCTGGTCACGAGCCGCCCGTCGCGGATGCGGATCACGCGGTGGCAAAACAGCGCGACGTCGTGCTCGTGCGTGACGATGACGATCGTCATGCCCTGCTTGTTGAGGTCGGTGAAGAGCTCCATGATCTCGTCGGTGGTGCGCGAGTCGAGGGCGCCGGTGGGCTCGTCGGCCAGCAGGATGCTGGGCCGGTTGACCATGGCGCGGGCGATGGCGACGCGCTGCTGCTGGCCGCCCGAGAGTTCGTTGGGCTTGTGGTGCGCCCGCTCCGCCAGCCCCACCCGGGCGAGCGCCTCCTGCGCCCGCCGCCGCCGCTCGCCGGCCGGCACTCCCGCGTAGACCATCGGCAACTCGACGTTCTCCAGGGCCGACGTGCGGGCCAGCAGGTTGAACTGCTGGAACACGAAGCCGATCTTGCGGTTGCGCAACGCGGCCAGATCGTCGTCGCCAAGCTTCGAGAGCTCCGCGCCGTCGATCGCGACCTCGCCCGTGGTGGGGCGATCCAGGCAGCCGATCATGTTCATCAGGGTCGACTTGCCGGAGCCCGACGCGCCCATGATGGCGACCAGCTCCCCCGCCTGGATGTCCAGGGTGACGCCGTCTAGGGCATTGAACGACTGGTCGCCCATCTCGTAGCGCTTCACCAGGTCACGGATGCGGACCAGTGGCACTGAGAGGTCGGTCATGGCAACAACAACGCGCGGCTTTGGGCAGCCGCCCATTCTAGCACGGCGTCATCAGCGCCCGGGCGCGGGGCCCACCCACTTGACGTCCGGATCCAGGATGCCGTAATCGAGCACCAGCGCAGGTCCGGACAGGCGCGCCAGGGCGTGCGAGACGCTGACTTCGCCCTCCTGGCCCCCGGCGCGCAGCTTGAACCCGGCCGCGACCCGATTGTCGAGCTTCGGCACGAGCGCCGCATCGTCGAGCAGCAAGAAACTCATGGTGGGCGAGAACCGCCACTCGTAGGCCAGCGACACGCCCCCGGTGGGCTGCATCTGGCCTTGATGCCAGGCCGCCCCGCCGCCCGGGGAAACGGTCAGGGTGTTGCGGGGGCCGAGATCCCAGGAAAACGGCAGGAGCAACGAAACCGGCGTGATGGGCCCCGCCACCGAGAACAGCCCGAGACCACCGCCCGTCAGGGCGATGGCGAGGCCCATGGTCTCGGTGTTCCAGAGCAGGTGCTTGGCGAACAGCCCGGCGGAGAATCCCGGGTAGATCGTGTAACCGGGCGGCAGCACGCCAGAGGTGTACCACGTGGCGTGGCCGCCTAGCGCGACGCCGAGTTCGGTTCGTTCGGCCAAGCCCACGATGGTCGACAGCCCGAAGGGCGAGAGCGCGAACTCGTGGTAGCCGTCCTTCAGGATGTGCGCCTTGGGCGTGCCCAGGTAGCGGGTGTCGGTCGTCTGGCCGGTGAGCGCCGCATGGGCGGGGGCCGCCAGCGCTCCGAGGGCCGCCAGGGCAAGCAGGCCGGTACGATACGGCATGGGCCAAGCTCCTTTCGTGGCGCGGAAACAGGAAGGCCTGGTTGCTCCGTACCCCGGAGCGCTCATGGCGCCGCCCGCATGACTTCGCTCCGGCGTAGCGGCCGGCACAGAGGCCGGCCCCACCCGCAGCATCGGTGGCGCAGGCCTCCGGTTTCTGCGGCCGAGAGGCGCCGGGCCATTTTAACCGCGCTATCAGGTACGGCGGCGCTTGCCGGACCGCGCCCGGGGGGCCTCGGCCGCCACCAGGGCGAAGCCGGCGTCCCGCGGGTCGATGGCCTTGCCGTAGAGCCGCAGTTCGTAGTGCAGGTGCGGGCCGGTCGAGAGGCCCGTGCTGCCCACGTAGGCGATCACCTCGCCCGCCTGCACCCGCATGCCGGGCCGCACCGCCACCCGCGCGGCGTGGGCGTAGCGGGTCGTCAGGCCCGCCACGTGCTTGATCTCGACCATGTTGCCGTAGCCGCCCCGCCAGCCCGCCGCGGTCACGACCCCGGCCCGCGCCGCGCGGATGGCTGTGCCGGCGGGAGCGGCCAGATCGAAGCCGGCATGGTGCACCGGCCCGGGTGCCCGCGTCACGGGGTGCTTGGCCCGCAGCCCGAACGCCGAGGTGATGCGCCCGGTCTCCAGCGGCGGCACGGCCGCCGGGCCGGCGGAGTCGGTGCAGCCCCCCGCGACGGCCAGCAAAACTGAAGCCAGGCCGATCAGCAGCGGCCGTCGCGCAAGGCCGCCACCAGCGGCCCCAGGATCTCCCACAAGAAAGTCCCAGGCCGGCAGAGACGCCGGCCCCACCCGGGATCGAGTGGCGCCGGCCTCCGTGCCGCGAGTGGCGCCGGCCTCCGTGCCGCGAGTGGCGCCGGCCTCCGTGCCGCGAGTGGCGCCGGCCTCCGTGCCGGCGGCTCGTGCGACCACGAGCGATCCAATTCCTAGGGTCCTCACGAGCCCTTGGACCCCGGAACCCTTCCCGAGGTTCCCGTCAGCTCGCCCGACCCATCTCGGCCAGGACCTCCCTGGCGGCCGCCACGGTCCGGTCGATATCGTCCGCCGAATGCGCCAGCGACACGAACCAGGCCTCGAACTGCGAGGGCGGCAGGTAGATCCCGCGCCCGAGCATGCCGCGGTGGAAGGCCGCGAACCGCTCCCGGTCGGACCTCGCCGCGCTGTCCCAGTCGGTGACCGGATCGGCGGTGAAGAACAACGTGAGCATCGAGCCGACCCGCTGCACCGTCACCGGCACGCCCGCACCGGCCGCGGCGGCCACCAGGCCGCGTTCCAGCGCCGCTGACAATACCTCGAGCTTCTCGTACACGCCCGCGCCCTTCAGGAGGCCCAGGGTAGCCAGGCCCGCCGCGGTCGCAAGCGGATTGCCGCTCATGGTTCCGGCCTGGTAGACCGGCCCGGCCGGGGCGATCATGTCCATGATGTCGGCCCGCCCGCCGTAGGCGCCGCAAGGCACGCCGCCGCCGACTATCTTGGCCAGGCAGGTGAGGTCCGGCACGATGCCGAACCGTTCCTGCGCGCCGCCCCTGGCGACGCGGAAGCCGGTCATGACCTCGTCGAACACCAGCAGGGCGCCGTGGCTCCGCGTCAGCTCCCGCAGGGCCTCGAGGTAGCCCGCGGCCGGCGGGATGACGCCCGAGTTGCCAACCACGGGTTCGAGCACGACGGCGGCGATGCGGTCGGGATGCGCCTCGAAGGCCTGTCGCACGGCCTCGGCGTCGTTGAACGGCAGCACCAGCGTGGATGCCACGGCGGCGGCCGGCACGCCGGGGCTGTCGGGCAGGCCCAGCGTGGCCACGCCCGAACCGGCCCGCACCAGCAGGGCGTCCGCATGGCCGTGGTAGCAGCCGGCGAACTTGATCACCACGTCGCGCCCCGTGAACGCCCGCGCCACGCGCAGGGCGCTCATCACCGCCTCGGTGCCCGAATTGACGAGGCGCACGCGGGCGATGCTCGGGTAGGCGTCCATGATGGCCATCGCCAGGTCGTTCTCGGCGGCCGTGGGGGCGCCGTACGCCAGACCGTTCTTCACCGCCGCCTGCAGGGCCGCCACCACCACCGGGTGCGCGTGCCCGAGGATCATCGGCCCCCAGGCGCCGACGTAGTCGAGGTACTGATTGCCGTCGGCGTCCCGCAGGTGGGAGCCCTCGGCCGCGGCGATGAACACCGGGTCGCCGCCGACCGCCCGGAACGCGCGCACCGGGCTGTTGACGCCGCCGGGCATCAGGTCGCGGGCCTTCTGCCACAGGGCCGCCGAGCGGGTCGTGGTCTGCGTCGTGGTCATGATGAGCGCTCCCGGGGCGTCAGCCGCCGTTACTGAGTGTGAGGATATCCTTGACGATGAGCAGCACGCCCAGGCCGAGCAACAGTATCAGCCCCGTACCCAGGATGGTCTCCTCGACGCGCCGGGGCAGCGGCCGCCGGAAGATGGCTTCCAGCAGGATGAACAGCAGGTGCCCGCCATCCAGGCCCGGCACCGGCAGGAAGTTGATGATCGCCAGATCCAGGCTGATCATCGCGGCGTACATGCAGAACTGGTAGAAGTTCTGCACCGTCGTGGCGCCCATGTGGACGATGGCGATGGGCCCGCCGATCATCTCGAGCGGCAACTGGCCCGTGAAGAGCATCCAGAGGCCCTGCCCCATGGCCTTGGTCAGGCGCACAGTCTGGTGCGTGCCCTCGACCAGCACCTCCACGGGACCGGTGGCCTTGCGGAAGTTCAGCTCCCGCGGCTGCGCGATGCCGACGCCCAGCTTGCCCTTCGCGTCGGGGCGGGCCGTGACGGTCATCGTCTTCTCGGCGTCCTTGCCACGGCCGCGCACGATCTCGAGCGTGAGTTCCTTCTCGGGCTTGGCGCGCACCTTCTTCTGGAAGTCCTCGGGAGCGGTCAGGCGCACGCCGTCGATGGCGACCACGTGGTCGCCCTCCTTGAGCCCGGCTTCCTTCGCCGGCTTGCCTACCACGGTCGTGACCAGGACGCCCACCTTGGACGTCTCGAGGACTTTCTCCTCGGGCACGCCCACGACGCCCATTTGCACGACCAGGGCGACCCAGGCGATCAGCACGTTGGCCACCACGCCGGCCGAGACCACGATCGTGCGTTGCCACAGCGGCCGGTTGCGCAGGTACGCGTGCGGTTCGACCGTGCGCGTGCCCTCCGGGTCCTCGTGCACGTCGTCGGCGAAAGCGCAGTAGCCGCCGAGAGGCAGGGCGTTGATGCGGTACTGCGTCTCGCCCCATTGCCGCGCCACCAGCGCCGGGCCGAAGCCCAGCGCGAACTGCTTGACCGGGATCTTGAGCGCCTTGGCCGCCAGGAAGTGCCCCAGTTCGTGCAGGAAGATCAACACCGCCAGGAGGGCGATGATGGCGACCACCAGCGCGGGGCCGGTGAAGAAAGCAGCGGGCGCGTTCATCAGGAGGCCAATGATAGCACGGGGGAGACGCCTGGACCCCGGCCGGATCCGGCGCCGGCACGGTACCGCCGGGCGCGGGGGAGCGGCCGTTTTCCCGGGGATCTCATGGGTGGGTCACGCCGGCACTTGCATCGGGCGTCGTCGCCATTGCGGGAGATTGCAGCCGGCGTTTTCATGGGTGGGTCACGCCGGCACTCGCATCGGGCATCGTCGCCATTGCGGGAGATTGCAGCCGGCGTTTTCATGGGTGGGTCACGCCGGCACTCGCATCGGGCGTCGTCGCCATTGCGGGAGATTGCAGCCGGCGTTTTCATGGGTGGGTCACGCCGGCACTCGCATCGGGCGTCGTCGCCATTGCGGGAGATTGCAGCCGGCGTTTTCATGGATGGGTCACGCCGGCACTCGCATCGGGCGTCGTCGCCATTGCGGGAGATTGCAGCCGGCGTTTTCATGGATGGGTCACGCCGGCACTCGCATCGGGCGTCGTCGCCATTGCGGGAGATTGCAGCCGGCGTTCCGATCTCGCGACGAAGGTGGCGCATGTGAGATCGCCGTAGACGTTCAGGGTCGTGCGGCACATGTCGAGCAGGCGGTCCATGCCCAGCACCAGGGCGATGCCCGCCGGCGGGATGCCCACGGAGCCGAAGACGCCGGCCATCAGCGGGATGCTGCCGCCCGGGATGCCCGCCGCGCCGATCGCGGCCAGGCCGGCCATGACGCCGAGCATGCCTAGCTGGCCCGCGGTCAGCGGGTCGGGGACCATGATCTGCGCCACGAAGAGGCCCGTCAGCACGATGTAGATGGCCGTGCCGTCCATGTTGACCGTGGCGCCCAGCGGGATCGTGAACCCGGCAATCTCCCTGGGCACGCCCAGATCCTCCTCGGCCGCCTTGAGCGACAGCGGCAGCGTGGCGTTGGACGAACTGGTCGAGAAGGCCGTCTCGAGCACCGGCAGGGTGCGGCGGATGTAGTCGGCGATGTTCCAGCCCGAGAGGATGCGAATGGCGGGCAGGTATACCAGGGCCGCCTGCAGGGCGAACGCCAGGAGGCAGACGGCCGTGAACTGGAGAAGGGCCGCGAAGATGTCCCAGCCCAGCCGCGACGTGACCGAGAAGAGCAGGGCGAACACGGCAAACGGGGCGACCTCCATGATGACGCCCACGATCTTGAGCATGGCGTCGTAGACGCCCTCGCAGACCGCCAGGACCGGGCGGGCGCGCCCGGCGTCCAGGGTTGCGAGCGCCAGGCCGAACAGCAGGCTCGCTACGATGATCGGCAGCATGTCGCCCGCGACCGCCGCCGCCAGCGGATTGGCAGGCAGCATGGCCAGCAGGAAATCGCCCAGGGACTTCGGGGCCGCGGCGGCCTGGCCGGCGGCGGCCACCTTGGCATCCAGGGCCGGTTTGAAGGTGTCCAGCAGCGACTGCTTGAGTTCGGGCGACAGCCCCCCGCCCGGCTTCGTCGTGAGGCCCACGGCCAGGGCGATCAACACGGCGGCGGTGAGCGTGCCCGCGTAGTAGAGCATGGTCTTGCCGCCCACGCGGCCGATCTTGCGGATGTCCCCCAGGGACGCGATCCCCAGCACCAGCGACGAGACCACCAGCGGCACGACCACGAACTTGATCGCCTGGATGAACAGCTTGCCGGCCGGATCCATCACCTGCGTGTTCAGGAACGAGACGGAGGCCGACACCGCGGGCGCACCCGCGGCGATCTGCGCCAGGACGCCGAGGCCGGCGCCCAGCACCATGCCGATCAGGATGCGCGTGTAGAGTGCCATGCGGGCAATTCTACCGCGGGATGCCAAAGGAATTCGGCCGCGCCGGCGGTACCAAACCTTTCGCCGCAGGGTAAGAAGGGCTGGGTCCGCCGACGAGGGCGGACCTCGTGCGTGCGTCGACGACGACGCCAGGCCGATACCCTCACGGACGAGGGCCGCAAGACTGGAGTTGTTGGTTGACGCGCCGTCCAGACGACGCGCCGGTGCCGTTTGCCGGCCATGACGCGTGTGCGCTCATCGCGCATGTCTCGCACCAGGCGGGACGCAGGGGCCTGGAACGCGTGCTGGCCGGCCTGCAGGCGATGGAGCACCGCTGCGGCCGCATGGCCGGCGAACTGGACGGGGTCGGCGTGCACGTGGATCTGCCGCGGGCGCTCTGGGCCGAACGCGTCGGGGACGTCGCCTGGGAGGAGGACTTCGCGGTCGCGCACCTGTTCCTGGGCGAGACGCGCGCCCTGCCGGACCTCCCCGCCGGCCTGGAAGGGCTCGCCTCGGTCGTCGGCGCCGTGAACTCGGCGGCCCTCGGGCCCGCCGCGGCCCGGCGGGAGCCGGTCTTCGCGCAACTGGCGCTGCGCGTGCGGGCGGCCGACCCGGACCTGGCGCTGTTCGAGGCGCAACTGGCCTTCGAGCGGGCGGGAGCACATGTCGCGTCGCTATCGCGGCACCACGCCGTCTACAAGGTGCACGGCGGTGTCGCCGCGCTCGGCGGCTACTACCCCGATCTCGCCGACCCCCGCCTGGTCGGCCATCACGCTGGGCCACAGCCGCTTCTCGACCAACACGCTGCCGGCCTTCGAACGCGTGCAACCGGCCGCTCTCCTCGGCCACAACGGCGAAATCGACACCATCGACCGCCTGCGCCGGGAAGCTGGGCTGCTGGGGATTCCCATGGTGCCCGGCGGCTCCGACTCGCAGGATCTCGACCGGGTGCTGCATGCATTCGTCACCCGCTCCGGCTTCACGCTCGCCGAGGCCATGGCGGCCATGTTCCCGCCGGCCGCGCCGCAGTTGGCGGCCCTCGGGACCGAGGCGGCGGCGGCCTACCGCTACCTCCGCCACTTCTGGGGCCCCCATGCCCAGGGGCCGGCCGCCCTCGTCTGCCGCTGGGGCGACGACGTCCACTTCGCCGCCGACGCCCTCGGCCTGCGGCCGCTGTGGGTGCTCGCCACGACCGAGGGCTGGTTCGCCGCCTCGGAACGGTCGGCAGTGCCGTTCGAGATCCTGCAGGCCGATCCGCGGCCCCTGGCCCCGGGCGAACAGCTGGGGATGCGGGTCGAACGCGGACGTGGCGTGCGTGTGCTGGACCACCGGGACTTGCGCGATGTCGTGGTCGCGCGGTTCGCGCCGGCGGCCGGGGCCTTGGCCGGGGCC